>Ga0099826_10000023_pt1 | contig 154989 bp, 125 predicted proteins | sample Mtrugardesep15_FD_76830 | JGI IMG/M metagenome (GOLD analysis project Ga0099826, IMG submission 76830) | Root nodule microbial communities of legume samples collected from California, USA - M. trunc garden sep15 | ecosystem: Host-associated > Plants > Roots > Nodule | place: USA: California... | reverse complement strand
ATTCCCAGGCAAAGCTCAACGGCATAGCGAGGCAACTCAATGAACGGCCGCGAAAGACATTAAACTTCGACACACCCGCTGAACGATTCCATCAGACCGTTGCGTTGACCGGTTGAATTCACAACCCATCACGGTCGTTGAGGGAAAGCGGTTGGATGACCGAAGCCAACCCCGCTCCAGCCGTTCGCTCAGGACAGTAACGACCCCCCGTGCCGCCCGAAGAACCAGTCCCCGTCTCGTAGGGAAAACCATTATTTGACTGGGTGTCAAAAAATCCGTAACGTTAATTGTGTGTATGTCAATTACTGGCGTGGGCGCGGCCGGCAGGGCGCCAAGACCGCCAGCGCAAGACAGCACGTCGCCGGGCCGATATCCGGCCGCGACCCAAGACCAATACGGAGAGAGACATGAAACGGAGCCTGGCAATCGCCGGTGCGCTACTTGCCATCGGTGTGACAGCGCACGCCCAGAGTTCGGTGACGCTATACGGCGTGGCCGATGCAGGGATCGAGTACCTGAACCACGTGCCGAATTCGGCTGGGCGAAGCTCGAGCCTGGTACGGATGACCTCGGGGAACATCGCTGGCAGCCGCTGGGGGATGCGCGGTGTAGAAGACCTGGGTGGTGGCCTGAAGGGTGTGTTCCTTCTCGAGGGCGGCATGGTGCTCGATAGCGGCGCAGCCGCGCAGGGCGGTCGCTTGTTCGGCCGCCGCGCTTACGTGGGTCTGGACAGCCCGTATGGCCAGTTGACCATGGGCCGGCATCACAACCTGACCTTCGACCTGATCATCCCGTTCGATCCGATGTACTTCGCACCGAAATACTCGTCGTACTCGCACGATACCTGGCTGGCAGGTCGCACGGACAATGCCGTGAAGTACACAGGCAAGTTCGGGGGGCTGACTGCCGCCGCGCTGTATAGCTTTGGCGTCGACTCGACGGTACCGAATGGTTCCGAAGTACCGGGCAACAGCCGAGTCGGGCGCGAAATGAGCGCCGGCTTCTCCTACAGCATGGGCAACATTCGATTCGGTGGCGTCTACGACCAATTGAACGGCCGATCGGCTGCAACGGCTGGCAACACGGAGCGCCGCTACGTGGCTTCCATGGCAGGCGACTTCGGGCCGGTTACCGCGTACTTTGGATACCGTCGCCTGGTGAGCCAACTGCTGGCCTCGATGACCCGCACTGACCTGTTCTGGCTCGGTGCCAACTACAACTTCACGCAGGCATTTGCGCTGACCGGTGCCGCCTATAAGACCAATGACCGCACTTCGGCGAAAGACCCGTTGTCGATCGTACTGTCGGCCGACTACCGCTTCTCGAAGCGCACGGACGCCTATCTGACAGCGTCGTACACGCTCAACAAAGGCGGATCTGCCCTGAGCGCGAATGGCTACGACGGTTCCGTGATTGCGGGCGCAAACCAGTTTGGCGCCGTGATCGGCCTGCGCCACAATTTCTGATCCTTGTTGTCAACTGGCGCGCCTGCTGGGTCGCGTCTTCGCTGGCGTGCCGCGTTTGCGGCATGCCCTTTTTTCACGCAAATGCGCCACGCTGAAATTATTTGACAGTATATCAAATAGTCACTAGATTATTGAGACAGTAGCATTTATGAAGGAGACATCGTGACTGAACAAGACAAGCCGCAGGTGACGGCTGGCATGCGAGGCGCCTCTTGGGACGCTCGCCTGATGAATCGCCCGTATCAGATGGTGCCCTACGCGTTGGGCACCGCGGACGGACAGCGCACGCTCGGCTTCCTGTTCAGCATGACCGGAAAGGAGAAGACCGTCGTCTCGCTGATGCATCCTCGCGAGATGGCGATCACGCACTATCTGGTGCCGTTCGTGCTCGACGCGGGCTGCGCATGCTGGGTGCAGGGACCGCGCTCGATCGGAAACGATCTGCGTCTCGAGCATGAGATTGCGCTGTTTGACGTGGCAGCCGGCATGGCCCATCTGCGCGACCTGGGCTTTGAGAAGATTGTGATGCTCGGCAACTCGGGAGGCGCGGGGCTCTACACGTTCTACAACCAGCAGGCGCTGACGCCACGGGAGATGCGCATTGCGCGTACCCCCGGTGGCCGTCCGACGAATCTCGGCGAGCTGCACATGCCGGAGGTTGACGCTTTCATCCTGGTGTCTCCGCATCCGGGACAGGGCAAGCTGCTGATGACCGGCATCGACCCGTCCGTGATCGATGAGAACGATCCCATGCAGACCGATCCGACGCTGGACCCGTTCTCGAAAGCCAATGGATTCGATGCGGAGGCAGGCAAGGGCCACTATGGACCCGAATTCATCGAGCGCTACCGCACCGCGCAAACTGCCCGCGTGGCCCGCATCGACGATCGCGCGAAGGCGATGCTGTGGGCCAAGCACGAAGCCCGGAAGCAGGTGAAGGCAGGCAACGGTACGGACGCGGACCGCCGCGTTGCCGCGCACGCGCCGATCTTCCAAGTCTGGCGCACAGATGCCGACTTGCGGTCGTGGGATATCACCCTGGATCCTTCGGACCGAAAGACCGGATCGCTATGGGGAAAAGATCCCTTCGTCTCGAACTGGGGCAGCGTCGGATTCGGCCGCGTCGTCACGCCGGAATCGTGGCTGTCCACATGGTCGGGGATATCGTCGAATGCGGCGCTCGACAAGACCCTTAGCGCCCTGCACCAGCCCACGTTGCTGCTCGAATACACGGGCGACCAGTGCACGTTCCCGGCAGACATTCGCCAGATCTACGCCCAGATACCGGCGCAGCACAAGCGCCACATTCGAGTGCGCGGAAACCATCATGGCATGGCTCTTAGCCGCGACGAAGAGCCGGGCCAGCATGTTGCCGGCCAGCACATCGTCGAGTGGCTCCGCGAAACGATGGTGTGAGTGCGATAACAACGATAGAAACACAGGTAGACAGACATGCTCCAACCCTCCCCCGTGCGTCCGTCAGTCTTGCTTGACGGCGTACGCTATCCCGACGAAGACCGCCTGCGTCGCTACCTGACGGATGGCCACCTGACCGACGAGACCCTGGTCGGCGCGTTCCGCCAGTCGTTTCGCGACCACAAGGATCGCCTGGCGCTGGTCGGTCCCGAAGGCGAGATCACGTACCAGCAACTCGATGCGCAGACGGATCGGCTCGGCGCCGCGCTGCTGACCCTGGGACTGAAGCCCCTTGACCGAGCAGTCTTCCAGTGTGGCAACAGCAATGAACTGCTGCTGGCATTTTTCGGCTGCCTGAAGGCAGGCATCATCCCGTTGTGTTCGCTACAGGCATTCCGCAAGCTCGAGATCGGCTACCTGGGCAATCTTTGCGGAGCGCGATTGCACTTCGTGCAGGGCGACGACCCCAAGTTCGATGACGTGGCGTTTGCCGAAGAGATGCAAGCTGAGGTGCCGAGCCTCCGGTTCGTCCTGCAGGCGCGTGGTGAACGTCGAGGCCGCGCTGTGCTGCTGGCAGACCTGATTCGGGATATGCCGCTGGACAAGGCGCAGGCCTTGCTGGCCGCGGTCACGCACGAGCCGTTCCAGGCGGCAGTGTTCCAGTTGTCCGGGGGCACGACGGGCGTGCCCAAGATTATCCCGCGCTTTCAGAACGAGTACCTGTACAACATGCGCGCCGTGGCGGCCTGCAACCGCTACACCGCGGAAGACGTGTTGTTCTTCCCCACGCCGTACATGCACAACCTCAATATGGGTTGCTTCTTCGGCCCGTTCCTGTTGAGCGGCGCCAAGGTGACTGTGGCGCCCGATATCTCGGAAGGCACGCTTCAGGCGTTGGTGCGTGACTACGAGCCCACGTGGTTTGGCGTGGCCGGCCCGATCCTGAATCGCATTGCGCCTGAGTTGCTGCGCGGCACGCCTTCGGACAAGGCACGCCGCAATTTCATCGCTCCCAAGAACGCGGCGAATCTCGCGCGTATGACAGGCTCGCCAACGCAGCACATCTTCGGCATGACTGAGGGCGTGATCATGTTCACGCGGCCGGAGGATCCTGCCGAGATTCGCGATCAGTCGGTCGGCTATCCCGTTTCGCCCGCCGACGAGGTCCGCGTCGTCTTTCCCGGCACGGAGGACGACGTGCCGAACGGCGAAGTCGGCGAGGCCCTGTTTCGGGGCCCCTATACGATCCGCGGCTATTACAAGTCCGAGAAGGAGGACGTCACGCGCTTCACCGCCGACGGCTTCTACCGATCGGGCGACCTCATGTCGTGCAGCGTGGTTGAAGGAAAGCGCTACTACTTCTTCCGCGGTCGCATCAAGGATGTCGTCGATCGTGGCGGCGAGAAGATCAACGCCGAGGAACTCGAAAACGTCATCAATCAGCATCCGGCGATCCTGGCTTCGGCAGTCGTCGGCATGCCGGACAAGGTCTATGGCGAGCGCGTCTGCGCGTTCGTGCTGCTCAAGCCGGTTGCTGTTTCCGATGGGCTGACGCTGGCGGCGCTGACGCAATACCTACAGGAAGCGGGGCTGGCCAAGTTCAAGTGGCCCGAGCGCCTGGAAATCATCCCTGAGTTTCCCATCACCGCCTCCGGCAAGCTCAGTAAGGTCTTGCTGCGCGACCGCATCGTACAACTTCTCCAGGCGGAAACAGGCACCGCCACCATCCAGCAGAGCCAGTGACATTGGAAAGCGACATGAACTCTTCGACCCAAGCCAACATTCCCGCTGTTGCCCTGCACGGCGTCCATCACACGGCACGTCCTACCTGGAAGCTAGAGGAGACCGTGCATTTCTATCGCGATCTGCTGGGCCTGCGGCTCGTACATGCCATCTCCGCCAAGGGGTGGGGGCCCGACAACCACGCCGACTTCCTGCACTTCTTCTTCGATAGCGGCAACGGAAGCACCATCGCGTTCTTCTACTACATCGGTACGGAGCGCCCTGAATGGTTGACTGTCCGTGAGCACTATCAGGACCGGGCCACGCACACCGCGTGGCGTGTGCGGGATGAGGCAGAACTTCTGCAGTGGCGTCAGCGCGTGGAAGCGGTAGGCATTCCGCTGCGCTACCAGATTCGCCATGAAGTTATCGAATCGATTTACTTCAACGACCCCAACGGCTACCCGATCGAGATTACGTGGCAGATCCGCCCGTTCAGCGATGCCGACAAGCTGGACGCCGCGTTCACGATCGATTCGGCTATCGAGCTGGAGCGCGCGCGCGAAGGAGGCGCCGCATTCACCTCTATCGAACCGGTGTGGCAGCGCAAGGCGGAGCGAATCGAGCAGGCGGCGCCGGCCATGGACAAAGCCTCGGTCTATGTACTTGATGTCCCGGAGTTCGCCGCGCTGATTGATGCGGCCCGCACGACGGAGGGATACCAGGCCACTGCGCTCGGAAACGGCTATGTACGCATCGACGGAAACCCGACGCTTGAATTTCGCCGCAAGGCACTCGGCTTCAAGCCCGCGGTCTGGTACGGCGCCTTGACGGGGGGGCTCGCAGGCCAGATTCGTCAGTTCGATATGGATGCGCTGATCATTGGTCCGGGAGGCGCGCAATGAAGGTAGCCATTATTGGCGGCGGACCGTCTGGCTTGTTCCTGGCGATCTTGCTGAAGGAAAGAATGCTGGACGTGGACATCGACGTCTACGAGCAGAACCCGGAAGATGCCACGTTTGGTTTTGGCGTGGTCCTGGCCGACACCGGACTGACCAACCTGCGCTCGGCGTCCCAAGTCGTCGTGGACCGCCTCGCGAAGGTCATGCGATTCAACGACCAGCATTCGATCGTGAGCCACGAACATCCGATCATAATGAAGAAGCCCGGCGCGGGCGGGGGGGCGATACCCCGCATCAGTCTGTTGTCCGTGCTACAGGAGCGTGCGCGCGAGCTTGGCGTGAGGGTGACGTACAACACGCGCATTGCGGATTTCGACGCGATCGACGCCGACCTCGTAGTCGGGGCCGACGGCATCAACTCGCAACTGCGCGCCGCCAACGAAACCGGATTCGCAACAACGCGCCGCACGCTGACCAACCATTTTGCGTGGTTCGGCGTGGAGAAGCCATTTCCAAGCCCGGCGCTGGTATTCCGCAAGTACCAGGGCGGATACTTTGTCGCGCACTACTATCCATACTCCGACTCGATGAGCACCTTCGTGGCCGAGTGCGATCACCAGACGTGGGTCGATTTTGGCATGGAAGCGATGAGCGCTGAAGCGCGTCAGGCGCTGTTCGAGACGGTCTTCGCACCGGAACTGGCGGGATACGGGCTGGTGTCGAACAACTCGATCTGGCGGCAGTTCCCTGTCATCCTCAATGCCAACTGGCACGTTGGCAAGCAGGTTCTGATCGGCGATGCGCTGACGAGCGCGCATTTTTCGATTGGCTCCGGCACGCGTATCGCCATGGAAGACGCAATGGCGTTGGCCGATGCCATCGTCGCCCATCCCGACGACGTGGCCGCCGCGTTGCAACAGTACGAGGATGTGCGCAAACCGGAAAAGGCCAAGCTCATCAGCGCGTCGGAAGCCTCATACAACTGGTACGAGCGTATCCGGGAGTGGATGGATCTGCCGACGCCGTATGAGTTCGTGTTCCGCTTCATGACCCGAACCGGTCGCGTGGACGCGGAACGGTTGCGCGCCCAGTTCCCCGCCCTGATGGCGGAGCTTGCCGCGGGTGGTGTGACCGGTGTATCCACGGCAGGCCAACCATGATCCAGGCCACGGAGTATGTGCTGAGCGAAAGCCCGTTCGTCGTTCGGCGCGCCGTGCGCTGGGGCGATTGCGATCCGGCCGGCGTGGTCTACACGGGCCGCTTCACGGACTACCTTCTCGGCGCGGTTGGCCTCTATACCGCGCACATGGCCGGTGGAGAAGGCCGGCTCGGCGAGGCGCACGGCGTCGGCACACCGTGCAAGGCCATGCGCTTCGAATTCATCGGCACGCTCTGGCCCGATGATGTCATCGATATCACCTGCGTAGTGGAGGCTATCCGTACGCGCTCGTTCGATATTCGCTGCGTCGCGCGCCGTCCTGATGGCGCGCCGGTCTTCGATGCCATGTTCTCGCCGATCTGCGTACGGTTAGACCGGCGTGAAGGCACGCCAATTCCCGACTCGATGCGCGCCGTGTTAAGCCGTTTCTTGCCTCCCGCCCTCTGAACACTCTGGAATCACCCATCATGAAGTATCGAATCGGACAAATCGTGCCCAGCTCCAACATCACCATGGAGCGCGAGGTGCCTACCATCTTCGCCGGCCGCATGCAGGTGTTGCCGGAGCGGTTCAGCTTTCATTCGAGCCGCGTTCGCATGCACCGCGTGGTGGCGGAGGAACTTGAAAGGATGAATCGCGATATGGGCCGCTGCGCCGCGGAGCTGGCCGACGCACGCGTGGATGTGATGAGTACCGCGTGCCTGGTGGCCACGATGTGCATGGGCATGGGGTATCACAGGCAAGTCATCGACGACCTTGGCAGCGCGATTGCCGATGCACCGTATCGGCCGCAGATCATGACGTCGGCCGGCGCCCTTGTCGATGAACTGAAGGACTTCGGCGCCCGCCGTATCTCGTTGATGGCGCCATACAGCGACGCCCTGACCAAGACTGTGGTGGACTACATCGAGCACGAAGGCATCGAAGTCAAGGACGTGATCAATTTTTCGATTCTCGACAACCTGGAAGTCGGGGAACGTGATCCGCTCCAGTTGCTGGAGGACGTCAAGCGGCTTGACGTGAAGGGCGTGGACACCGTGGTGCTGTCCGCGTGCGTGCAGATGCCGTCGCTGGCTGCCATCGAGCAGGCGCAGCAAGCACTTGGCATTCCGGTGACATCCACGGCGATCTGCACGGCGCGCCAGATGCTGCGCACGCTCGGTCTCGCGCCGCAGGCTCCGGGTGCCGGGGCGTACCTTGGCAGCCAGACGGGCCTGAACTGAGCACCAGCGAACCGAGAACAGCGGCCGCCTATGGCAGGCGGGTCCGAGACAAAGAAGGAGACAGCTTCATGCAAACCGCCCCCGTCGCGCCGTCGCGCGTATCTGCCTGGATCTATGCCGGTGTGATTCTGGGCGCTGCGCTCGGCATGCTCGCCGGCTATGCGCCGTTGTTCAATGCCACGGCGGGCGTGTTTGTCCGGCCGCTCGCCAGCGAGTTTGGGTGGGGACGTTCGCAGGCTTCGCTTTCCTACGCGGCGTCGATGTTCGGGCTGGCCGTCGTCAGTCCCATCGTCGGGGCAATGATGGATCGCTTTGGCATCCGTCGCGTGATTGTATGTTCGGCCATTGTGTTCGGGTTGGCCACGGCCGCAATGTCACTCCAGAACGGTAGCCTGATTCTCTGGGTGACCTTGTCGGTGGTGGTTGGCGTATCGGGTGCAGCCACGTCGGTGCTGGGCTATCTCGCGGTCTTGCCGCAGTGGTTCGACCGGCGGCTTGGCCTGGCGTTAGGCATTGCCATGTGTGGCCTCGGCGCGGGCACGGTAGTCCTTCCCATGACGGCCCAGTATCTTGTGACAGCGTTCGGCTGGCGCATGGCGTACATTGGGTTGGGAGTCGGCTCGATTGTGCTCTCGCTGGTCGCCTGCGGCCTCCTGAGGGAGCGCATCAGCGCGGGCGCCCGCGCGTCACGTGTCTCGGCGCTGCCCCCGGGTGTAGCACTCCGTGGCGCGCTGCGCAGTTACAGGCTCTGGGCTATCTGGTTCGTATTCGTGCTCAGTTCGGCCGCGACGCTGTCCCTGGGGCCGCACCTGCCTTCGCTATTCGCGGACCGGGGCTTCGATGCCGCCATGGCGGCGCGCAGCGCCTCGATGGTCGGCATCGGCCTGCTGGTCGGGCGCCTGGCCACCGGGCTGTTGATCGACCGCATCCACGCGCCGTTCGTTGCCAGCGTGTTCTTCGTCGGCGGAGCCATCGGCGTATTCCTGCTGCGCGGCACACACGACTACGGCACGTTGCTGATTGCGACCGCGCTGATCGGCCTCACCATCGGTGCCGAAGGGGACCTCATCTCCTTCCTGGTCCGTTCGTACTTCGGCCTGACGTCGTTCGGCGCGTTGTTCGGCATGGCCTTTTCCGGGTATGCACTTGGGGCTGTGATCGGTCCGATTGGCCTGGGAGCGTGGTTCGACCGCCATGGCAGCTATGACGTGCCGCTGCTCGTGTTGCCGGCGATGCTACTGGCGGCCGCGGCATTGGTGCTGTCGTTGGGGCGCTATCGGGCCGCGGGCCACGCGGAAACAATGCCCGCCACAGCGTCGGCATGAAGCGTGGCAAGCGGGAAGATCCCGGATAGAATTGGCACACCACCAATTTCGAGCGGGCCGGCCGGGCCTGCCCGCTTGCCTCGACCATGCCTGCCCCCCGCAAAACGCCAGCCGCCAAGTCCGCCACCGAGCCACCGACCAATCCCGTGGCACGTCGCCGCGGGCGACCGCCCAAGACGGAATCGCCGATTGGCGCCGAGCCGACGCTGAGCCGTGTGACGATTCTTCAGCATGCGATCGAACTGACCAAGAAGATGCCGCTAGACCAGATATCGATGGTTCAGCTCGCCAAGGACTTCGGGGTGGCGCCAGGCCTGATTCACTACTACCTGGGCGGGCGGGACCAACTGGTCTCGGGAGTTCTGAACGACTACTACCGGCAACGTCTGCTGCGGGTTCCGGCCTTGACCGGCGACTGGCGTGGCGATGTGGAGCGAATTGCCCGGCTCAGCTTCCAGGTTGCGGTGGAGAACCCGGGCGTTAGCAACTATGTGGCTTCGCATAACCGGTATCGCCTGTTCCAGGACGTGCAACCGGGCGAGATCGACTACGGCCTCGAATTTTTCAATCGCATGACGTCCGCCATCATGCAGGGCGGCTTCAGCGCGGAACAGGTGGCGCTCGGCTATCACTTGCTGGCGCAATATCTCGTCGCGGCCAGCATGGCGGAAGCATCCCGCCAGTTGCCCGCCTATCACCAGTCATTCATCCAGAATAAGCTCGAATCCGTGTCGGCCGAGCAATATCCCGGCGCCCGCTTCGTGAGCAAGTCGTTCTCCCATCTCTCTTCCGACACGGCGTTCGAGGAAGGGCTGCGCATTACGCTCGATGGCATCGCGGGATGGCAGCGCGATGCGAAGCCGGCAAAGAAGAAGAGCGCGCGCGCTGCATAGGACGCGCGCTTTCGGCTCGTCGCTCCCAAGTCCGCGGCGCTAGTGGTATGTACTTATTTGAGATGCAGTCAATAAAACTACAATCGCTAATTGACGATATATCAAATAATGTCCGGCGACACGCCGGCTCCACAGAACGGAGACAACATGAAGCGCCCCTTGTTCACCCTCATCGCACTTGCCGCATCGCTCGTCGGCACGTCAGCACAGGCCGCGTCGTATCCCGACAAGATGGTGCGCATCCTGGTGCCATCGATTGCAGGTAGTGCGCCGGACATCATTGCGCGACAGGTGGCCGAACGCCTGACCAACGCCTGGAAGCAGCAAGTCATCGTCGAGAACAAGCCTGGCGGCAATGGCATCGTTGCCATGGGCGCGCTCAAGCAGGCGCCCGCCGACGGCTACACGCTTGCGATCTTCCACGCGGCCGCTGCAGTTACCACGCCGGTGATGTACAAGGAAGCGAAGTTCGATATCCAGCGCGATACAGAGGTGGCGGCCACGCTTGCCTATACGCCGATGATGTTCGTGGCCGGGCCATCGACCCCATACAAGACGCTGTCCGATCTTCTCAAAGACGGAAAGGCGCGACCGGACGATGTCGCCATCGGCAGTCCCACACGGGGCTCGGTGCCGCATCTCACGGCCGAGATGATGGGGCAGTTGCAAACAACGAAGTTCCGTCAGATCAGCTTCAGCGGTACCACGCAGGCCATCCAGGCCGTCGTGAAGGGTGACGTGCCGGTGTATGTGGATGGCATTGCGCCGCTTGTGCCACTGGTCAAGGCTGGGCGGCTCAAGGCACTGGCCGTGACATCGGACGGGACCTTGCCGGGCTTGGAGGGCATACCGCTGGCCAAGGATGTGGCGCCGGGGCTGGTGGCGAAAGGCTGGTTCGCCGTGTTTGCGCCGAAGGGAACGCCGGGGCCAGTGCTGGACCAGATCAATGTGGCCGTCAACCAGAGCCTGGGCCAGCAACCGTTCGTGGACCGCCTGAAGGATCTGGGTACATATCCGATGCCGATGTCTCGCACGGAAGGTGCGAAGTTTATCGAGTCGGAAAAGCTCCGCTGGGAAAAGGTCATTGCAGAAGCGGGCGTGAAGCCCGAGTGACCCGCTGACTCTTCCTGTATGGAGACAAATAATGCTCAAGATTTTCTGCCGGTCGAATGCCTGGCGCGCGTGGGTTCGTTGGCATGTGGGTATCGGTTTGGGGGTGGCGCTTGCGATGACGGGGCAGTCCGCCGGCGCACAGCCCGTGGCGGAAACCATGGCGCCAACCCTGAAACGGCCTGGCACCAGCCTGGTATTGCTGGGTACGGCGGGCGGTAGAACGTCCTGGCGTGGCGTGCAGTCGGCGGGCATTTCGTCAGCGGTGGTCGTGGATGGACAGGTGTATCTGGTCGATTTTGGGGAAGGGTGGCTGCGTCGTTATTTCCAGGCCGGGCTTGGCGCTCCGGCCCCGGCGCGTGGTCTCGAGTCGTTGCGCGCGGCCTTCGTCACCCATTTGCATGCGGACCATATCGTCGACTACCCGGCCCTGGTCCTGTTCGGGGCGTCGGACGGACTCGCGGAGCGCAAACAGACGCTCAAGGTCTTTGGACCCGGGCCGCGGGGTGTGCTGCCGCCTGCCAGTGGTGGTAAGGCAGGCATTGGTGAGGTCGTTGCACCGGATCGGCCGATGCCTGGCACCCGGGAAATGACCGATGCCATGTACCGGGCCTTCGCTGCCGACATCAACGACAACATCCTCGACAGCCGCAAGCCGAATCCATACACCCGGGTGGAAGTGGCGGACATCGCGCTGCCTCCCGGGCTTGTAAAAGACCCCAATCGCGACCCGGCACCGCCGATGGAGCCTGTGGAAATCTATCGTGACGAGAACGTGAAGGTGACGGCGACCCTGGTGAACCATGCTCCGGTTTTCCCTGCCTTTGCATTCCGATTCGATACCCGGGACGGATCTGTGGTGTTCTCTGGCGACACAAATCGTAACGACAACCTGATTCGCCTGGCTCAGGGCGCTGACGTGTTGGTGCATGAAGTCATCGACACAGCGTGGGTCGATTCGCTCTATCCACCGCCACGCAACGCCGCGCAGGAGGCGAAGGCGCACCACCTTGTTCATTCGCACACGGCCGCCGAAGAGGTCGGTGCGATTGCCGAGGCCGCGCACGTGAAGACGCTGGTGCTGTCGCATCTGGCGCCGGCGGATAGCGATTCGGCAAGATGGACTGCCGCGAGTCGCGGGTTTTCCGGAAAAGTCATCGTCGGTCGCGACCTGGCGTGGATTCCGGTGGGGCGAGAGCGGCCCACGTCCGATCCGTCGCAAGTCATCCCCATCCGCTAGCGGCACCTCTATCCCATTTCCGCATACCGCGCGCCCGAGAGGGCGTGCCGCCGTTCGTCCGTACGAAAGACGTGTTGTCGATTCACGCAGCCAGATGTGTACAACAACAAAGGAGACAGTGGTGAAACTGAGTCGATTTGCTGCAGTGGCGTTACTCGCTTGTTCTTGCTCCGCGTGGGCGCAGTCGAGCGTGACGCTTTACGGGGTGGTGGATGCCAGTATCGAGTACGTGAACAACGTCGGCGTGGTGCCGAACGCCGCCAATGGTTTCAACGGCGGCCAGGCGCACGATGTGGTGCGTATGAATTCGGGCGGGCTGTCCGGATCGCGCTGGGGGATTCGCGGGGTCGAAGACCTGGGCAATGGCACCCAGGCCGTGTTCGTACTCGAGAATGGTTTCAATGGGGATACCGGAACCATGCAGCAATCTGGCCGATTGTTCGGGCGTCAGGCGTTCGTTGGCCTGAAAAGCGCCCGGTATGGTCAGTTGAGTCTCGGACGCCAATATACGTCGCTGTTTGATGGCATCGTAAATTTTGTGCCAGCGTACTTTGCCACGCAGTATGAACCGATCACGCTGTTTACCGGGGCGAACTTCCGCGAAGACAATACGATCAAGTACAGCGGGACATACGGAGCGTTCACCGGCATCGCACATTATTCATTCGGCACCGGCGTGGCGCTGCCGCAGGTGGCTGCGGCCGGGCTGGCACTGGGTGGCAACGGCGAGATTCCGGGCCAGGCGCGTCGCGATAGCGCCTATGGTGCGTCGTTGGCCTACACAGGCGGATCAGTCTGGGCGGTTATCGCGTACGACCAGTTCAATCCGACGATGGGCACCGCGACAAGCGTCAGTAGCGGCACCTTCAGGAAAGCTACGGCGGCGCTCAGCTACAGCTTGCCTTGGGGTCGCGTCATGGGCGGCTACCGATGGGGCCAGAACAAGAACCCCGCAGGCGCCACTATAGGTCGGGATGACTTTTTCTGGGTGGGCGGAATCTACCAAGTGACACCCGCATTCAGCCTGACCCTCGAATATGACTACGACAGGGTGAAAAACGTCTTCGGCAATACGAACGTCTCTAATCCGTGGCAAGTCAATCTGATTGCCGACTATAACTTTTCGAAGCGAACCGATATGTATCTGTCGGCGGCCTATGCGAAGAATGCCGGCCTGATGTTCGATTCTGCCGCCATTGCCTACGCGAACAGTCTCGCACTGGGGAACAGTTACGTCCTGGCCAATGGCAAGTCGTCGATGTTGGGTGTGTCGGTCGGCCTGCGACACAAGTTCTAAGGCTCGGCTGCATTACTGTGCAGGATCGATGTCCGCTTCTCGGAGCGAACCGGACATCGATGTTTGGGCGATAGATGTCTGCATCTGGCCGGACTCGGCCGCCGGGCTAGCTGGGACGGGGCTCGCCGGCGCCAGCGGCGACTTCCGACCCAAAGCAGGCGTTCGTACTGACATCCTTCAATGACCGTAGAGTGGTGCAGTTCGGTCGCTGCGAGCCGGACTGGAGGGAATGCTGACTGTGCTTCTGCCTCCATGATCTAGTAATTCGAGCTTCATATCGAGGCCGATGCGCATCTCCCCTAAGAATCTCCGTTTTGGCTGGGCACGATGTATCGATATACGCCCGAGACGCCGTTTCCCGTGCAGATCAGAATGCGGCAATATGAACCGGCCGGCCAATGGTGAAACGGCCGACTGGCGCGGAAAGCGGCGTGGATTAAAGCAAATTGATGGCAGGCTTGGAGGGCTACGACCCGGTATCGTTGGCGGGCAAAAAAAGCGCAGCTCGCGCTGCGCTGACCCATGCGGCCACGCATCTGGACTCATGCGTGGCCCATCCGGAGGAGAAAACGAGCGCCCTTGCACGCGCTCCGGGCACCGGGAGAGAGAACGGTACCCGGAACCTACTGTAGCGGCTCCGCCCCGGCGATTGAAGTGCCTGCCGTGGGCAACAGTTTTCAGATTTACTCAACAGCGCATCAGGCGTTGGCACCGCCGTCGATCTGCAGCACAGTTCCCGTCGCGAAGCCGTTGGCCATCAGGAAGAGGCCAGCCTGCGCGAGTTCCGATGCCGTGCCCACGCGGCCGACCGGCAGGCCCTCGCCGATGCCTTGCAGCACGCCGGCACGGGCGTCGGACGGCAGGAAGTCCCAGGTCGGGGAATCGACCACGCCCGGCGACACGACGTTGACGCGGATCGGCGCCAGCTCGACGGCCAGCGTGCGCGCCAGGCCGTCGAGCGCGGCGTTGACCGCCGCCACGATGCTGGCACCCGCGTTGGCCTTGTAGGCGGCCAGGCCGCTGTAGAACGTGATCGAACCGTCGCTGGCGAGGCGCGGCGCCAGATGCCGGACCAGATGGATCGGCCCCAGCAGCTTGGAGCCCAGCATCGCGTCGATCTCGGCGCGCGTCGTTTCCAGGAAGGGCTTGAAGACCAGCGCGGCGGCCGTGGTGACCAGATGGTCGACCTTCGGGATCGCGCGGGCCAGCGCTTCCACTTCGGCTTCCACGCCGATATCGGCGCAATGCGTGGTCACGCTGGCGCCCAGGCTTGCTTGCACGAGCGCCAGCCGCTCGGCCGAGCGGCCCACGACGTGGACATGCGCGCCGAGTGCGACGGCCTGCTTCGTCAGTTCCAGGCCGATGCCGCTGCTACCGCCGGCGATGACCACCACCTTGTTTTCCAGATTCACGGACATGATGTTCTCCATTGAGGCGTCAGACGCCGGTTTGCTCGGCGGCGCCGAGTGCGTCGTCGTCGTTGCTGTCGCCAGTGCGGCTCAGGAAGCCGAAGACGGCGCCGGCCGACAGCACGGTAATCACCGTCATGATGTGCAGCAGGCTCTCGAACGCATCGCCGTAGCCCGCCAGCAGACGGTCCGCGCCGATTTCCGGCAGCGCGGACACGGCGTGGGCGAGGTCGCCCGTCGCCAGGCGCTGGGCGCCTTCGGCAAGGCGTGCGGCGCTGATGCCCGCCGTGTCACCGGCCACGGCCGTCAGGCTCGTGTAGGCGAGCGCGGCCAGAATGGCGCTGACGATGGCCAGGGCGATGCCTTCGCCGGCCACGCGCGTCGTATTGAAGATGCCCGCGGCCATGCCGGCGCGCTCCTTCGGCACGACGCTGACGGAAAGGCCGTCCATCAGGCCCCACGGCATGCCGGCGCCCACGCCGATCAGCAGCATCGGCAGGGCCACCGTCATGCCGGTGGCGCGGACGTCAACCGTGCTGAGCCAGTGCAGGCCGGCCGCCGCGATCAGGAATCCGATACCCGACAGCACACCGGGCGACACCCAGCGCGTCAGCGTGGCCACCACCGCCGGCACCACCAGCATAGGCAGCGACAGCGCGATCATCAGGATGCCCGCGTCGATTTCGCTCAGGCCGACCACGCCGATAAAGCGCAGCGGCAGCATGATGATGAGCACGATGTAGCAGTAGCAGGTGCCCACCGGCAGCATCTGCACGCCGATGAAGCGCGCGTACTTGAACAGGGACAGGTCCAGCATCGGACGCTTCACGCGCGTCTCGACCACGACGAAGACCAGCAGCATCAGCGCCGAGGCGGCCAACAGCGTGATGACCAGCGGGTCAGTCCAGCCCAGTTCCGGTGCCTCGATCACGCCATACGTGAAGAGCACCAGTGTGGCCGTGAAGGTGATCGTGCCGGGCCAGTCCACGCCCTGCGCGTTCGGGTCCTTTGTCTCGCGCATGCGCGGCGCGCCGAAGATCAGCGCGATGAGGCCGGTGATGGCCGTCGACAGGAACACGGCACGCCAGCCGAGCGTGCTGATGAGCGTGCCGGCCAGCAGGGGGCCGAATGCCAGGCCGATGCCGAAGCTCGTGCCCAGCATGCTGAACGCGCGGGTGCGCGCATGGCCTTCGAATTCCTGGGCCAGCGCGGCCGAGCCGCCGGAGAGTGCGGCGGCGGCGGCGATGCCTTGCAGCGCGCGCAATACGTCGATCCAGAAGACCGACGGCGCGGCGGCCAGGGCCAGCGAGAACAGTGCGAACAGACCGATACCGGTCGTGAACATGCGCTTGCGGCCGAAGACGTCGGCCAGTGCGCCCGCGGCCATCAGCAGGCTGCCGAAGCTCAGCATGAACGCGTTGGTGATCCAGGTCAGCGAGGTGGCGCTGCCGCCGAGTTCGCGGCCGATGGCGGGCGTGGAAACCGCGCCGCCCGAGAACGACAGCGGCAGGACGATGGCCGCCAGGCATACCGAGGCCAGGATTAGCGACTTGCCATGCCCTTCGGCATGGCGATGGTGGGTAGTCATGAGTAGATCGGAATGACGTGAAGGAACGCCCCTCCCGCCTGCCGGTGCCTCGGATGGCAGCGGCAGGACAAGGACGGACGAGTGAGTGGGCGAATGTGCTGCCGTGGCGGCTAGCGTTGGGCGACGGGTGCGTCTGCGGCGGCCGGGGCGGGCTTGTCCAGCCCATCCCAGCCGCCACCGAGCGCGCGGATCAGGTTGACGGTGGCGGCGGCCTGCACGCTTTGCAGTTGCACCGCACTCTGGCGCGTCTGCAGCGCCGTCCGCTCTGCGTCGATGACGTCGAGGTAGTTCACGGCGCCTTCGGTGTACTGCGTGCGCGAGATGTCCGCCGCGCGGGATGCCGCGGCCACCGCGTCCGACTGCGTGCGCGTCTGGGCTTCCAGGATGCGCAGGTCGGACAGGCTGTCCTCGACTTCCCGGAACGCCGTCAGCACCTGCTGGCGGTACTTGGCGACTTCCTCCTCGTGGCGAGCCCGGGCGTTGTCCAGGTTGGCCGTGCGCCGGCCGCCATCGAAGATCGGGATATTCAGCGCCGTGCCGGCCAGCGGCCCCAACAGGAACGCGCGGCTGCTCCACTTGAACAGGTCGCCCAGCGTGGCCGACTCGAAGCCGCCCATGCCGGTCAGCGTCAGCGACGGGAAGAACGCCGCCTTGGCGATCCCGATGCGGGCGTTGGCGGCCGCCATGGCGCGCTCGGCTGCGGCGACGTCGGGGCGACGTTCCAGCAGCGACGAAGGCAGACCGGCCGGAATCCGCACATTCACGGCCTGCAGTGGCGTGGCAGGCATCGAGAACTCGGCCGGGGCCTTGCCGAGCAGCACCGCAAGGCTGTGCTCGGACGCGGCACGCAGGCGCTGCACCGTCATCGCATCCGACCGGGCCGTGGCCAGTTCGGCGCGCGCGCGGGAGACGTCCAGCTCGCTGATATCGCCTTCGGCAAAGCGCCGTTCGACGAGCTTCAGCGCTTCCTCGCGCAGCTTCACGGCGGTCGTGAAGACTTCGGCTTCGGCATCCAGACCCCGCAGCGCGAAGTAGTTCTGCGCCACATCCGCCTGCAAGGCGAGCTGGACGGAGCGGAACAGGGCGCCGCTTTGCTGCGCATCGGCCTTCGAGGCATCCACCGTCGACGCCACGCGGCCGAACAGGTCCACTTCATACGAAGCGCTGGCCTGCGCGCGCCACAGCGTCTGCTGCGGAATATTCGTGCCGTCCGGCTGGAACTGGGATGCGGCCGAGGTCTGTTGCCGGGTGGGGCCGAAGCCCGCATCCAGCGTCGGGAACCAGCCCGCCTTGGCCGCCTGCACCATGGCGCGGGCTTCCTTCAGCCGCGCGGCGGCGGCCTTGAGATTCTGGTTCGCCTCCAGCGCCTGCTGTTCCAGCGCGTTGAGCTTGTCGTCGCCGAAGATCGTCCACCATTCGCCACGGGACAGGGCTTCCGACGGGCTGGCAACCTGCCATGCGCCGGCTTCCTCCTTCTTCAGTTCGGCGCGCGACCAGTCCGGCGAGGCTTCCTTGAAGGCCACCGATTGGCCCTGGTCTTCCGGCACCTCGTAGGTGGGGGCCAGCGAGCACCCGGCCAGGACGAGCAGGGATGCCATCAGCATCGAACCCTTTGCCAGCCACCGTGTGCCGGGCTTGAAAGCGATCTTGTTCATCATGTTCTCCTTGCGTCCAGGCTTACTCGGCCGACGGGGCGGCGGGGGCCGCGCCGTGCAACGGCTGCGTATGGGTGTGATGCTTGTCGACGATCGGCTTGCCGCCAGTCAGCTTGCGCAGCGCCACGTAGAAGACCGGGGTCAGCAGCAGGCCGAACAGCGTCACGCCGAGCATCCCGAAGAACACCGCGATACCCATGGCGCGCCGCATCTCGGCACCGGCACCGGTCGACATCACCAGCGGCACCACGCCCATGATGAAAGCGATCGACGTCATCAGGATCGGGCGCAGACGCAGGCGGCTGGCCTCGATGGCGGCCTGCACGATGCTGCGGCCTTGCATTTCCAGTTCCCGGGCGAATTCCACGATCAGGATCGCGTTCTTCGCCGATAGCCCCACCAGCACCATCAGGCCGATCTGCGTGAAGATGTTGTTGTCGCCCCGCGTGACCCAGACGCCAAGCAGCGCGGACAGGATCGACATCGGCACGATCAGCAGGATGGCCAGCGGCAGCGTCAGGCTTTCGTACTGCGCGGCCAGCACCAGGAACACCAGCAGCACGCTGATCGGGAACACCCAGAACGCGGCGTTGCCGGCCAGCACTTCCTGATAGGTCAGGTCCGTCCACTCCATGGCGATGCCGCGCGGCAGGGTTTCGGCCGCGATGCGCTCGATGGCGGCCTTGGCCTGGCCCGACGAGTAGCCCGGTGCCGGACCGCCGTTGATGTCGGCGGCGGTGAAGCCGTTGTAGCGGACCACCATTTCCGGGCCGTACGTCGGCGACACCGTGACGAGCGACGACAGCGGCACCATCTCGCCGGCGGCGTTGCGCGTCTTCAGTTGCAGGATGTCGGCGGCCGTGGCGCGGAACTGCGAATCCGCCTGGGCACGCACCTGATACACGCGGCCGAACTGGTTGAAGTCGTTCACATACAGCGACCCCAGGTAGATCTGCATCGTGTCGAACACATCGGTCACGTTCACGCCGAGCTGCTTGGCCTTGGTGCGGTCCAGGTCGACGTCGAGCTGCGGAACGTTGATCTGGTAGCTCGAGAACATCGGGCCCAGTTCAGGCGCCTTGGCGGCGGCCTTCATGAACGCCTGCGCCGCATCGTTGAGCGCCTCGTAACCGAGCGCCCCACGGTCTTCCAGTTGCAGCTTGAAGCCGCCGACAGTCCCCATACCCTGCACCGGCGGGGGCGGGAATGTGCCGGTCACGGCGTCCTTGATGGCTTCGGCAAATTTAGCGTTCAGTGCGGCGGCGATTTCGTCGGCGGATTCGCCCGGAGCGCGTTCCTTCGACGGCTTGAGCACCGAGAAGACGAGGCCGCTGCTCGACGAATTGCTGAGGCCGTTCACCGACAGGCCCGGGAAGGCCGGCACACCGACCACGCCCGGCTGCTTCAGCGCGATCTCGGTCATCTTGCGCACCACTTCCTCGGTGCGTTCCAGCGACGAACCCGGCGGAAGCTGGGCGATGCTGACGAGATAGTCCTTGTCCTGGGCGGGAATGAAGCCGCCTGGCACGACCTTGCCCATCAGGATGGCGCCGGCCAGCAGGACGCCGTAGATGGCGAACATCACCGTCTTGCGCTTGATGGCCCCGCCCACGCCCTTGCCGTACGAATCCGAGCCACGGTTGAACGCCTTGTTGAACCACGCGAAGAACGGGCCGAACGCCTTGTCCATGCCGCGTGTCAGCGCGTCCTTCGGTGCGTGGTGATCCTTCAGCAGCTGCGCGGCCAGTGCGGGGGACAGCGTCAGCGAGTTGAAGGCCGAGATCACCGTCGAGATCGCGATGGTCATCGCGAACTGCTGGTAGAACTGGCCGCTCAGGCCCTTCATGAAGGCCAGCGGCACGAACACGGCCACCAGCGTCAGCGCGATGGCGACAATCGGGCCGCTCACTTCCTGCATGGCCTTGTACGTGGCCTCGCGCGGCGGCAGCCCTTCCGAGATGTTGCGTTCGACGTTTTCCACCACCACGATTGCATCGTCCACCACGATCCCGATGGCGAGCACCAGGCCGAACAGGGACAGCGCATTGATCGTGAAGCCGAAGCCGAGCAGCAGGGCGAAGGTGCCGACGATCGACACGGGCACGGCCAGCAGCGGAATCAGCGACGCGCGCCAGGTCTGCAGGAACACGATCACCACCAGCACCACGAGCGCGATGGCCTCGAACAGCGTGTGGATGACGGCGTCGATGGACTCCTTCACGAACTGCGTGGGGTCGTACACGATATCGGCGCGCACGTCCTCGGGCATTTCCTTCTGGAGGTCGGCCATGATGGCGCGCACATCGTCGGAAATCTGCAGCGAGTTCGCATTCGGCTGCTGGAAGATGATGATCTGGACGGCTTCCTTGTTGCTGAGCAGTGCACGCAGCGCGAATTCCGCCGACGACAGCTCGACACGGGCGACATCGGAAAGACGCACCACGCCGCCATCCGGATTCGTCTTCAGGATGATGTGGCGGAACTGGTCCTCTGTCTTCAGGCGGCCCTGTGCGTTGATCGAGAGCTGCATCGGCACATTGGTCGCCATCGGCGCGCCGCCGACGATACCGGCGGCCACCTGCACGTTCTGCTCGCGGATCGCCTTGACCACGTCGCTGGCCGTCATGTTCTGACGGGCCACCTTCTGCGGATCGAGCCAGACGCGCATCGAGTAGTCACCCGCGCCCCACAGCACCACTTCGCCGACGCCCGGCACCCCTGCCAGTCGGTCCTTGATGTTGATGAGCGCGTAGTTGCGCAGGTAGGTCAGATCGTACTTGCCGTTCGGCGAGACCAGGTTGACGCCCATGGTCAGCGTCGGCGACGACTTCACGGTGGTCACGCCCAGCCGCTGCACGTCTTCCGGCAGGCGCGGCAGCGCCTGGTTGACGCGGTTCTGCACGAGCTGCGCCGCCTTGTCCGGATCGGTGCCGAGCTTGAAGGTCACCGTCGTGGTCATGTTGCCGTCGCTGTTGGCCTGCGACTGCATGTAGAGCATGTCCTCGACGCCGTTGATCTTCTCTTCCAGCGGCGATGCCACCGTCTCGGCGATGACCTTCGGGTTGGCGCCCGGATACTGGGCGCGGACCATTACGGAAGGCGGGACCACCTCCGGATATTCGGCGCTGGGCAACTGCACCAGCGCGATCAGGCCGGCCAGCAACACCACCACCGACAGGACGCCCGCAAAGATCGGGCGGTCGATGAAGAACTTGGAGATGTTCATGATGAACTCCGTGGGCTGGCCCGATCAGGCCGCCGGCTTCGTGACGCGCGCAACGTCAACCATGTTCACGGCGCGGGGCTTCACGGCGTCATTGGGACGCACGCGCTGCATGCCGCCGACCACGATCTGGTCGCCTGCCTGCAAGCCCTTCTCGACGATGCGCAGGCCGTCGTGGAGGTTGCCGATCTTGACTTCGCGGTACTGGACGCGGTTGTCCTTGCCCACCACCAGCACGTACTTCTTGGCCTGGTCGGTGCCCACGGCGGCGTCGTAGATCATCACGGCGTCGCGCGGCTGGCCGCCGCCGACCTTCACGCGGGCATAGAGGCCCGGCACGAGCGCGCCATCGGCGTTGTCGAAGCGCGCACGCACGCGGATCGTGCCGGACGAGACATCGAGACGGTTGTCGACCGAGACGATGGCGCCCGTGCGCGAGTAGCCGCTTTCGTCGGCCAGGCCCAGTTCCACCGGCACGTCCTTCTTGCCGGTGCCGCGCAGGTAGCGCAGGTAGGTCTGTTCGTCGACCTCGAACGAGGCGTACATCGGCGACACGGACACCAGCGTGGTCAGCAGCGGGGCGCTGGCGCCCGTCGAGACGATGTTGCCGACGGTGAGTTCGGCGCGCGACACGCGGCCCGCGACCGGGGCGACGACGTCGGTGTAGGAGAGGTTCACGCGGGCGGCGTCCAGCGCGGCGCGGGCGGCCTTGACGCTGGCCGACGCTTCGCGGGAGGCGTTCTGCTTCTCGTCGTAGTCGCGCTTCGCGATGGCGTTGCTGCCGATCAGGCGGTCCGCACGCGCGGCGTCGCTCGATGCGTAGGCGGCGCGTGCTTCGGCAGCGGCCAGTTGCGCGGCGGCGCGGTCGACTTCCGCCTGATACGGGCGCGGGTCGATCGTGAAGAGCGGTTCGCCCTTCTTCACGAGCTGGCCGTCCTTGAAGTGCACGGCAACGATCTTGCCCGGTACCAGCGGACGGATGTCGACCTTGTCGATGGCTTCCAGCCGGCCCGAGTAGCTCTGCCACTCGGTGATCTGGCGGGCGACCACGCTGGCGACGTCCACGTCGGCGGCCGGTGGCGTGCTGGCGTCGGCTTGCGCCGTGGCGACGGGGCTGGCGTCGATGCCGAAGTGATGGGTGGCGGCACCGATGGCACCCAGGACGAACAGCGTGCCCAGTGCGACGGAAAGCCGTTTGCGGTTGGCGTTCATGTCAAAAGCTCCAATCAATTGTTCACAGAGTCGAGGGCGAAGATTCGCTGTGGCTCGCCTTTGAAATCAGTATGGTTGTCATTGTTTTGCGGATAAAGGATCGAGATGTGGATTCACTGTGTCCATTGGGGAGACAATTGAGGTCGCGATGTGACGGGTACTCGATGGCGACGCCTGGCGTTGGCCGCGCGGCCGCAGGGATGGATCAGAGGAGTCGTCGGAAAAAGTCGGCGACTTCGTCGACGGCCTGCGGATGGCGGATAAGGTCGCGATGGCACATGCCGTGGTGCCGGGTGGCTTCCGTGCGCACCCCGGCGGCGATCAGCTTGCCGGCATAGCTTTCACCTTCTACACGGAAGGGGTCGTTGCCGGCCGTGACGATCAGCGTCGGGGGCATGCCGCCCAGGCGGCACGATTCCAGCGGGGCGGCATAGGGATGGACCAGCAGGGCGGAGCGGGGCAGCCATTGCCGATAGCGGCGCGCGGCGGCCACCGCATCCAGGTGCATGGCGTCCGTGCCGGATGCCGTCGCGATGCGTGTCAGGCTGGGATCGAGCAGCGGGGCGACCAGCGCCAGCGCACCCACGGTTGCGTCGCGGGGCCCCCGGCTGCGGTCCCGGCACATCGCGGCCAGGCCGTTGGCAATGTTCCCGCCGGCCTCGTGGCCCGCCACGGCGACGCGGCGCGCATCGGCCTTGAAGTGCCGGGCGTTGTCCACGGCCCATGCCAGGGCCAGGTAGGCGTCTTCCGTCGCGGCCGGAAAGGGATGCGATGGGGCGAGCGAGTATCCCACCGAGATGACCCATGCCGGGGTGGCCTCGGCCAGCGCGGATGCCTGCTGGTGGGCTTCGTCGAGGTCGCCATCCGTGAACCCGCCGCCGTGGAAGTACAGGATGATCGGCAGCATCCGCTTCTCGAACGTAGGACGATAGTGGCGCAGCACGATGTGCTGCGCGTGTCCTGAAATCGGTACGTCCTGGATTTCCAGCTTCGGGTTCATGGTGACGCCTTGCCCCTGCTTCAAGGCGGAGGGAGTGAGAACTTGGATGCCCGCACTGTACGGCTTGCCGCGTTCAAGATCAGCCGCTTTTGGCAGGGAAGAGAATTCATGTAAATGGAAAAATCGGCGAGGCAGCACGCTTTTTATGCGGCAATTGGAGCAATCGCCTCCCCGGCCCCCTTCCTGGCGCGGCCGATGCCGCTGAAGTTCGGTTGCACGGCGGGGCAGCGCGCGAACAGTTCGGCGGTCCAGTCGACGAACGCCCGCACCTGCGGAGACAGATGCTTGTTCTGCGGGTAGACGGCGGAGATGGGCAGCGGGGCGGGACGGAAGCCCGGCAGCACCTCGACGAGCGCGCCGCTGTCGAGGAAGGGCTGGGCGATGACGCGGGGCACCTGGATCAGGCCCAGGCCCATCACGCCGCACTGCAGATGTGCGTCGCCATCGTTGGCGGACAGGCGCGAGCGCGTCCTCACATTGACCGCCTTGCCCTCGACCTGGAAATTGAGGTTGACCATGCGGCCCGTGCGCGTGGAGAAGTAGTTGACGGCGAGATGGTCCTGCAGCGCGTCGAGGTCGGCCGGCTTGCCGTATTGCTCCAGGTAGACGGGACTCGCCGCGGTCACGAGCTGGAAGACGCCGAGGCGCCGGGCGATCATCGTCGAGTCGTTCAGTTCGCCGATCCGGATCACGCAGTCAATGCCTTCCTGGATCAGGTCGACCAGCCGGTCGCCAAAGCCGAGCGTGAGATCGATGTCGGGGTAGCGCGTATGGAACTCATTGAGCGCAGGCACGACGATCAGCTTGCCCAGCGTGCCGGACATGTCCACGCGCAGCTTCCCGCGCGGCGCGCGCGTAATGGCGGCGAATTCGGCTTCCGCGGCATCCACCTCGCCAAGAATGCGCACGCATTTCTCGTAGTAGGCGGCGCCTTCTGACGTCACGCTCAGGCTACGGGTGGTGCGGTTCAGCAGCCTGACGCGCAGGAAGGCTTCCAGTTCCTGGATGACCCGCGTGACCGATCCGCGCGGCACGCCCAGCGTATCGGCCGCGCGCGAGAAGCTGTTCGTATCGACGACACGTGTGAACACGTGCATTGCATGAAACTTGTCCATGTCATGCCTCTGGCAACAGGCGCCGCAGTTCGGCGGCAAGGGATTCGATATAGACGTCGCGCAGCCCGCTGTCGCGCAGGGCGTCTTCCAGCCTGAAGACATAGTCGGCATTGCTGCCGAAGGAACCCGCCGCGCGCGCGATGACCGGGGCCACGGTGGCGATCGAGGGGTCGCGCTCGAAGAGCGGGCGGCCGGCGTCGACGACGAAGGCGATGGCCTGTGTCTGCGTGCCGTCGTCGAGCGTGACCGCTGCCCAGGTCGGGCGGTACGAGCCGCCGACCATCTCGCGTCGCCATACCACGCCAAGCTCCTCGTCGCGGCGCGCCGCCGCCAGCCGCAGGGCCACGCCTTGCGTCGAACCGCCGGCCTCCAGACCGAGCATGCGGCCCGGGCGTTCCGGGCTGCCCCGGCCCGCGATGCTCCGCATGCAGAAGCTGCGATGCCAGCCGTGCAGGGTGGCGACCGACCGCCGGTCGAAATCGAGCAGCGGATTCCACATCAGCGAGCCGTAGGCAAAGATCCAGACATCCTCCCCGTCGTCGGGCCGGTCCGCGAGGGTGTCCGTCAGGGAGGCGTCGATGCGGTCCTGGGTCCAGCGGAACTCGGCGGGCAGTTCGATGTTGTCGAGGTAATGCCCGGACTGGAGCGATTCTCTTGTCAGCATGCGCGTGGGAGGAAAGAGGGGGCGTGCTGATATTGTGGTTGCTGCATCGTGGCTGATAAACTGCGCAAATTGATTTTCTTTGTCGCCAAGAGGGAAACAATGGTGGATCGGGTGGAAGCGCAGGTTCAGGACATCGAGTCATTCCTGGCGGTGGCCAAGACTGGCAGTTTCACGCGCGCGGCCGAGGATCTCGGCACCAGCAAGTCGAACGTCGGCAAGGCCGTCCAGCGCCTGGAAAAGCGGCTGGGCACGCGCCTGTTCCAGCGCACCACGCGTGCGGTGCGGCTGACTGAGGACGGCGAGACCTACATGCTTGCTGCGCAGGCCGCGCTGGAAGGGCTTCGCGAAGCCGAGCAGGCGCTGGCGGCGCGGCGTGCCGAACCGATCGGGCGCGTCCGGCTGGACGTACCGGCTGGCTTCGGCCGGCTGCTGCTGCCCTTCCTCGCGACCCTTCGCCGCCGCTATCCGAAAGTCACCCTGGACATGGCGCTGACGGACCGCATGTCGGACCCGGTGGCCGAAGGCTGGGACATCGTCGTGCGCATTGGAGAACTGCCTGCCGAAGGCGACATGACGGTGCGAAAGCTCTGCGACCTCCGGCTTGGCCTGTATGCCTCGCCCGAGTATGTCCAGCGCAAGGGCGCCATCCACACCGTGGCGGACCTGAGCCACCACGACGCGGTAATCTTTCGCGGCCCGACCGGGCGCCATCGCGCCTGGACCGTTTCCGACAACGGGCATGTGCGCGATATCGTCATGGAGCCGGTGTTGGTGCTCGCCGACGGGCAGGCGCTCGTCGACGCGGCGATCAGCGGATTCGGCATCGCGCAGATCTTCGACCGCGTGGCGAAACCGCACGTGCAGGCCGGCAGGCTGGTCCATATCCTGCCGGCGTCCGACGTCGACGGCCCACCCGTCCACGCGATCATCCCCGTTGGCCGACGGATGGCGGCAAAGACGCGCGCCGTGCTCAATCACCTGGCTGACAGCCTACGCGACGAAGCCGCGCAGGGCTGAGCCGCCGCCTCGACGCCTACGCTTACGCCAGCGACGACAGGACCTGCCGGTTCCACGGCCGGAGCGCGTCCAGGCGGCCTCCGCGCACCAGTTGCGGCCAGTCCGCATTCATCAGCAGCCCCCGGCCCACGGCGATCAGGTCGAAGTCGCCCCGGTCGATCATCTCCAGCACCAGGTCGATGCCGGCCACGCCGCTGTCCTGGCCCATCAGCGAATCGATGTGCTCGCCCGTCATGGCGACCGAGCCGACCGAGATGGTCGGCTTGCCCGATAGCTTGCGGGTCCAGCCGGCCAGGTTGCGGTCGGAGCCAAATTCGTATTCCCAAAACCGGCGCTGCGAGCAATGGAAGACGTCGACGCCCGCGTCCGCCAGCGGCTGGACAAAGGCTTCGAGATCGGCCGGCGTCTCGAAGAGCTTCGAGGTGAAATCCTGCACGCGCCACTGCGAGAAACGCAGGGAGATCGCGAAGTCGGGCCCGGTGGCGGCGCGGATCGCGCGCACGGTGTCGACGGCCAGCCGGATACGGTTGTCGAGCGATCCGCCGTAGTGGTCCGTCCGCTTGTTGGTGCCCGGCCAGAAGAACTGGTCGAACAGGTAGCCGTGGGCGGCATGGATCTACGAGAAGCTCTCCGCATGGTCGGACAGCAACGAGAATCCCGAATCCGTGCTGTCCTATGACCAGATGTTCGACAACATCATGTTCTACTGGGTGACGAATACGGGCGCTTCGTCGGCGCGCATGTACGCGGAGAACGCCGACCTGACGTTTGCGTCGGTGCCGCTCGATATCCCGGTTGCCGTCACGGTGTTCCCGGGCGAGATTTACACCCCCCCGCGCCACTGGTGCGAGCAGACGTACAGCAGGATGTTCTACTGGAACCGCGCGCCGAAGGGCGGCCACTTCGCCGCGTTCGAGCAGCCGAAGATCTTCGTGGAAGAGTTGCGCGCCGCATTCACAAGCCAGCGCATTGGCTGACGGGCAGCGTTGCCGAGAAAGAGGGGCGTTCCGTAAGGGACGCCACTTTTTTCGAGGCCATGGCGGCGAGAGGGAAAAAAGCGGCCCGGCGTTTGCCGGGCCGATCAGGAGTGCCCGACGAGCGCAACGCCAGTTGGAGGATGGAGAACGGAGCGTTGTCGGATGCAGGTCTGGCGAGCCAATGTCAGAGCCTGGGATTCACGATAGCGGCCTTCCGTCGTGGCATCCACGGACCGGACCGTGGAACTGTTTTCCTGCCCGACGCACAATCCGCGGGGCGACCCCAAATGACCAGCTTTCGACAAACAGGGTGATGACGCCGAGGATCAGCGCGATGCCGCCGACGGTGACCGCGCAGAGCACCGCCGGATTGGCGAGCGCGTCCGCCCCGGGTGCGATGGTCTGCTCGATGCACAGCCCCAGCATGGCGATCAGCGTACCGGTGCCGAAGCTGCCGACTGCAGTCTGCAGCAACAACATCGCGCGCCGCAGTAGCGTGACGCGACGGGCGGCATCAAGGTCCACGACTGCCGGCTTGCTGGCCTGCCTGTCGAGGGCCATGCCCAGGCGATTAGTCGCACCCAGCAGCAGGACCGTGGAAGCATTGGTCAGCAGGGCAGGACCGGTGATCAGCGACAGTGTGGAGGCAAGGCTGGCTGACATGGTGTGGGACGCGGTCTCCCGGAGCCGAAGGGGCTCCGGGCATTGCGCGGAAGGGAGGAGATCAGGCGGCGGCCTTTAATGCGTCGTGCTTGGCGACCATTTCGGCTTCGTCCTTGAGCGCTTTCTTCACGGAAGTGCGTGCTTCGATGCGGGCGATGTAGTCGAAGAAATTCTTCAGGTGCGTGATCGGCGCGCCTGAGCGCTCGTGCCACAGCGTGGCCCAGACGTAGGCGTCCGCCACGGTGAACTTGTCACCGGTCAGGTAGGCACGGCCGTCGGCCAGTTGGGCGTCCAGCGTCGCGTAGGCCGTTACCAGCTTGTCGCGTGTCCACTGGGTGCCGAACTCCGTCTGCAGCTTGCGCATCAGCGGGATGTGCTTCTGCGCGATCTCGGTGGCGATGAAGGTCAGCAACTGGTCGAACTTCACGCGCTCCAGCGTGCCGTGCTGCGGGATCAGGCCGGCGCCCAGATGCTGGTCGGCCAGATACGACGTGATGACGATCGTCTCGGTCAGGTGGCTCTTGGCCTCGTCGTCGAGCACCAGCACCGGCACGTAGCCGAGCGGGTTGACCTGGCTGAAATCGTCATTGGCCGACGTGCTCTTGCCGAACACGTCGTAGTGCACCAGCTCGGGCTCCAGACCCAGTTCGTTGGCGATGACCTGAACGGCGAGCGAGCAAGTAGCTTGGGCGATATAGAGTTTCATGGCGATGGTCCCTTCGGGTTGAGTAACTGGGTGCGTGGCGCTTGTCCGGAGATCGGCATCGGCGCCATGGAAGCCACTGTACTAACGACGATCGGGGCGATAAAGACGCCATCCGGCGTCAGACCGTATCCATTTTGGAGACAAATTTCGGCAACTTTGGACGGAGATCTGGGTACGCAGCCTGGCCATATTGGCCCGTAAAGTGGCCCATCCACCAGCGGCTTCCGTCTGTGCAGCCGACAAACTCATATCAAGCGTGACTGCGCGCAATGCATTTCGTCAATTCGAACCACCGACGCGCGCAGTACCATTTTGTGGCTTGCCGAGCGATGAGGCCCTCTGTGTCCGTCTATGACGGCAAAGCAGACGACTGCCGAGCATGTGGGCAATAGCGCCTTATGGCCGAACTCGGAAGTCTGTCGCCGGCCGGCGATCCGGCCGGCCATCTCGCGCTGCGGTACTTCCGCTGTCGACCCAGAGCTGCCCCTCGTGCTTACCGGAAGCGGACGCTTAACTGCTGAATCCAGCCGGCCGACTAGTTCAACTGGCCAGAGTCGGCTGCGACGAGGGGGTGGACGCCGCCGCGTGAATACTCATACGGCGCGGACTCTGCTATTGATCGAGCAATGCTTTGCCGCTGGTGACCGAATGAACGACTCCAGTCCCGTTTGGCTAGACACGAGTTCAAGCCAAGGAACCGCATGGTCGTGCAGCGCCCTGAGCAGGCCTGGCTGCGGTGGATGCGATGCATTGACTGACCTGATGTCTTCGAAAAGGCTTTCAGGTGCAATGCGCTCCAAACGCGCACGAATGTGGCACCGGTACTCGGGCGGAAAAGTCTCTTCGCCTAGTGCCTTCAAATATACGGCGACATTCACATAAACTTGCTCGCCAAACTGACTCTTTTGCAGATTGACGAGTTGGAATGCCTCTGCCGTTTCCCTTGTCCAGGTCCTGGCTTTCTTCTTGAACCCTAACGCTTTCAGGCTAGGGGCGAACTGAGCTTCCACAGGCAGCATTTTGGCACCTATCCGTCGTGTAGAGAGGCCCGACGAAGTTGCAGGCCCGATAAGCGCGCGCTCTCTCTTCCCGTTGCAACGTAGTCGATTTCTGAGCCATCTACGTATTGTGCGCAATGTAGCGATGCATGTCGACTGGCAGCTTATGGCCGGAAAGGGACCTCGACGCGCCGCGATCTTTATCGTAGCTAACAGTTACGTTCGCCGTCGGCGCCATCGACCAATCCACTTCCAACCTGTAGGGCGATTCTAAACGTGCCGACGCACACGTCTTAGGACGTCGCCAAGTAGGACTGCGACCTGCAGTACCACCACTCTCCATGTGCCCAGTTACTGTGAGACAGATCGTCCCTTTTGGATTTGTCGGTGATTGACGTCCCATTAATTTCGAGACGGGACAAAAAGATCACAGAAGCACTAGCGCGCATGCGGGCCATTACCGTACTGGAAGGGAGGCTTCGAAGCGCGTTCCCACTTCAAGGTCGGATTGCGCCCGGAGGGTGCCACCATGCGCTTTCACAATCTCATGGCAGATATACAAGCCAAGTCCCAGTCCAGCGGCAGCGTCCTGCCCTGCAGGGCGCCAATAGGGTTCGAATAGCCTTCCCAGATCTTCAGGGGCGATGGGCGTGCTGCCTGGCGGTGCGGGATTCGAAGCACAGGGCGGGGGCAGAGGTGTGGTTTTCGGTGGGCGCGGAAGCGCACGCCGTCGTCCCAGCATATCACCGCACTTCCGCATGGCAGCCTCCAAGAGGGCGAAAAAACTCCTAGTACCATCCAGTGGGATGGTGCTAGGATGGTTGCAGACCTAACCACTTAGCGGGCGACATGGAACGAAAAATGGACCTTGCGGCACAGGGCGGCGCACTTCGCCCCAAGGGCGGCGAGACCGAAAAAATCACGATCAACCTTGGGCCGGTGGACCTCGGGCAGATCGATCTGCTGGTGGAAGAGGGCTTCTATTCGAACCGCACGGATCTGATCCGGACCGCCATCCGCAATCAACTGGCCGTGCACCAGCAGGCCATTCATGAGACGGTGACGCGCCGCGCGCTGGTACTCGGTCTGCAGCATTTCTCGAAGCAGGACCTCGAGGCGGCGTTGGCAGCCAATGAGAAACTGGCCATCCATGTTCTTGGTCTGGCAAGTATTGCTGCCGATGTGAGCCCAGCGCTGGCATCGGCGACGATCGAATCGGTTGTTGTACTCGGCGCGTTTCATGCACCGCCCGCGGTCAAGGCCGCGCTGGCAGGACGCATACGGTAGCTTGCGGCAATGTCGCCGCGCCCGGTTCTTCGGGCCAGATGGGAAATCAACGTGAAAATGAACGACGCGTTTCTCGCCTCGATGCATGAGGCCATGCAGCTTCTTCAGACCGCAGGCCCGCTCGAGGCAACCGCCGTTATCCAACGGGCGCTTCGCCAACATTCGGCGGATGCACCCGCGCCGGAATCGCCGCCGATGCCGGCACAGGTGGTCCAGCACCTGCTGGAGCATCGCACCGCCGAGCCGGCTCCGGCTCCGGCTCCAGCTCCAGCCCCACGCGCCGAAGCCGTGGCAAAGGCGGGAGACTTCAGTCAGCGACGATTCGCCAATGAAGCTGGCAAGCGCGCCTACAAACTTTACAAGCCGACAGGCGAGGTGCACGGCCCGATGCCGCTGGTCGTCATGCTGCATGGTTGTACCCAGGATGCCGATGATTTCGCAGCGGGTACGCGCATGAATGCGCTTGCGGACAAGCTCGGCTTCATGGTCCTGTATCCGATTCAGCCGGCCGATGCCAATGCCTCGAAATGCTGGAACTGGTTCCGCCCGGGCGACCAGCAAGCGGGGCGTGGTGAGCCGTCGATCCTCGCGGGCATGACGCAGGAGGTCATTGCGCGCCACGGCGTCGATCCCGATCGCGTATACATTGCGGGCCTGTCAGCGGGCGGGGCGATGGCCGCCGTGATGGTCGAACGCTATCCCGAACTGTTTGCCGCGGCCGGCGTCCACTCGGGACTTCCGGCGGGCTGCGCCCATGACCTGCCATCGGCGCTCGCGGCGATGAAAGGCGGAAAGGGGCTGGGCGCTTCCAGGCGGGGCGCGTCGCCGCACGCCACGCCACGGCGCCCCTTTATTGTCTTCCACGGCGATGCCGACCACACTGTGCACCGCGCCAACGGCGACCGGCTGATCGAGCCCTACGAACAGGGCAGTGCCCAGAAGCGGATCGAGCGTGACGCCAGTCGCGCCGGCCGCCGCTACACGCGCAGCCTGATCACCACGCCGTCGGGCGTCGATGCCGAATACTGGCTGCTCCATGACGCCGGACATGCATGGTCAGGCGGAGGCACAGGCGGTTCGTACACCGATCCCAAGGGGCCGGACGCCAGTACGGAAATGCTCCGGTTCTTCCTGGCCCATCCGCGCCGTCCGCTGCCTCATCAATAAGAGACAATCCGCCGGGTGACGGTGACGGTGGCGAGCCACTGACTCGCCCCTGCGACCCGTAAGCCCGCATCCCTCCCATAGTCGGGTGTATCGGTCCCGCACACCCCACTTCGACACGCGTGCGATAGCGCTGCCTGCGTGATACCGTGCTCGCCGCCCTCACACTCTATCTGCCGACTATGGTCGCCATCCTGCTTCTGGTTGCCGCATTTCTGTTCATGGCCATGCTGTTGCCGGTCAAGGTTACCCTCGCCGTGGTGGTGATTACCGTGGTGATCGGCTTCGTGGTCAAGGTCGTCGCCAGGATGGTGACGGGCGAAGACCCGACCGTGGTCGAGGCCCTGAAGGCCGTGTTTGTAGCGCTACTGTTCAACGCCATCGCGGCGGCGGCCATGGCCAAGCTGACGGGCGGATCGCTGTCCGGCCCCGCCTCGCTCGTGACCTGGGTGGTGACGTTCATCGCGTTCTCGTTCGGCTTCGTCGTGATGCTGAAGGCCACGCTCAAGCAGAGCGCCGTGATCTCGCTGGTGTCCTCGCCGATCGCCGCGCTGATTCTCTTCGCGGCCGTCAAGATCTGACAGCGGCGCGGCCATCGCGCCGCGTTCCCCCGGCCGCTCAGGCCGTCACCCGCACCTTGCCATCTTCCGACCACAGCAGTTGCACGCGCTGGCCCGGGTAGAAGCTGCCTTCGGATGCCGACTGGGTGATCGCCTGCAGCCGGCCGTCGGGCAGTCGGACCGTGATTTCATATCCGGGGTGGCGCTCCACGCCCGACTCGATCTCGTGCCCGGCCAACCCGCCGGCAAGGCCGCCGGCCACACCTGCGAGCAGCGAACCATGGCCGTGCCCGATGGCGCTGCCGGCCACGGCGCCCAGCAGGCCGCCGCCCAGTTCGCCCACCAGGCTCGATCCCTGGCTGCTGTCGTCGATCTGCACCAACCGCACGCGCTCGACCGTGGCCATCGTCACGGTCTCGGGCAGCGATGTCTGTCCGGCGCTGTAGACGCTGCCCGGCGGCACGTACTCGGCGCAGGCAGAGGCAAGCAGCGTGCTGGCCAGCAGCATGGCGGCCAGCGGGAAGTGCAGCGATGAAGGACGACGTGTGGAAAACATGGGCGGCTCCTGTCGGACATTGACTGGAGCCACTCTACGGCTGGGCGGCGCAGGAGCGTTTTCCGAAAGCCGGGGGCTTTGCGTGTTCGCAGGATGCTAAGGCGCCAGGTGGCTGACAAACAGTTCGGCCAGCATGCGCGCGGACGTCCCCAGCGGCATCGCGCGCAGGCGGATGAGGCCGGCCTGCATCGGGGGCGGCAGCGGAGATAGCGCCGCGAACGCCTGCAGCCCGTTGCCATACATCGGATCGGCCAGCAGTTGCGTGGGGCAGTAGCCGATGGCATCGGTGCGGCGCATCAGTTCCGTCATCAGCGTGGGCGATGTGCACGCCGTGATCTGGCGCGGGACGGGCAGGTCGCTCGTCCGCAACCATTCCAGCAAGGTCTCGCTCTGGCTGCCCGGGGACAAGTTCAAGGTCCACCGGGCATGCTCCAGCGCCTGCCAGCCCGTCGCACCGGCGAGCGGATGGCCGACTCTGCCGGCCGGGACGGCGCTGACCTCGAACAGCGGTTCGAAGGCCAGTTCGGGCGGCAGCTCGTCCGGATCCGCGATGGCGATGGCGAAGTCCAGCCGGCCTTCGATCAGCCGTGGAATCAGGTCGGCAAGAAATCCTTCGCTCAATGACAGCCGCGCATCGGGCTGCCGGGCGGTGAAGGCCTCCCAGACGCGGGGCAGCACATCCAGCGCCAGAAGCGGGGTGACCGCCGCCGCCACGTGCGCGCCGGCACCGCCCTGCAACGCCCGGATCTCGTCCCGGGCCCGCTCCAGCGACGCCAGCGCCAGGCGGGCGTTGGTGAGCAGCACGCGCCCGGCCGCCGTGAACTCCACCCCCTTGTGGCTGCGCACGAGCAGCTCCGTCCCGACATCGTCCTCCAGTTCGCGCAGCGCCTTGGTCAGGGCGCTCTGGCTGAGATGCAGGCTCCGGGCTGCAGCACGGATGGTGCCGTTTTCGGCAACCTGGACGAGGGCTCGGAGCTGGTGCTGGCGCATGACAAGGGTTCCAGGGGAGGGTGGCGATGGTGAACACCAAAGGTGTTCACCATGGAAAATATATCGCCAATTGGTTTTCTCCGGGAGCCATATGATGGAGCGGACCAGAACCGATCCGACCCCCCATGACCGACGCGAACTGCAGTGACCCCGATGTGGACAATATGACGGCCTGGCGGCGGCGCTTCCACAGTCACCCGGAACTCGGCTTCGAGGAATTCCGGACCAGCGCCTTCGTGGCCGGCAAGCTGGAGGAATGGGGCTACGACGTCACCACGGGCATCGCTGGCACCGGGCTAGTCGGGCGGCTTCGCTTCGGCAAGGGCAGCCGCCAGCTCGGCCTGCGCGCGGAGATGGACGCGCTGCCCATTCAGGAGGCCACCGGGCTGCCATGGGCCAGCCAGATCCCCGGCAAGATGCATGGCTGTGGCCACGATGGCCACACGGCGATGCTGCTAGGCGCGGCCCAGCGTCTGGCGGCGATGCAGCGAGAGGGCGTGGATTGGGATGGCACCCTGCACCTGATCTTCCAGCCGGCCGAGGAACTGGGCGGCGCCGGCGGGGCGCGGCGGATGATGGACGAGGCCCTGTTCGCGCGCTTTCCGTGCGATGCCGTGTTCGCCATGCACAACTATCCGGGGCGCCCGGTCGGGCGCTTCTATGTCCGGGAGGGCGCGTTCATGGCGTCGTCCGACCGCGCCGTGATCACCTTCCACGGGGTCGGGGGGCATGGGGCGATGCCCCAACTGGCTGTCGATCCCACGATTGCCGCGGCTTCGACCGTGATGGCGCTGCAGAGCATCGTCGCCCGCAATGTCGATCCGCAGGCTGTCGCCGTCATCACCGTAGGGCGCCTCGAGGCGGGAACCACGTACAACATCATCCCGGAGTCGGCCGAACTGGAACTGAGCATCCGGGCGCTGCAGCCCGAGGTGCGGGCGCTGCTGGAACGGCGCATCCACGAAGTGGTCGAGGGCCAGGCGCGCGCGTTCGGTCTGCGGCATGCCATCGTCTATGAGCGCGGCTATCCGGTACTGGTCAACACCGGGCCGGAAACGGCGCTTGCCGTGCGGGTCGCCCGCAAGCTGTACGGGGCCGATTGCGTCGATGACGACGCGACGCCGCTGTGCGCCAGCGAGGACTTCGCCTACATGCTGGCCGAGCGCCCCGGCTGCTACCTGATGATCGGCAATGGCGACAATGGCCACGCGAGCGGCGTGCCGACCGGCCCCTGCAGCGTGCACAACCCCTCGTACGATTTCAACGACCGCTGCCTGGATACGGGCGCGGCATTCTGGGTGGCGCTCGCCACCGAATTCTTCCACCCCACTGCCTGACTGCCATGAACTCGATTCGCAGAATGCTTGCCCGTTGCACGTTTGCCGCTGTCGCTACGGTTGGCCTGCTCGCCACGCCGGGCGCGGGCGCGGCGGACGCGTATCCCTCCAAGCCAGTCGTGCTGATGGTGCCGTACCCGGCCGGCGGGCTCTCCGATGCGATTGCCCGCAGCATGAATACTCGGCTGTCGAAGGCGCTGGGCCAGCCGGTGCTGGTGGAGAATCTCGGCGGCGTCAGTGGCGCCATGGCGGCGCAGAAGGTGCTGAACGCGCCGGCGGACGGCTACATGATCTTCCTGGGCTCGCCGAACGAGGTCATCCTGTCGCCGCTGTCCAATGCGGCGGTGAAGCTGCGTACCGAGGATTTCCGCTTATTGACGCCGGTCACCGTCAACCGGCTCGTGATGGTGGCGCGGCCCGACCTGCCGGTCCGCAGCGTCGACGATCTCATCGCGCTGGCCAAGGCCAATCCGGCCAAGCCGCTGACGTACGGCAGCGTCGGTCCCGGGTCGATGTATCACCTGGTGACCGAGGACATGGCGACCCGGACCCATATCGGCGTGAGCCACATCCCCTACAAGGGCATGGCGCCGCTGATGCAGGACCTGGCCGGGATGAACGTCGACTTCGCCATCCTGCCGTACGCGGCCAGCTTCCGTGGCTTGTCCGATCAGGGGCGGTTGAAGCTCGTCGGCTGGGCCGGAAACAGCCGCAGCAAGGTCGATCCCGCCATCCCGGCCTTCGGCGAAGGGACGCAACTCAAGGACTTCGACCAGGCGACCTGGGCCGGCATCATGGTCAAGCAGGGCACGCCGGAGGCCGTGGTCGCGCGGCTGCACCAGGCGCTCGTCGAGACGCTGCAGGACGCACAGGTCGTCAGCGGTCTGGAGGCGACCGGTGCGGAGGTGGCCAAGCCCAGCTCGGTGGCTGACGCGCAGCGCTTCCTGCAGGCAGAGACCGGCAAGTTCCGCGCGATGGCGAAGCGGATCCATCTCCAGCCGCAGTAAGCCAGGACCGCAATGTAGAAAGGCCCGTGCCGCCATGCAACATCGCATGGCGGCACGGGCCTTTTTTAGCTAGCGCCTCAACGCCTCAGGTCAGGCGCGGCGTGCCGTCAGCCACTTGTCCGACGCCAGCGGTTCCGTGCAGAGGCGCACTTCGCCGATCTGGCCGAGGAAGCCATTCGACGGGACGTTGCCGTAGACACCGCCGCCCACAAAGAAGCGGCTGGCAGCATTGACGGCGGCGATGCCGCGCGTGTTCGACGCGTTGCGCAGCACCGGGGCGCCTTCCACGTACATCACCGTCTCGTTCTTCGCCGGGTCGTTGACCACGGCGACGTGGACCCACTTCTCGGCGATGATCTCGCCAGACCAGTTTGCGGCCGGGTTCTTGGTGCCGGCCGTGCTCGGCGTGACTTCCCATTGCACTTCGCGCAGGCTGGAGATGGCGAAGATCAGCGGGCTTTCGTCGCCGTCGCCGCTGCCAAAGCCGGTGACCGTGCTGCGTCGGCCCTCGCGCTCCATGATGTTCATCCACGCGTTGTTGCCGGCCGTCCACGACGCCGGCACCTTGAGGAATGCCTCGACGGTGTAGCCGTTGTCGAACGTCAACGCATTCAGGGCCGCCGTGGTCTGCGTGGCGAAGTAGCTCATGCGCTGGGGACTGTTCAGTGAATTGGCGAACTTCACGCTGCCCGGGGCAGCCGACAGGAAGTGGTGATCGTTCGACCACGTCAGGTCGCCCAGTTGGGCCGCGCCGCCGTTGGCCAGCGCTTCACGCGAGAGCGGATTGGCACCGGTCAGGTCGTCGATCACCTGGCCGACCGGCACGGCTGCGCCGTCGGTGCCGCCGAAGAAGCGCCAGTGCGCCACGGTGGAAGCCACCAGCGGGTAGTCGTTGGTGTCGGCGGCGGCCTTCTTGTCGGTCAGGCTCGGCTCGGTGTAGTTGGCCAGGATCGCGGCCTTGGCGCGGTCGTTGATCGGATCGTTGCCGGCCGCCGGGATGGCGAAGTCGGCGTTGAAGCGCGCAAAGCGCTTGCGGAAATCGAAGTCGATCTCGAACTGCTGGTTCTTGTCGGTCAGCACCGCTACGTCGAACTCGTTCAGCGTCTCGGTGGGCTTCTGCGGCACCCACGGCGAGAACGAGATGACCTTGATCTTGTTATTGGTCAGGTCGAATTCGTACAGGCGCATCAAGCCGTTGCCGCCCATGTACGCCATCTGGTAGTCGACCACCATTTCCTCGACGGGGTTGCCGAAGTCGTTGGTCTTCGTGAGGTGCGCTGCGCCATGGTAGTGGCCGTTCAGCGTCATGAAGATCTGGTCGTTGTCCTTGATCAGCTTGTCCCACAGCATCAGGCCGTACGGCACTTCCAGCGGGCTGACGCCATCCGGGCCGATATTGAGCAACTGGTGGGTCGAGAGGATGACCGGCACCTTCGGGTAGCGCTTGAGCACGTTGCGCGCCCAGGTGATGGCGGCGTCGGAGGCGCGCCAGGACATCGACAGCACCATGAAGCGGTTGCCGTCCACGTCGAAGAAGTGGTACTCGTGGAAGCCCGACGGATCGCGACCGCCGAAGGTGGCCTGGCGCTGCGCGCGGGTGGTCGGGAAGGTCTTCAGGTACGGCTCGTTGGCCAGGTTGCGCTGCGCGTCGGTGTTCGACGCCTGGCTGCCGGCGTTGACGTAGTCCACGTCCGAGATCACGTCGTGGTTGCCGGCCAGGATCGAGTACGGCGCGCGGGCCGCTTCCATGACTTCCATGGCCTCGTCGGCGATCTGCCATTGCAGCGGCTTGCCCTGCTGATCCACCACATCGCCGAGGTGGATCGTGAACGGGATGCGCAGGCTGGCGGCGTTCTGCGTGATCCACTTGGTCTGCGCCAGGAACGGCGTGGTGCCGTACTTGCGCTGGAACTGCAGGTTCTCGTCAGTGGTGGCGTAGCGCGAATAGAACTGCGTGTCGGGCAGCACGGCGAGCGCGAAGCTCGAAACCTTGCCGGACGGCGTGGAGCCACCCGGCGTGGTGCCGGGCGTCGTGGCCGGCGTGCCGGGCGCGGCATCGTCGCCGCCGCCGCACGCGGCCAGCAGGGCCGAGGTGCCGAACGACATGCCAAGGCCCGCCCTGAGCAGCAGGCGGCGCTGGCGGTCTGGAATGCCCTCGAGCTTGACGGTATCGATTGCGGATGGCTTGCCCGGTGTCTTGCTTTGCATTTCTACTTCCCTGTTGACCCACGAAAAGCCCGTGATTCTGGAGAGCGCTCGTGACAGGGTGTTGATCGAAATGTGACGGTTTGGATTGACGGAGGGTCCTGCAGATGAGCACGCCGTGCAGCCGCTTTCTTCGGCCGCACGGCGTGCATTCCGACTTACAGAATGACGTTTAGAGCGTGTCCTCTAAACCATCAGGACGGCGGTGGCAATACCTTGCCACCGTCCAACAGACAGGCGTCGCGCTGTCGCGACAGGACGTTATCTGTAGCGCTTACATACATTTTGCGTCGTGATTTAAGATCGCCCCGCATCACTTTGTGCCAATAACAATACAATTTGAACGGGGTAGTCAATGAACTCCAATTTTTGTCGTGGAATGCCGCGGGCCGGCGTGCGCGCGCCGCAAGCGTCCTCTATCACTCTGGCTGTTGCGCTGCTGTTTCCGATGGCTGCGTCGGCCGGCGAATATTTTGCTTCCAGTCTCGCCGAGCTGCAGTCGGCCATTGCGGCCGCCAATGCGGACGGCGATGCCACGGCCACCATTCGCCTGAGCGCTGACGTGACAATGCCAGGGGGCGCCTGGTCAATCGGCACGCCTACCAAGCCTATCACCCTCGATACCAATGGTTTTGTGCTGACGAAGACCGGCGCGCTGGGGAACTATGCGACATCCGCGGCGGGACCGCTGACGTTGAACGGCACCTATACGGTTGCCCCGAACACGGCGGGCGGCACGGCCATGCTGATCAGCGGAGGCGGCCAGGCCATCGTCAATGGCACCGTGACCGGCGGCAACACGACGGTGGCGGGCAGCGAGAGCGGGGCAGCCATCTCGGTACTGCCCAACGCATCCGTCGTCAACAACGGTTCGGTCAAGGGCGGCAGCGGAACGAATTCGGCCAACGGTACGGCAGGCGCATCGCTCTCGACCAATGCCAGATTGGTCAACGCGGCCACTGGCACCATCACGGGGGGCGATGCCTCGGGTGGCCAGGCCGGCACCGCCGTGAACCTGACTGCGACCGTCACGGGCGGCGTGGTCAACGCGGGCATTATTCGCGGGGGCGCCGACCTGAGTGGTGGCGAGGCCGGTGGCGTCGGCATACGCGTGGCGGCGGGTACGCCTACCGTCACTAACACGGGGCTGATCGAAGCCGGTGCGGGCGCGGCGGCTATCGTCGTCAATAGCACCACCGGAACGCTGACGGTCGTCAACGCGGGCACCATCCGCGCCGGTACCGGTTACGCGAATGCCATTGAATATGCCTCGGGCGGCACGGGCAGGGCTGTGCTCGAACTGCAGGCCGGCTCCAGCATCGTCGGCAATGTCATCGCCAACGCCACGGTGGCCAATGACACCTTCCGCCTCGGCGGCGCCACCGACAGCGTGTTCGATGTCTCGACCATCGGCGACACCGCGCAGTACCGTTACTTCGACAACTTCGTGAAGACCGGCACCAGCACCTGGGCGCTGACGGGCACCGGCACAGTCACCGCGCCGTGGACCGTGGACCAGGGCACGCTGCAGATCGGCAATGGCGGCACCAGCGGCAGCCTGGCCGGCAATGTGGTCGTCAACAGCGGCGCCACGCTGGCGTTCAATCGTTCCGATGCCCACACCTATGGCGGCATCGTGTCGGGCGCGGGTAGCCTCGCGCAGAACGGCAGCGGCACCACCGTGCTGACCGGCGCCAACACCTACACGGGCGGCACCGCCGTCAACCTCGGCACGCTGGCCATCGACGGCTCGATCACCAGCCCGGTGACGGTAGCCACGGCCGGTACGCTGTCCGGCACCGGCACGATCTTCGGCAATGTCACGAACAGCGGTACGGTCACGCCGGGCGGCGGCTCGGGCGTGCTGACCATCGCCGGCAACTACATCGGCAACGGCGGCACGGTCCGCGTGAACACGGTGTTTGGCGGCGACGCATCGGCCACCGGGCGCCTTGTGGTGACCGGCGATACCTCGGGCAGCAGCCAGATCCGGGCGGTCAACATCGGCGGAGGGGGCGCGGCCACGGTCGAGGGGATCAAGGTCATCGACGTGCAGGGCGCGTCGAATGCCACCTTCACGCTCGCTGGCGACTACACATTCCAGGGCCAGCAGGCAGTGGTGGCCGGCCCGTACGCGTACCGGCTGGTCAAGAACGGCGTGTCGACGCCGACCGACGGTGACTGGTACCTGCGGTCCACGCTGGCCGAAACGCCTGCTGTCGGCGCCTCGGCGTCAGCCGCCGCCACGCCGCTGCTGGCCCCGACCGTGCCGCTGTACGAAGCCTATTCCAGCGTGCTGCAACGCTTCAACGAGCTGGGCACGCTCCAGCAGCGCGTGGGCAATCGTTCGTGGTCGCCCAACGCCGCCGTGCAGGCCGAGCAGGATGCGGGCAAGCCGGTCATTGGCCGTGGGGCGTGGGCGCGCGTGGAAGGTTCGAACACCCATATCGATCCGTCCACCAGCACGACCAGCGCCAGCTACAACGTCCGCATGTGGAAGTTCGAGGGTGGCGTGGATGCGCCGGTCATCGAGAATCAGGCCGGCACGCTGGTGGTGGGGCCGACCTTCCACTATGGCGTCGCCAATTCCAACGTCTCGTCGATGTTCGGCAACGGCGCGATCGATGCCACCGGCTACGGCTTTGGCGGCACGGCGACGTGGTATGGCAACAATGGATCGTATGTCGATGCCCGCGCGACCGTGACCTGGTACGACACCGATATCCGCTCGTCGACGCTGTCGACCAAGCTGGCCAACGGCAACCGGGGCAGCGGTGTAGCCACCAGCGCGGAAGCCGGCCACCAGCTCGCGCTGGGCGGCAACTGGTCGATCACGCCGCAGGCGCAGCTCGCCTGGTCGCAGGTGCGCTTCGACGCGTTCACGGACCAGTACGGCACCAATGTGTCGCGCGATAACGGCAACAGCCTGGTCTCGCGCCTGGGCGTGTCGCTCGATCACGAGGCCAAGTGGACCGCCAGCAACGGCAAGACGAGCCGCTCGCACGTCTACGGCATCACCAACCTGTACTACGACTTCCTGCACGGCACGTCGGCGCGCGTCGCCGACCTCAGCGTCGTCAGCAAGGAGCAGGCGCTGTGGGCTGGCCTGGGCATCGGTGCCTCGCTGAACTGGGACGACGATCGCTACACGGTCTATGGCGAGCTACTGGCGCGCACCAGCGTGCAGGACTTTGGCGACAGCAATGCGATTGGCGCCAAGCTTGGCGTGCGCTATCGTTGGTAAGGCAGCGGCGCGACCCCATGACTGTCCGGCACAGAAGGAATGCCGGCTCATGTCTGACCGGAGAAGCACCGCTGGTCAACCGTGTAACCGGCTGCGATCTCCACCGCCTGTTCGACGAACGGCAAGGTCAGCGGATTGCCGATTTCCTTGTGGAAGGCGATCCACAGTTCAAGGGTTGGTACGTCCCGATTGGCGATCCGTCGATACACCACGCCCTTGACCGGCTGCGCGGCGGCCGAGGCGGGCACCAGGGACACCGCCACGCCGGCGGCCACCATCGCCATCATGGCGTGGTGACGCGCCCCGTCGTGCATGCACGACGGTACGACGTTGTGCTCCGCCAGCCAGGTCATCATCAGGTCGTGCGCATACTGGCCGTGACGCCGTTCGAGCGTGGCAAGGCTTTGGCCATCGAGGTCACGCGCATTGACGCTGGATTTTCCGGCCAGCGGATGGTTCGCGGGGGCGGCCAGGACATAAGGCTCCGACATCAGGCGGCGCGCCTGCAGACGGGAATCGGTGACAGGCGGCCGCAGGATCGCCACATCGAGTTCGTTTCCCAGAAGGGACTGGATCATCGCTTCGGAGCTGGTCTCGCGCAGCGAGTACAGGACGCCGGGCACATGCGCCGAGAATTGCCGCAGGATGTCCGGCACCAGTTCGATGGCGGAGATCGCGGTCAGGCCGATGCCGAGGTGTCCGACGTTCTCCCCGCGATCCGCCTGGGTCACCATTTGCCGCGCGCGGTGCTCGATGTCGAACAGCTTTTCCGCCTCCGCCCGCAAGACCTGGCCTGCCGGCGTCAGTCTCACGCTGCGCTTGTTGCGCTCGAACAGCTGGGCGCCGATCTGCGCCTCCAACTGCTTGATCTGCAGGCTGAGGGGCGGCTGGGTCATATTCAGCCGCCGCGCCGCGCGCGTGAAATTGAGCTCGTCAGCCAGCACGAGAAACGAGGTCAATACGCGGAGTTCGAGGGGCGTGTACATATACAGGATTTGTATAAGTCAGATACAGAAGTAATATTGGAAATATAACTCGCGAGTACGCAGAATGTCTTCACCCAGTCCCCATCAAGGGGGCGAGACCAGAACAACTGCGCGAGACATGACCATCCAACACCCCCTCGACGACCGCCTCCCGGCGCTGCTGCGCAGCGGCGAGCCCCTCCGCGGTATCTTCACCGCCTTGCCCAGCCCGGCCATCGTGGAGATGTGCGCCTACGCGGGCTTCACCTTCGTCATCATCGACAATGAGCATGGCGCGGCCGGTTTCGAAACGACCGAGCACATGCTGCGCGCGGCGCGTGCCAGCGGGATCATTCCTGTTGTGCGCTGCTTCCCCGGCGATATGGCGCGGGTACTGGACATGGGGGCGAGCGGCGTCCAGGTGCCCATGATCGAGACCGCCGATGCGGCGCGCGACCTCGTGCAGCGCGTCCGCTACCCCGCCATCGGCCGGCGCGGCAGCGCCTTCAGCAGTCGCGCGGCCGGCTATGGCGCCTTTCCCGGCGCTCCGCACACCACGCGCAGCAACGAGGGCGTGGCGCTGATCGCCATGATCGAGACGCCCGAGGGCGTGGCCAACGCCGCGGAAATTGCGGCAGTCGAGGGAATCGACGCAGTGTTTGTTGGCCCCAACGACCTGTCGCACGCAATGGGCTTCGGCAACGACTGGAAGGCGCCGGCCGTGGCAGCGGCGATCGAGCAAGCGCTGCGTGCCATCGATGGTCAGGGCAAGTGCGCGGGCATCATCGCGCTGGGCGCCGACGACGAGCAGCGCTACGGCCAGTTTGGTGCGCGCTATTTCGCCACGGTCGCTACCACGCTGATCACGCAGGCGTTCCGGCAGGCGGCGCAGCCTCCCGACATGCCGGCGCCGACGCTGCGTTACTAGCTCGGCCCGGCACCGGGCCAGTCAGTGGCTCGCCATTCCCCATTCACGACGATATTCGCGTGCGCCGCTACGGCAAGCCGCGCCAGGCAGCATGAGCGCACGCCGGGACAGGCCGGTCGATTTCGGCGGCAGCGTAGTGCTGGTGACGGGCGCAACGGGCGGCCTGGGTCCGCCATCTGCCACGCGTTTGCGGGAGCGGGCGCGTCGGTGGCGGCAGCTTTATTGAGGCGGGGCCTCCCTACAAGAACTGGAGACAAAACATGAGATTCATGAATCGCTGCGCGCTGCGCGTTGCCCTGGCAATGGGAGGGCTCTCGCTGGTCATGGCCACGCCGGGCGTGCGGGCCGATACCTGGCCGAGCAAGCCAATCAAGTATGTGGTGCCGTTCTCGCCGGGCGGGGTGTCGGATGCCACTGCCCGCATCGTCGCCGAAGGCCTGTCGCAGCGATTGGGACAGCCGGTCGTGATCGACAACAAGCCTGGCGTATCGGGCATCCTCGGCACGCAATTTGTGGCCCGTGCCGAGCCCGATGGTTACACCATCATGGGCGGCACCATCACCACGCACGCGGTCAATCCCTTCTTCTACAAGAAGCTTGGCTATGACCCGGTCAAGGACTTCGTGGCGGTGAACCTTGTGGGCACGGTCAGCAACGTGCTGGTGGTGTCTAACGACAGCCAATACCAGTCCGTCGACCAGATCGTCGCGGCCTTGAAGGCCAAGCCCGGTGCGTTGACGTTCGGCACGGCGGGACCGGGCAGCTCGCAGCAGTTGTCGGGCCAGTTATTCCAGAACATTACGGGTACGCGCCTGCAGCAGATCTCCTACAAGGGCGGCGCAGCGGCAATGACGGACCTGATCGGCGGCCAGATCGACATGGTGTTCGAGACGGTTGCCGCCGCCAAGCCCATGCTCGACGGCAAGCGCGTGCGCGCGATCGGCGTGACGTCGGCGCACCCGCTGCCGAGCCTGCCCGGGGTGCGGCCGCTGGCGGAGCAGGGTCTGAAGGGTTTCGAGATGCAGTCATGGCAGGGCATTTTCGCGCCAGCGGGCACGCCGAAGCCGATTGTCGATCGCCTCGCCACCGAGATCGCAGCTGTCGTCGCGACGCCGGCCGTGCAACAGCGCTTGCGCGCGCTCGGCGTGGAGCCGGAGGGAAAGCCGTCCGCTGCCTTCGCCGCGTTTCAGCGCTCGGAAGTCGCAAAGTGGGGCAAGATCATCCAGGCCGCCGGGGTGGTACCAGAATGAGCGAGACAGCACCTGCTTCCTTCTTTACGCCCGAGTACTTCAACGCCTTGCGCAGCGTCGATACACCAACCATCTGCAACGCGCTTGAGCTTGCCATCGGCACGCGCACCGCAAACGGCTTCACGCGCGGCACGCCTGTGGCCGCGCCGGAACCGCTGCCGCCCATCGTCGGATTTGCTCGCACGGCCCGCATTCGCGCTGCGGCGCCCGCGTCGGCGTCGCCGGATGCCATCCTCGCGACGCGACTCGCGTACTACCGGTATGTGTCGGAAGACGACGGTTTGCCACGTATTGTCGTGATGGAGGATGCCGACGCGACGGCGGGTGTCGGCGCCTTCTGGGGAGAGGTCAATACGCTCGTACATCGTGGCCTGGGCGTGTCTGGCGTGCTCACGAACGGCTCGGTCCGCGACCTCGATGTCATCGCGCCGGATTTTCCGGTGCTGGCGGGTAGTGTGGGGCCGTCGCACGCGTTCGTGCGCGTCGAGGCGTTTGCCTGTCCCGTCACAGTATTCGGGCTTGAGGTCTGCCACGGCGACTTGCTTCACGCGGACCGGCACGGCGCAGTCATCATTCCCGGCGCGGTTGCGCGGGATCTGCCTGCCTGCATTGATGAGGTGATGCGCAAGGAGGCGCCAATCCTCGCGGCCGCGCGGTCACCAGGCTTTGACATAACGGCGCTGGAAAGGGCGTTGCGGGCCTCCGCTGACATCCATTGACATGTGGCGGGCTGCCCCCCGCCCATGCACCGAAAACGCAAGTCATGCACCGAAATGTCCTCGCGTTAACCCTGTCCTGGCGCCGCCGCGCGGCATCTCCCATCTCATTCCCCCCAAAAGTTCTACGGGTTATTGCCCGTTGCCCCATGGCACGCCTGTTGCATAGGATTCAAGTGACTTGAATTTGGTGCAGAGGACTTTCCTCGATGTGTTCCGGCGTACGGTCGGCGCCTTGCACCCGTTCGGTCAGGCGCCGGGCCTGCCGCCCGTTGGACATGTCTATATAGGGGAACAGAGTGCTGAAGAAGAAAACTGCGGCCGCCGCCGCGATTGCCGCCGCTGCCACGGGAGTGGTGCTGATGTCCGCGCCGGCGCAGGCAAAGGACGTCGTCAAGATCGCCTTTGTGGGCCCGCTGACCGGTGGCGTGTCGTCGATCGGCTTGGGCGGGCGCAATTCCGCTGACCTGGCCGTCCGCCTGCGCAACGCCGATCCCAAGGCCAAATACACCTACGAACTGGTCGTCCAGGATGACGAATGCCGGCCCAACGTGGGCGTGCAGGTGGCCACCAAGATCGCCGCGGACAAGTCGATCGTCGGCGGCGTGACGCACTTCTGCTCGGCCGTGGCCATGGGCACCGTGGGTGTCTATAACCGCTTTGGCATGCCGGCGGTCGTCTGGGGCGCGGTGCTCCCCGAAGTCACGTACGGCAACAACTTCAAGGAGATCCATCGCGTCAACGGCACGATGATCAACCAGAGTGAAGTGGCGGCCAAGTTCATGACCGGCCTGGGCTACAAGAAGTGGGCGATCATTCACGACACCACCGATTACGGCAAGGGTCACAACAAATACTTCAGTGAATTCCTGAAGAAGGACGGCGGCACCATCGTCGGCACCTTCGGCGTGACGGCCGACCAGCAGGATTTCACGACCGAACTGACCAAGATCCGCGAACTGAAGCCGGACGTGGTCTATTTCGGTGGCCTGACGCCGCTCGGCGTCCGCATCCGCACCCAGATGGAGAAGCTGGGCATCAAGGCCCAGTTCGAAGGCACGTCAGGCATCAAGTCCGATGCCTATATCGAAGGCGTGGGCAAGCCCCTGTCTGAAGGCTCGCTGGCCTTTATCGAAGGGGCGCCGGTCGAGAAGCTGGCCGGCGGCCAGTTATTCATGGAGCGCTATACGCAGCAGAAGTACGGGGAGCCGCCTGAAGCCTATGGTCCGTTCGCCTTTGTCGCTGCCAACCTGATCATGGACGCCGTCGAGAAGGTCGGCCCGGATCGCAAGAAGGTCCGCGACGTGCTGAACGGTACGAAGGACGTCGACACCATTATCGGCAAGGTCACCTTCGATGAGCATGGCCAGAACGTGGTGCCGCTGATCACCAAGTACGTCGTCGAGGACGGCAAGTGGGTGATCTGGGAAGACAGCGCCTACGCCAAGGGCAAGAAGAAGCTGGCCGGACTGTAAGCGTGGTGCAGCAGCCGGGTCCGCGCCGTCTGCGGACCCGGCTCCGGCACTGCTGGACGGTCTATTCAGGCCATTCTGGGGATACCGATGAGTGTATTGGGACAGTACGTCTTCAACGGGCTGATGCTCGGCATGATCTACGCCATGGTGGCGGTCGGCTTCACGCTGTTCTTTGGCGTGCTGGACGTCATCAAGTTTTCTCACGGCGATGTGCTGATGGTGGGCGCCTTCGCAGGGCTTGCCGCATCGGCCGGCGTGTTGGCGCTGCATGTGGATTCGCCGTGGCTGCAATTGCTGGCCATCGTGGTGTGCGCGATTGTCGTGACCGGCTTGCTGGGCGCCGTGATTGCCCGTTTCCTGATCCTGCCTTTGCGCAAGGCGCCGCCGCTGAACACCCTGCTGGCCACCCTGATGCTGGGCACCGTGCTGCGCGAAGCCGTACGCCTGTTCTATCCGGATGGATCGAACCCGAAACCGTTTCCCGCGCTGCTGCCCACCACGGAACTGTCGCTCGGCGCGTTGACGCTTCGCGCCGATAACCTGATCTTGCTGGCGGCAGGTGTCGCCATCATCATCGGTGTCCATCTGTTGATCACGCGCACGCGTTTTGGCATGGCCATCCGCGCCGTGGCACAGGACGGCGAGACGGCGCGCCTGATGGGCATCAACTTCGAAGTGGTGGTGCTGGTCACGTTTGCGCTGGGCTCGGCCATGGCCGCGCTGGCCGGCGTGATGAACGGCCTCTATTACAACGAGATCAACTTCAACGTCGGGTTGCTCCTCGGCGTGATCGGCTTCGCTGCCGCCATCCTGGGTGGACTGGGCAACCTGTACGGCGCCATCCTCGGTGGCTTCCTGTTCGCGGCGCTCCAGGTGCTGGGCAGTGCGACGCTGCCGGCGCTGGTGCCCGATATCCCGAGCGCCTACAAGGATGTCTTTGCGTTCGCCGTGGTCATCGTGCTGATGGCCTTCAAGCCGACCGGACTTATTGCGGAGAAAGCCAGTGAACGTGTCTGACAACGTCTCGAATCCACTGCCCCCTGCCGTGGTTGGCGCCGGTGGCAAGCAGCGCAGCCCGGCCGTGGTGCTGGGCATCGCGGCCATCGTCATCGTCGCCTACCTCTATCTGTTCCTGCACGCGGAATCGCAGCTCTCCGTGGCCGCGCTGCTGGCACTGGCCGTCGCAGCGACGGTCATCGCAGGCAAGTTCAAGGTCACGCGGGCCGTGGAGCAGGCTGCCGCCCGGCGGCCCGGGCTGTCGCGGCTGTGGTCGGTCGTGGGCACGCTGGTGCTGATCGTGCTGTTCCACGAAAGCCATTTTGTCTTGCTGATGCTGTGCGCGGTGCTGTTGTATACCACTGCCTGCCTGGGCCTGACGGTGCAGTTCGGTTTCTCCGGTGTATCCAACTTCGCCGGCGCGGCGTTCTTCGGCATTGGCGCGTACGCCACGGCGGTGCTGGCCGCGCATACGCCCATCCCGTCGATCCTTGTGATCGTGCTGTCCGGCATCGCGGCTGCGGTCATCGGCTCGCTGCTGATCGCGCCGGTGTTGCGGACGCGTGGCCACTATGCGGCGCTGGTGACCATCGCGTTCGGCATCCTGTTCAAGACCTTTCTCGAAGTCAACGATGTGCTGGGCGGTCCGCAGGGCCTGCAGGTGCCCGGCATGACGCTGTTCGGCTTCCAGTTCAACGAAGGCTTGACGCTGTTCGGCATCGACGTGTCGTTCTACGCCAGTTACGCACTGCTGAGTCTGGCGATCTGCGCGGGCACCTTTGCGGTGGTCAAGGCACTGGAACGCTCGTGGGTGGGGCTGGCCATGGACGTGGTGCGTACCGATGAAACCGCCGCTGCGACCTTCGGCCTCCATATCGCGCGCTGGAAAGTCATCGCATTCATGCTCGGCAACTTCTTCGCGGGCGTGGCGGGCAGCGTCTACGGCATGGTCACGGCGTTCGTGGCACCGAACAACTTCACGTTCGCCGACTCGCTGCTGATGCTGTCGATCGTCATTCTGGGTGGTCTGGGCAATGTCGTCGGCCTTATCCCGGCCGCCATCATCGTGCTGGTGCTCCCGGAGAAGCTGCAGTTCATCCAGGAGTACCGCTTCCTGTTCTACGCGGCGCTGGTCATCGCCATCCTGCTGTTCCGTCCGGACGGGCTATTGCCGCGCAAGATCCGTCTGTTCTTCCCGACCCAGGACGCCAAATGAGCGACGCGATGATCGAGGTACGCAATCTCACGATGCGATTCGGCGGCCTGACTGCGCTGGACAATCTCCAGCTCGACATCCGCCGCGGGGAAGTGCTGGGCCTGCTGGGGCCGAATGGCTCCGGCAAGACCACGTTCTTCAACGTGCTCACGGGCCTCTACAAGGCCAGCGCGGGCACCATCACGTACAACGGCGAGAACGTCATCGGCAAGACGCCGCAGGACATCTATCGTAGCGGCGTGGCGCGGACGTTCCAGCGCTCCCGCCTGTCGCTGCCCCTGACCGTCTTCGACAATATCGTGATCGGCGACTACCAGCACATGCAGCACGGGCTGGTGTTCAACCTGTTTCGACGCAAATCATTCCGGGCCGAATATGAGCGCTACGTGGAATCGGTGCGCGAACTGCTGGGCATCTTCAGCCCCCCGCTGGTGAGCCGGCTATTCGAGCCGGTCGAGTCGTTCACGATGATCGACCGTCGCCGGATCGAGGTCTGCCGCGCCCTGATGAGCCGGCCACGGCTGCTGCTGCTGGATGAACCTTCGGCAGGCATGACCCATGACGAAACCCATGAGCTGATGGACGATATCCTCCAGGTGCGAAGCAAGTTGCAGGACTTGTCCGTCGTGCTCATCGAGCACGAAATGAACGTGATCGAGCGCATCACCGATCGGTGCGTCGTGCTGAACTACGGCAAGAAGATCGCCGAAGGCACGTACGCCGAGATCACCGCCGATCCCGACGTGCAGACGGCCTATCTCGGGGAGGAAGCCGCATGAGCGATAACACGTTGCGCGTGGAGGGCCTGAGCACGGGCTATGACAAGGTCAACGTGCTGCACGACGTCTCCATCGAAGTGCCGCCCGGCAAGATCACCTGCATCCTCGGGGCGAACGGCGCGGGCAAAAGCACACTGATCCGGGCGATCCTGGGCCTGACGCCGGCGCGCAAAGGCCGCATCCTGTGGGATGGCGTGGACATCGCCGCGGAGAAGACGCACAACATCATCGCGCGCGGCATTTCCTGCATACCGGAAGGGCGCAAGGTATTTCCGCGCATGACCGTTGCCGAGAACCTGGCACTGGGCGCCTTCCTGGAGGCCGATCCGGCCAAGGTGCGGGAGCGCATCGCGCGCGTCTACGAGATATTTCCGCGCCTGCGCGAGCGGTCCGCACAGTTGGCCGGCACCATGTCGGGCGGCGAACAGGCCATGGTGTCGATTGGCCGCGGATTGATGGCGCAGCCGCGCCTGCTGGTCATCGATGAACCGTCGCTTGGGTTGTCGCCGCTGTACGTGAAGGAGAACTTCAAGGTCATCCAGCAGATCAACGATCTGGGCATGACCGTGCTGCTGGTCGAGCAGAACGCGCGCCAGACGCTGGCGATTGCGCACCAGGGCTATGTGCTGACGCAGGGGCGCGTGGTTGCGCAAGGCTCGGCGCAGGCATTGCGTGAGAATGACGAAGTGCGCGCCGCCTACTTTGGCTGAGTGCTGGCGGATCGATTCTGGAGACTGATGCTTTGGACCAATATCTCGATCTTCCCGTGCGCGAGCTGGTGGCGCGCATGGCCCGCCGCGAGCTGCGCGCGGAAACCGTCGTGCAGGCTGCGCTCGATCGCATCCGGGCGCAGGACGATGTCATCCATGCGTGGCAGCACGTTGGCGGTGAAGCGGCCATCGCGCAGGCGCGGCGTCTGGATGCCGGCACTGCCTCAGCGGCGCTGCACGGCGTACCGCTCGGCGTCAAGGATCTGATGGATACGGCGGATCTGCCGACGACCTATGGATCGCCGATCTACGCGACGCATCGACCTGTGCTGGATGCCGCCGCCGTTGCACTGGCGCGAAGTGCTGGCGCGGTGGTGGTGGGCAAGACCGTGACCACGGAATTCGCGACATTTCAGCCGGGCCCCACGTGCAATCCACGCGCGCCCGTGAATGCCCCGCGCACGCCGGGTGGCTCGTCAAGTGGCTCTGCCGCCGCCGTGGCGGCTGGCATGGTGCCGCTGGCATTCGGCACGCAGACCGCAGGGTCGATCATTCGTCCTGCCGCCTACTGTGGCGTGATTGGCTACAAGCCCACCCACGCGACGTTGCCGCTGGCCGGTATCAAACCGTTGTCGCCCAGCCTGGATACGGTGGGTGTGCTGGCCCGACGCGTGGACGATGCGGCGTTGTTCATCGGCACGCTGGCACGCGATGTCTCGATCGCCGAGGCCTGTGCCCAGGCACCGACGCCGTTGCGCGTCGGCATCGTCCGCACGCCGCACTGGGAGCGCGCGGGTGCCGATGCGCGTGCCGCGCTGGAGACGGCGGTACGGACGCTGCAGGGCCTCGGCGCGTCGATTCAGGATGTCGAGTTGCCCGTCGCCTGCCATGGTCTCACCGAGGCCCAGATGGACATCATGGCCTTCGAAGCCGTCGCCGCGTTCGCACCGGAAGCGCGCGATCGGGCAGCGGATTTCAGCGCGGCCTTTGCCAGGCAGCTCGAAGTGGGGCGTGCGGTGACGGGCGAGCGCTTTCGCGCTGCGCTGGCGCTCGCGGAACAGGCGCGCATGTCGCTGGCAGTGTCGCTGGAAGGATTCGATGTGGTCCTGGCCCCCAGCGCAGAAGGCGAAGCGCCCGAGGGCCTCGCCGCTACCGGCGACCCGATTTTCTGCCGCATGTGGACGCTGCTCGGTACGCCTTGCGTCCATGTGCCGACCGGAACGGGCGCTGGCGGCATGCCTGTCGGCGTGACAGTGACCGCGCCACGCCACGCCGATGCACGCGTACTGGCCGTGGCCCATCGTTTATCTCAGGCGCTCGCTCTGGCAGCCTGACATCAGGAGAACATGTTGAATCGCTTGCATCAGCCTGCCGAGGCCATCGTGGATAACACCGTACAGGCCCTCGCCGAACGGGCACAGGACCATGTCGACGCCAATCGCCTGGCGGCATCGCTGGCCGCCTTGGCGCAGTTCGGCGGTCGTGACGACGGCGGCGTGTCGCGCGAAACGCTGACAGCCATCGACCTCGCGTCGCGCCGCCACCTCGTCGATCAGGCGCGCGCGCTGGGCTGCCAGGTGAGCATCGACGATTGCGGAAACCTGTTCTTCCGGCGGGCTGGTAGCGAGGATCTGCCTCCCGTGCTGACCGGGAGCCATGCCGATACCCAGCCGGTGGGCGGCAAGTACGACGGGGCGTATGGCGTGCTGGCCGGCCTCGAAGTGATCGCGGCGCTCAACGCGGCGGGCGTCGAAACGGTGCGACCCATCGAGGTGGTGTCGTGGACCAACGAGGAGGGCAGCCGCTTTGGGCCCGGCGCGATGGGCTCCAGCGCCTTCGTCGAGCCGGCGCGGCTGGCCGGCTATCGCGATGCCACCGACCAGACCGGCGTCCGGTTTGGCGATGCACTGGACGCGGCGCTGGCCGCCAGTCCTGACGTGGAGCGCGTGCCGATGGCGCGACCGATGTCCGCCTGCGTGGAACTCCATATCGAGCAGGGCCCCGTGCTGGAGGCTGCCTCCGTGCCGCTCGGGGTCGTCACGGGCATCCAGGCGGTGCGATGGTTCCGCGTGGAGTGCGCAGGCACCATGGCACACGCCGGCACCACGCCCATGGCCGTGCGGCGCGATGCGATGGCAGTGGCCGTCGCCATCGCGCAGGACCTCTACGCGCTGGCCCCACGCGAACCGGGGGCACCGGGCGCGCCGGAACTGCGCCTGACGCTTGGCCAATGGGCGGTGGTGCCGAATTCGGTCAACACCATCCCGGGCAAGGTGACGTTCACGGTGGACATGCGCTGCCTGGACGATGCCGCCCTCGATCGCGCCGAGGCCGCGCTGCGGCTGGCCTGCACGCGTCATGCCCCGGCCTCCGACGTAGCGATCACGCGCTTCTTCCATCGTGGCCCGACGTACTTTCCCGAATCCATGCTGGCGTCCATTCAGCGCGCCTGCGGGCGGGCGAGCCAGCTTGCTGGCCGAGCGCCGCCGATGCGGCTCACGTCCGGCGCCTTTCACGATGCCATGTACGTGGCCGATCATTGCCCGACCGCGATGATCTTCGTGCCGAGCAAGGACGGCATCAGCCACAACGCGGCGGAGGACACCGACGCCATGGACCTGTTCCTGGGCGCGCAGGCGCTGGCGTACACTGTCGCCGAACTGGCCTGCCGCCGGCCGTGACCGACCCCCGGTGCGCGTGGCGGCCCCTTTGAATACCAACCAACCAGCCCGCATGGCGAAGACCGCGAGCCCGATCCCGCAAGAGCCGGTCGACAGCAAGTCGGCCACCCTGACGCTTGGTGTCAAGCTGCGCCACGCGCGGCTGGTGGCCGGCTATACCTTATTGCAACTGGCTAACAAGGCCGGTTGCTCCGAGAGCCTGATCTCGAAGGTCGAGCGTGGCCTGGCCACGCCGTCATTCACCACGCTCCACCGGCTGGCCGTGGCGCTCGACACCAATATCGGCGCGCTCACCAGCGAGGATGACGCGCACCAGTCGCCGATCCTCCGTCACGGCGAACGGCCCGTGATCCGTGTGGGTGGCGTGGCGCTGGAACGCGTGGTGCTGCCCAAGCGCGGCGGCCTGCTGCAGGCCAACATCCACATCGTCTGGCCCGGCGAAGCCAGTGACGGCCAGATCGAGCATCAGGGCGAGGAAGTCGGCTACGTGCTGGAAGGCAAGCTGGAGCTGATGCTGGGCGACGATATCTACCTGATCGGCCCGGGCGATGCGTTTACGTTCTCGAGCCAGGTGCCGCATGGCTACCGCAACGTCGGCGATGTCGTGGCGAAGGTGCTCTGGGTGAATTCGCCAGCGACGTTCTAGGCGGTCACGGGTGCCACGTCGCCGGCTTGTCGACGGGCATGGCCGGCCGTTGGCTGCCCGCCATGGCGTACGAAAGCTTGTTCGCTGCATCGACGACCGTCTGCGCGAGTTCCAGCAGCCGGTCTTCCCCCAGACGCGCCGTCGGTCCCGAAATACACATCGATCCCAGCAGCCGCCAGTGCAGTCCGAATACGGGCGCCGAGACGCTCGATACCTCCGCTTCGCGCTCCCCAAGCGACAAATGGAAGCCACGGCGCCGGATCGTTTCATAGAGGTCGCCGGGCTCCCCTGAGAAGGCGAGGATCACCCGGCCGGGCGATCCACTGTCGAGGGGCAGGGCCGCGCCAATCCGCACATGGTGCCGGATCGCCTGCGGACCTTCGACACGCACCAGACAGGTCCGCTGTCTGCCTTCGCGAACATAGAACGACGCGCTTTCCCCGGTCTTGATGGTCAATTCGCGCAGCACCGGCTCCACCACGTCCTGCACGTTGAAGGTCGCCTGGTAGCACGCGCCCAGCCAGCCGGCCGCACGCCCAAGCCGCCAGCTCCCGTCTTCCTTCTGCACCAGATAGTTGTCCGCCGCCAGCGTGCGCGCCAGCCGCAGCACCGTGGTCTTGTGGATACCCGTCCTGCGGCTCAGTTCCGCCAGGGACAGCTGCGGATCGTTGACCCCGAAGGCCTCCAGCACGCGCAGCGCCCGCGTGACCGCGATGACGCCGCTCGCGGCCTCCTCAGTACCTGCGGGGCTGATTTCATCACTTTTTGGGTTCATGGCACGAAACGCGTTGCATGGTACGAAACGGCATTGTATGGCGTGAAACGTTCGACAACAATCCGTCTCACAACACAACGAGATTCGGAGACAGTCATGAGCGCGATTCGCCGCTGCATGTTCACCCTTGCCGTCACTTTGCTTGGCGCTGCCCACGTGGCGGCCGCCGCACCCGCCTATCCCTCCAAGCCGATTCGCGTCATCGTGCCGTTCCCGGCAGGCGGGGGCACCGACATCATCGCGCGGGAAGTGACCAACAAGGTTGCCATGTCGACGGGCTGGACCTTCGTGGTGGACAACAAGCCCGGCTCGGGCGGCAACCTGGGCGTGGACGCCGCAGCGAAGGCCCCCGCCGACGGCTACACCATCGTGCTGGGGCAGACCAGCAACCTTGCCATCAACCCCACACTGTTCAGCCATCTGCCTTATGACCCGGTCAAGGACCTGACGCCGATCAGCCTCGTGGCCAGCGCGCCGCTCGTTCTCGTGACGCCGGTCAGCTCGCCCTACAAGACCCTGGCCGATGTCATCAAGGCCAGCAAGGCAAAGCCGGGCGCGCTCAATATCGCCTCGCCCGGCAATGGCACCGTCGCCCATCTCTCGGGCGAGTTGCTGCAGAAGACGGCCGGCATCAAGCTGATTCACGTGCCGTACAAGGGCGCCGCCCAGGCGGTGAACGACCTGATCGGCGGTCAGGTCGACCTGTATCTCTCGTCGGTGCCGACCCTGCTGGCCCATATCAAGAGCGGCAAGCTGCGCCCGCTGGCGGTCACCTCGGCGAAGCGCGTGGACGATCTGCCCCAGGTACCCACCATCGCCGAGTCCGGCTACGCCGGCTTCGAGGCCTCGACCTGGTTCGGTTTCGCCGCACCGGCCGCCACGCCAAAGGACATCGTCACGCGGCTGAATGCCGAGTTCAACAAGGCGCTCAAGTCGCCCGATCTGGCGAAGAAGCTGAACGACCAGGGTGCGCTGGTCCTTGGCGGCTCCCCCGAGGCGTTCGGCACGCAGATCCGTCAGGACATCGCCCGCTGGGCTTCGATCATCAAGGACTCCGGCACCAAGCTGGACTAATCCTCCTCTCCCTTTCCCCTTGCCTACCGGAGCCAAGCCATGAGCCTGCCCAATATCAACCAATCGTTTGAACGCGTATCGGCCGCCGTTGTCGCCAAGGCCGCGAAATTCCAGCCGGCGATTCTCGCCGACGTCGCGGGCCGCCGTGGTGCGCTGCATGGCCGCATCAAGGCCCTGCGCCCGAGCATGAAGCTGGCTGGTCCGGCCTTCACGGTCGAGGTTCGCCCCGGCGACAACCTGATGATCCACGCGGCGCTGGCGCTGGCCCAACCGGGCGACATCCTCGTCATCGATGGCAAGGGCGACCAGACTTCCGCGCTGATGGGCACCATCATGATGAACGCGGCACGCCAGCTCGGGCTGGCCGGTGTGGTCATCGACGGCGCCGTGCGCGACAGCATCGAACTGGAGGAGATGCAGTTTCCGGTCTTCTCGGTGGGTACCAACCCGAACGGCCCGACCAAGGAAGTCGGCGGGCGCATCGGTCACCCGGTCTGCGTCGGCGGCGTGACGGTGTACCCCGGTGACTACGTCTGCGGCGATGCCGATGGCGTGGTCGTGGTCGAACGGGACAAGATCGAGTCGCTGCTCGCCGCCGCCGAACACAAGGAAGCGGCCGAAGCCAAGCGGATCGCACAGATCAAGGAAGGCAATACCACGGCGCCGTGGCTGCTGGCCTCGCTGGTGACCGCCGGCGTGCTCAAGCAGGGAGAAACGCTGTGACGAGCCGGCCCGCCATCATCGTGACGGGGGCGGACCTGGCGCCCGAAGCCCTCGCCATCCTCCAGGACTACGCAATCGTCTTCGCCGGCAAGACCCCGCAACCCGCTGACCTGGTTGCCCTCGCGAAACAACAAGACCCGGTTGCCATCATCGTCCGCTACGGTAGCGTGACGGCCGAGGTCATGGATGCCGCCCCGTCACTGCGGGTGATCGCCAAGCACGGCAGCGGCACGGATACCATCGACAAGGTTGCCGCCGCAGCGCGGGGCGTGGAGGTGCTGGCGGCGGTCGGTGCCAATGCCGCCGCCGTGGCGGAGCATGCGCTGGCGCTGATGCTGGCCTGCGCCAAGTCGATCGTGCCGCTCGATGCGCGCATGCACGGCGGCCACTGGGACAAGGCCACGCACAAGAGTGTTGAATTGAGCGGGCGCACCGTGGGACTGGTTGGCCTGGGCACCATCGGGCTGCGCTTTGCGCGGATGTGCCACGCCATGGATATGCGCGTGATCGGCTTCGACCCGTTCGCCAGGAATCTGCCCGACTACGTGCGGCCGGTCGGACTCGAGGCGATCTGGGCCGAGTCCGACGTGATCTCGCTGCATTGCCCGCTGACGGACGACAATCGCAAGATGCTGGACGCCGACGTGCTCGCGCGCTGCAAGCGGGGCTTGATCGTCGTCAACACCGCGCGCGGCGGGCTGATCGACGAACCGGCCCTGCTGGCGGCGGTCCAGTCGGGGCAAGTGGCTGGGGCCGGGCTCGATAGCTTCGCCGTCGAGCCGATGACCGCGCCGCATATTTTCCACGGGCAACCGGGCGTGATTCTGACGCCGCACATCGGCGGTGTGACGGGTGCGGCCTACGTCAACATGGGCGTGGCCGCGGCCAAGAACGTGCTGGGGGTACTGAACCGCGAGCGGGAGCCGGCGCTGACGAAGGGCTAGCGGGCGGCTTGAAATCCGCGCAACACGCATGGCGACCCCGCCTGGAGCGGGGCGATCAAAAAGACACAGCAGTTTGGAGACACACATGACCACGCAACAACGCGGCGCCGGATGGCTGCCGCAACTGGTAATGGCGGCGCTCGCCGTCCTTTCGATGGGCGTGCACGCCGAGACCTGGCCGGCCAAGCCCGTCAAGATCGTCGTGCCCTATCCGCCGGGCGGCGCCGTTGATGCGGTCACGCGCAAGATGGCGCAGCGCCTGACCGAGCAGACCGGCCAGAGCTTCTTCGTCGAAAACAAGGCCGGGGCGACGGGCACCATCGGCGCGGTCCAGGTGGCGCGATCGGCGCCGGATGGCTACACGCTGTTGGCCAACGACACGACCTACGCGCTGCTGCCCCATATCTTCAAGAAGCTCCCGTTCGACTACGCCCAAGACCTGCAGCCGGTTTGCGCCTATGTATTCGCGCCGATGGGCGTGGTGGTCAAGGCGGACAGCAAGTTCAAGACGCTGAACGATCTGGTTGCCGCCGCGAAGGGGGCGGACAGCAAGATCTCCTATGGCTCGGGTGGCCCGGGGTCGACGCCCCATTTCGCCAGTGAGGCGCTCGGGCTGGCCGCCGGCGCGCACTTCATGCATGTGCCGTTCAAGGGCGCGGGCGAGGCGACCGTGGCGCTGCTGGGTGGCACCGTGGACTTCCAGATGGCCTCCATCTCGGGCGTGATCGGCCAAGTGCAAGGCAACAAGCTGCGCGTGCTCGCCGTGAGCGGCGACAAGCGCCTGCCGGCGCTGCCCGGTGTGCCCACGTTCGCCGAGGCAGGCGTGCGCGGCTATGGCGTCACGAACTTCACGGGTCTTTGGGCGCCGAAGGGCACGCCGGCGGATGTCCTCGCTCGCCTGCAGAAGGAAGTCGCCACGGCGATGGCGACGCCCGACATGCGCACCTACGCCGAGAGCATCGGGGCCGATGCCGGCTATTGGGACGCCGGGGCCTTCCGCAAGGAGATGGGGGCGCGCACGGCGTTCTGGGGTAAGGTCGCCACTGCGACCGGCTTCGAGAAGCAGTGACCGGGCGGACACCCTGCGCAACCCTCTTCAGGTAATCGACATGTTCCTCCTCACCCCGCCAACGATCCGCCAGCCAGCGCTGTTCAGCAGCCTGCCGGAGCGCTATCGCAAACGTCGCCAGACTGATTGGTCCGACGCCAACCAGGGGGGACGGGCCATCGACTCGTTCCTCGAAGGTCCGGTCGTCGACGACGCGGGCAACCTCTATGTGACGGATATTCCCAACGGTCGCATCTTCCGGATCGACAACGGGGGAGAGTGGGAGGTGATCGCCGAGTGGGACGGCGAGCCCAACGGCATGAAGTTCATCGCTCCCGACCAACTGCTGGTCACGGACTACCGCAACGGACTGATGGTGGTGGAGACCCGCACGGGCGAGGTCCGGCCTTATCTGGCGCGCCGCAACACGGAAAGCTTCAAGGGCGTGAACGACCTGACGCTCGACTCGCAAGGCAACGTGTACTTCACGGACCAGGGCCAGACCGGCCTGCACGACCCCACCGGCCGGGTCTACCGGCTGACCCGCGAAGGCCGGCTGGACCTGCTGCTGTCCAACGTGCCGAGTCCCAATGGCATCGTCCTGTCCCCGGACGAACGTTTTTTGTTTGTGGCCGTGACGCGGGGGAACTGTGTGTGGCGGATGCCACTGCTCGCAGACGGCAGTGTGTCCAAGACGGGGCAGTTCTTCACGTCCTATGGTCCCAGCGGACCCGACGGGCTCGCGATGGACCAGTCCGGACGCCTGTTGGTGGCCAATCCCGGGCTCGCCTACGTCTGGGTGCTGAATCACCGGGCGGAATCTGTCGAGGTGATTTGTGGCATTCCCGGCCACTCGTTGACCAACGTGGCGTTCGGCGGACCGGCGCGCAAGACGCTCTACGTGACCGACTCCCCGCAGGCGAGATTCTTCGGGTCGAGATGGATGTGGCGGGCATGCGCTCGCCGCTGCTAGCGCCTGGCCTGCAGGAATGACGAGGGCGGCGCGCCCAGCGCCTTGCGGAACATCGTCGAGAACGCGCTCGGGCTGTCGTAGCCGAGATCGAGCGCCACCTCTGTGACAGGCGTTCCGGCCGACAGGCGCGACAGCGCGGCCAACAGGCACGCCTGCTGGCGCCATGCGCCGAACGACATCCCCGTTTGATGCTGGAACAGGCGCGCGAACGTGCGCGGGCTGCAGTGGAGCTGCCGCGCCCAGTCTTCGGCGGATGCGCCGATATCGGGGTGCGCCAGCAGTGCCGCGCAGAGCCTGGCGAGCGCCGGGTCGCGCGGCATCGGCGCAAACAGGGGCAAGGTTGGCGCGCGATTCAGTTCGAACAGGATGAGCTGCATCAGCGCCCCGTCGCGGCTGTCCGCCGTGTAGTGCGCGGGCACGTCCGCCGAGGCCAGCAGCAAGACATGCAGCAGCGGACTAACCACCAACACCTCGCAGCCCGCACCACTGCGCGGCGCCGACTCCGGCAGCACGTAGACGCTGCGCGTGCTGACCCCGTTCATGCGCACCCGATGCGGCTTCTGCGCCGGAATCCACACGCCCGTATAGGGCGGCACCACCCACGCGCCTTCCTCGGTGCCCACCTCCATCAATCCCGTCATGCCATACAGGAACTGGGCGCGGCGGTGGCTGTGCGTGTCGAGCAGCGTGCCGAAGGTGTAGTCGGTGCCGATGGCCAGTGCGGCACACGGGCTGGCATCGACGCTGTCGAGCGGAACATTGATCATCGGACACGAGAGACGTTGGCAGGATCTCGAAGATTATTGTCCAAACATCGCAAGTTTGCCAGCCGCATCCGCCGTATCGTGATCATCCGTTCGATGGGAAACGAGGGTTAACGATGTCGATGTACGCGGTACTCATGCTCTGCGGCGGCCTGGCCGGCGTGACGACGGTGCTGTTCGGGTTTGGCGGCGGTTTTGTCGTGGTGCCGCTGCTTTATACGATGCTGACGATGACGCACGCCGCCGGCAGCGCCGTGGCGCAGGCGGCCATGCAGATCGCCGTGGCCACCTCGTCGTGCGTGATGATCTTTGGCGCTTCCATGGCGACGTGGCGCCACCATCGCGCCGGCAATGTCGACTGGCCGCGCATCCGGGCGATGGGTGCCTATATCGCCGTCGGTGCGGTCGTTGGCGCCGCCGCCGCGAGCTGGCTCAATGGCGACTGGGTGCGGTGGGCGTTCGTCGCCTATCTGGCCGTGACCATCGTGGACAGCACGCTGCGCCCCGGATTCATGCATGCCGGCCCGGGCACCGCGCAGCCGATGACCGCAGGCGCGACGGCCGCCATCGGCATCGGCATCGGGGCGATTGCCGCTTTCCTGGGCGTCGGCGGCAGCGTGATGACCGTGCCGCTGATGCGCCGGCGCGGGGCCACCATGACGCAGGCGACGGCGATGGCCAATCCGCTGTCATTGCCGATGGCGATTGCGGCCACCGTCACCTACGTCGCGCTGGCCTGGCAGCACGGCGCGACCTTCGGGCCCGGTCACGCCGGCTATGTCGACCTGCTGGCCTTTGTCGTGCTGGCGGCCGGCTCCTGGGTGGGGATCCGGCTGGCGGCACGCTGGATCGGCCGCATCCCGGACCGCGTCCACGCTGTCACGTATGTCGCGCTGCTCGCCCTGGTGCTGGTGATGATGGTAGCGGGCGGCAGCCTGGCGTGACTCGCCGGGCCTCAGTTGTCGATGAAAGAGACGAAAGCGTCGAGTTCCAGCCGCTGAATCGCCATGTTGTTCTCGGGCACGCTGTTGTCCGCATAACCCAGTGACATGCCGGCCACCACCATCTCGCAGTCGGGAATGCCGAGGCCCTTGCGGAGCACATCGGACTGCAGCGACCAGATCTGTTGCGGGCAGGTATCCAGCCCCTCCGCGCGCGCAGCCAGCATGACGTTCTGCAGGAAGCAGCCGTAGCAGAGGAAGCTGGCCCACTCCAGGCAGCGGTCCATCGTGAAGATCAGGCCGACCGGCGCGTCGAAGAAGCGGAACTGGCGTTCCACGTCGCGCCGGCGTCCGACGATATCGCTCCGGGCCACGCCCTGCGCGTCGCCTAGCATGCCGCGGAACATGTTGAAGCGTGACGAGTACGGCGCCGGCAGATCCTTCGGAAAGAACGGATACTCGTGGGCCAGCGTGTCGGGGCCGGCGCGGTAGGCGTCGACCGCGGCATCGGTGATTCGCTCGCGTGCGCTGCCGGTGAGCACATAGCATTTCCAGGGCTGGGTGTTGCTTGAACTCGGCGCGTACTTCGCCACCGACAGGATGTCTCTGACCGCCTGCAGCGGCACCGGCCGGTCCAGGAACGCGCGCTTGCTGCGGCGCCCGCGAATCAGTGTCTCGGTGAACCGCGTGGCCGCTGTGCTCATCTCCGTGTCCATCGCCATGTTCATCGCCATGTTCATCGCCGTCTCCATCTCAGCCTCCAATTCCATTTCCATCGCTCTTTTCTCCGTGGTGGGGTCGTGGTGAAAAAATCATAGCCGCGTGGTGGACGGTGAAAAGATGGCGATGCTTGCATGCTTCGTCCGAGAACGATGAACGATGCACCGCACCGGCGCGTCATGCGTGAAGACGGTGCCGAAGTCCGAGGGTTTACCTGTGTGAGCGGAGGTGAAAAACGTGCCGCTTGCACCGCTGCGTGGCCGCGATGCACCGTTGGCAGGCGCGCGCCAAGGCACGCATTCCGGCGTCCATATTCATGGACGCAATGTTCCTGAAAGCCGCGCGCACGGCTGAATCCGGATCGCCTATCTTCTCACTCGGGATCGATGCATCGATTGCATGCGACACACGTTGGAGTGAGTGGATGAACCAGTTGAAATGCCTGCCGCAAGAAGAAATTGTCTGGGGACACGACATCCTGGAGGACGTTGCCGCGTCGCTGGGAGACCGCGGCATCCGCCGCCCGATCACGTTCACGGTCGGGTTCCTCGAATCCTTGCATCGTGACGTCCTGCAGCCCGGCATCCGGGATGGCGTGGGGGCCTTTATCGACCTGCCACCGCATGTGCCGGACTTCGCCGTGCGCGACGGCCTGCAAGCGTGCCTCACGCGTGACGCGCAGTCGATCGTCGCGCTGGGCGGGGGCTCGGTGCTCGACGCAGCGAAGGCGGTCTCCTACGCGCACTTCAAGCAGACCGGGCGCTACCTGCCCATCGCGGCCTTCCCGACGACCTTGTCCGGTTCCGAGTTCTCCCACTACTTCGGTGTGACGGAGACGGACGGTCCGCAGAAATTCAAGCGCAGCTACGCCGTGCGCGAAACGGCGCCCAAGATCGTTGCCATCGACCCCCGGCTGGTCATCGATACCCCGCGCGCGCTGTTGCTGAGCTCGGCCATCAAGGGCATCGACCACGCGGTGGAAGGGATGCGCAAGGTGGGCGTGGATCATCCGCACGCGATCCTGGCCGCGCGGGGCGTCGAGCGTTTCCTCGCCGTGTTGGAGAAGTGGCCGCAGCAGCTTGAGACACGGGAAGCCATCGCGCGCGGGCTGGTCTCGACCGAAGACCTGCTGCAACTCCAGCTTGGCGCCTGGCAGTGCTACTTCTACCCCGCATCGGTCATCTACGGACTGAGCCATCGCATTGGGCACATCCTCGGCGGCACGTTCGGGCTGCCGCACAGCATGACCTCGTGCATCACGCTGGCGCCCGTCATTCGCGCCTGCGCCGAAGCCTATGGCGACAAGTTCGGCATCTTCGCTTCCGGCAAGGGGGACGTCACCGCTGCCACGGCACTGGCCAACCGCATTGCGGATGTCGTGGACGCGCTGCAACTGCCCAGCCGGCTGGCCGCGTTCGATTTCGACCGCGCGAAGCTGCCCGAGGTGGCGGCGCTCCTGAAGCAGAACTATCCCGCCGAGGTCGGTGACCTGGGCGACCACGCCGGCCAGAAGCTCGATGCACTGCTGGAGAGCATGTGGTGATGACCCATCTCGACGTCCATCCTGATCTCCATCCCGACCATCACCACCGTGATCTGCTGCAGTCGGCCCGCGCGGCCACGCAACCGGCCGGCCTGCGCAAGACGCTCGATGCCCTGGCGACGCGGCAGATATCCGCAACCGCGCTGGCGGAGCAGGCGCTCCACGCGGCGGAAGCGAGCCAGCGATCCATCAACGCCTTCTCGACCATCGACTGGGACCGCGCGCTCAAGGCGGCGGCAGAGAGTGACCGTCGTTACGCCGACAATCGGCAGCGTCTGCTGGAAGGGCTGCCCATCGCGATCAAGGACCTCATCGACACCAAAGGCTTGGAGACCCGCTACGGCTCGGCGGCCTACCTCGGGCACCTGCCCGCCGCCGATGCCGACATCGTGAAAGCGCTGACGGAGCGCGGCGCGATCCTCATCGGCAAGACCACGACGCATGAGTTCGCGTGGGGCGTGACCACCGCCAGTACAAAGTTTGGCGATACGCTGAACCCGCTCGACCGCACGCGCATCCCGGGCGGTTCCAGCGGCGGCGCGGCGGCGGCAATTGCCGATGGGGCCGTCATGGCCGGCGTGGGCACCGATACGGGTGGCTCGGTGCGCATTCCCGCCGCGCTGTGCGGCGTGGTCGGATACAAGCCGACGTTCGATACGTTCTCCACGCGCGGCGTGTTTCCGCTGGCACCCACGTGCGACCATGTCGGCCTGCTCGGGGCGCAGGTCGACGATGTGCTGTTGCTGGCCGATGCCCTTCATATCGAGGTACCCGAAAGCGATGCGTGGCTCTCCGCGCGCCTCGGCGTGATCCCGGAGATCGCGCCGGTGCCGACGAGCCCGGCAGTCGCCACGGCATTCAAGGGGGCGATCGGTCGACTGGGGCAGGTCTTCGCCTGCGTGGACGTCGACACGTCCGGCCTGTTCGATGCCGTATTCGATGCCTTCGCGACCATCGTGCTGATCGAAGGCGGCATCGAGCACTTCCGGCGCAACGATTGGGACCGCATCGCCACGCACTACAACCCGGAAACCGTCGACCGATTGCGGCGTGCGGAGACGATGGACCTGCGCGGCTATGCGGCGGCCCAGCAGACGCGGCGCCAGTTCACGGCCAGGCTGCACGAGGCAATGTCGACGGTCGACTACCTCGTGCTGCCGACCTGCCCGTGCGTCGCCCCCCATCTTGGCGCTGCAAACGTCGAGATCGGCGCGTGGTCCGGCACGGTCCGCGAGGCGCTGATGACTTACACCGCGCCATTCAACATCGCCGGGTTTCCCGCCATCTCGATTCCATTGCCCACCGGCGACTGCGGCCTTCCCGCGGCGTTGCAGGTCGTGGCCAAGCCGGGCGACGACGGCGCGCTGCTCCAGATCGCGCAGCAGATGGAGTTGCTGCTGCGGGCAGGCACGGCCCACGAGATTTGACCCCCCACAACCAGGAGACGACGATGGACGAAACCGTCAAGCCAGAGCGCGCCGCCCCGGCCAGCGCTTCCCCCGGGCAGACGCCCTACAGCGCGTGGATGCGCACCGACGTGCTGCACTCGCTGCAACACCCGGTCAGCGATCATCCGGGCGAGCATGCGTGGATCACGTCGGTGCAGGTGTCCGAGTTGTACTGGATGCTGATCATCAAGGAGCTGCGGATCGCGCAGGCGCAGTTGCGCGCCAATGACCTGACGCAGGCCATCAAGACCCTGCAACGCGTGGTCGCCCATCATGAGCCGCTTAACGCGACGTGGCGCTCGCTGGCGTGGATGACGCCCAACGACCTGCTGGCTATCCTGTCCCGCGCGGTAGCGACGTTCGGCAAGGACACCGCGCTCCAGGGCTGGACCTACCGGCAGATGGTCTACCTGCTCGGCATCAAGCAGGCGGAGCACCTGCAGCATTTCGAACCGCAACCCGCGCGCTGGGACCAGCTCAACACGACGCTGCACCAGCCGAGCGTCTACGACGACGTGCTCGGCTACCTGGACCGCCACGGCTTCGCGGTGCCGGCCACGGTACTCAAGCGCGACTTCAGCCAGGCCTATGCACCCAGCAAGGATGTCGAGAAAGCCTGGCGCGTTGTGTATGCCAACCCGAACCAGCATGTCGAACTCCAGCGTCTTGGCGAGACCTTGGCCGATGTCGCCGAGGGCTTCTCCGCCTGGAAGCACCTGCACCTGATGGCCACGCGCCGCACGTTCGGCGCCCGCCCGGCCTACTTCGGCACGGAGGGCGTTGCCTGGCTGCTGCCGTCCATGGCGGAGATCCCGTTCCCGGAACTCTGGTCGGCGCGCGGTTTCATCGGCGACCCGCCGGCGGCATGCCCGCACATGCACAAGTAAGGAGAACACAGCAATGGACCATACGAGATTGAAGAGTCTGGCGGCCGATGCCCGTGCCGCCATGGCCGACCCCGCGCGGATCACCATCGTCGGGGACGACGCCGCGCCGCGTTTCGAGCTCTTTCATGCGGCGAGTTCGCTCTGCTCGCAGAAGGTGCGTACGGTCTTGGCCGAGAAGCGCCTGTCGTACCGCTCGAACGACATGATGATCCTCGGTTCGATGGGGCCGGAGGGTGTCGTCGCCGCCGAGCACTACCATCCGCCCTATGTCCGCCTGCGCCTGATCGCCGGGCGAGAGGTGGACAGGGCATTCGTCAGCGGCTACAGCGGGCGCACCTCGGTCGAGACCGAAGGCTTCGATCCGTGCGTGGTGCCGCTGCTGGTGGACTACGAGGCCGGCCGGGTCATCGCCGATTCGAAGCGGATCTGCTGCTACCTGGACGCGGTGTCCCATGACCCGGTGCAACTGGTGCCAGAGGACGCGGTCGCGCGCGCGGCGGTGATGCGTCAGGTCGATATCGTCGACAGGATCCCGAACGGCACGCTGCTCTATGGCTTTCATCCCGATGCGGATGCGCGGCCCGATGTGCTCAAGGCTGGCATGGAACGGGTCTACGACTACAAGATCATGGCGCTCGAGGCGATGATCGCCGCCAATGCGGACGATGCGGTGCTGGTGGCCGCCTATCGCGCCAAGATCGCCAAGGAGCGCGGTGGCAAGTCCGTCCGCCACGACGCGGCGTTCCAGCGGGCCGCGCGCCAGCACGTGGCCAGCCTGTTGAAGGATCTCGAAAACACGCTGTCCTCGTCGTCGGAAACCTATCTCAAGGGCGGCCCGTTCACGCTGGGCGATGTGCTGTGGGGCGTGAACCTGGTGCGGATGGCCTACCTCGGGCTGGCGTCGCTGTGGGAGGAACTGCCGAACGTCACGCGTTACGTGGAGCTGCTCGCCAGGCGCCCGTCGCTCTGCAAGGAGGCGATCCAGGCCACGCTCGGCGCGATGCCGCCTTCGCGGTACATGGAAACGGTGGCGTGCTGCGGCGAGGCTGTGGCGGCTTAGGTTTGGGGTAGAAGCAGTAACAGGAACCAGACGGAGGGGGCATAAAGAAGGGCGGGGACCACAAGTCCCCGCCCTTTCTCTTACCTCAAGCGACCTGGAACGACCTCAGGCGGCCACGGGTTCCTGCTCGCAATGCAGCGAACGTGCCACGGCGGTCACGCGGCGGCCCTGGAAGCGGGCCACGGCCAGGTGGTCCTCGTCGGGCTTGTCGGCGTCGAGGTGCGAGACATGGGTCGCACCGTAGGGCGTGCCGGCCTTGAACATCACGGCGTCGGCGTAGCCCAGCGGCACGATGATCAGGCCCAGGTGGGCCATCGGCGTGTAGATCGACAGCAGCGTCGATTCATTGCCGCCGTGGCGCGACGAGGTCGAGCCGAACACCGAGCCGACCTTGCCGTTGAGCTTGCCCTGGAACCACAGGCCGCCGAGGCCGTCGATATAGGCCTTGAGTTCCGTCGAGATCGAGCCGAAGCGCGTCGGCGTGCCGAAGACGATGGCATCGGCCCACTCGGCGTCGGCCTCGGTCGGCGCTTCGTAGCGGTCGTTCATGGCGGTGGCGTTCTCGAGCCAGCCCGGCGCCTGTCGCATGACGTCGGGGCCGACCACCTCGCGCGCGCGGCGCAGGCGGACTTCCGCGCCGGCCTCGATGGCGCCGGCTGCCACGGCCTTGGCCAGCAGTTCGGTCGAGCTGTTGCGGGAATAGAAGGCGATCAGTACTTTGGGTTTCTGCATGTCAGGTCCAGACAGGGTGAAGTCGGTCAAACGGAAATGGGTTCGAGTCGCCCGAGCAACTCGTCCTTGCGGTCGGCCAGCCAGGGCGGCAACTGGAATTCCTCGCCGAAGTGGCCGGGTTTTTCGTCGATGGCGAAGCCGATATCGGTCGTGGCCGCTTCGAACATCACACCGCCCGGCATCTTGAAATACATGGAGCGGAAGTAGTTGCGGTTCACCGACTCCGAGGTGTCGATGTAGCCCAGCGCCATGAACTTTTCCTTGAGGGCCATCTGCTGGTCCATGGTGTCGACGGCGAACGCCACATGGTGGATCGTGCCTTCGCCATAGACCGAGGAGCCCTGGTGACGATCCGGCTCATGCAGGAATTCGACAACCATGCCGGGGCCGCCGGTGTGCGTCTCGAAGCGATAGTACGGCCCGGTCTGGCCGACCTGGCGGAAGCCGATCGCCTCGCTCATGAAGCGGATCGATTCGGCCACCTCGCGCAGCGACAGCGTGATGCTGTGCACGCCGCGGATCGCGAATGCTTCGGGAATGTCGCTGGCCACGCAGGCCGGGCGCTTGTCCAGATCCGTCTCGACCAGATCGAACTCGATGCCGCAGGGGTGATGAAAACGCTGGCGCCGCTCGTCGAAGCGCGCGGTGATGGCGCTGTCGTAGGCAATGCCCATCGCGTCGAAGCGGGCGCGCCAGAAGTCGAGCGAGCCGGTGGGCACCGAATAGTTGATGACCCGGACCTGGCCCGAGCCGGGGCGCGCCGCAACCCCTTTCTGCCGGAACGGGAACGAGGTCACCAGCGTGCCCGGGTCACCGTTGGCGTTGCCGTAGTAGAGGTGATAGATCGGGTCCTCGCCGTCGAGAAGAACGGTCTTCTTGACGAGGCTTTGCCCCAGCAGCTTGACGTAAAAATCCACATCCTCCTGCGCGTGTCTTACGCCGGCGGTCAGATGATGAAATCCCTTGATCATCGACATTGTCCTCTCCACTTGAGTATTGACGGTCACGAGACAGCGCGGAGCCGCTCATGTGCAACAGCTTAAGCGTTCAATATCGATTGGGCAGCGGTCGGATCGTGTACGCAAGGTTCGGCAAAACCGAACGATGGTCGTACGGCGGGGGCAGGAAGTACCAAGGTTTGCCCGGATGCCACTGGGCGCGCGCGGTGCAGTATGATCGGACCTCGATACCATACCGATATGACAGCCGTTGCCATCGCGACAGCGGACTGCGCGCCCCATCCAATGCTCGATCTGAAGGACGTCTATTTCTTCGTGCAGGTCGTTGACCGCGGTGGCTTCACCTCGGCCGGCGAGGTGCTGCGCCTGCCGAAGTCGACGCTGAGCCATCGGGTCAAGGAGCTGGAAGCGTCGCTGGGCGTGCGGCTCATCAATCGCACCTCGCGGCAGTTCGCCATGACCGAGGTGGGCCAGGAGTTCTACCAGTACGCGATGAACCTGCTGCGCAGCGCGGAGGTGGCCGAGGAGGCGATGCGCCAGCGGTTGGCCGAACCCAGCGGCGTGATCCGCGTGACCACCGCCGCCGAGATCGCGCAGTTTGCGCTGCGGCACGTGCTGCCCACCTTCCTGTCAGAGAATCCCAAGGTCAAGATCGTCGAGACGGCCACGGACCGGCTGGTGGATATCGTGGGGGAGGGCTTCGACCTGGCGATCCGGGGCCATACGGGGCAATTGCAGGACTCCAACCTGATCCAGCATCCGCTGGCCAAGGCGCCCTGGTACCTGTTCGCGGGTCCGGACTACCTTGAGCGAATGTCCGTGCCGGCGGAGCCGGAAGACCTGATGACCCATTCGCTCATCGGCATGGTCAGTAAGGGACCGCTGCAATGGCATTTGCAGGGCCCCGACAAACGCACCGTTACGGTGCCGATCGATCCGAGGTTCCAGAGCAACAGCCTGATTTCACTGAAGGAAGCCGCCTGCGCAAACATCGGCATCGCGGCGTTGCCAGGGTACATCTGCCAGACGGAGCTGAAAGCCGGCGCGCTGCGGCAGATTTTGCCGCAATGGATCGCCGCCGACGCGCGCATCACCGCGCTCATTCCCTACCGTATCGGCCTGCTGCCGGCGGTGCGCACGATGGTGGACTACCTCGCGGAGGTGCTACCCAAGGTGACCGCCTTCGACCGCGGCTAGTGACGCGGGGCTGGCGTTGGGTGAGCAGCGCACGGCTTTTCGCTACGCGCGATGAGTCGTCGTTGATCATTCACGGCTTCGAATATATGCTGCAGGCATCCCTCCCCACGCCGCACAGCGCGCGCCATGAACCGCAATATCTCCCTGCGTCACTTACGCTCGTTTGTCGAGGTGGCCAACGCCGGATCGTTCACCACGGCGGCGGCGCGCCTGTTTGTTACGCAGTCGGCGCTGACGGCGACCATCCAGCAGTTCGAGGAATCGGTCGGGCTCAAACTGTTCGACCGCAACACGCGGCGCGTGGTCATGACGCAGGAGGCGGTCCGCTTCAAGGCCGAGGCCGACAGGATCCTGCGGGATTTCGACAGCGCCATCTCCGACCTGCAATCGTTCGCGGACAGCCAGAAAGGGCATATCCGCATCGCGGCGGCGGCGTCGGTGATCTACCAGTTCCTGGTCACGGCCGTGGGCAAGTTTCGCCAGCAGTATCCGGGCGTCACGTTCACGCTGCGCGATGCCGGCGCGGAGCAGGTCGAACAGATGGTGATGGATGGGGAACTCGACTTCGCCATTACCAGCCGCCACAAGGGCATCGACGAACTCTCCTACGTGCCGCTGCTGGAAGACCGCTACGGCGTGGTCTGCCGCGCGGACTATCCGCTAGCCAAGCGCGCCGGTCCGTTGCGCTGGGCGGACCTCGAGCCGGAAGATTTTGTCGCCTTCACGGCCGACACGGGCATTGGCACCTTCCTGCACGACAACGCGGGCCACTGGCCAGTGTTCGGCGGGGAACACGACGAGATTTCGAGCACGACGTCACTGTTCGCGGTGCTCAACGAAGGCGGGCGGTTTTCGATCATCCCGGCCCTGGCGGCCAAGGCGGCGGGCTTCACCGATCTGGCCTACCGTGAGCTGGCCGCGCCGGTGCTGTCACGCGAGATCTGCCTGATCACGCGGCGGCTGCGCTCGTTGTCGCCGAGTTCGCAACGCATGCTCGACATCATCATGGACACCATCCGTGCGCAGGCGCTGCCCGATGGCGTGTCGATCATCGGCGAGGAAGCCGCCCCACGCCGTACCACGCGCCGCACCACGCGCCGGAAGGCGGGCTGAAGCGGCCGGCCCCGCGTCCGCGCCGCCCCAGCCCTTCCGGCGTTGCAATCGTCAGTCGAGGTTGATGTGCGCCTCGTCGATGACCTGCTTCCACTTCTTCGTCTCGCTGCGAATCGTGCTGGCCAGGCGCTCCGGCGGGCCGCCGGCAACGTCGAAGCCGAGACTGGTGAGCCGCTCGCGCACCGCCTTGTCCTGCAGCGCCTCGTCGAACGCCTTGTTCAACTTGGAAACGATGGGCTGCGGCGTGGCGCGCGGCGCCAGGAAGGCATACCAGCCGACCAGCTCATAGCCCGGCACGCCGGCTTCTGCCACCGTCGGCATCTGCGGGGCGTTGGGGGTGGGCTTGGCCGTGGTCACGGCCAGTGCGCGCAGCTTGCCTTCCTTTACGAACGGCATTGCCTCGGGCAGGATCGCGAACATCAGCGAGGTCTGCCCGCCGATGAGATCCGTCAGCGCCGGCGCTCCACCCTTGTAGGGCACATGATTCATCTGCACGCCCGCCATCTTCTTGTATAGCTCGCCACCGAGGTGGGCCGGCGTGCCGTTGCCGGACGACGCGTAGCTCGTGCCGGGATGCGCCTTCAGGTAGGCGCTCAGCTCCTGCATGGTCTTCACCGGCACCGATGGATTGACGACGACCAGGCTGGCGAGCGTCGTGGCCAGGATGATCGGCGCGAAATCCTTCTGCGGATCGTAAGGCAGCGTCTTGTACAGGCCGGGGTTGGCCGCTAGCGCAGTGGAGGTGCCGAGGAACAGCGTGTAGCCATCCGCCGGCGACTTGGCGACATAGCTCGCGCCGATATTGCCGCTGGCGCCGGGGCGATTCTCCACCACCACTGGCTGGCCCATTTCCTCGCCGATCTTCTGGCCGAGCACGCGCGCGAGCACGTCGGTGGAGCCACCGGCTGGATACGGCACGATGATGCGAACCGGCTTGTTGGGATACGCGGCAACCTCTGCCGGCGTGGCATCGGCCGCGTGGGCAAGGGGCGCCAGCAACCACAGCGCGACGGGCAGGGACAGCGTCTTGAAGATGCAATGCATGACTACCTCTCCACCGGTGCGGCGTGGGTCCGCCCGGATGTTGTGTGGTAAAGGCACCCTCAGGTGCCGGCTCTTGTCTCCTCCGCATGCATGATGCGTGCCGATTCAGGTGGCGTAGCCCTGTTCCCGATCGTACGCGATGCGCTCGAAGTCCCGTTCGGTGGCCGGGCCGAAGCCGCCGCCGCCCGGGGTACGCAGGATCACTTCGTCGCCGGGCTGCAGCGTCTGCGGCTGACGTGCATCCACCGCTTGCCCGTTGATCAGCACTTCCCCGCAGGCGCCGGCCTCGCCGCCGGCAAAACCCGGCGCCGGCACGATCAGCCGTTCCGTCAGGAAGACAATCGACAGGGGCGTGGGATGACGGCTGACGAAGCACACCTCCTCGCCAAGCCCGCCCCGCTGCCGGCCGGCACCGCCGGTGCCCGGGCGCAGTGCCTTGTAGCGGAAGAACAGCGGCGCGTCGCGTTCCGCCACTTCCACCGGCGTCGGCGAAATATTGCTCGGCCAGGACATGACGGATGCGCCGTCCTTCCCGGCCGTGGCGCCCAGACCGCCGTTATAGAAGAGCACCGTGGCGAAGGGGCGGCCATCCTCGCGGGTGCCGCTGAGGTTGGCGATCCACAGCGGCGAGCCGGCGCCGGCCATCACGCGCTCGGGCAGCACCTGCTGCATGGCGCCGAAGATGACGGTGGGCACGTAGTGGCCCGTGCAAGCGCGCCCCCCTACGGGCGCGGGCGAGCGCGGATTGAGCAGCGAGCCTTCCGGCGCCACGGCGCGGATCGGGCGGAACAGTCCGTCGTTGTTCGGCAGGTCGGGCAGTAGCAGGCACTTGATCGCATAGGCCGTCATCGCGCTCGTATAGGCCAGCACGCAGTTGATGCCGCGTGGCTGCTGCGGCGACGTGCCCGCGAAATCGCACTCGATCTCGCCGTTGCCGATGCGCGCCGTCACGGCATAGGTGAAGCGCTCGCCAAAGCCGTCGGTTTGCATCGTGTAGCGATATTCGCCCTCCGGCAGCTGCGCAATGGCGTGGCGCATGGCGGCCTCGCTGCGGTCGAACAGCGCCTGCGCCAGATCGTCGATGCCGGGCAAGGCGTACTCGGTCAGGATGTCATGGAGCCGCGCCGCGATCAGTTCCACCGCGCCGACCTGCGACCAGATATCGCCCACGGTCTGCTCCGGCGTGCGCACATTGGTGCGAATCAGTTGCAGCAGCGTGTCGTCCACGTGCCCCTCGCGCATGAGCGGCATCATCGGGATGTGGAACCCTTCCTCGAACAGCTCGCGCGCATCCACCGAACGGATCTTGCCGCCGATGTCGGGCACGTGGCCCGCCGTCGCGGCGAAGCCCACCAGGCGATTGCCGTGGAATATCGGCTTGACCAGGCACACGTCGTTAAGGTGCCCCGTGCCGATCCACGGGTTATTGGTGATGAAGATGTCCCCCGGCCGCATATTGTCCGCACCGATCTGCGCGATGGCGGCGCGCACGGTGCGTGGCAGGGTGCCGATGAAGGAGGGAATGCTGCCGCTGTTCTCCGCCAACGCGCGACCCGCCGAATCGGTAACGACCACCGCGAAGTCGTTGGCCTCGGTGGAGAGGGTGGAGAAGGACGTGCGCACGATAAGCTTGGCGGCCTCGTTCACTACGGCGCGCACGCGCGTCCAGAACACTTCCAGGAAGATGGGGTCGGCGGCGGAAGCCGCGCCGGGCATGGGTTGGCGGGTCATGCTGCGTGCTCCTCCAGTTCGATGACGAGATTGCCGCTTGCCCCTTGCGTGACGCGGCCCTTCGGTCCCACGACCAGCGTGGAACCGGCGTCCTCGATCAGCAGCGGCCCCTGCGCGCGGAATCCCGCTGGCAGCGCAGCGCGGTCGAAGACCGGGGTGTCCAGGTAGCCATCGGCCTCCCTGAAATAGACCTTGCGCCGGCTGCCGGGCGCGACGGCCACGCCTTCAGGCAGCGTTTCGGCCACGAAGGCCTGTCGCGGCGGGGCCTCGCCCGTCACGCGCAACGTCACCAGTTCGACGGGCACATCGGGCGGGGTACGGCCAAATTTCTCGCGATAGCCGGATTCGAACGCGGCGATCAAGGCGGCGCGCACGATCTCCGCCGGCTGTTTGCCGGTGTAGGGGCCATCGGGCAGGCGCACCGACAGGTTGAAGCCCTGTCCGGCGAAGCGCCCGTCGGCATGGCGCGTCAGCCGTATCGGGCCGAAGCTCTCGTCCAGCGGCGCCAGCGCTTCGCGCGATTGCGATTCCAGTTCGGCAAAGGCGGTTTCCAGCCGCTCCAGCGAATCCGTGGCGGGCCGCACGCTCACCGTGCGCGAGCGGTCGGCGCGTGCCGGTGACACCAGCAGGCCGTATGCAGACGCCACGCCTGCGGCGGGCGGACACAGGATCGTCCGCACACCGATCTTCTGGGCAACGTAGTACGCATGCAATGGCCCCCCGCCACCGGTGCACAGCAGCACGAAGCCGCGCGGATCGCGCCCACGCTCGGCCACGTGCACGCGTGCGGCGCCCGCCATGTTCTCGGCGACGATGTCATGGATGCCCCAGGCCACGCCGGTCACGTCACGCGCCAGCCGCTCGCCCGCGCGGCCAAGCGCCTCGGCGGCGCGCGCCACGCTGATGGCCATCGTGCCGCCGGCGAAGTAATCGGGATTGAGGTAGCCGAGCACGAGATTCGCATCCGTCACGGTCGGATCAGTGCCGCCCAGCCCATAGCAGGCTGGCCCCGGCTCGGAGCCGGCGCTCTGCGGCCCCACCTTGAGGAGGCCCAGGGCGTCCTGATGGGCGATGCTGCCGCCGCCGGCGCCGATCTCGATCAGGTCGATGGTGGTAATGCGGATCGGTAGGCCGCTGCCTTCGGCAAAACGCTTGCGCCGTGCCGCCTCGAAGCCGAACGTGATGGCCGGCTTGCCATCCTCCACCAAACACAGCTTGGCCGTGGTGCCGCCCATGTCGAAGGCCAGCAGGTCTGGCTGCGCATCGCGCAGGCTGTAGTGGGCCGCCGAGATCGCGCCGGCCGCGGGGCCGGACTCGAGCAGCTCGATCGGATTGCGCTTGGCCTCGCCGATATGCGCCAGACCGCCGTTGGACAGCATCATCAGCACGCCGGCGTGCAGGCCGAGCGCTTGCAGGCGACCTTCGAGTGCGTCCAGGTAGCGCGTCGCCAGCGGCTTGATATAGGCATTGGCGACGGTGGTGGAATTGCGCTCGAATTCGCGGATGACGGGCGCGACATCCGATGACAGCGTGACGTGCAGGGTGGGGAAATCGCGCTCGATCCAGTCGCGCACCAGCCGCTCGTGCGCCGGCGCGCCGTAGGCGTGCAGCAGGCACACGGCGAGCGAATCGACGCCTTGCTCCACCAACTGCCCCACCACCGCGCGCACTTCCTGGGCGTCCGGCGCCTCGATCTCATGGCCTTGCGCATCCATGCGCCCGCCAATCTCGGCGCGCAGCCGGCGCGGCACCAGCGCCGGCGCTGGCTCGATCGTCAGGTCATACAGGTCGTACTTGCGCTCGTGGCCAATCTCCAGCACGTCCCGGAAGCCCCGGGTCGTCAACAGGCCGGTGGTGCTGCCGCGGCGTTCAATCAGCGCGTTGGTGAACAGCGTGGTGGCATGGACCACGCGCGTGACCCGCTGCGGGTCGATGTGGTGGGTGTGCATCAGCCGGCTGACGCCATCGGCCACGCCCTGCGCCGGGTCGCCGTGGGTGGTGAGGACCTTCAGGCTGACGAGCCTGCCCGCCCCGTAGTCCAGTGCGACGACATCCGTAAAGGTGCCGCCAATATCAATCCCAATTGCCCACATCGTCACAAGGCACTCCCGTCGTCATGAAGTCGTCAGACGATGATAGGAATACCGATTGATGATGACCAATGAAAAATAAAGATCGATTGATCAGTGCTGGCGATATATCGCCGTCGGGCCGCTATGCCGGCTGCCGTCTGGCCAGCAGCGTCACGCCCGGCGGCATGGGCATCTCGGTCAGCGTATCGGTCAGCAGGGCCAGCAGCCGTTGCGCGCTGGGCGCCAGCGAGCGCAGCGGCCGGGTCATCACGCAAAGCTCGCGCGACAGGCGCGGGCCGTGCAGCTCCCGGAACACGAGTTCCGGAAACTCGTTGCGCTGATACGCCAGCGCCGGCAGCACCGAGTAGTAGTTGCCGCGCGCCAGCATGGCGAAGAGGTAGGTGGTGCTTTCCACCTCATCGTGTTCGCCTTGCAGCATGGACCAGTGGGCCGCGTGCGTGCGCAGGAAGTGGCCGATGCCGGTGTCCGCGCTGAAGCCGACATAGCCGCCCGTGGGCAGGTCGGTCCAATCGATCGGCCGATCGAGGGTCGCGAGCGGCGAGTCCCGGTGGCAGACCGCGCCATAGCAGTCGCTCACCAGCGGCGTGTAGTCGAGTTCTTCGGCGCCCCGAAATTTGCTGTCGATGGCGAAGTCGACCTCCCCCTCAAGCACCAGCCGCTCGGTCTGCTGCGCGGCGGGGTTGCGCAGCGAGACCGTGATGCCCGGATACGCGTCGCGAAAACGCGGCAGCGCCGGCACCAGGAACTGGCTGATGACCGACGACGCCGCGCCGATGCGGATATGCCCGCGCTCGCCCTGGGCCAGCGCCACGAGGTCCGAGACGGCGCCGTCGATACCGTTGACCAGCCGTTCCGCCTCGGGCCGGAAGCGCTCCGCATGCCCGGTCAGCGTCACCCGGCGGGTGGTGCGGTCGAACAGCCGGAGCCCCAACACCTCCTCAAGCTGCTGGATGGTGGCGGTCAGCGCGGACTGGGTGATGTGGAGCCGCAACGCCGCGGCGGTGAACGAACCGGTCTCGGCCACGGCCAGGAAACAGCGGAACTGCTTGAGGGTGACGTTGTGACGCATCAGGCGGGTGCGAAGGGGCGATTTATCAGAATTTGGTAATAGTGGGCGCAAAAAAGTCGATTGTCCACGGTAATGGCCGTCTCTAGACTGTGTTCGCAACCACGGGGCTGCATACGTGGCCAAGCGAAAAAAATCACACCCTCTGCCCAGGATCCCCCAATGAAGAACCTGTTTGGTCGCGCCGCAGTCCTGCTTGCCTGTTTGCCCACCTTCGCCTTTGCCGGCCCGGAAGATACCTATCCCGACAAGGCGGTCCGCATCGTCGTGCCGTTCGCCGCCGGTGGCTCCACTGACGTGGTGGCGCGCATTCTCGCCGAGAAGCTGCAGGAGCAGTTCAAGCAGCCCTTTGTGGTGGACAATCGCGCCGGCGCCAGCGGCAATATCGGCGCCGAACTGGTGGCCAAGTCTCCCGCTGACGGCTACACGCTGCTGATGGGGGCCACCGGCATCCTGTCGATCAACGACCACCTGTACGGCAAGCTCAACTACAACGTGGCCAAGGACTTCGTGCCTGTGAGCTATGCCACGCAGAATGCCAACATCCTCGTGGTGTCGCCGGGCATGCCGGCTACCAACGTGGCGGACCTCGTGCAACTGGCCAAGACGCGCCCCGGCGCGCTGAGCTTCGCGTCGTCCGGCCCCGGCAGTTCCACGCACCTGTCGGGCGAACTGTTCAAGTCGATGACCGGCGTGAACATGCTGCACGTGCCCTACAAGGGTAGTTCGCAGGCGCTGACCGACCTGCTGGGCGGCAATGTCACGATGCTGTTCGACAACGCGCCGTCGTCGATCGGCTTCGTGCAGCAAGGCAAGCTCAAGGCGCTGGCCGTGACCAGCCGCAAGCGCCTTCCCGGCCTGCCCAATGTGCCGACGCTCGACGAAGCCGGCGTCAAGGGCTACGAATCGCTGTCGTGGAGTGGGGTCGTGGCGCCAGCCGCCACGCCGCGCGCCATCGTGTTGAAGCTCAACCGTGCGATCGATGCGATCCTGAAGTCCGATGACGTCAAGGCGAAGCTCCTGAATCTGGGCGTGGAACCGGTCGGCGGCTCGCCCGAGGACTTCGCGCGCCTTATCCAGGCCGAGCACGACAAGTGGGGCAAGGTCATCAAGACCGCCCAGATCAAGCTCAACTGAGTCACGCCCTGATCGTTATGACGTCTCTCCAGCCGGCCGCCACGCGTGGCCAGACCCTTGCCGAGAAGTTGTTGTCGCGCGCCGCAGGCGAAGCGGTCTATGCCGACGACCTGGCGATCTGCGTGCCGCATGGCGCGATGGGCACCGACGGGTCGATCCCGATGGCGCTCGACTACTTCCGCGACATGCAGCCCGAGGGCGACTTGCCGCCGCCGGCCTTCCCGGAGCGGCTGGTGTTCGCGCTGGACCACTATGGCGCCCCGTCGGGCGAGCAGGCGCTGCGGCTGCAGGACCGGGCGCGCAGTTATGCCCAGACCCACGGCCTGTGCGTGTTCGAGGTAGGCGAGGGCATCGGCCATCAATTGATGCTGGAACGTGGCCGCGTGCTGCCGGGCCAGCTCGTGGTCGGTGCCGATTCGCATGCGGTCAGCTATGGCGCGCTCAACGCGTTTGGCTCCGGTATCGGCTCGTCCGATCTCGCCGGCATCTTCCAGTGCGGACAGCTCTGGCTGAAGGTCCCCGGCACGCTGCGCATCTGGCTGACGGGCACGCTGCCGGCCTACGCCTCGGCGAAAGATGTCGCCCTGACCATGGCCCGGCGGCTCGGCGTGGGCGGGGCCAACTATCTGGCACTGGAGTTCGCCGGCCCCGGCGTGGCGACGCTCGATATGGACGACCGGATCGTGCTCGCCAACATGTCGGTGGAAATGGGCGCCAAGGCCGGGCTGTTTCCGTTCGATGCATGCACGGCGGACTGGCTGTCGGCCAACGCGTCCGTCGACCCGGGCCGCTACACGCCGGTCTCGGCCGACGCCGATGCCAGCTATGTCGATACGATGACCTTCGACCTGTCGGCCGTCGCGCCGCAGGTGGCGTTGCCGCACCGCGTGGACAACGTGGTCGATCTGGCCGACGCGGGCGATACCAAGATCGACATCGTCTACCTCGGCACCTGTACCGGTGGCCGCGTGAAGGACTACCGCGAGGCGCTGTCCGTGCTGCACGCACGCGGCGGCGTCGCGCCGGGCGTGCGGCTGATCGTCACGCCGGCCTCCGAGCCGGTGCGGGCCGAGATGGAGCGCAACGGCATGCTCGCCGAATTCGTCGCCCTGGGCGCCGAGTTGCAGCCGCCCGGATGCGGCAGCTGCTGCGGCACCTGCGGCAGCATTCCAGCGGACGGCCAACGCGTGATCTCGACCGCCAACCGCAATTTCAAGGGGCGCATGGGCAATCGCCATGCGCAGATCTTCCTCGCCTCGCCGCTTGCCTGCGCCACCGCCGCAGCGAGTGGCCATCTGGCGGACCCCCGAGACCTCGTCGTCACGTCATGAATTCGCCGTTGCCCGCCGTCGCCAGTCCCCGTTCCCTTGTCATCGAAGGCCGCGCCCGTCGTCTGGGGGACGATATCAACACCGACTACATCATTGCCTCCAGCCGCAAGAAGCACAGTGTCGATCCGCACGTGTTGCGGCAGTTCCTGCTGGAAGACCTCGACCCCGACTTCGCGGGAAGCGTCCGCGATGGCGACATCCTCGTGGCAGGGCACAACTTCGGCTGTGGCTCCGCCATGGAGGTGGCCGTCACGGTGGTGCTGGCCGCCGGCATCCGCGTGGTCGTGGCGAAGAGTTTTGCCCGCACGTACTGGCGCAATGCCGTGAATAACGGCCTGCTGCTGATTACCGCCGATACCGCCGATACCGCCGATACCGAGGCCGTGCCGGAAGGCGCGCCGCTCTCGCTGCGGCTTGCTGGCGCACAGGCCACGTTGCACGTCGGCGCCGAGGGCGCGCACGTGATTGCGTGCGAGCCTGTGCCCGATGTCGTCCTGACCATCCGCGAAGCTGGCGGCCTGGTGCCGTACCTGCGGCAGCACCGCCAGTTCCTCAAGCCATCCCGGCCGGGTTCCGTACCCGGTCCCATCACCCCCCAACCGCTCTGATCATGCCCCTCATTGCTGAACGCCTGAACCGTATCAAGCCGTCGCCCAGTTCCATGGCGGGCCAGCGCGCCCGGGAGTTGCGCGCCGCTGGCCGCGACATCATCGGACTGACTTCCGGCGAGCCTGACTTCGACACCCCGCAGAACATCTGCGAGGCCGCCACGCGCGCCATGTCGGCGTCGCAGACCAAGTACACCGACGTCGGCGGCACGCCGGAGCTGCGCGCGGCCGTTGCCGACAAGTTCCGCCGCGACAATAGGCTCGACTACGCGCCCAACGAGCTGATCGTCGGCACGGGTGGCAAGCAGATCATCTTCAACGCCTTCATGTGCACCCTGCAGGCCGGTGACGAAGTCATCGTGCCGGCGCCGTACTGGGTCTCGTATCCGGACATCGTGCTGCTGGCCGAAGGCAAGCCGGTCTTCGTCAACTGCCTGCCCGAGAACGCGTTCAAGCTCACGCCCGCCCAGCTCGAAGCGGCCATCACGCCGCGCACGCGCTGGCTGGTGCTGAATGCGCCGAACAACCCGAGCGGCGCCACTTATTCGTATGCGGAGCTGAAGGGCCTGGCCGAGGTGCTGCTGCGGCATCCGCATGTCTGGGTGATGACGGATGACATCTACGAGCACATCCTCTACGACGGCCGCGAGTTCGCGACCATCGCCCAGGTGGAGCCGGCGCTCAAGGAACGCACGCTGACCATCAACGGCGTCTCGAAGGCCTACGCCATGACCGGCTGGCGCATTGGCTACGGCGGTGCCCCGGCGGAACTGGTCAAGGCGATGGTCAAGCTGCAGTCGCAAAGCACGTCGAATCCGTCATCGATCAGCCAGGCCGCCGCGCTGGAGGCGCTGAATGGGCCGCAGGACTTCATCGCCGAACGCACCCGCGTGTTCCAGTCGCGCCGGGATGCGGTGGTGAGCGCGCTGAACACCATGCCCGGCATCACCTGCCATGCGCCCGAAGGCGCGTTCTACGTGTTTCCCTCGTGCGCGGCCTTGCTGGGCAAGACCACGCCCGATGGCAAGCGGATCGAGACGGACGAGGATTTCGTGATGTACCTGCTCGATGCGCAGAACCTGGCGGTGCTGCAGGGCGGCGCCTATGGCGTGTCGCCGTTCTTCCGCATCTCGTTCGCCACGTCGATGCAACGGCTCGAGGCCGGCCTGGCGCGTCTGCGCACGGCCTGCGAACAACTGCGCTGAATCACCGCTGACAAGGGAGCGTCCTGAATATGACCGATACCAACCAACCGGTGCAGTGGCCGGCCGGCTATCGCATCAACCCGCGCGCCGAGGGGCCCGCGAAAGCCATCGTCGACGCGTTCCGCGAGATGCCTGTGGCCGCCATCGGTGATGCCATGAGCCGCAACGTCGGCACATATGGCTTGCGGCAGTATCACGCGCGGCTGGAAACGGTGCTCTGCGGGCCGGCCGTGACCGTGCGCGTGCGGCCCGGTGACAACCTCATGATCCACAAGGCGCTGATGATGGTGCAGCCCGGCGACGTGCTCGTGATCGACGGCGGCGCCGACGTCACGCAGGCCCTCGTTGGCGGCCTGATGCGCACCACCTGCGTGGCCAAGCGCCTCGGCGGGCTGGTGATCGACGGGGCGATCCGCGACCTGCTGGAGTGGGCCGAGGACGGCATGCCGATTTTTGCGCGGGGCCATACCCATCGCGGCCCGAGCAAGGATGGTCCCGGCGAGATCAACGTGCCGGTGTCGTGCGCAGGCATGGCCGTCATGCCGGGCGACCTGATCGTCGGGGATGCCGATGGCGTCATCGCGGTACCGGCGGCCGACGCCGCCGATGTCTTGCGCCGCACGCGGCTGCACCTGGAGCGTGAGGCCAAGATCCGCGAAACGAACCGGCTCGGCACGGCGGACCCGGAACGGTTCGACGCCGTGCTGCGCGAGAAGGGCCTGCCGATCTGAGCGGCCCCCGGCTGGGCGTAGCGCTCAGCCGAACACCACCATCGGCGTACCCGGATGCACCGGGGAGTCGATGACGGTGGCGTCCATGCCGTAGACCGTAGCCAGATGGGCCGGGGACAGCACGTTCGCTGGCGTGCCGAGCGCGACGGTGCGCCCGTCGGCCAGCAACAGCAGGCGGTCACACCAGCGGGCGGCGAGGTTGACGTCGTGGAGCACGACCAGCACCGCGAGGCCATCGGTGCGGCTCAGCGTCCGCACGGCCTGGAGCAGCAGCAACTGGTGGCGCGGGTCCAGGCTGGAAGTGGGTTCGTCGAGAAACAGCACGCGGTACTCGTCTGCCGCCCGGCAGGCCAGCACCTGCACCAGCGTGCGGGCGAACTGTACGCGCTGCTGCTCGCCGCCGGACAGGCTCTGGTAGGCGCGCGGCGCCAGGGCGCTCACGTCGGCAATCTCCAAGGCGCGGTCGATCAGCGTCGCGAGCGCACGCGGCGTCAGTTCGGGAAACGGGTAGGCACCCATCGCCACCACCTCGTGCGCGGGCAGGTCGAAGCGGAGCCCCGGCGATTGCGGCAGCACGGCGCGGCAGCGCGCCAGCGACGCCACCGACCACGCCGCCATCTCGCGCCCGTTGATCAACAAGCCCGGCTCCGGGCTCAGTTCCGGCTTCAGTTCGCCGGCCAGCGTGCCGAGCAGCGTGCTCTTGCCGGCGCCGTTGGCGCCCAGCACGCCAAGCACTTCGCCGGCGGGCAGGTCGATATCGATGGCGTCCAGCACGCGGCGGCGGCCACGGCTGCATTGCAGGTTGCGTGCAGTCAGCATGTCAGGCGCTCCGGCGCGTCAGCATCCACAACAGGAAAGGGCCGCCCACGAGGCTCGTGACAATGCCGATCGGCAGCTCGGCGGGAATCACCACCGTGCGCGCCAGCCAGTCGGCCAGCGTCAGGGCAATCGCGCCACCAGCCAGCGTATTCGGCAGCAGCCAGCGGTGATCGGCCCCCAGCGGCAGGCGGATCAGATGCGGTACCACCAGCCCGACAAAGGTGATGGTGCCGGTCACGGCGACGAGCGGTCCCACCAGCAGGGCCGTCAGCACGATCAGGCGCCGGCGCAGGCGCGCGAGGTCGAAGCCGAGGTGCTGCGCTTCCCGCTCGCCCAGCAGCAGCGCGTTCATGGCGCGCCAGTCGCGCAGCATCAGCGCGCAGATCACCACCACGAGCGGTACCAGCCAGGCCAGCATGCTCCAGGTGGCCCCGGCCAGACTGCCCATGTTCCAGAAAGTGAGGTTGCGCAGCTGCACATCGCTGGCCTGATAGGTAAAGAAGCCGACGATGCTGGCGCAGATGGCGTTGATGGCCACGCCGGCCAGCAACAGGTTGGCCACGCCGGGCCGCTGCGAGCCAAGGCGATAGGCCAGTGCGGTGGCGATCAGGCTGCCGCCGAACGCTGCCGGCGCGATGCCGAACAGCCCCTCGGCGCCCAGCACGATGGCCGCCACCGCACCGGCGGCACCGCCCAGCGAGATGCCGATCAGGCCCGGCTCCGCCAGCGGGTTGCGGAACAGCGCCTGCATCACCGCGCCGGAGAGCGCTAGCGCGGCGCCCACGGTCACCGCCAGCACAATGCGCGGCAGGCGCACTTCGATCAGGACATTGCGCCAGATCACATCGTCACCGTCGGTGGCGCCGGACCACAGCAGCGGCAGCAGCTTGTTGTGCGGGATCGACAGCGCGCCGCTGGCGGACGCCCATAGCGCGGAGACCACCAGCACGGCGCACAGGGCCGTGAATACGGCAAGCGGCGGACGCGGCATCAGCGTGCGGCGGCCACCGGGCGGGCCGCAAAGCCGGCCTGCAGCTGGCGCAGCGCGTCCGGCAGGCGCGGGCCGAAGCCGAGCAGCAGCAGGTCATCCATGACAACCACGCGTTTCTGTCGCGCGGCCGGCGTGGCGTTCAGGCCGGGCTGCGCCAGGAACTTGTCCACGCTGCCGCTGGCACTGACGGACATCGTCGTGGTGACGATGACATCGGGTTTGAGCACGGCGGCGGCCTCGGCCGAGAACGGCTTGTAGCCGGTCTGGCCGGCCAGCACGTTGGTCGCGCCGGCCAGCGCCAGCATCGCGTCGGCGGCGGTGTCCTCGCCGGCGGCCTGCATCTTGCCGGTATGGCTGCTCACCAGCAGCACGCGCGGACGCTGCGCCGGCGGCTTGATCTCGCGCAGTTCGGCATGGAGGCGTTCCACCATGGCGGTGCCCCGGGCCTGCATGTCCAGCGCGGCGGCCACGCCGAGGATGCGCTGGTCCAGCGCCGCCAGCGTGGGCGCGGAGGGCAGCACCACCACCCTGCTGCCCAGGCGCTGCAGTTGCTCGAAGGCCTGCGGCGGGCCGCTCTGGTCGGACGCCAGCACGAGGTTCGGCTTCAGGCTGGCAACGCCCTCCACAGAAAACGTGCGGTAGTAGCCCACCTTGGGCAGCTTGAGCGCCTCGGGCGGGTAGATGCTCGACGAATCGGCGCCGACCAGCGTGCCGCCGGCGTCGAGCGCATAGACAATCTCGGTGATGGCGCCGCCCAGCCCGACCACGCGGGCCGGCGGCGCCGCGTGGGTCATGCCGGCTGCGCACAGCAGCGAAAGCAGCGCCAGGCGCAGCAAAGTCATGATGAAAACTCCTTCCTGAAAAGACGGCTTACGCCGCCAGCGCCGTCGGGCACAGGGACTCCAGCAGGGCGCGCCACGCCGGCAACTCCGGCTTGCCGGGCTTGCGCTCGCCGAAGAACTGGACGATCAGCTCGCCCTCCGCGCTGTACAGCTCGAGCGACGTGACCCAGCCATCGACCGTGGGCTTGTTGACCACCCAGCTCGACGTCACCGCCGTGGTGTTCAGGTGCAGGTTGAAGGCCGGATCCAGCACGTTGAACCACGGGCCGGTCCGGACCAGCTTCTGCACCGGGCCGGTGTGGATCTGCACGATGCCGCGATTGGCGACAAAGCACATGATCGACAGCCCCGTCTCCGCCGCCTGCTGCAGCATCGTTTCCACCGCGCCGTCGGCCACCTGCTGCGCGAGGTCCTGGCCGGCCGTGCGCAGCGCGCCGATGCGCGACACCTTGTGCTGGCGCAGCATGCTGAAGAAGTCGTGCGTGTCCTTCAGGCCGCGCCAGTCGGCACGCAGCGCTTCGGGGTCGGCGGGCTGGGCGGCCTCGGTGGACGCCGCGAACGGCGCCACCACCACCGGCGTCACCGGCGACCCCGCCGGCAGGGCGTGCCGGTCGATGTACGCCTGCCAGGCTGCCGCGTCGGTGTGGTCGGTGCGGTAGATCTTGTGCACCGCCTCGCCGGCTTTGTCGAAGAACTGGATGCTGTCCCGGCCGTTCTCGGTCACCGCGTAGAAGTACTGCCACGCGCTGAAGAACATGCGCAGGTCGATGTCCGGCCCGAGCACGATGCCGACCGGGCCATCATCGGCCTGGATGTTGTCGTAGTGGCCGTGCCGCTCGTGCACGGCGGCGTCGTTGCGGGACAGCGCCATGACCGACCCGAGCGAGCCGAGGTCGCGGAACAGCGCCTGCGCGGTGCCGCCCAGCTGGCGCGAGGACACGCCGCAGCCGGCGGCCACCAGTTCGGCTTCGGTGGCGCCGAGGCGGCTGGCGCGCTCGCGGATGCGCAGGTCGGGTGTGGCGGCCACCAGCGCGGCGTGGCGCTGGCGCAGGGCTTCAAAACTATCTTGTGCCATAGGGTTCTTGGGTGTCGGGTATCAGGGCTGCACGTCGAAGTTGATGGTCCACGTCTGTGCGCTGCTGTTGACGTTCGGATCCGCGTACTGGATCTTGGTCAGGTGGAAGCGGGCGTAGGTGGAACCTTCGCCACCGCGCAGCATCACGGCGCCTTGCGGATTGGCGGCGATCAGGTGGGCCACGGCGGGCAGGCCGTTCGCGGCCGATGCGGCGGCGGTCGGGAAGTAGGAGAGCCAGCCGTAGTTGAGCGCGTTCGGGTAGGCGCCGGTGTACTTCGGGTTCAGCGCGGACGCGTTGGCGTCCTTGATCCACTGGTTGGCGGCCGTGGGCAGCGTCAGGTCCGGCGCGGTGAGGTCGGCCAGCGTGGCAGTGAGGTTCGAGGCATCGGTGAACTTCGACGCCACCGGCGCACCAGTGCCGTCATAGAAGCCCGCCGGCGTCTTGCCCAGGAAGCCCGCCACGGTGCCGCTGCCGGACTGGCCGCCGTTCAGCTTCACGTTGTAGCGGTTGAACGCGATATGCCACGTGCCGCTGGCCGTGCTGACGGCACCCGCCACCAGGTCGTAGTAGACCCAGTCCGCCGAGGCATTGACCTGGGCCGTGCGCACCACGCCCGGCGCGGTGCGGTCGATCCAGCGGAACGACGGATAACCCGACGTGGTGCCGCCCGAGCCGCCGTAGTAGCCGGTGACCTGCAGCGCGAAGACCGGCGCCCCCACGGTGCCCGTGGTGTCCGCGCTGGCGCTGTTGCTGGTGACGATGAAGGTGCGATAGGTGGGGTAGAGCAGGTGGTCGGTGGCGCTGGCCACGCCGTACTCGAAGGCTGCCGAGCTGATCGAGTTGCTGTTCGCGAACACGCCGGCAGCGGCGTCCTTCAGGAACACGGCGGCAGGCAGCGTGCCATTGACCGGATCGATGGTGGCGTTCTTCCAGGTGGACAGGTCAGCCCAGGTGTTCGCGAGGGGGCTGCCGAACACGCCGCCGCCGCCGGTACCGCTCGTGCCGCTATTGCTCCAGAGCGTGCCGGTGAGCCCGCTGCTGGTGACCTTCAGGTCCCAGCCGGTGCCCGTGCAGCCGGCGACTTCGGCCTTGGTGTTGAAGTCGTAGCACAGCGACGTGCCGGCGGCCGGCAGCGTGAACGTCCATTCGGCCGTCTGCGTGAAGCTCGACGTGGGCGTGACGGTCGGCGGCGCGACCACGCCGCCACCGCCGCTGGTGGGCGGCGTGGTGGCGGTACCGCCGTCGTCGCCGCCGCCGCCGCAGGCGGCAAGGGTCGCGGCGAGCGCGATGATACTGAGCGCGCCCAGCGCGCGGCGAGTGGTGGGTTGGGTATTGTTCATGGTAGTTCGCTCCCCTGGTTGCTTGTTGGAATCAGCGGACGACGTCGACATTGAATCGCGCGCCCAGATAGACAAAGCGCCCCGCCACGGGCCCGAAATCACTGGCATTCGAAAAATCGCGCTGGCGGCCGAACAGGTTGTTCACGCCCGCGAAGACGGCGGCATTGCGGCCGATGCGCTGGTTGACGACCAGATCGAGCGTGCCCCAGCCCGGCGAGCGCGCGCCGGTGGTGGAATCCGCCACTTCGCTGCTCTGGAAGCGCGCCCGTGCGGTGATCTCGGTGGATGGCAGCACGCGCCAGTCCGCGCCGAGCCGGCCCATATGGCGCGGACGGCGGGTCAGCTGCGCGCCGGTGTCGAGGTCGTCTGCGTCGGTGTAGGTGTAGGCGGCGGTCAGGCCCAGCGCCCCGGTGGCGCGCCAGCGCAGCGAGGTTTCCGCGCCCTGGGTGCGTGCCCGTGCCACGTTGCGGTAGGTGTAGGTGGCAATGCCGTTGACCAGCGTGAAGTTGGCCATGTCGGTCTGGATCAGGTCCGAGACGGGTTGTAGAACAGGTTGGCATCCACCGTCACGCGGTCGCGCCAGCTCACCTGGCCGCCGAGCTGGAAGCTGTGCGACGACTCGGGCTTCAGGTCCGGGTTGCCCAGCACCATGTAGCCCAGCGAGCTGTGGTCGAACAGGTAGTGCCGTTCCTTGAGGTTCGGCACGCGATAGCCCTGGCCATAGTTGGCGCGCAGCACGCCCTTCCAGTCCTCGGTGGCGAGCAGGTTGCCGCGCACGCCGATCTTGGGCGCGAAGTGGCTGCCGAAGTCCGAATCCTGCTGGCCGCGCAGGCCGACGATCATCTCCCAGGTCTCGCTGAACAGGATGTCGTTCTGGAAGTAGAGCTCGCCGGCGCGGCGCTCGGCATTCCCGGCCAGCTCGGAGGCGCCGTTGACGGTCTGGTCCAGCCGCTCGCGGTGGAAATCGGCGCCGAACTGCCAGAGTTGCGAGTACCAAGCCGGCAGGTCGAACTGGGTCGACACATGGTCGGTGCGCTGCGAACTGTTGCGCGTGGCGGTCTGGAAGCTGTTGGAGAACTCGCGCGTGGTGGTGTCGTAGGTCTCGGCCACGCCCGCCAGCCGGGCCCGCACGCCGTTGTCGAAGCGCCATTGCCCGCCGTAGGTATAGCGGTTGCGGTCGATATCCTCGGTCTTGCGCTGCGGCACGTAGTTGGGCGGGGCGTAGTACTGGTAGCGCTGCTCGTCGGTCTCCCGATAGGCGCTGGCGTCGAACCAGAAGCTGCCTGCCTGCGTGGGCAGCCACTCCAGCCGGCCCGCGTACTGCTGGCGGCGCACCGCGTCGCCGTGGCGGGTCCAGCCATCGGGGTCCACCGCGAAGCCCTTGTTGTCCAGGCCATCGGCGGAAAGCCGGCCGCGGAACTGCTCGGTGCCGCCTTCCACGCGCACGTTGCCGTGCAGCAGGCCGGGCGAGCCATCGGCGTTCTGGCCGCCGTAGCTGCCGCCATCGGCCGAAACCGCGCCTGAAAAGCCCTTCCGGATGGGGCGCGTGATGACGTTGATCACGCCGCCCATGGCCGAACTGCCGTATTGCGCCGAACTGGCCCCCTTCACCACCTCCACCCGGTCCACGTCGGTCAGCAGGTACTGGGAGACATCCACCGTGGAGCCGGTGCTGGCCGTAATCGGCAGGCCGTCGATCAGCACCAGCACCTGGTCGCTGGTCATGCCCTGCAGCGTCACCTCGTAGCCCGACTTGCCGTGGATTTCCCGCAGTTGCAGGCCGGGCACGTTCTCCAGTGCGTCTTTCAGCGTGCGGGCGTGGGTGCGCTCGATTTCCTGGCGATCCACCACCTCGGTACGGATGGGCGTCTCATCGATCGACTTCTCCGAGCGGGTGCCGGTGACCACCACGGCCGGCAATTCCTGGCCGTCGGCCGCCAGGGCATGGGCTGCCGGCCACGTCGAAAGCAGGGAGCCGGTAACGAGCGCGATACGTGTGAGACGCATGAAATGTGGGGGCTAATACGAAACGAAGTACGAATGATAATGATTCGCATTGATTTGTACAAGATGACACATCTCGAAACATTTAGATACATAGGGGAGAGTCAGGCTGGGTGCGGCGGAGCCGGGTCCGTCCGGGTGGAGTGGGCTGGAGAGGGCGGCGCGTGCAGGCAGCGGGGCTGGTGCAGGGGTGCGCCGCCCGAGAAAAACGGCAGCCGTCAGGGCTGCCCGCGCGGCACCACCGGCGCAGCCGGCGGCGGGGTGGCCGGCCGCTGGGGATAGACCGACGTACCGAAGGTGTTCCCCATGCGATGGCTGGTGGCGGCGTTGTTATAGAGCCCCAGCTGGTTCGACGGCCGTTGCACGATCGACTCGGACGACATCGTCGACTCTCCCTTGCCGGCCGGGCCGCCGCCCGTGGGTTTCAGCTTTTCGGTCAGGCAGTCGTACGAAGGCGCGCGTTCGCCGTTCACCTCCACTTCCACGCACGGCGCCGCCCAGGCCGACGCCATGGGCGCCGCGCTACCCGCCGCGATGGCGGCTATCGCCACCAGCCAGTTCTGCATGCCCATGTCGATGCCTCCGTTCGTGTCGTTCGTGTCGTTCCTGTCGTTCGTGTGGGCGCTCTGCCTCGCCCGAGTATAGCCAGCCGTGCCGCGCGGCCGCGCACCATTTTTTTCTCGATGAAGCTTTTGTGACAAACGACAGTCGGCGCCCGTGCCGGCCGTCTAGGCAACCGAGCGCAACGCTGACATGAAGGCTTTCCATCATGTCTCCCGCTGCCGAATGCATCCGCATCACGGGCCTTGGTCGAGGCCGCGGGCGCGCCACGGCACCGAATCGAACAAGAGCAATTGAGTCAACAATGCATGACGTGAAGAAGAACGGCCCGCCTTCGAGCTGGAGTGCGGTGTGGCTGGCGGTCATTGGACTGGGAACCTCGGGTTTGGCAGGGGCGCAGCAGGCGGCAACGGCAGAGGCGCCGGCCGCCAGCGCCACGGCCACCGCGCCGGGCAAGGCCGAGACGGCGCGGCGTGTCAACGTCAACGAGTACATCGTGCGCGGCAATACCGTGCTCGACGTCCGCTCGATCGAGCGGGCGGTCCGCCCGTTCCTGGGCCCGGACCGCACCATGCAGGACATCGAGGGTGCGCGGGACGCGCTCACGGCGGCCTACCAGGCCAAGGGATACCAGTCGGTCTATGTCGAACTGCCCGAGCAGCAGGTCAGCGGCGGCATCGTGTTCCTGCAGGTCAGCGAGACGCGCGTGGGCCGCGTGCGCGTGGTGGGCACCGAGTACAACTCGCCGCGCGAGGTGCGCGAGCAGGTACCGGCGCTGAAGGAAGGCGCCGTGCCCGACTTCACGCAGGTGCAGGCGGAGCTGACCGCCGTGAATCGCGGCGCCAAGCGCCAGGTGGCGCCGCTGGTCCGGCAGGGCAGCCTGCCCGGCACGATGGATGTCGACCTGAAGGTGGATGACAGCAGCCCGTGGCGCGCCAGCGTCGGCCTGAACAACGACTACAGCCCCGATACCGAGGCCCTGCGCGCCACCGCCTCGCTGGGGCACGACAACCTCTGGCAGCTCGGCCACAGCGCCTCGCTGAGCTTCTTCGGCGCGCCGCAGGACATGAACCAGACCAAGGTGTTCTCGGGCTCCTACGTGGCGCCGTTCCGGGGCACGAACTGGAGCGTGGAAGCCTCGGGCTACAAGTCGGACAGCAATGTCGCCACCGTGGGCGGCACCAGCGTGCTCGGCAAGGGCCATTCGGTCGGGATCAAGGGCACCTACACCGTGCCGGACACCGGCGCGTGGTGGCACGCCCTGAGCCTGGGCGTGGACTTCAAGGACAACCAGGAAACCACCCGCCTCGTCAGCGCCAGCGACAACGTGCCGCTCAAGTACGCGCCCATCACGCTGTCCTATGCGGGCTTCACCCAGAGCGAGCGCGGCCAGTACGGGCTGAATATCGCGCTGGTATCCGGCACGCGCAGCTTCCTCGGGTACGGCAGCAACTGGGAACAGTTCGACTACAAGCGCTACAAGGCGTCGCCGAGCTTCACCGTGCTCAAGGCCGATACCACCGGCAGCTACAGCTTCCCCGGCAACACCCAGCTCGCATGGCGGCTGGCCGGGCAGATCACCGATTCCCCGCTGGTGTCGAGCGAACAAATCGCGGCCGGCGGCATGAACTCGGTGCGCGGCTACCTCTCGGCTGAAGCCACCGGCGACTACGGCGTGGTCGGCTCGGTCGAACTGCGGGCGCCGCCGCTGCCGTTCTTCCCCACCGTGGTGGAGGACTGGCGCGTGTACGCCTTCGTCGATGGCGGCCAGCTGCGGCTGCGCGAACCGCTGCCCGAGCAGGAAAGCACGTTCTCGCTGGCCTCGGTGGGCCTGGGCACCAGCTTCCGCCTCGGCCAGCAGGTCACGGGCCGCCTCGACCTGGGCTTCCCGCTCAAGGCCGGCCCCCGCACGGAACGCTTCGACCCACGCCTGAATTTCAGCGTCACCGCGAGCTACTGAGCGCGGGCGCCCCTCATATATCTACGGAGAACCCTTGTCATGCGACGCATCGTTTTGCTTCTGCTCGCGCTAGCGAGCACCCTGCTGCCGGGCCTGGCGCACGCCTGGTGGCAGCCCGACTGGGCCTATCGCAAGCCGGTCACGATCGATGCCGGCCCGCAGGGCGGCGCCATCGGCGGCGATGCCGGCCGCACGCCGGTGCTGCTGCGCCTGCATACCGGCAATTTCACCTTCGAGGGCGTCGGCGAGAGCGGCGCCGACCTGCGCTTTGTCGCCGGTGACGACAAGACCGTGCTGAACCACCAGATCGAACAGTTCGACCCGCTGCTGGGCATCGCGCTGGTCTGGGTGGATGTACCGGCCGTCTCGGCGGGCACCCCGCAGCAGATCTGGATGTACTACGGCAACCCCAAGGCACCCGCCTCGGGCAACGGCCAGCGCAGCTTCGACCCCGACTACACGCTGGTCTACCACTTCGCCGAGGCCAACGTGCCGGCGCGGGACTCCACCGCCTACGGCAACAACAGCCAGACCGCCGTGGTGAGCAAGGACGGCACCATCATCGGGCGTGGCGCCCAGCTCGGCACCGCACCGCTGATGCTGCCGGCCTCGCCGTCGCTGGCGCTCCAGGCCGGCGCTCCCTTCACGTTCTCGGCGTGGGTGCGCCCGGACCAGCTCGGCGCGCAGCAGGTGATCTATGCCCGCCGCGATGGCGCCAGCGAACTGGTGATCGGCATCGACCAGGGCGTGCCGTTCGTACAGGTCAACGGCCAGCGCAGCCGCCCGGGCCAGCCGGTGCAGGCCGGGCAGTGGTCGCACCTGGCGGTCAATGCGGATGGCAAGGCCGTCACGCTGTATGTGGGTGGCCGCTCGGCCGCAACGCTGCCGCTGGCGCTGCCGGCGCTGAACACGCCTGCCGCCATTGGCGCGCCGGTGGCCGGGGGTACCGCCGAAACCAGCGGCACGCCGTTCGCCGGTGCCATCGACGAACTGCGCCTGTCGAAGATCGCGCGCCCGGCGCCGCTGCTGCTGGCAGACGCCGTCTCGCAAGGCGCCGAATCGCGCCTGACGGCCTTCGGTCCCGATGAACAGCAGGCCGGCAAGAGCCACTTCGGCTTCATCCTCGCGGCCATGCCGCTGGACGCCTGGATCGTGGTGGCGCTGCTGGGCCTGATGATGGCCACGTCGTGGGCCATCATGATCACCAAGGGCCGCAGCTACGGCGCCAACGCGCGCGCCAACGCCGCCTTCATGACGCATTTCCGCGACACCTCCGCAGCCTCGCTGGACCATCTCGCCAAGACCGGCCGCGTGCCAGCGGAGGTGAAGGCGAACTCGTCGCTGTGGCGCCTGTACGAGGTGGCCACCGAAGAGCTGCACCGCCGCCACCAGATGGGCTACGACCTCAACGCGGTGTCCGACGCCACCATCAGCGCGATCCGCGCGGCGATGGACGGCGTGATGGTGCGCGAGAACGAGCGCATGGCACAACGCATGAACTGGCTCTCCACCACCATCGAAGGCGCCCCGTACGTGGGCCTGTTCGGCACCGTCATCGGCATCATGCTGGTGTTCGTGGTGGCGGCCATGGCCGGCGCCGTGGACATCAACTCGGTGGCACCGGGCATGGCCGCGGCGCTGCTGTGTACCGCCGCCGGCCTCGGCGTCGCCATTCCGGCGCTGTTCGGCTACAACTGGCTGGCCTCGCGCTCGGACGCCATCGGCGCCGACATGGCGGTGTTCGTGGACGAGTTCGCCACGCGCCTGGCCGAAGAGCAGGGCGAGGGCCGCCGCGTGCCCGCCGCGCTGCACAGCGCCTGACGGGGTACCGAAACCATGGCACACGCAGCCAAGTTCGGCACGAAGAAGCGCACCGGCGGCATCAACATCACGCCATTCGTGGACGTGCTGCTGGTGGTGCTGGTGATCTTCATCCTCACCAGCAACGCCAGCATCCCCGGCATCAAGGTGGATCTGCCGAAGGCCAGCGCCTCTGTGGCGCTGGAGAAGCCCAAGACCAAGGCGATCACCATCGACAACGCCGGCCAGGTGTTCCTGGACGCCTACCCGGTGTCACTTCCGGAGCTGGAGGAGCGCCTGCGCACCGAGAAGGCGCTGACGCCGGATTTCCCGGTGATCGTGCGCGGCGATGCCGCCGTGCAATACGCGAAGGTGGTGGAGGTGCTCGACCTGCTGCGGCGGATCGAGCTGAACCAGATCGGCCTCGTCACCGGCAAGCCGGCGTAAGGGAGACAGCGTGAACCGTCGCGATCCCCCGCCTGATTTCCGCGCGCGTGCCGCTGTGCGTATCGGCCCACTGTGGCGCCGCTGGGGCGGGCACCTGATTGGCGCGCTGGCGTTCGTGGTGCTCGCGGCCGTGGTCTGGTACCTGCTGTCCGGCACGGCCAGCACCAAGCGCGAGGTAGCCGCCACGCCCACGCTGGTGCTGCCCCCACCGCCGCCTCCGCCGCCCGAGCCCGAGAAGCTGCCCGAGCCGGAGCCGGAGAAGGTCAAGCCGGAAATCAAGGAGCCCGAGCCCAAGCCGATGGAGCCGCTCGATCCGCCCAAGGACGACAGCCCGCCCAGCCCCTCGAAGGACCTGGGCGACCCGGTCACCATCGACGGCGCCGCCCAGGCCGGCACCGATGCGTTCGGCATCGGCGCGGGCAGCGGCGGCGGCATGACCGGTGGCGGGGGCGGGCTCGGCAGCCGTTCCTACGCGTCGTGGCTGTCCAGCGCGCTGCAGCAGGCGTTTGCGCGTGACCCGCGCACCCGCCAGCTGGCGTTCGACGATATCCGCATCGACGTCTGGCTCGATGCGGACGGCACCGTCACGCGCGTGCAGCTCTCGCAAGGCACCGGCAACGCGAAGACCGACGAAGCGGTCCTCGCCATGGTGCGCGAATTCCGTGCCGACGAACGCCCGCCGGCCACGCTGCGCTCGCCGTTGCGCATGTCGATCAAGGGGCGCCGGCCATGACGATGCCGCGCGCTCCCCATTCCCAACACATCATGCAGAACACACCGATGAATCCCTCCGCCATCCACCCGCGCGCCACGCCCATCACGCGCGCTCCACGCACCCGGCGCCGCGCGCAGGCGCTTGCCCTGGCCGTCGCGCTGCTGGCCGCGGGTGGCGGCGCCAACGCGCAGACCGCCGCCCAGGGCGACAGCACCATGGTCAAGCTGATCCGTGGCCTGATCGAGAGCGGCGCGCTGCGCAAGGACGCCGGCGAGGCCCTGCTGGCGCAGGCCCAGACCGAGGCGATGGCCGCGCAGCAGACCCAGCGCCAACTGGCGACCATGCAGGCGTCCAGCGGCACGGGTGCCGGCGCCGGGGCCGGTGTCGCCACGGGTCCCGCTGCCGGTGCCGTGACCGCCGCCGCGCTGCAGCCTGGCGACGTACGCGTGCCGTACATCCCGGAAACCGTGCGGGACGAGATCCGCGACGAGGTGAAGGTGCAGGTAATGGCCCAGGCCAAGGCCGAAGGCTGGGCCGCGCCGAACGAAACGCCGGAGTGGACCAAGCGCATCCATGTCGAGGGCGATGTACGCCTGCGCAACGAATCGCGCTTCTACTCGGGCAACAACAGCAATATCGAGATCGACTGGGCCGCCATAAACTCGGGCGGTGGCTTCGACGTCAACCCGAACACCAACCTGGCGCTCCCGCCGCTGCTCAACACGCGCCAGAACCGCACGCTCCAGTGGAAGGCCCGCGCGCGGATTGGCGTGCTCGCCGATGTGTCCGAGAGCGTGAAGGCCGGCGTGCGCCTGGCCACCGGCAACGACAACAGCCCGGTCTCCACCAACCAGACGCTCGGCGGCGGGCTGGCCAAGAAGGACGTCTGGCTCGACCAGGGCTGGCTGTCGTACCAGCCGTTCGAATGGGTCAAGATCACCGGCGGCCGCTTCGGCAACCCGTTCGTGTCGTCGGACACGCTGTTCTCGAATGACCTGAATTTCGACGGCATCGCCGCGCAGTTCGACAAGGCGCTGCCCAACCGCGACATCTCGCTGTTCGGCTCGCTGGGCCTGATCCCGCTCGAATACTCGTCGGACGGCTTCCCGGGCAACAGCCAGGACAAGATGAGCAGCGAGAACAAGTGGCTGCTGGGCGCGCAGATCGGCGCGAGCTGGAAGGTGAACGACGACAACCGCCTGCGCGGCGCGCTGGCCTACTACGACTTCCACAACGTCAGCGGCCGGGTGTCCGACCCCTGCGCGCTGTACGCGGGCGCCACCAGCTGCAGCACCGACTGGAGCCGCCCGGCCTTCATGCAGAAGGGCAACACGCTGATGCTGCTGCGCAATATCGCGCTCAACCCGCTCGACCCGGCCAACACGCCGCAGCCGCAGTACGTGGGCCTGGCCTCGCAATTCCAGCTGCTCGACGTCAACCTGCGCTGGGACACCAAGGTGGCCGGCAAGTACATGCTGCGGCTGGACGGCAACTACATCCGCAACCTCGCCTACGACCCGGACGAGATGTTCGCGCGCGCCAACGGCGGCATTGTGAACAACTTCGGCGCCAGCGGCGGCACCAGCCGCGCGGACTTCAAGAGTGGCGGCAACGCCTACATGTTCCAGGCCACCTTCGGCAAGCCCACGCCTTCGGCACGCGGCGACTGGAACGTGCTGGCCGGCTACAAGCGCATCGAGCCGGACGCCATGCCGGACGGCTACAACGATTCGACCTTCCACATGGGCGGCACCAATGCGCGCGGCTACTACCTCGGCGGCTCCTACGCGTTCGACAAGAACGCCTGGGTGACCGGCCGCTGGATCTCGACCAAGGAAGTGTTCGGGCCGCCGCTGTCGATCGACACGCTGCAGCTTGAAGTCAACGCCCGTTTCTAAGGAGGACACCGTGTCCCATCCGTTCCTCCCCGGCATTGCCCTGGCCGCCGCCCTGCTGGTGGCAGGCGGCGCCGCCCATGCCCAGCAGGCCCCGGCCGGCCAGAGCATGGAAGAGCGCCTGCGCAACCAGCTCCGCAACACCACCGCGCAGCTTCAGCAGGCGCAGAACGAACTGGCCGTGCTCAAGGCAGGCGGCGGCAGCCAGCCCGCCGCCAAGGCTGGCGCGGCGCCGGCCGATGTCGACGCCCTGAAGAAGGAGCTGGAGGCTGCCCGCGCGCAGCTGGCCAGCGAGCGCCAGTCGCGCGACGCGTTGCGCCAGAGCCAGCAGCAGGGCCAGGCGCAGGTGGAAAAGGCTGGCGCGCAGATCGCCCAGTATCGCGGCGCGTACGACGAACTGCTCAAGATGGCACGCGGACTGGACGCCGAGCGCCAGCGCCTGGCCGCCGAGACCACCGCGCAGAAGACCGCGCTGACCCAGTGCGAAGCCAAGAACGCGCAGTTGTACGCGGTGGGCCAGGAAGTGCTGCAGGCCTACGAGACCGTCGATCTCGGCACGGTGCTGAGCGCGCGCCAGCCCTTCGCCGCGCAGAGCCGCGTGCGCTACGAGCAAATTGCCCAGCAGTTTGGCGACAAGCTCTACGAAGGGCAGTTCTCCGCCGCTGCGGCAGCGCAGGCCGCGCCGGCTGCCCCGTCGGCCCCGCCCGCCCAGTCGGCTAGCCAGCCGGACGCCGCGCCGCAAAAGACGCACTAACCCCTCTTCTACCGATTTCAGATTTCAGGACCAGCCCATGACCACCATCGCCACCCCGTTCGACACCGTCGCACAAACCATCGAACAACCGACCCCGACCCTCCTGCAGACCGTCACGCCGGAGCAGGTAGCGGACGCCATCAAGGCGGCCGGCTGCGCCGTCACCGTTATCGAGCAGGAGGGCGTGCCGCGCCTGCATAGCGCCAGCCATGGCGTCGGCTTCCAGGTGCTGTGGGGCAACGCCGCCGCGCCCGGCGAGTATGTGGATTTCACGCTGAGCTGCCCGCTGCGCGTGCAGGGCGGCACGCTGCCGGAGGGCGTTGTGGCCGAGTGGCACCGCAGCCGGCGCTTCGCGCGTGTGGCGCAGCACGGCGAGTTTGTCGTGCTGGAGATGGATGTGATGGTCTCCGGCGGCGTCGCGCCCACCTATCTCGGCGTGGCGATGCAGCTCTGGGTGCAGATGATGGGGCAGTTCTTCCTGCATCTGCGCAACTTCCAGGCTGCCGGGACGGAAGCTGCGACGGAAGCGGCGACCGATGCAGCCGTCACCGATGACGTCACCGCCGCCACCGCCGCCACCGACGCCGTTGCCGGCTGAAGCTTGCCACGCCCCCCTCCCGGAGGGGGGAGGGCAGTACGGCGCCTTGCAGTCACGGTTACGTCACACAGGAGTCCTACGATGCGGACCGGCTCAAGGCGCCCGCAAGCGGCGCCGTCGGGCATTCCTCAACGGACGACTCATCTTGGATCGTGATGGCAAGGCTGGTCGCATCGCCCAGTGCGCGCGCGCTGGTGGGTTACCTGACGCTGCTCGTGCTCTGCATGGCCTGCCAGAAGCTCCGCGCCCAGCAGGCCACACCGGACGGCATGGCCGAGATCGCCTTCGACCTGCCGGCCCAGCCGTTGAAACAGGCGTTGGCGCAGTACGACAGGCTGACCAGCCTGTCCGTCTTCTTTCCTTCCGAACTCGCGGAGGGCCGCACTTCGAATCCGGTGCATGGCAGCTATCGCCCCGAGGACGCGCTGCGCAGGCTGGTGGACGGCACCGGGCTGACCGTGCAGGCCGCGGCGTCCGACGCCTTCGTGCTGATCCCCACACCCCGCCCGCCGGATGCGCCCGCGCCAGAGGCCACCGCCAGCCGGCAGCGCCAGGTCGACGGCGCGGTGCAGGCGCGCATCTACCGGGCGCTGTGCGCGCGGCCGTCGCTGGCGTTCGGGGAATACCGGCTGGCGCTGCGCGTGCATGTCGATGCCTCCGGCCATGTGCGGCAGGTGCGGCTGCTGGACACCACCGGCGACAAGGCACGCGATGCAGCCATCGTTGAGACCCTCGAACAGGTCGATGTGGGCCTGTCGCCCACCGATCCGTCGCGGCCCTTCGTGCTGCTGGCCCACCCCGTGCACTGCGACGCACGGGCGGCGCAGGCCGGCGCGTGCCGCCCGGCGTGCGAACGGCAGGCGGGCTAAGCCATGAGCGATTCCACCCGCGCCACCCTGCGCGACCTCCTCGCGCTGCGCTACGAAGACCTCAAGCGCCGCCTGACGTGGCGGCTCGGCTCGTCCGAGCTGGCCAGCGACGCGCTGCACGACACCTGGGTCCATCTGGAAGACCGCAGCGAGGAAAGCGGCCCGGTCAGCAGCCCGGCCGCCTACCTGATGCGGATGGCGACCAACCTCGCGCTGGACCGGCTCCAGCGCGACCGCCGCTATATGAGTGCGGACGAGGTGGACACGCTGATGCTCGAAATCGCCGATCCCGCCCCGGGGCCGGCGCAGACCGTGGCCGCCCGCGACGAGCTGGAGGCGCTGGCGCGGCTGATCGACAGCATGCCGCCCCGGCGGCGGGCGATCTTCCTCGCGGTGCGCGTGGAGGAGCGCTCCAACCAGGAGGTGGCGGTGCGCTTCGGCGTATCCACGCGACTGGTCGGCCTGGAACTGAAACGCGCCCATGAGTACTGCATGGCGCACATGCCGAAGCATGAGTGAAGAAATCGTGCCGATCCGCGTCCGCCCAACCGTCTTGTCTGTAAGCCTGCTGGCCGGGCGCTACCCGAGGATGGCTCGTCTGACGCCATGATCCCAACCATGAATGCTCCGTTCCCCCCACCGCGCGAACTGGATCCCGTCGAGCGGCAGGCGCTCGCCTGGGTGCGCCGTGTCGCGGCGGGCGAGATCACGCATGCCGACGGCGCGGCGCTGCGGCAGTGGTGCCAGGCGAACCCTGCCCACGCCGCCGCCTTTGCCGCCGCGCGCGCCCGCTGGGCCCAGCTCGGCGAGGCCGCCGCGATGGTCAAGGCGCGCAACCCCGCCGCCATGCACGCCAGCCTGCCGGCGGCACGGCGTCCGTCCAACTGGCAGCGGCGCGCGTTCCTCGGCGGCGCGCTGGGCGCCACCGCCGCCACGGCGGTGGCGGCCGTGGTCCACCCGCCGCTGGGCCTGTGGCCCGCCGCCAACGAATGGCGTGCCGACTACCGCACCGCCACCGGCGAGCAGCGGCGGCTGGCGCTGGGCGGCGCCGTCGATGTCGAACTCAATACGCGCACCAGCATCGCGGTGTGGCCCGGCGCGGGCGGCACGCGCGGCATCGACCTGATCGCCGGGGAAGCCGCCATCGACCTGAGCCGTGCCGAAACGCCCTTCGTGGTGGCGGCCGGCGCCGGCCATACGCAGGCGCTTCAGCGCCAGGCGGCGCGCTTCGAGGTCCGGCACCTGGACGGCGCGGTGTGCGTGACCTGCATCGACGGCCCGGTACAGGTGGCCCATGCCAGCGGCACCGTGCAACTGTCGGGCGGCCAGCGCCTGCGCTACGACGACCACACGCTGGGCCGCGCCGAGCAGCTCGATGCCGCGCGCATGCCGGGCTGGCGCCAGGGCTACCTGCGCTTCACCGATGCGCCGCTGGGCGAGGTGCTCGACGAGATCAATCGTTACCGCACCGGCAAGGTCGTGCTGCTGGACCGCCAACTCGCGGCGAAGCCGGTCACCGGCCGTTTTCAGATTCATGCGCTCGACAAGGCCATCGTCCAGATGCAGCGTTCGTTCGGGCTGCACGCGCGCACGCTGCCGGGCGGCATGGTGCTGCTGAGCTAGGTTTTTCGCAGGCACGGTGGTCCGGGTTTTCCCGGATCGCTGTCACGAAATCTTCAAGGAAAAGCTTGCCGATTCCCTTCGGCCCAATGGTCTAGGTCCCAGGAGCATCGACGGCGCTTGCCGTCGGTGGACATGACGACAGGGCCGCCACGCCACGCAGATTGCGAGAGGCGGCCCGCCAACGTTGCTTGACGGGATTGAGATCACCATGCAGATGCGCGCTCACAGCGGGAACATGCCTTCGCCACAATACGGCGGCGGCTTCCGGCTTCCGAATCCACGCCGCCGGCCGCTGGCCCATGCGATAGCGCTGCTGGTGGCAGCGGGCGGCATGCTCGATGGCGCGCACGCCCAGCAGGCCTTCAGCCGCGACTGGATGGCCCAGAAGAACATGATGCAGGGCACGGCGGCGGCCACCGGCCGGCTGCCCAACGGCATGCCGGCCTCCGCGCTGACCAACCCGTCCGCGCAGCAACAGCAGGCCAACCAGCAGCTCCAGCGTTCGATCCAGAACCTCGCCACCACCGCGCAGGCCATCGCCGCCATGCAGGCCGCGCAGGCTGCGGCGCGCAACGCCGCCGCGCAGGACCCGTCCGTCCCCGACGGGCTGGCCGAGGGCGGCCTCAAGGTCGATACCAACAGCCTGACGGCGGGCTGGCAGAACGCCCGGCCGCTGGACAAGGCCACCGGGCAGAAGGTTGTCGATGGCCGGACCGTGGTCTCCATCGAGCAGACCGGCGACCGCGCCATCCTGAACTGGGAAACCTTCAACGTGGGGCGCAACACCACGGTGGAGTTCCACCAGCAGGCCGACTGGGCGGTGCTCAACCGCGTGAACGATCCGCAGGCGCGGCCCAGCCAGATCCAGGGGCAGATCAAGGCCGATGGCACGGTGATGATCGTCAACCGCAACGGCATCGTCTTCAAGGGCACCAGCCAGGTCGACACGCGCAACCTCGTGGCCGCCGCCGCCGGCATGACCGATTCGCAGTTCCAGAAGGGGCTGTTCAGCGAGGCTAAGGGCAGCGGCTACGTCCCCACCTTCGCCAATGACCTGGTCTCGACGGCGACCACCACCTCTTTCGGCAATGCCACCGCCGACGTGGTGGTGGAAGCGGGCGCCCGCATCGCCACGCGCACCCCGCAGAGCGTGACCGAGGGCGGCGGCTATGTGCTGCTGGCCGGCCGCGAGGCGCACAACCGGGGCACCATCGTCACGCCGAACGGCCAGACCACGCTGGCCGCCGGCGACAGCTTCGTGATCCGCCGGGGCATGGGCACCGACGCGAACAAGACGTCCACCACGCGCGGCAATGAGGTGGACGTGCTGCGCAACACCGGCACCACGGCCGGGCTGGTCACCAACGCCGGCCTGATCCAGGCCGCCACGGGCGACATCACGCTCAAGGGCCATACGGTCGAGCAGCGCGGCGTGCTGCTCTCCAGCAGCTCGGTCACCACGCGCGGCACGGTGCACCTGCGCGCCGAGGGCGATGACAAGAGCCGCGTGACGCTGGCGCCGGGCAGCGTCAGCGCCATCCTGCTGGCCGACAGCAACGAGACCGCGCTCGACGTGCAGCGCGACGCGCTGATCAAGGATTCCGCCACCGCCAGCGAGGGCGGCTTCAACCGGCGCGACCAGTCGCTGGTGCAGATCGCCTCGGGCGGGGACGTGCTGTTCGACGCCGATTCGCTGGCGCTGGCCACCGGCGGACAGATCCAGGTCAATGCCGCGCGACGCACGCTGCTGGCCGATCGCGCCGTGCTGGATGTGTCGGGCGCGGTGGGCGTGCGCGTGGCGATGGAGTCCAACAACGTCGAGATCAACGTCCAGGGCAACGAGCAGCGCGACGCCCCGAATAACCGCGATTCCGGCAAGCTGAACAACACCACCATGTGGGTGGACCGGCGCTACCTCGTGCGCGTGCCGGCCGGCACCAACGGCGCCACCACGGACCGCTGGTACACCGGCGGCGGCCTGCTGGAAGTCAGCGGCTACCTGAACACGAGCGGCCACGGCATCGGCGAATGGGGCGCGCTGGGCGGCACCGTGCTGTTCGAAGGCGGCGAGCTGGTCTCGCGGGCGGGCTCGACCATCAATGTGGCGGGCGGCTCGCTGGACGTGCAGACCGGCAAGATCAAGCAGACCTGGCTGCGCGGCAGCGACGGCCAGCTCTACAACCTCGCCACCGCGCCCGGCGACATGACCTACGAGGGCGTGTATCGCGGCTTCGAGGCCACGCACAAGCGCTGGGGCGCCAAGGCCACCGAGCAGTTCTACAACCCGTTGATCGCGCCGCGCGAGCGGCTGGAGAACGGCTACACCGTGGGCCGCGATGCCGGCCGCGTGGTGGTGTCCACCGCCTCGGCCGTAATGGAAGGCGATATCGACGCCACCGTCTATCAGGGCCCGCGCCAGGGCCAGGCGCGTGATGCCGGGCTGGACGGCTACCAGCAGTCCCAGATTGCCGCGCCGCGGCGCGGACAGCTGGTGATCGGCAAGTTGACGCCGCTGTTCGACCCCGCCACCAACACGATCCGGGAAATCCCGACGGCGGTGGCCGGGCAGGTCGACATTGGCGCGGTGCAGGGCATCGCGCAGGGTATCGCGCTCGAAGACGCGCTGCCGGCGGATCAGAGCGGCGGCCACATCCGTCTCGACGCCGGCTGGCTCAACGGGCTGGAACTCGGCGGCTTCACGGTCTTCGCCAAGGATGGCATTGCCGTGGATGCGCCGCTGGCCGTGGCGACGGGCGGCGCGCTGGGGCTGCATGCCACCACGGTGGATATCGGCGCGGACCTTACCGCGCGTGGCGGCACCATCGCGCTCGGGGACATCGTCAGCCGGGGCAGCCCGGGCAACTGGATCGACCGGCCCGTCACCGACGCGCCCACCGGCACGGCAACCGTGACCGTGGCGCCCGGTGTCACCCTCGATGCGCGCGGCCTGTGGAGCAATCTCAAGCAGGACCCGGGCAACATCGACGGGCTGCCCTATGTGAACGGCGGGTCGGTCACGGTCAGCAGCTCGGGCGACGTCACGCTCGGCGCGGGCAGCCTGATCGACGTGTCGTCCGGTGCGGCGCTGATGGCGGACGGCTCGCTGCGCGGCGGGCGCGGCGGCAATATCACGCTCCGCTCGAACCAGTATGACGTGGCCGGCACCGGCTCGGGCACGCTGCGCATGGATGGCGATCTGCGCGGCTACGGGGTGAACGGCGGCGGTACGCTGACCATCGACTCGGGGCTGGGCGTCGCCATCGGCGGCGGCCTGCTGGCCGAATCCGGCGTGCTGCGCGCCGGGGAATCGGTGCCGGTGCACCTGACGCTGGACCAGCCGTTCACGATCAAGGCGGGCACGGTGCTGCCGGTGGATTACACGTTCACGTCCGACACCGCTGCGCCGGGCCAGGTGTCGCCGGGCACCATCGCCATCGCGCCGAGCCGGCCGCTCACGCTTGCTACGCCGTGGGTGGTGCCGCCGGGCGTCGGCTTCAACCCGTTCCTCGTGTACGACACGAACGGCGCCTGGTACGCGAGCGGCACCACGGTGCCCGCCGGGACCGTGCTGGTGCGCACGCAGGGCGAAATGGGCGCCGGTTACGTGGTGCCGGGCAACGTGTTCCCGAACGGCATGCCGGTGGCGATGTACAGCACCACGGTCAAGGCGGGCACGGCGTTCCAGACCGACCATGCGATGGCCGCCGGGGACCGCCTGCCGGCTGGCGTGGTGCTTTCCACCGACGTAGCGGTCAAGCCGCTGCTGGTGCTGGATACCGACCTGTTCCAGACCGGCTTTTCGAAGTACGACGTATCGGGCCAGCAGGGCTCGCAGATCGCCAACGGCGCCACCGTCGACGTCATCATGCCGGTGCTGCGCCACGACACCACGGCGGCGCACAGGGTGCCCACCGGCGCGGACCCCTCGCAGGCGCTGGAGCGCTGGCTGCCGCCGCTGTGGGAGGCAGATCCGGTCCATGGCGTGCTGACGCAGCGGCGCGGCGCCGACCTCGTGCTGGGTGGCGGCAACGTCTACGGCCAGGCGCCGGTGACCGTGGGGCAGGGCGCCACGGTCACGGTCGATCCGGGCCACGCGCTGACGCTGCAGGGCAACGGCCAGATCACCATCGACGGTACGCTGAACGCCTGGGGCGGCAGCGTCGCCGTGTTGCAGACCGCGCTGGGCGTGGGCAATGCGGCGTCGCCGAGCGGCACGCCCGATGGCCGCTCGATCTGGATCGGCGGCGATGCCGTGATCGACGTGGCGGGCCGTGCGGTCACCGCGCGTGACGTGCAGGGCCGGGCCTATGGCGAGGTCGCCAACGGCGGCACCATCGAGATCGGCGCGCGCCATGTGGACGGCGCACGGGAGGTCGATGCGGCCGATGCCTTCGTGGTGGTGCGGCCCGGCGCGCGGCTGGACGCTTCCGGGGCGTCGGCAGTGGTGGACGTAGCCGGCGTCGGCCCGGTCAACGTAGCCAGCAACGGCGGGGTGATCGCGCTCAGCTCGATGCGCGGCCTGTTCGTGGATGGCGACCTGCGCGCGGCAGCCGGTGGCGCGGGCGCGGCCGGCGGCACGCTGGCGATCAACCTGGAGACGCCGTCCTACCTCGGCGTGGACCGCAACACCCTGAAGGGCGCGGCCGTGGACGACGCGGTGCGCGTGCCGCGTGAACTGGTGGTGGCGCAAATGCAGGGCGATAGCGGCCTCTCCGACACGCTGCGCCCCGGCATGCGCGATGCCGCGCTGCGCTACGGCACCGCCCGCGTGGGCGTGGACCGCGTGGCGGCGGGCGGCTTCGACAACCTCGCGCTGCTCGCCAACGGCCTGATCAGCTTCGATGGCGATGTGAACCTGGCCATGGGCCAGAGCCTGAGCCTGACCGCCAGCGCCATCGGCCTGGCCGAACAGGCGGCGGCCGGCACGCGTGTCAGCCTGGCGGCGCCCTATATGCGCCTCGCCGGCACCACGCGCAGCCAGGGCGAAAACGGCATCATGCCGAACCCGGTGCGCGGCTCCAAGAATTCCGGCGCGGCGGGTGGCACGCTTGGTGTGCCACTGGTAGCGGACGGCACCAGCTTCCTGGCCGATGCGCAGTTCCTCGATATCGTGGGCGAGCTGAGCGTTGGCGCGCGCGGCGAGATCATCCAGAACGCGGTCGATCCGCTCAAGGTGGAGCGCGATGCCTTCGATCAGATGACGCTGCGCAGCGCCTCGGACATCCGCATGTCCGGCGCCGCGCTGTTGTACCAGCCGGGCGACCTGACGCTGGCCGCCTCGCAGATCTACCCGGCCATGCAGGACAGCGGCAGGGTCCTGGTCGGGCAGATCGACGGTGTCAACCAGTGGGGCAGCCCCATCCGCACCTTCGACCCGACCCGCGTGCTGAACATCGAGCGGGTGGGTGATGCACTCCCCGCCACGCCGTACTCGGTCTTCGGCACCCTGAGCCTGTCCGGCCCCACGGTCAACCAGGGCGGCGTGGTGCGGGCGCCGCTGGGGTCGGTCTCGATCGGGACCAGCGGCAATGGCACGGAAACCGGCGTCGTCAACGTGCTGCCGGGCAGCGTGACCTCGGTCAGCGCGAACGGGCTGGTGATGCCCTACGGCGGCACGCTGGACGGCCTGAGCTATATGCACGACGGCACGGACGTGGTGTTCCCCGGCGTGGGCGCGGGGCCGACCATCAACCTGACCGGCCACGCCATCGACGTGCAGCCGGGCGCGCTGCTGGACATGACCGGCGGCGGCGAGTTGACCGGCGCGGCCTTCCTGGCCGGGCGCGGCGGCTCCACCGACGCGCGGATGAACCCGCTGGTGCAGGTGTCGCCGAAGGGCGGCTTCACGCTGCCGGGCCTGGGCACCAATCCCATCTACGCCATCGTGCCGGGCGCGCAGGCCGGCTATGCGCCGATCGTGGCCGAGCACGGCGCCAGCGACCCGGCCATCGGCCGCCAGATCACCATCGGCGCGGGCGTGCCGGGGCTGCCTGCCGGCACCTACACGCTGCTGCCCTCGACCTTCGCGCTGCTGCCGGGCGCGTTCCGCGTGGAACTCAACGGCGCCAGCCAGGCTGGGCTGGGGCAGGGACCGGCGCTGGCCATGCGCAATGGCTCGTACGCCACCTCCGCGCAGCTCGGCACGGCCAACACGACCCTCCGCGATGCGCTGCCGACGCAGGTCTTCCTGACCTCGGCCGACAGGCTGCGCCGGCTGTCGCAGTACAACGAGACGAGCTACGCCGAATTCGGGCTGGCGAACGCGGCGCTCAACGGCGTGCCACGGCCCATGCTCGAGCGCGACGCCAAGGGCCTCCGGCTCGAATTCATCGCCGACATCCAGGCCGGCAAGATCGGTGACGCGCCCGCGCTGCGCTTTGCCAGCGGCACCACCGCCTACGGCACGCCGACGGGCGGCTATGGCGGCAGCGCGCTGGTCGTCAGCAACTCCGGCGACTACGAGATCCTGGCGGCCGGCGCGACGCCGCGGGCGCTGCCCGGCGGGGATCTGTTGAACCAGATCTCGCTGCACGCGGACGACCTCAATGCCATCGGCGCCAACCGCCTCGGCATCGGCGGCCTGCCCGCCGTGGTGCGCTCCGCCACCAACTCGCAGCGCGACAACATCGCCACCTTCACCGGCAATGCGCGGAACATCGTGCTGCGCGAAGGCGCGGTGCTCAAGGCCGGCGAGGTGTTCCTCGTCACCGGTCTCAAGTCTGGCGGCATCGTCATCGAGCAGGGCGCGGGCATCAACACGCTCGGCCAGGGCAAGGCCGCGTGGGATTCCATGGACGGCTACGTCTACGATCCGGCCCGGCTGTCCGTGCTGGCGGTGTCCAACGGCTGGCTGGACCTGCTGCCGCCTGCCATCGGCAATGACCCGGCGCAGGGCCCGGGCCGCATCGACATTGGCGCCTGCGCGGCGGGCGCCGTCTGCAACGGCACCACGCAGCTCTATTCGGAAGGCACCATCGCGGCGGCCACCGACCAGACCTTCGAGCTGCGCGACACGGCGCGCTACGGCACGCGCAACCTGACGCTGGCCGTGGGCGGCATCAACGTGGGGAGCGAGGCGTCGCTGGCCGCCGTGGCCGCGCGCAATGCCCTGACCCCGGGGCTGACCCTCAACCAGGGCGTGCTGGACCGCCTGCTGCGCGGCGACACCAGCGCGGGCGCGCCGGCACTGGAGAATCTGGTGCTGACGGCGCGCGACGCGGTCAATTTCTACGATTCGATCGAACTGTCCACCATCGATCCTGCCACCGGCAAGTCCTCGCTGGAACGGCTGGTGCTGACCACCCCGGCCATCTACGGCCTGGGAGACGCCGACGCCCGTGCCCGCATCCGTACCGACACGCTGGTCTGGAACGGCACCAACACCGCGCCGGGGCAGGTGGCGGCCGGTGGCGCAGGCAACGGCAGCGGCCAGTTCATCGTCGATGCGCGCCAGATCGAATTCGGCTACGGCCCCGGCACCCGTCCGGACACCATCCACGATATGGACCGGCTGGTGCTGGGCTTCGGCGGCGTGGAGTTGAACGCCAGCGAACGCGTCACGGCCAACCAGACCGGCTCGCTCGCGGTCTACCAGACGCGCGGCGCCTGGGATGCGGCCACTAACGCCTACGCCTACAACGGCGGCGACCTGACCATCCACACGCCGCTGCTGACCGGCGCGGCAGGCTCGGTCAACAAGATCCGCGCGGGCGGCGCGGTGAACGTGGCCGCGCCTGCCGGGGCTACCGCGCCCGCGCTGACGAATGCGGAGCTGATTGCCGCGCTCGGCGCGGAAGTCTCGCTCGCCGGACGCAGCGTGGCACTCGACACCACCGTGGCGCTGCCCAGCGGCAAGCTCACGGTGTCCGCCGAGGGCGATGTCGTGCTCGGCGATGGCGCCCGGCTGGACCTCGCCGGCCGCAAGGTCGATTTCTTCGACGTCAGCAAGTACAGCTGGGGCGGCGACGTGGTGCTGGAAAGCCAGTCCGGCAACATCCTGCAGACGGCTGGTTCGCGCATCGACCTCTCCGCGCTGGAGAACCGCGCCGGCAAGCTCACCGCCGTGGCGGTGGGGGCTGGCGCGGGCACGGTGGACCTGCGCGGTGCCATCGCCGGCGGCAGCACCGGCGACTACGATGCGGGCGGCACGTGGGTGCCGTACGCGGCCGGCGGCGCCGACATTCGCGGCCAGCACGTGGCCGACTTCATCGGCCTCAACCAGCGCCTGACGGCGGGCGGGGTCACCGGCAGCCGCAACTTCCAGATCAAGCAGGGCGACCTGATGGTGGGCGACGAACTGAAGGCGCGCGAGATCAGCGTCTCGGTGGATGGCGGCCGGCTGGTAGTCAACGGCATCGTGGACGCCAGCGGCGAGCAGGTCGGCAGCATCCGCCTGGCCGCGCGCGATGGCGTGACGATTGGCGGCGGCGCGCTGCTGGACGCCCATGGCCGCGTGCTGCGCGTGGACAGCTACGGGCAGGTGATCGAGGCGCCCAACCGCGCCGTGATCGACATCAACGCGGGCCAAGGCCGGCTGACGCTGGCGGACGGCGCGCGCATGGACGTGCGCGCCGGCACCGACGGCACGCCGCTGTCGCTCGGCACGGTGGAGCTGAGCGCCCGCCGGCTGGGCGGCGCCACCGGCAACGACGTCGACATCGACGCATCAGGCAGCGTGCGCATCGACGGCGCGCGCGCGATCACCGTCAACGCCTTCCAGACCTACAACGACGCGCCGCTGGTCTCCGGCGGCACGGCCGATGGGCGCGACTACCAGTCCATCACCCAGGGCTACCTGGACCAGAAGCACGCGGAGAGCCTGACCTTCATGGGCAACGCGCTGGCCAACGGCGACCTGATGACCCGCAGGCTGGCCGGCCTGCGCACCTACGCGGATGCCTTCCACCTGCGCCCGGGCGTGGAGATCGTCTCGATCACGCCCGATGGCGACCTGCATATCGACGGGGATATCGACCTGTCCGGCTACCGCTACGCGAGCGTCAACCCGCATACGCAGCAGACCGGCGTGCGCGGCTCCGGCGAGGCGGGCGCGCTGGTGATGCGTGCCGGCGGGGACTTCAAGATCTTTGGCAGCGTGTCCGATGGCTTCGACGGCGCCGCGCTGCCCGTCACGCCGGACGACAACGGCTGGATGCTGGTCAAGGGCCGCGTGCCCTGGGGCGGCGACGTGGTGGTGCCGACCGACGGCAAGGTCACGCTGGCCGACGGCACATTCTTCCAGCCGGGCCGCGCGCTCAACTACGCGTTGCCGATCCAGGCCATGAGCCTGCGCGCCGGCACCGAGCTGCCCACGCGCGCCACGCTGACAGCGGACCTCGTGCTGCCGGCCGGCACCGTGCTGGGCGGCGCCATCCGCGACGGCGCGGGCAATGTGGTGCATCCGGCCGGCACGGTGCTCTCCGCCGCGCTCACGCTGACCACCGGCATGCAGCTCGACGCGGGCAACCGCCTGCCGGGCGCCGCGCATGTGGCGGCCATGACGTGGCCGGCCGGCGTGCCGCTGCCGTTCCCCGATGGCGCCGTGGTGGACATGCCCACCTACGGCCCGGTCAACGGCGTGGTGCTGGCGGGTGACCTGATGCTGCGCAAGGGCGCCATGATCCCGGCCGAAACCGTGGTGAAGCTGCCCGGCGACGCCACCACCGTGCTGATGCGCGACGCGGATGCCAGCGGCAACCAGGGCCGCACCTGGGCGCTGGCGCCGATGCTGGAGCAGGGCTCGCAGGCGTGGTCGATGCGGCTGGTGGGCGGCGCCGACCTCACGGCGGCCGACACCCGCGCGCTGCAGCCGCGCAGCACGCGCGGGCAGCTCCTGCTGGCCGATACCCACTACGGGCTGGCCCAGCAGACCGTGCTCAAGCCGGGCACGGGCATCCCGGGCAAGTACATCTGGGGGCCGGAGGCCTGGATGTTCGGCGAAGTGCCGGGCACGCCGATCAACCTCGAGGCGTATGGCGGTGAGGAAGCAGTGGCGGGGCTCAACGACCTGGGCCTCGGCATCCTCGTCGAGAAGATCGCCGATGGCACGCCGCCGGTCTATGAGGACAAGATGATGCCGGGGCGCCAGCAGATGTTCAGCGTGCTGCGCACCGGCACCGGCGACCTCGACCTGCTGGCCGCGGCCGACTTCACCATGACCTCGCCGTTCGGCGTCTATACCGCCGGCACGCAGGCGGCCGGCGTGGATGCCGCCTATAACCAGGCGCGCGCCAGGGGCGCGGACGGCACGCTGCTGGGCGCTAACGGCGCCTACCTCGAACCGTTCATCAACGGCGGCGCCCAGAGCACGTACCAGGCGTGGTATCCCGAGCACGGCGGCAACGTGCTGGTGCGCGCGCAGGGCGATGTGCGCGGCGACATCATCGGCACCAAGTCGGGCACCATCCGCAACGACGATGCGCTGGGCCAGATGCGCATCCACTTCGACACCTCGGCCGTGGGCGGCTGGCTGTGGCGCCAGGGCACCGGCAGCGCGGCAGCGCCCGGCGAGGGCGTGCCCACGGCGTGGTGGGTCAACTTCGGCAGCTATGTGGCGGCCAAGGACGACCAGTACGCAGTGCAGGGCACCCTGCCGTTCCTGGTGGGCTTCACCGGTATCGGCACGCTCGGCGGCGGCAATCTGGTGATGGAAGCCGGCGGCAACGCCGGCATGCTGGAATCGCGCATGGGCAATGGCGCGCCGGTGCTCTCGCGGAGCCAGGGTCTGGTGCTGGCCGTGGGCAGCACGGGCCGCGTCTCGGCTGATGGCAGCACGCTGACGCAGACCGGCGGGGGCGACCTCGACATCCGCATCGGCGGCGGCCTGAACCCGGTGGCGGAAGTCCGCAACCAGCCCGAGAGCAATGGCGAGATCACGCCGCTGACCCGCTTCTCGAATCCGCGCCTGGACCTGAACAGCACGTTCGTCAACCTGCGCGGCGCGCTGCGGCTGGAAGCCGGCGCCGTGGGCGGCATCGAGCTGCGCTACGACCGTGCCGATCCGATGGAGACGCGCGCCTACCAGCCCTATGTGGCCACCTCGTCCATCGCGGGCGGCGGGCCGGTGCTGGTGGTGGGCGATGCCGGCGTGCGCATCGAGTCGCGCGGGGACCTGGTCATCGGCGGCGTGGCGGATCCGGGCCGCGTGGCCCAGTTCCACAACGGCACGCCGTTCACGCTCGACGGCACCGCGCAGGATGGCGAGGGCTGGAGCTGGTTCTCGCTGTGGACGCCGTCCACCGCCATCGACCTGTTCAGCGCGGGCGGCAACCTGACGCCGTCCACGTCGTGGACAGACGACCGGGACCGCAGCAACCATAGCGCCACCGACGGCCGCTTCGTGATGCCGTCGATCCTGCGCGCGGCGGCGCCCAACGGCAGCCTGTACTACGGCAACGCGAGTTCCGGCCGGGTCAGCAACAACAGTCCGGAGCAGTCGCCGGTCGGCCTGATCCTGGCACCTTCGCCGGTGAGCCCGCATTTCGCGGTGACGGGCACCGGCGCGCTGGAGCTGCTGGCTGGCGATTCGATCTACGCCGCCGGCTACTCGGTGACCCAGTCCGGCGCCAATCCCACGCTGCTGCCGAGCCCGTTCAACCCCGGCTTCCTCGGCGTGGTCGGTACCGCGTGGTACGGCCAGCACGTGGTCGGCAATATCGACCCGCAGGGTCTGGCGCCCAGCGTGCTGTTCTCGAAGGGGGTGGAGAGCGAGCAGGCGTATCCGCTGTTCAGCCTCACGTCGCCCACCGCATCCGGCTATACCCGCGAGGGGCAGCCGCCCGCGCGCTTCTATGCGAACGAGGGCGATATCGTCGGCCTGCGCACCGGCACCATCATCTACGTGGGCAGCCTGACGGGCACGGTAGGCACCCAGAGCCCCTTGTACGAGGGGGGCGGGCCGGTGGCGATCCGCGCGGGGCGCGATATCGTCAACGCCGGCACGCCGCTGGGCACCTTCGCGATGGCACCGGAAGACGCGCTGGGCTGGTTCGGCCAGTACTACAGCTCCCAGCCCAACGCGCCGCTGCGGCCTACCCGGAACACGATCGCCACCACGCGCGGGAACCTGATCGTGCATGGCAACGACGATGACATCTCGGTGATCTCGGCAGGCCGCGATATCCGGGGCGGCAGCTTCTACGTGGCGGGCCCCGGCCTGCTGGAAGTGACCGCCGGGCGTGATCTCTACCTGGCGGACAAGGGCGAGCTGCGCAGCATCGGCGCGGTGGCCGGTTCGGCGCAGCACGACCGCTCGAACGGCGCGGCGATTGCCGTGGCCGCCGGTGTGGGCGCCAAGGGGCTCGACGGGCTGGGCTTCGACGCCTTCGCCGCGCGCTACCTGGATGCGGCCAATCAGGCCGACAGCGGGCGCCCGCTGGCCGACCAGCCGGGCAAGGCCGTGACCACCTACGGCGGCAAGCTGACGCTGGGTGACTGGCTGCGCGCCGAGTTCGGCTACACCGGCGACGAGGCCGGCGCCCCGGCCTTCCTGGCCGCCCGGCAGGCCGAGCTGGACCAGTCGCGCAAGGCGGCGCTGGCCGCCGGCACCGCGGCGCCCAGCCGCGACCTGCAGCGCGAATACGGACTGGCCGGCCAGCTACACCTGGTCAACTGGCTGACGGACCGCTTCGGCGGCAGCAACGGGCTGGGCGTGCATTTCGATGCCGCCACCATGGACGCGCGGCAGTTCCTCGCCGCGCTGCCGCCGGAACAGCAGCGCGCCTACCTGCGCAACGTGTATTACGCGGAACTCAAGGCCTCGGGCCGCGAGTTCAACGACGCCACCGGTCCGCGCGCGGGCAGCTACCTGCGTGGCCGCGAGGCCATCGCCACGCTGTTCCCGGGGCAGGCTGCCGGCGATCAGAGCGACTATCACGGTGACTATCAGGGCGACCTGACGATGTTCAGCAGCGCGCGGTTCTACCAGAGCGGGCAGGACAACCTGGACGGGCGCTTCACCACGCGTCCCAAACCGGGCACGAAGTACCTGAGCAAGGCCGAGTGGCTGGCCGCGGGCAGCCCCGGCAGCGTGCCGTTCTACGACGTGCTCGATGCCGGCATCCACACCGACTTCGGCGGCGACATCAGCGTGTTCACGCCGGGTGGCCGTACGCTGGTCGGCGTGGACGGCGGCTTCGTGCCGGGCGAGGGTTCCGGCGTGCTGACGCAGGGCGCGGGCGAGATCCAGATGTATGCCCGCGACAGTATCCTGCTAGGGCAGAGCCGCATCTTCACGACCTTCGGCGGCAATATCCTCGGCTGGTCGGCGCAGGGCGATATCAACGCCGGGCGCGGTTCCAAGTCCACCGTGGTCTACACGCCGCAGCGGCGCACGTATGACGACATCGGGCTGGTGGCGCTGTCACCGACCACGCCGAATACGGGCGCGGGTATCGCCACGCTGAACCCGATCCCGGAAGTACCGCCGGGCGATATCGACCTGATTGCGCCGCTCGGCACCATCGACGCGGGCGAGGCCGGTATCCGGGTCTCGGGCAACGTCAATCTGGCGGCGCTGCGGGTGGTCAATGCGGAGAACATCCAGGTGCAGGGCAAGGCGGCGGGCATGCCGGTGGTGGCGGCGATCAACGTGGGGGCGTTGAGCAACGCCAGCGCGGCAGCGTCGCAGGCGGCCAGCGCGGCGCAGGATGCCGTGCAGCGCGACCGCGCGGCGGCCCGCCAGGGCTTGCCGTCGGTGTTCACGGTGCGGGTGCTCGGCAACGGCAATGAGGGCGACGGCAGCGCCGGCGCCTACGCGCCGCGAGGACGCGAAGGCGCCAGCGCCACGCCGCCGAAGTATGATCCGCAAGGCGTGGTGCAGGTGCTGGGGCAGATGGACCTGGGCGAATCGCAGCTGCGCATGCTCACCGCCACGGAGCGCAAGAACCTGGAGCGCTAAAGGACCGTACAGCGGCCCTGACTGCGACCCTTACTGCAGGGGGATGCCAGCGCGGGAAGCCAGTTGCTTCCAGCGCTGGATTTCCTCCTGCTGGTACTGGCGCATCTCGGCCGGGCTGGACATGATGACCGTCGTGGACTGTCGCTTGTAGTAGTCCTTGAGTTCCGGTGTCTCTGCCGCCTGGTGGAACAGCGTGGCCCAGCGGCGCACCAGCTCCGGCGGCGTCTTGGCCGAGACTGCCGCGGCCACCCAGTTGTAGGCCAGGAACTGCGGAATGCCGGCCTCCTGCGCGTTCGGCACATCGGGCAGCAGGTGGGTGCGCTGCGGGGCTGTGTACGCCAGCGCGCGCAGCTTCCCACTCTTCACCAGCTCGATGGCGCCGCTGGCGTCCACCACCGCGAAGTCCACGGTGCCGGAGAGCGTCACGTTGATCGCATCGCCCGCCCCCTTGTAGTTGATGCCGGTGGAGCGCATGCCGGTCATGTCATTGAGCCATTCCGAATACAGCGTGTACGACATCGACCCGCTCGCGTAGTTGAGCGCGCCGGGGCGCTTCTTGCCGTCCGCGACCAGCTCCTCGACGTTCTTGTACGGCGAGTTTGGCGGCACGATGATCAGGCACGGGCCACGCGTCAGCAGGCTGATCGGCGCGAAGTCGGTCAGCGGGTCATAGGGCAGCTTGCGGAACGTGGCGGCGTTGGTGGAGAGCGTGGAGTTGCTGCCGATGAAGACCGTGTAGCCATCGGCCGGCGCATTGAGCGCGGTCTGCACACCGATAAAGCCGTTGCCGCCCGGCTTGTTTTCCACGGTGACCGGCTGGCCGGTGAGGTCGCCGATCTTCTTGGCGAAGATGCGCGCGCCAGTGTCCGTGCCGCTGCCTGGCGGAAACGGCACGATGAACTTCACGGGCCGGTTGGGGAAGCTGGCGGCATCGCCCTGCGCCAGGGCGGGGAGGGCAGCCAGCGGCGCCAGCCCGATGGCCGCCGCCAGGGTGGCCAGCGTGTGCAGCGTACGACGCCGGGTTTGGTGAGGGATGGCGCGAACGGTGTCCTGTCGGTGTCTCATGGTGGTCTCCTCCGCAACGGTGATCCGTCGTCGTTTGATGGAGGAAGAGCCTACTGGCTCGCCCTGCACCGAGGCAAGGCTCGGCGGGGCATATCCGTTATGCGCGGGCCGGTATGCGCCGCGCGGGCAGGGGGCCGGGTGCGGGAAAACCATGCCCCGGGCGCGCCGCACCTATCGCACGCATTTCGGATATGCCGTCCGTGCGATAGGTGCGGCGTCCGCGGCTTGCTAATCTCGTCGTCACTTTCGCGGGGCCCCCGGCAACGCGACACATGATAACGACAGGAGACAGCGTGGACACAGCCGCCAGGATAGTGATCCGCCCAGCCGAGCCCGATGGGCCGCTGGCACCATTGCGGGCCGAGGTGCGGGCATTTCTCGCCCGGGTCATGCCAGACCGGCCGCGCCCGTTGCGCGCCAAGAGCTGGAGCGGCTTCGATGCCGAGTTCAGCCTGGCGCTCGGCGCGCAGGGCTGGATCGGCATGACCTGGCCGCGCGAGTTCGGTGGCCAGGGGCGTTCGATGCTCGAACGCTACGTGGTCCTTGAGGAATTGCTCGCCGCCGGCGCGCCGGTCGGCGGCCACTGGGTGGCCGAGCGCCAGAGCGGACCGCTGCTGATGCGCTACGCCGATCCGGCCGTCGCCGCCGAGATCGTGCCGCGCATCACCCGTGGCGAGGTCTACTTCTGCATCGGCATGAGCGAGCCCGACTCGGGCTCCGACCTCGCCTCGATCCGCACCCGCGCCGACCGCGTGGAAGGCGGCTGGGTCATCAATGGCACCAAGCTCTGGACCTCCAACGCGCACCGCTCGCACTACATGATTGCGCTGGTGCGCACCGATCGCGGCGCCGACGAGAAGCACAAGGGCATGTCGCAGTTCCTCGTCGACATGAACTCGCCGGGCCTGCAGGTGCGGCCGATCCGCAGCCTCTCCGGGGAGGAGGGCTTCAACGAGGTGGTGTTTACCGATGTCTTCGTGCCGGACCGCATGCTGATCGGCAAGGAAGGCGACGGCTGGGCGCAGGTGACGGCCGAGCTGACGTTCGAGCGCAGCGGCCCCGAGCGCTACCTGAGCAGCTACGCGCTGCTGCCCCAGATGCTCGATCACGCCGACGCCGCGGACAGCCGCCAGGCCACGGAGCTGGGCCTGCTGGTGGCGGAACTGACCACCTTGCGGCAGATGTCGCGCGGCATTGCGGCCATGCTGAATCGCGGGGAAAACCCGCAGGTGGCCGCCGCCAACGTCAAGGACCTTGGCGCGCTGTTCGAACAGCGAATTCCCGAGGTGGCGCACCAGCTGTTCGGGGATGCCCTGCAGGGGAGCGCGTCGCCGTTCGCGGCCACGCACCGCTATCTGACACAGGTTGTGCCGTCCTTCTCGCTGCGCGGCGGCACCCGCGAAATCCTGCGCGGCATCATTGCCAAGGGACTGGGGGTCCGATGAACGAACTCGAACGCATGCTGGCGGACAGCGCCAGCCGTCTCTTTGCCGATGCCGTGACGCCGGCCCGGATCGACGCGATGGAACACGGCCTGTGGCCGGCCGAACTGTGGGACCAGGTGGAGGCCAGCGGCCTGACCCGCCTCTTCGTGCCGGAAGCGGACGAGGGCGCGCAGGCCAGCTGGACCGAGGGCCTGCCGGTGCTGCTGGCCGGCGCCAACGCCCCGGCGCCGTTCCTGGACACCGCAGTGGCAGGCTGGGTCCTGAACCAGCTTGGCGTGGCGATGCCGGGCGGCCCCATCGGCCTTGCCGATCTCGCCGCGCCCGTCAGCGCCTGTCTGCATGACGATGGATGGGCACTCGATGGCGCGGTAGCGGTGCCGTGGGGCCGCTACGTGGGCCATGTGCTGATCCGCGCGATCGATGCCGAGACCAAGGCGCCGCTCTGGCTGCTCGCCGCGACCGGCGCCGCTGCGGTGGAGACCGGCGTGAACCTCGCCAACGAACCGCGCGACCGGCTCACCTTCCAGCGCGTGCCGGACAGCGCGGCCGTGCGCGGCGATCCGGCGGGATGGCCAGCGGCGCCACAGGCACTCGGCGCGCTGACGCGGGCGATCGGCATCGCTGGCCTGCTGGAGCGCATCCTGAACCAGACCGTGCAGTACGCGAACGAGCGGACGCAGTTCGGCCGCCCGATCGGCAAGTTCCAGGCGGTGCAGCAGCAACTGGCCATCCTCGCCAACGAGACCGTGGCCGCGCGCATGGCCGTGGCGTCCGCCTGCGCGGCGGTCGATGCCGGCGACTGGACCCAGGCGGCGATGGTCGCCAAGGTGATCTGCGGGCAGTCCGCCGGCCGCGCGGCGGCCATCGCGCATCAGGTGCATGGGGCGATCGGCTTCACGCACGAGCATTCGCTGCACCAATCCACGCGGCGCGTGTGGGCCTGGCGTGCCGAGTGCGGCACCGAGGCGTACTGGGCGGCCGAGATTGGCCGGCGTGCGATTGCGCGCGGCGGCGATGCGCTGTGGGCGGACCTGACCGCCGCGGCGGCCTAGCCTTCAGACGACACACGGGGAGACACCATGACATGGCTGAAGACGATGCTGGCCGGGGTGGCCGCCACGCTGCTCGCCTACGCGCCGACGGCGCAAGCGGGCGAGCGCGCGCAGGACTTCCCCTCGAAGCCCTTGCGGATCATCGTGCCGTTCACGCCCGGCAGCGGCTCGGACGCCTCGGCGCGCTTCTACGGCGAGGCGCTGGCGCGCGAACTCGGCCAGGCGGTCGTGGTGGAGAACCGGCCAGGGGCCAATGGCGTCATCGGCATCCAGGCGCTCAAGAGCGCGCCGGCGGACGGCTACACGATCCTGCTGGCCAGCAATTCGCCGATGTCGGTCAATCCCCTCGTCATCAAGCAGTTGCCCTATGACCCCGTCGCCGATCTGCGCCCGGTGGCGGGCCTGAGCCGCAATATGAATGTGTTCGTGGTGCCGCTGACGTCGCCGCTGAAGACCATGGGCGATCTGGCCGCCGCCGCGAAGAAGCAGGAGCGGCCGTTCAACGTCGGCACCTACTCCGCCGGCTACCAGCTCGCGGCGGTCTGGTTCGGCTCGCTCGCGGGCATCCGCTTCACCAATATCCCGTACAAGGGCCAGGCGCAGATCATGTCCGACATCCTCGGCAGCCAGCTTGACCTGGCGCTGGTCGATACCGGGGGGGCGCTACCGCTGCTGAAGCAGGGCAAGCTGCGCGCGCTGGCGGTGTCCGGCGAGCGCCGGCATCCGGAGCTGCCGGACGTGCCCACGGTGCGCGAGAGCGGCTATCCGGACTACATCCAGTACAGCTGGGTGTCGTTCTACGTGCGCGCGCAGACGCCGGACGATATCGTCGGCCGGCTGGCCACGACGATGCAGGCCATCCTGAAGACGCCGGAGTCCGCCGCCTACGTCGCGCGTTCAGGGTCGAGCCTGATGCCCTACGACCCCGACGCGATGCGCAGCTTCCACCAGACCGAGATGGCGCGCTTCCGCAGGGTGGCGCAGGCGGCGGGCATCCGTCCGGAGTAGCCGCGATGGGGCGCAGCCGCCATGGAAACCCCGGGACGTCAGTGCGCCAGCGGCGCGGCGGCCTGCGTCAGCAGCGTGCGCAGCACCGACACGAAGGGGTGCGTGTGGACGTTGTTGTGCCAGCACAGGTGCACCGGCACGGTCAGCAGCGGGTCCACCACTGGCGCGAAGCGCACGCCGGGATGGCGGCACAGCAGCGGGGCGAGGTAGCCGGGCACCATCGCGTACATGGCGGTGCCCGCCACGGCGTCCGGCACGGCCAGATAGCTGGTCAGCGTGCCGACGATGTTGCGCGTGGTGCCGTGGGCGCTGAAGTATCGGTCGATCAGCTTGGTCACCAGGCCGAACTGCGAGACATCGAGGCAGGGCAGCGGCGTCAGGTCGGCCGGCGTCGGGTGGTCGCCGATCTGGCGATTGCCGGTGGCGCACAGGCAGCCGAACTGGGCGTTGAACAGCAGCTCCGCGCGCAGCGATTCGTGCTCCTCGGCCGGGTGGAAGGCCACCATGACGTCGATGGCGCCGCTGGACAGCGCGCTGACGCCGCTCGGCATCGGCACCGGCTGCATGCGCACGCGCGCACGCGGCGCGGTCTGGCGCAGCGCCTCCAGGAAGCCGGGCGCGATCACGGCCTGCAGGGAGTCGTTGATGCCGATGGCGTAGGAGCCGGTTTCCAGCGCCGGATCGTAGTCGGCCGCCTGGGTGTAGATTTGTTCGATCTGGCGCAGCACGTTTTCGAGCAGCGGCTGCAGTTCCTGGGCGCGGCGCGTGGGCAGCATCTTCAGCGCGCTCTTGATCAGCAGCGGATCGCCGATTTCATCGCGCAGTCGCTCCAGCATGCGGCTGGTGGACGGCTGGGTGCTGTCGAGCCGCTTGGCGGCCTCGCTCACGCTGTTGCTCTCCAGCAGTGCGGCAAGCACCACCAGCAGGTTGAGGTCCTTCTTGCGCAGGTCCGCGAGCGGCAGGCGTCGGCCGCCCGTGGTGTCGCCCGTGATGTCGCCCGGTCCGGCGAGGCTGTCTCCTTGCTCCATCGATGTCCCTAGATTTTGTATGTTGAGGCCGGACATCGCCCCTGGCGGGGTGCGTCCGGTGGACCCCCGCAGTGTATATCGATCCAGACATAACCCACTATTCGTGCGCCTGATCGGCGCCATCCAACCGAAGGAGACACCCCCATGCATACGAAACGTCCCGTGTCCGAGCTTTCCACCGACATGGTCCAGGTGGCCATGACAGGCCATGTGGCGCAGGTGACGCTGCGCCGTCCGCCGCACAATTACGTGGACGAGGCGTGCATGACGCAGCTGGCCGAAGCCTTCGCCGCGCTCGACGAGACGCCCGAATGCCGCGCCATCGTGCTGGCGGCGGAGGGCAAGGCGTTCTGCGCCGGCGCCAACTTCGGCGCGCAGGACAGCAGCGTGGCGCGCGACCCGAGCCCGTTCTACCGGCAGGCCATGCGCCTGTTCCGCACGGCCAAGCCGATCGTGGCCGCCGTGCATGGCCCGGCCGTTGGCGCCGGCGTGGGGCTGGCGCTGGTTGCGGATTTCCGCGTGACGAGCCGCGACGCGCGCTTCAGCGTGAATTTCAACCGGCTCGGCTTCCATCCGGGCTTCGGCCTCAGCGTGACGCTGCCGCGCCTGATCGGCGAGCAGCAGGCGGCACTGCTGTTCTACACGGGCCGGCGCATCGATGGCGCGCGTGCCGTGGAGATCGGGCTGGCCGACGTGCTGGCCGAGCCCGGCGATGAACTGGCGCAGGCCCACGCACTGGCGGCGGAGATCGCCATTTCCGCGCCGATGGCTGTGCGCAGCACCCGCGCCACGCTGCGGCAGGGGCTGGCGGACCGCATCGTCGAGGGCAACCGGCAGGAGCTGGCGGCGCAGCTGAAGGAGTTCGCCAGCGAGGACTTCCGCGAAGGCGTGGCGGCGATGGCCGAGCGGCGCCTGCCGCAATTCCAGGGGCGCTGAGCATGGAGCGGACTGCCAAGAGCGATCGATCGACGCCCAACGCGCCGGCCGCCATCGGCCCGCTGCATGGCGTGCGGGTGCTGGACCTGTCCTCAGTCGTGCTGGGGCCGATGGCCACGCAGCTGCTGGCCGACATGGGCGCCGACGTGATCAAGGTGGAGGCGCCCGAAGGCGACCTGATGCGCGCCAACGGCGTGGTGCACCACGTGGGCATGAGTTCGATCTTCCTCGCCCTGAACCGCAACAAGCGCTCCATCGTGCTCGACCTGAAAAGCCCGGCCGGACGCGAGGCGCTGGAGCGGCTGATCCCGACCGCGGACGTGCTGATCCACAACATGCGCGTCGGCGCCATCGAGCGGCTTGGCCTGGGCTACGCCGCCGTGGCGGCGCTGAAGCCGGACATCGTCTACTGCGCCGCCACCGGTTTTGGCCAGGACGGGCCGCACCGCGACAAGCCGGCGTTCGACGACATCATCCAGGCTGCGTGCGGTTTCGTGGGAGCGGCGTCGGGGGATGGTGCCGCGCCGGACTACATGCCGAGCCTGATCGCGGACAAGACCACAGGGCTGGCGGTGGCCAACGCGGTGCTGGCGGCGCTGTTCCATCGCGAGCGGCATGGCGCGGGGCAGTACGTGGAGGTGCCGATGCTGGAAACCATGACCGCCTTTGTGCTGACCGAGCATATGGGCGGCATGACGTTCCCGGACAACCCGGGCAAGGCCGGCTACGCGCGGCTGCTCGGCGGCGGGCGCAAGCCGGTGCGCACCGCCGACGGCTGGATGAGTCTGCTGCCGTACACCGAGAAGCACTGGCATGCCTTCTTTGCCGAAGTGGGCCGGAACGACCTCGCCAGCCGCTACGACATCGCCAGCCGGCGCGCGCGCAATGCGCATATCCAGGCGCTGTACGGCCACCTGCGCGAACTGGCGCCCGAGCGGACCACGGCGCAATGGATGGCGATGTGCGAGCGGGTGGACATCCCCGCCACGCCGATCTACGGCCTGGACGACCTGCCGGCGCATCCGCATCTGCGCGAGGTGGGTTTGTTCGAGGAATCCACGCATCCGGTGGTCGGGCCGATCCGCCAGATCCGGCCGACGGCGAAGTTCTCCGAAACGCCGACCGCGATCCACCGCCCGGCGCCGGCGCTGGGCGAGCACACGGCCGAGGTGCTGGGGGAGACGGGGATGGACGCCGCCGAGATCACGGCGATGATTGCCGGGAACGCGCGCTAGGCGTCGAGCGTGGGCACCGTGAACTGGAACACGGCGCCACGCGCCTCGTTCTCGCAGAGTTCCAGGGTGCCGCCATGGGCCTGGATGATCGATCGGCAGATCGTCAGTCCCATGCCCATGCCGCTGGACTTCGTCGTGCAGAACGGTTCGAAGAGCCGCACCGCGTGCTCGGGCGGTACACCCGGTCCGGAGTCGCGTACCGTCACCATCACGGCATGTCCCGCATCGGCGGCGGTGCGGATCGTCAGTTCCCGGGGGCCGTCGTCCACGGCGCTCATCGCTTCCACGGCATTCATGATCAGGTTCAGCATGGCCTGCTGCAGCTGGACGCGATCACCCTTGACCGGCGGCAGATCCTCCGCGAGCTGCATCTGCACCGCCACGCCATGCTGGACGACTTCGCCGCGCGTCAGGGTAATGACTTCGCGAATCGCCTCGTTGATCTGCACCCCCTCCTTTTGCAGCGGGGCGTTCTTGAACAGGTCTCGGATGTGGCTCATCATGTCGCTGGCCTGCCGGGCATCCTTGTTGATCCGCTCGAAGGCGAGGCGCGCTTCTTCCAGATTCGGCGGTTGCGCCGCGAGCCAGCGCAGGCCCGCGCTGGCGTTCATCGCACAGGCGCCGATCGGCTGCTTCAGCTCATGGCTGATGGAGGCCGTGAGCTGCCCCATGGTCGTGACCCGGTTGACGTGCGCCAACGCGCTTTGGGTTTCCCGGTAACGGCGCTCGCTTTCGCGGGCGTCGGCTTCGGCGAGCTTGCGTTCGGTCAAATCCAGCACGAACGCGACCCCCTCCTTGCCGCCGTCCTCGAACCGGGCCACGCCCATCATCACCGGCACCCGGCTGCCATCCTTGCGGAAATATTCCTTCTCGAACGGTTGCAGGCGGCCGCTGCGCTTGAGTACCGGCAACCGGTCTCGCAGATCCACCTCGAGCCAATCCGGCGGGGTCATCGCGGTCCAACGCATGCCGCGCGATCGCAAATCCTCGCGGTCGTAGCCGACGATCCGCAGGAAGGCGTCATTGGCCTCGACGATGACCTGGGTGTCCACCTCCCAGAGGAAGATGCCGATGATGTCGGCGTCCACCAGGCGCCGGATCCTGGCCTGGCTTTCCGCAAGCTGGCCGCTCAAGGCCATCAGCATGTTCAGGTCGGCTTGCAGGATGTCCCGGCACATCGACAGCAGCCGGAGAAACTGGTTGCTGTAGGCGTTCTTCTTCCGGTCGAGCACGCAGATCGTGCCGAACACTTCGCCATCGGGCCAGCTGATCGGGAGCCCCATGTACGAGATCATGCCCAGCTTGATATCCGGGTTGGCATTCCAGTCCACGTCCGCGAGGGCATCCGGCACCAGCAGCGGCTGGCGGGTCTCCATCACGGTCTCGCAATACAGCCCCGTATCCAGCGGGGCGGTTTCGGCCGCCTCATAAGGATTGCCCTCCGAATGGCTCGATACCAGCACTTCGATATTGGGTGCCTTGGTCCGCATGATCAGCGCGGACGGCACGCACATGATCTCGGCGAGCAGATTGACAATGTCTTGCCATTTGTCGACGGTTGACAGGGGGACTTCGATGGCGTGGGGCATGGGTAGGACGGGAAGTGCGAATCTGATGTTCTGCGGCGGGAATTCGGTTCAGATGGTAGCGCTAAACCGGAACGACTGAGATGACGGACACGTTACTGCCACATAAGTGACATATCAGGCATTTATTGCCGCCTTCGTCACCATGCACGCACAAAGTCCAATTAAGGCTTGTTTTTTGCTGACCTGTCAATTATTGTTCAGGCAAATAACGCGCAGCACGGCCAAATTGTACGAAAAGCCCACGCTGCGCCACTTTTTTGCATGATTAACTGACAGGTCAGATAATGTTCGAGCAATCTAAGGGAATGCCGCGCGGGGTGAGTCGCCTGGCCAGGCCAGTGCTGTCGACCCTCGTGGTCGCGGTGCTGGCGGGCTGTGCGAACTACGCCGGCATCCGAAGCGACCGCCAGATGGCGCAGCCCGGCCAATACGCCACCACGCAGAGCCTTCCGGCGGAGCAGGGCCGATGGCCCGCGGCGGATTGGGCCGACCAGTTCGGGGATGCGCAACTCAAGGCGTTGATCGCGGAGGCGTTGAAAGACAGCCCGACACTCGACAAGGCCCGCGCCCGCGTGGCGGCGGCGGTGGCGTTCAGCGAAACCGCCAACGCCAATACGCTGCCGCAGGTGGGGGCCGGCTATAGCTGGACGCGCCAGCGCCTGACCGAAAGCACCTTTATCCCGCCCGCGTTCGCCGGCAGCTGGCAATCGGAAAACAAGGCCTTCCTCGGCGCCAGCTACGAGCTGGACCTGTGGGGCAAGAACCGTGAGGCGTTGCGGTCGGCCGTGTCGACGGTGCACGCCAGCGAGGCCGAAGCCGAGCAGGTGCGCCTGACGCTGACGAGCGCCATCGCCCGCAGCTACAACGAGCTGGGGCGCCTCTACGCCCTGCTCGACATTGCGCGCGACGAAGTCGGCCAGCGCACCGAAGTGCTGCGCGTGGCGCGGGGCCGGGTGAAGATGGGGCTCGATACCGAAGTCGAGCTGCGCACTGCCGAGGCCAATCTGGCCGCCGCGCAAGTCAGTGTCTCCGCGCTGGAAGGCAATATCCAGCGCACCCGCTATCAACTGGGCGCGCTGCTCGGGCAGGGGCCGGATCGCGGCCTGGCCATCGCACGTCCCACGCTTGGCGTGGGCGACGAGATCCATCTGCCGGCCAACCTGCCCGCCGACCTCGTCTCGCGCCGCCCGGACATCGTGGCCGCGCGCTGGCGCGTGGAGGCCACCACGCACGACATCAAGGTGGCCAAGGCCGAGTTCTATCCGGATATCAACCTGAGCGCGGCCATCGGCCTCGATGCCTTTGGCTGGGGCCGCTTCCTGCGCGCGGCGAGCCGCACGGCATCGGCCGGGCCGGCCATCCATCTGCCGATCTTCGACGGCGGCGCGCTGCGTGCGCAGCTCAAGGGGCGCTATGCCGAGTTCGACTTCGCGGTGGCGAACTACAACGACACGCTGATCCAGGCGCTGACCGATGTGGCCACGCAACTGGCCGATATCCGCGCGGTGGACGCGCAGTTGGTCAACGCCACGCGGTCCGACGAGGCCGCGCAGCGCGCGCTCCGGCTGGCGATGGCCCAGTACCAGGGCGGCCTGACCACGCAGTTGACCGTGCTCAACGCCCAGACCACGGCGCTGGCCAGCAGCCAGGTGGTGACCAACCTGCGCATGCAACGCCGCGACCGGCAGATCGCGCTGGCTACCGCGCTTGGCGGTGGGTACACCGAGACCGCCCAGACCGCCCAGACCGCCGAGACCGCCGCCCACACCCAACAGACAGCGGCGGCCCGCTGATCGCCCCCCTTCCTTCGATAACAGACCCTCTCATGACCTCGACTCCTTCCTCCGCTGACAAGCCGTCCGCCACCGCGCCGAAGTCTTCCCGCAAGCGCCTGCTGGCGCTGCTGGGTTTGACCACGCTCCTGGCCGCCGCAGGCTATGGCGCCTACTACTACGGGGTGGCCCGGTTCCACGAACACACCGACGATGCCTACGTGAACGGCAACCTCGTGCAACTGACGCCCCAGGTGAGCGGCACCGTGGTGTCGGTCAACGCCGACGACACGCAGGTCGTGCGGGCCGGCGAGCCGGTCGTGACGCTGGACCCTGCCGATACCCGCATTGCGCTGGCCAACGCCGAGGCCGCGCTGGGCCAGACCGTGCGGCAGGTGAGCGCGCTCTATATCAACAACGATGTGCTGGCCGCCACCGTGCGGCAGCGGGAGGCCGATGTGGCGCGCGTGCGTGACGATCTGCGCCGACGCACCGCCGTCTCCGAGAGCGGCGCTGTGGCGGTCGAGGACATCGCCCATGCCCGCGATGCAGTCAAGTCCGCCGAAGCCGCGCTGGAGACGGCCCGCCAGCAACTCGCCTCGAACCATGCCCTGACCGACGGGGCCGCCGTGGCCGACCACCCCAGCGTGGAGGCCGCCGCCGCACGCGTGCGCGACGCCTACCTCGCCAATGCCCGCAATACGCTGCCGGCGCCGGTCACCGGCTATGTGGCGCGCCGCTCCGTGCAGGTGGGGCAGCGGGTGGCGCCGGGCAATCCGCTGATGGCCATCGTGCCGCTGGACGGCGTCTGGGTGGATGCCAACTTCAAGGAAGTCCAGCTCAAGCACATCCGCATCGGCCAGCCGGTGGCACTGCATGCCGACCTCTACGGCAGCACGGTGACGTACCACGGCAAGGTGGTCGGCTTCTCGGCCGGCACCGGCAGCGCGTTCTCGGCCCTGCCGGCGCAGAACGCCACGGGGAACTGGATCAAGGTGGTGCAGCGCCTGCCGGTGCGGATCGCGCTCGACCCGGCCGAGCTGCGCGCCCATCCGCTGCAGATCGGGCTGTCGATGCAGGTGGATGTGGAAACCAAGGCGCGTGGCGATGCCCTCGACGCCACACGCAACCCCACGCGCAACGCCGCCCCGGTCCGCACCACGTACAGCACGGACGTGTTCCGGCAGTACGGCGCCGAAGCGGATGCCGAGATCGACCGCATCATCGCGCGCAACCGGGGGCAGGGCGGCGAGCAAAGCGCGGCGCGCAAGCGTGAGACCCCCGCGCGCACCGCGTCGTAACCCAGCCATCCCCCAGCCATCACCGCAACCGGAGCCGCATCATGTCTACCGCGACCCCCTTCCAGCCGCCCCCGCCGCTCACCGGCGGCAGGCTGGTGCTGGGCAGCTTTGCCGTGGCGCTCGCCACCTTTATGAACGTGCTGGATTCGTCGATCGCCAACGTGGCGATTCCGACCATCTCCGGCAACCTCGGCGTGTCCGTCCATGAAGGCACGTGGGTCATCACGCTGTTCGCCGCCGCCAACGCCGTGGCCATTCCGCTGACCGGCTGGCTCACGCAGCGCGTGGGGCAGATCCGGCTGTTCGTCGGCTCGCTGCTGCTGTTCGTGCTGGCGTCATGGCTGTGCGGCATCGCGCCGAACCTGACCGCGCTGCTGGCCGCACGCATCCTGCAGGGCGCGGTGGCCGGGCCGCTGATTCCGCTGTCGCAGGCCATCCTGCTCGGCTCCTTTCCGAAGGAGAAGAGTTCGCAGGCGCTGGCGCTGTGGGCCATGACGGCCACCGTGGGGCCGATTGCCGGCCCGGCGCTGGGCGGATGGATGACCGACAGCTACTCCTGGGCGTGGATCTTCTACATCAACGTGCCGGTGGGGCTGTTCGCCGCCGCCGTGACCTGGGCGGTCTATCGCGACCGCGAATCACCGGTGCGCAAGCTGCCGATCGACACGGTTGGCCTGGCCTCGCTGATTACCTGGGTGGCGTCGCTGCAGATCATGCTCGACAAGGGCAAGGATCTCGACTGGTTCGCCTCGCCCGTGATCATCGGCCTTGGGGTGGTGGCGCTGCTCAGCTTCGTCTTCTTCGTGATCTGGGAGCTGACCGAGCCGGACCCGATCATCGACCTGCGCCTGTTCAAGGGCCGCAACTTCCTGGCGGGCACGGCGGCGATCTCGGTGGGCTTTGCCTTGTTCTTCGCCAACCTCGTGGTGCTGCCCCAGTGGATGCAGCAGTACCTGGCGTATCCGGCGGTCAACGCGGGTCTCGTCACGGCGCCGCTGGGCATCTTTGCCGTGCTGCTGGCGCCGGTGGTCGGCAAGCTGCTGCCGAAGGCCGAGTTGCGTGTGCTGGCGACGCTGGCGTTCCTGGGCTTTGCCGCCGTGTTCTTCATGCGCTCGCAATACACGACCGGCGTGGATACCTTCACGCTGGTGCTGCCCACGCTGCTGCAGGGCATTCCGATGGCGCTGTTCTTCGTGCCGCTGACGGCCATCATCCTCTCCGGCCTGCCGCCGGAGAAGATTCCGGCTGCGGCCGGCTTGTCGAACTTCGTGCGGGTCTTCTTCGGCGCGGCCGGCACGTCGCTGGCCACCACGGTGTGGAACGATCGCGCGGTGCTCCACCACGCCCGGCTCGCGGAACAGGCCGGCCCGGGCAATCCGCTCTATACGACCGCGCTCGAGTCGATCCAGACGGCCATGCATCTGTCGCCGGACCAGGCCGTGGCGTTCTTCGAACGGGGGATGAATGCGCAGGCGATCATGCTCGGGCTCAACGATATCTTCTGGGTCTCGGCGGTGATCTTCGTCGCCATCATCCCGTTGATCTGGCTGACCCGGCCTGCGAAGGGCAAGATGTCGAGCGCTGCTGCGGCGGCCCACTGAGGGCCACCCCTTGCTGCTCAGGCGGCTTCGGAGAATTTGTGCAGCAGGCGCAGGAACTCGCTGAACTCCTCCCGCGAGAAATGGCGCAGGCGGTGGTTCAGCACATCCGGGGCGATGTCGGGCACGCGGCTGGCCACGTCCCGGCCCTTGTCGGTCACGATCAGGTTCACCACGCGCCGGTCTGCCTCGCTCCGCTGCCGCTGCAGCATACCCTTGCTCTCCAGCTTGTCGAGCATGCGCGTCATCAGGCCGGTGTCGATCTCCAGCAGCTTGCTGATCTCCAGCGGCGTGCTGGCCGCGCCCTGCGTGAGCGACAGCAGGATGCCCATCTGCTGGCCGGTGATGTCCAGCGGACGGAGCGCCGCGTCGATCTCCATCAGCAGCCCGTTGCGGGCCTTGTTCAGATGGAAGCCAACGCTCTGCGTCAATCGGAAGTTCTCGCGGTTGTAGTGTTTCACGGCGCCTCGGAAAAGCCAGGAGCCGTCAATGTATCTGATGCGTCAGTCAATGGGAAGGGCGTGCGCCGAGGCCAGCAAGCGGGGCGCTCAGCGGATCACCTTCTGGGTCAGGCTCACGACGATGGCCAGCACGGCCACCACGGCAAGCGCGCGGAAGTGGTCAAGATTGGCCAGCAGGGCGGATTGCTGCGCGAGCACCTGCGCGATCTGCGCCGTGGCGAGTTCGGCGGCGCGCACCGGATCGGACGACGCGGCAATCGCCGCCGTGAAGCGCGCGTGGGCGTCCTGGAACTGCGGGCTGTTGAGGTGGATGGTGTCATGCAGCGTGCTGTAGTGCCGCGTGGTCAGCCATTGCTGGCCCACCGTGGCGATGGTCACGCCCAGCGCCTGGCCGAGCTGGCCGAGCATGTTCTTGGTCTGCTGCGCGTTGGAGAACACGGACTCGTCGTGCGCCACGCCGCTGAAAGTCTGCATGGCCGTCACCGGCATCAGGATCATGATGAAGACCCCGTAGAACGCGAGCGCCGGCAGCACGTGGCCCCACAGGTCGGGCGCGGGCGGCATCCGGCTCATCATCCAGGCCGAGATGGCCAGCGACAGAAAGCCGGCGACGAAGTACTTGCGCGGACTGGGCCAGCGCGGCAGCAGGCGCGAGACGGTCAGCCAGGTGAGCACGCCCGCCGACAACCCCATCGCATAGAACTGCCCGGCGGTGGACCAGGCATGCCCGAGCGAGCGCTGCAGGACAATGGGCAGCAGGTAGCCATTCGCGCCCAGCGTGACGTAGCAGAACGTGAACAGCGCCAGCCCGCACAGGTAACGCGGCTCGACCAGATGGCGCAGCCGCAGCAGCGGACGTTCGCTGCGGGACTCCGTCCAGATGAAGCCGAGCAGGGCGGTGCCGCCCGCGATGGCGCCGATCACCAGCCAGAGCCGGTCCGCGTAGAAATCGTAGTAGGAACGCTGCAGCACATACAGGACCAGGAAGCTGCCCACGGCCAGCGCGGCCAGCCGAATCGGATGGGCGTCCGAGCGTTGCGCGGGCGGCGCCGTGGCCTCCGGCAGGACGCTGGTGGCCGGTAGCAGCGCCAGCGTACACCCGGCCACCAGCCAGAAGATCAGCGGCCAGCGGTCCGCGCTGACGATGGCGGAGGCCAGCCAGGGTGCCAGCGCCATGCCGCAGCACACGCCGGACGCCAGCGCCTTGATGCCGAAGAATCGCGCCGGGCTGGGCGGGATCAGGTTCACGGTCAGCCGCGACGACGTCACCATGCCGGCACAGCCGAGCGCCATGACCATGCGGGCGACCAGGAAGGTCTCGTAGCTGTCGGCATGGGCGCACAGGAGCGCCCCCAGCGCCGCCGCCATCAGCGACCCCTGGACGTAGCGCCGCCATCCCACGCGCTCCACGATCCAGCGCTGCAGCGCGATCACCACCACCGCCACGCTGGCGTAGGCCGCCGCGACGGTGCTGTACTGGTCCGGGCTCGCGCCGATCTCGCCCATGATCGGCGCGGCGGAGAAGGCCACCATGCCGTTCTGGAGGAAGTCGATCGTGGTCAGCGCGCCTATCGTCAGCAGGAGACGTCGGGGAGGCGCGGAGGGCATGGCGGAAGGCATGGCGGAGGTCATGGCGCGCCTAGGAGTTGTCGTCGATGATGCGGCGCACGTGCGCTTCGGCGCGCGCCAGTTCGTCCGCGAACACCGTGGTGCGGTAGTTCTGGCTGGAGGCGTCGATGGCCACCAGCCGCTTGCCGTCCCGGGCGCGCGTATCGACGGCGACCTTCATCGACAGGCCGATCTGTAGCGGGTGGGCCGTCACTTCCGCCGGGTCCAGCGCGATGCGCACCGGCACACGCTGCACCACCTTGATCCAGTTGCCGGTGGCGTTCTGCGCCGGCAGCAGCGCAAACGCGCTGCCGGTGCCGGCGTCCTGCCCGATGACCCGGCCGTGGTACACCACCCGCCGGCCGTACAGGTCGGTGGTCAGCGTCACCGGCTGGCCGAGGCGGATATCGCGCAACTGCGACTCCTTCAGGTTGGCCGTGACCCACAGGTGATCCAGCGGCACCACGGACATCATCGACACGCCCGGGCTGACGCGCTGCCCCACCTGCACCGAGCGCTTGGTCACCACGCCCCCCACCGGCGCCAGGATGCGCGTGCGCGAGAGGGCGATGCTGGCATTGCGCACCTGCGCGGCGGCGGCGAGCACATCGGGGTGAGACCCCACCGACGTCCGCTCGACCAGCGCCTGGTTGCGCTTGAGCTGCTCGCTGGCCATGGTCAGGGCGGCCTGTGCGGCGCGTACAGCATGGCGCGCATGGATCAGTTCTTCGCCCGAGATCGCCCCGCTGGCGACCAGCGCCGAGCGCCGCGTCATGTTCTCCTGCTCCCGCGCCAAGTCGACCGTGCGCAGTTCCACATTGGCGCGATCCTGGCCGACGGCGGCAAACTGCCCGCGCACCTGCCGCACCGTGCGGGCGAGCTGGGCCTGCGCGGCCGCCAGCGCCAGCTGGGCATCCACGCCATTGAGTTCGACCAGGGTCACGCCCGAGGCGACCAGATCCGTGTTGTCGGCGAGGATCGCGGTGACCACGCCGCTGACCTGCGGCGTGACCTGCCCCACGTTGCCTTCGACATAGGCATCTTCGGTGGAAACCTGGTCCCGGCCGTATTGCAGCCAATAGCCGGCGGCGCCGGCAAGCAGGAGGACGAGCAGGACGCCGCCGGCGATGCGCCGGCGCCGTGCCGGACGGAGGTCGACGGGCGGCGCGGCGGTGGCTTGCGCGGGCGTGGGCTGGCTGGCGGGATTCATGATGCGCTCCGGGTGGCCGCACCGGCGCCTTGGGCCGGCGCTGTCGCGGTGTCATACCCGCCGCCCAGCGCGCGGATCAGTTCGAGGTGCAACGTACGCTCCTGGGTTTCAAGGTCGATCAGCAATTGCTTCTGTTGCAGGACCTGGCCCTCGGCCGACAGCACCTGCAGATAGTTGCCCACGCCGCTGCGATAGCGCGACACGGCCATGTCATAGGCTTCCTGCGTCAGTCGCAGCGCCTGTTGCTGCTCGTCGGCGCGCTCGGCATGCCAGCGCAGGGACACCAGCTGGTTGACCACATCGTGCAGCGCGGTAATCAGCGTGGCGTTGTACTGCTCCGTTGCGGCGTCGTACTCGGCCTGCCTGACGCCGAGGTTGGCGCGCAGCCGGCCCCCGTCGAAAATCGGCAACGATAGCGCCGGGCCGATGCCAAGGGTGCGGCTGCCCGCGGTAAAGAAGTCGGACAGGCTCAGGCTGGACAGCCCGGCAAAGGCGTTCAGGCTGATGTTCGGATAGAACTCGGCCTTGGCGGCGCGGATGTCGTGGCCCGCCGCTTCCACGCGCCAACGCTGCGCCACCACATCCGGCCGGCGGCCGATCAGTTCGGCCGGCAGGGTGGCCGGCACCGCCGCCGCGTAGCGGTCGCGCAGTTGCGGGGGGCGGATGTCGGCGCCGGCATCCGGCCCCTTGCCCGCCAGTGCCGCGAGCTGGTTCTGGGTCAGCGCGATGATCTCGTTGATGGCGGCAAGGCGCTCGCGCGTGGCGGGGAGGGCGGCTTCGGCCTGCTTCATGTCGAAGGCCGAGTCGAGTTGCGCATCCACGCGCCGGCGTGTCAGGTCGAACGTGTTCTGGCGCTGGCGGTAGGTCTGCTCGGTCAGCGCGCGCTGGGCGTAGGCGGCATCGAGCCGCAGGTAGGTGCGCACGACGGAGGTGGTCAGCATCAGTTCCGCTGCGTGGTAGTCGACCTCGGCGGCGCGCACGCGGTCCAGCGCGGCGTCGAACGCGGCGCGGTTCTTGCCCCAGAAGTCGAGTTCGTAGCCGAGACCGAGCTGCACGTCACTGGCCCATTTCCAGTTCCCGCCGAGCGGGGGCGGCACGAGGCCGTTCGCGCTGAAGCGCTGGCGCGTGGTCCGGGCGTCCAGGTTGACCTGCGGATACAGGGCGGCTTCGGAGCGGCCGGCGAGCGCATCGGCCTGGCGCACCCGCGCGGCGGCGATGCGCAGCGTGGGTTGCCCGGCCAGTGCCGTTTCCACGAGCGCGGTGAGCTGCGGATCACCGAAGCCTTCCCACCATGCGCGGTCCGGCCAGGCGGCCGGCGACAGGGGCGTGTCGGCGAGCGATGCGGTGGCGGCCAGGCGGTTGGGGTCATCGACCGTAGCTTGGGTCTTGAGCCCCTTCATGCTGGCGCAGCCCGGCAGGAATACCGCTGCGCCCAACACGCCAAGGCATACCCAGGCCGGCACGGTACGCGTCTTTGGCTTCGCCATCATTGCTTCTCCGCAACCTTCGCCCGGACGACATGGCCGGGGCTGAACATCGGCCCCGACGACAGGCCGGTTGCCTGATACCAAAGGTAGCGGTCGGCCCCGCACGCCGGTAGTGCCCCGCCGGCGCGCACGGTGTTGCCGGAGAGGCACCAATCCTGTGGGTGTTTTCGTTGTTCAATGGGAACCAGCAACAAGCGCACTGTCGTTCACCCCCGATTCTCAACCTCGCAGCAAAACAAGGATCTTCGCCATGTCTTCCGATCAGAGTCTCCCGAATCGCGTGTCACGTCGTAACCTGCTGCTCGGCAGCGCCGCCGCAGCCTCCGCGCTGGTGGCCACCAGCATTCCCGGCGGCGCCGAAGCCGCACAGGCCGCCAAAGGGGCCAGCGCCTCGGCAGCGGGCAAGCCGCACGGCAGCTACATCACCGCCCGCGACGGCACGCAGCTCTACTACAAGGACTGGGGATCGGGTCGGCCCGTAGTGTTCAGTCATGGCTGGCCGCTGCATTCCGATAGCTGGGAGTCGCAGATGCTGCTGGTAGCCAGCTCGGGCTTCCGCGCCGTGGCGCATGACCGTCGTGGCCATGGCCGGTCGAGCCAGCCGTGGCAGGGCAATGACATGGACCACTATGCCGACGACCTCGCCACGGTGATCGAAACGCTGGACCTGCGCGACGCCATCCTGGTGGGCTTCTCCACCGGCGGCGGCGAAGTGGCGCGCTATCTCGGCCGCCACGGCACGCGTCGCGTGTCCAAGGTCGTCCTGGTCTCGGCCGTGCCCCCGGTGATGGTCAAGACGCCGGCCAACCCGAACGGCCTGCCGGTGGAGGTCTTCGATGGCCTGCGCGCGGCCCAGCTCGCCAACCGCTCGCAGTTCTATCGCGACGTGCCGTCCGGCCCGTTCTACGGCTACAACCGTCCGGGCGCCAAGCCGTCCCAGGGGCTGATCGATGCCTGGTGGGCGCAAGGGATGCAGGGCGGACACAAGAACACCCTGGACTCGATCAAGGCCTTCTCGGAAACCGATTTCACCGAAGACCTCAAGAAGATCGACAAGCCGACGCTGATCATCCACGGTGACGACGACCAGATCGTGCCGATCGACGCCGCCGGCCGCGCCTCGGCGAAGCTGATCAAGGGCTCCAAGCTGATCGTCTACCCGGGCGCGCCGCACGGCCTGACCGACACCCACAAGGAGAAATTCAACGCCGATTTGCTGGCGTTTATCCGCAGCTGACCTGCGCAACTTCACCTGAAAGGCCCCCACCATGTGCAATGCCAACCCTGCCTACAAGGACCCGGCCGAGCCGGGCCTGCCCAGCGCCGACCTGACGCTGGACCTCGCGCGTACCGCGCTGGTCGTGATCGACCCGCAGGTCGACTTTATGAGTCCCGAAGGGCGGAGTTGGGGCGTGGTGGGGGAGAGCGTGACCGAGCAGAACCTGGTGCCCAACCTCGTCCGCCTGTTCGCGGCGGCGAAGCAGGCCGGGATCTGCGTCGCCATCTCTCCGCACTACTATTTTCCGCACGACCACAAGTGGAAGGTGGCGGGACCGGCGGAGATGTTCCAGCATGCCGTAGGCATGTTCGACCGCCCCGGCGCGCTGACGCTGGAGGGCTTCCGTGACTCGGGCGCCGACTTCATGCCCGAGCTGAAGCCTTACATCGAGGACGGCGAGACCATCATCTGCTCGACCCACAAGCTCTATGGGCCGCAGGCCAACGATCTGGTCCTGCAGTTGCGCAAGCAGCGGGTGGATCAGGTCATCCTCGCCGGCATGGCGGCCAACCTGTGCGTGGAGTCCCATCTGCGCGACCTGCTCGAGCACGGCTTCGAGGTGGCGGTGGTGCGCGATGCCGTGGCCGGCCCCAAGCTGCCCGAGGGTGATGGCTACCATGCGGCGCTGGTCAACTTCCGCTACATCGCCAACGCGCTCTGGGACACCGACGAGACGCTCAGGCGGCTGGCGCGGTAAGCCGGTTCAATCTGCCCGGTCGTCCATCCGATAGTGCGCCGCCATGAATTCGACGAAGGCACGCGCACGCGGCGTGAGATGTCGGGTGTGGGGGTACAGCGCGTAGTAGTGGCTGGTGCTGTCGGCCAACGGCGTGCTGCTGATGCGCAGTGCCACGTCGAAACGCTCGGCCACCAGATCCACGAATTGGTCGCTGCACGACAGGTCCAGGGCGAAATCGGGAAAGCTTGCCTGGAAGGCCGGCAGCCAGTCCGGCAGCTCCAGCGTGCCGATGGCCAGCGGCACTGTCACCCGCAGCGGCCCGGCGAGATGCTCGCGCTCGCCGGTCATCGCCGCTGTCATGGCGTCCAGGCGCGCGGGGATGTCGAGGCTGTACTGGTGATAGCGCTCGCCCGCCGCGGTCAGCGCGAAGCGGCGCGTGGTGCGGTTCAGCAGCTGCACGCCCATGGCGGCTTCGAGCTGCTTTAACTGCCGCCAGACTGTGGAGTGCGACATGTCGAGCCGCTCCGCCGCCGAGAACCCCTTGGTCTCGACGATGCAGCAGAAGATGCGCATGGCAAGCAACTGATCCATGAAGTATCGCGATGTGTCCGGCCAAATGAGAAACGCCCCGCAGGGCGCAGCATGCCCGGCTCGAACGACACCGTGTCCCCATCGGCCGCAAACAAGGCGGAGCCGGCCGGCGCCACATGCTGCACCTGGAACACCGGCATCCGCGCCTGATCCGCGAACGCCACCAGCCGCTGCGCCTGCGCCAGCGCACGCCGGCCGTCCGGGATGGGCAGCCGGCCGGAGAAGTATTCCTTCTGGAAGTCGATGATGACCAGCGCGGTGGTGCTGGCCTCGAGATGGTCGATGGGCTGGGCGCCGAGAATCGCGCGGATACTGGGGTGCGGATTCGCCCCGGCGGCGCCGGCCGATGCGGCCGATACGACGAGCGAGACCCCGACGGTAGCGAAGCGCAAATAGCGTGGCAGATGGAAGTTCATGGAACGGGCTCCTCAGGAAAGAGGCGCCAGTCTAGGTACGGCCCTGCTGCGCGACAACGCCATGCGCCGCACAGGATTTGTGCGGCGGCTGCACAGGCGGCGCCCTACAACACCCTCCCAAACCACCACAGCGACAGCAACCCGGCGCAGCCGGCCAGCAGGGCGCCCAGCGCGGCGAAGAAGGCGGTGATTTCCACCTGGTTGCGTTTGTCGAACGCCAGCTTGGCGCTGAGGGCGCGGTAGACCTTCTTGAGCTGGCTGGCATCTTCCAGGCGGAAGTATTCGGCGCCGGTCACGTCGGCCACCTGTTTCAGGACCTTTTCGTCGAGCTTGACCCGGGCCGACCAGCCGTCCACCGAGAGCACCACGCCGTCCGTCGTGCCCACGCCTACCGTGTAGATGCGGACGCCGTGGGCGGCGGCGAGTTGGGCGGCCTGGACCACCGCCGGGCCGGCGTTGCTTTCGCCGTCGGAGAACAGGACGATGGCGCCCGAGGCGTAGGAGCCGGGTCGCTTGTCGCCGTCGCTACCCAGCGCATCGGCGGTCTTCTGCGGGGGGATGTCGTCGTCCATGAGGAGCGCCGCGTCGGGGGTGGCCTGCGGGAGCAGCGTGGTGAGCGCGATCAGCAGGCCGTTGCCGAGTGCCGTGCCGCCCTGCGGTTTCAGGCGGTCGATGGCGCTGGCCACGTCTTCCCGGTTGCGGCTGGGCGCGTGTGCCACGGCGGCCGTGGCGGCCATCGCCACCACGCCCACCTTGACCCCCGAGGGCTGGGCGTCCAGCAGCACCTTGGCGGCCTGCTGGGCGGCGCGAATGCGGCTCGGCTTCACGTCCTGCGCGCGCATGCTGCCGGACAGGTCCATCACCAGCATGACGGTATCGATGCGGGACGGCAGCATCAGCACGGCCTGCGGGCGGGCGATGGCGAAGATCAACGCGCTCAGGGCCAGCAGCGCCAGCACGGGCGACACGTGCCGGCGCCAGCCGGCGCCGCCCGTGGTGGTCAGGCCGACGCTGCGCAGCGCGGGATAGTGCACCGCTGCGCGGCGCCGGCGCGCATCGAGCCAGACATAGCCGGCCCCCAGCACCAGCACGAAGCCGAGCAGCCACAGCATTTCAGGCCACAGGAAACTGAAGAGGGGCAGGCGGCTCATCGCATCGATCATGCTGCCCCCGCGCCGCTCGCGGCCCCTTGCCGATGGCGTCGCTGCCGGGCGAAGTGCAGCAGCGCCAGATCGAGCCGGGCGTAGGTCGACAGGGTCAGGCACTCCACGCCGGCCCGCGCGAAGCCCTGCCGCAACTCCGCCTCGCGCGCCTCCGCGGCGGCCGCAAAGCGCTTGCGGAAGGCCGGGTCATGGGTGTCGACGAACATCTGCTCGCCGGTTTCGGCATCCTGCAGCACCACCAGCCCGAGATCAGGCAGGGCCACTTCCAGCGGATCGACCAGCCGCACGGCGACGATTTCGTGGCGCCGGGCCAGCATGGCGAGCGAGGCCTGCCAGCCCGGCGCGCTGATGAAGTCGGAGACCACGAACATCACGGAGCGGCGTTTCGCCACGGACCGCGCGCGTTCGAGCAGGTCGCGCAGCCGGGTGTCGCCCGGCGAAGCGGCGGGCGTGGCCTGCATGCGGTCGAGCAGGTGCAGCAACTGGCGGCGCCCCGCGCGCGCCGGGATCACCGAGGTGGCGATCTCGCCCGCGCCGCCGTAGAACACCGCGCCTACCCGGTTGCCATAGCGCGTCAGCAGCAGCGCCAGCACGGTGGTGAAATCGTTCAGCAGGTCGCGCTTGCGCACGCTGCCGGAGCCGAAGTCGATCGAGCCGCTCAGGTCCAGCAGGAACCAGACTGCCACCTCGCGGTCTTCCTGGAACTCGCGCACATGCGGCGTCTGCAGCCGCGCGGTCACGTTCCAGTCGATGTGGCGCACATCGTCGCCGGGCCGGTATTCGCGCAGATCGGCAAGATCCAGCCCGAAGCCGCGGAACAGGGTGCGGTAGTCGCCCTGGAGCATGCCGTCCAGCCGGCGCACCACGGTCCATTCCAGGCGGCGGACCAGCGCCTCGGTCTGGCTGACGCGCGGGCCGCCCAGCGGCGCCTCCGCAGGCGGGGGGGCCGGCGGGAGCGGGGCGGCGGCGGCAATGCCGTCCGCGCCGGCCCGGCGCCTACCGAACAGCCGCCCGAGCATGGGTTTCCAGTGGCCGTTCCGGCACCGGCAGGGCCTTGAGGATGCGTGCGATCAACTGGTCCGCCGTCACGCCATCGGACATGGCCTCGTAGGAGAGCGCCAGCCGGTGGCGCAGGACATCGGGCACCAGATCCACCACGTCCTCGGGCACGGCATAGTGCCGGCCGCGCAGGAAGGCCAGCGCGCGGGCGCCTTCGATCAGGCCGATGGTGGCGCGGGGGCTGGCGCCGAAGGACACGTAGCGATCCATGTCGGCGAGATCGTAGTTGCCGGGCTTGCGGGTGGCCGCCACCACGCGCACCGCGTACTGGATCAGTTCCGGGTCGACATAGACCTTGCGGCAGGCTTCCTGCAATTCGACCAGATGCTCCGGCGTGGCAATCGCCCCGACATGGATGCGCGGGCCGGTCACGCGATTGACGATGACGACCTCCTCCTCCTCGCTCGGGTAGCCCACCAGCACCTTCATCATGAAGCGGTCCACCTGCGCCTCGGGCAGCGGGTAGGTGCCCTCGGTCTCGATCGGGTTCTGGGTGGCCATGACGAGGAAGGGCGCCGGCACGCGATGCGTCTCCCCGGCGATGGTGACCTGCTTCTCCTGCATCACTTCCAGCAGCGCGCTCTGCACCTTGGCCGGGGCGCGATTGATTTCATCGGCCAGCAGCAGGTTGGCGAACACCGGCCCGCGCACGGTGGAGAACTCGCCGGTGCCCTGGTTGTACATGCGCGTGCCGACCAGGTCCGCCGGCAGCAGGTCCGGCGTGAACTGGATACGCTTGAACGTGCCGCTCATGGTGCGGGCGAGCGTGTTGACGGTCAGCGTCTTGGCCAGGCCCGGCACGCCTTCCACCAGCAGGTGCCCGCCAGCCAGCACGGCCACCAGTACCCGCTCCAGGAAGTGGTCCTGCCCCACCACCACGCGCTTCACCTCGTACAGCAGGCGTTCCATCAGGTTGGCGCTGTCCGCAGCGCTCCGGGCTTCGTCGTTCATAGGCCTCCGCGTCTAGAAGGGGGAAGATCCGATGGATGCGCCGGCACTTTCGATGGTGATGGCAAAGCCAATACCGAGGAAAGTGCCGTCCTTGTTGGGGTTGAGGATGGCCGTGACGATGCCCACCACCTCGCCGTTCATGTTGACCAGCGGCCCGCCCGAGTTGCCCGGGTTGGCGGCGGCGTCGAACTGGATCAGCTTGTCCAGCTTCTGCTTGTTGTCCGGCGAGATGAACTGGCGGTCCAGCCCGGACACCACGCCGGCGGAGACGGACGGGCCGATGCCGAACGGAAAGCCCACCGCCACGACTTCGGCGCCGGGCGCCAGCTCCCGGCTGGAGCCGAGCGTGGCCGCCGGCAGGTCGTCGGGGATGGATTTGGCCTGCAGGATGGCGATGTCCTTTTCCGGAATCGCCTGGAGGATGGACGCCTCGGCGACATGCCCGTCGTGGAAGCGGATTTCCACGCGGCTGGCATCGGCAATGACGTGGTGATTGGTGATGACGATGCCACTTTCCGTCACGACCACGCCGGTGCCGATCTGGCGCTCTTCGGTCTTGTGGTCGGGCATGCCTTCCGTGGCGATTTCGTCACGCGGCGGGGCGGGGGCCGGCGCGGGCGAAGGTGCGGAGGATTTTGGCGAGGATTTCGGGGAAGGTTTGGCGGCTTTGGCGGATGGCGCCGGCTTGCTGTTGGGCGCCGCCGGTGCCGGTTGCGCCTTGTCTTCCCCCGGCGCGTAGCTGCGGACTTCCACCACCGACTCGCGCACCGCCTCTGCGGCGCGCGCCGTGCGCGACGGCAGGCTCTTGGTTTGCAGCGTATGGAGCACGGCCGAGTCGATGTCTGCCTGCGTGGGTGCGCGCGGCGGGGCCGGCTGCATCAGCCAGGCGGAGCCCACACCCAAGGAGAAAACGAGCGCGACTGCCGCCGAGAGCCATCCGTAGATCGTCACCCGTTTCATTGCTGCTCCCGAGGTCCCGTCCCGCCGTTGGAAAATACAGTACCATCGTTCTCACTCACGCGCCAAGGAGCAGGGCATGCAGTTTCTCTGGCCGCAAATGCTCTGGTTGCTGCTGGCGCTCCCGCTGCTGGCCGCGGCCTATCTCTATCAGCTGGCACGGCGTAAGAAGACCGCGCTGCTTTATGCCAGCCTGACGCTGCCCCGCGCCGCGCTTGGCACGCGCCAACGCCTGCGGCGCCATATTCCACCCCTGCTGTACTTCGTGGCGCTGGCCCTGGCGCTACTGGCCTGCGCGCGCCCCAGCGCCACCATCACCCTGCCATCGGACACCGTCACGCTGGTGCTTGCCATGGACACCTCGCGCAGCATGGAAGCCACCGACGTGGCGCCCACACGCATCAGCGCCGCGCAGCAGGCGGCGCGGGACCTCATCATCGGCCTGCCGGCCAGCGTGCGCCTGGGCATCGTGTCCTTCGCCACGACTGCCACGGTGGTGCTGCCGCCCACCAACAACCGGCAGGACATGCTCGACGCCATCGAGCGCTTCCAGCTCCAGCGTGGCACGGCCACCGGCAGCGGGCTGATCCAGGCGCTGGCGGTGCTGTTTCCCGACGATGGCATCGATCTCGAGGACATCCTGTTCAATGGCATGTCGGCCCGCTCCGGGCGCGGCCCCCGCTCGCTGGACGAGGCCGCGTCGGCGGATGCCGCGCGCAAGCGCGATCAGGAGCGGGAGGCGGTGCAGCCGGGCTCGTACCGGCACGGCGCGGTGATCCTGCTGAGTGATGGGCGCCGCACCACCGGCCCGGACCCGGCGGAAGCCGCGCGCATGGCGGCCCAGCGCGGGGTGCGTGTCTATACCGTGGGATTTGGGTCGACGCAGGGCGGCGCGGCGGGGGAATCGAACCTGTCTTACTTCATGCAGCTCGATGAACCGGCGCTGCGCGCGGTGGCGACGATGACGGGTGGGGAGTACTTCCAGGCCGGGTCGGCGGCCGACCTGAGTCAGGTTTATCGCCAGCTCAGTGCCCGCTTTGCGATGGAGCGCAAGGAAACCGAGGTGAGCGCGCTGCTGGCGGCGGCGTCGGTGGTGTTGCTGGTGGCGGCCTGCGCCTTGTCGATGCTGTGGTTCCGGCGGTGAGCGCTGGCACGCCGGGGCACCAGCGCGGTGCCTCGGCGTGCCGGGCTGAACGGGCTGGATCAGGCCCCGTCGAGGAAACTGCTGCGCTGGCCGAGCCGCGAGCCTAGTGCGTCGGGCGGCAAGGTGGTGTTCGCTGCCGCGCTCGGGTCCATCGCCGGACTCATGGTGGGGGCGGGGGCGACGGTTGCCGCGATGGGCGCGCCAGCCGACGGCGGCACGCCGTACTGGACCGACTGGCCGGAGCCTTGCGCATAGGTGTCGGGTGCAGCAGGCGGCACGCCTTGCTGCACGCCCACCGGGGACGGCGCGGCCGACTGCATCGGCGGTTGACCCTGTTGCGCCGGTTGCATCGGCTGGGCCGGCAGCGTCTGCTGCGCCAGCAGCGGATAGGACGCGATCATCGCACCAGCCATCAACAGGGATTTCGCCAGATGTTGCTTCATTCGTGTACCTCCTAAAACGCCTACAGGCATGGGAGTGACCACTGTAGCGTCGAGGCACCTGACATTCTGTTTGATTGTGCAACTGTCATTTACGAGCCTTGCCCGTCACGGCAAGGCCGGTTAGTTACGCGCGCGAACCCTGATTAGCGGGGCCTACACCCGGAACTCGGCCAGCAGCCGGGCGCGGTCCTGGTCGAGCGCCGGCGGGTTGCGCACGCCAGAGAGCGCGTCCGCCGTGCCGATCTTGATCGGGTTGCCGGCCACGCGCAGCGCCTTGCCATCGCCGATGCCGATATCCAGCAGCATGCCGCGTGCCGCCACGTGCGCGTTCTCGACCAGTTCCGGCACGCCGTTGAGTGGACCATGCGGCACCCCGGCGGCTTCCAGCGCAGCTTCCCACTCCGCGGTGGTGGCATCGGCCAGCCGGGCTTCGAGCGCCTCTTTCAGGATGGCGTGGTGCTCGTTGCGGGCCGGCACCGTGGCAAAGCGCGGGTCGCGCGCCCATTCCTCGCGCCCCAGCGCCGCGCAAAGTGTGGTGAACAGCGCATCGTTGCCCACGGCGATGACGATGAAGCCGTCGCGCGTGGCGAACATATCGAACGGGGTGATCGACGGATGCCGTGTGCCCAGCGGCTTCGGCACGCCGCCCGTGGCCGAGTAGCGTGCGATCGGGTTCTCCAGCAGCGCCACCTGGCAGTCGAGCATCGAGATGTCCACGCGTTCGCCCAGCCCCGTGGCCGCGCGCTTGAGCAGCGCGGACTGGATGCCGATGGTGGCGTACAGCCCCGCGCCGATATCGCCAATCGATACGCCCACGCGCGCCGGGTTGCCACCGGCCTCGCCGGTCACGCTCATCAGGCCGCCCATGGCCTGCACCACCATGTCGTAGGCGGGGCGGTTCCGATAGGGGCCGGTCTGCCCGAAGCCGGAAATCGACGCGAACACCAGGCGCGGGTAGCGCGCGTGCAGGGTCGCCCAGGTGTAGCCGAGCTTCTCCATCACGCCGGCGCGGAAGTTCTCGATCAGCACGTCGGCCGACTCCAGCATCTTTTCGAGCACCTTGCGGTCGTCGGCCTGCTTTAGATCCAGCGCGATCGATTCCTTGTTCCGGTTGATGGAGGCGAAGTAGGCCGACTCGCCATCCACGAACGGGCCGACCTGGCGCGAGTCGTCGCCGCCGTTGGGGTGCTCGATCTTGATGACGCGGGCGCCAAGGTCGGCCAGCATCATCGTGCAGTAGGGGCCGGACAGCACCCGCGTGAGATCCACCACCGTGAGGCCCGCCAGCGGCAGCAGGCTCTGGCCCGCCGGAGGCGTGGGGGTGGGATTGGCCGGGTTTGTCATTGCATGCTCCATGTCATTCAATCGATCTTCGCGCCGCTGGAGACCGCCAGGTCCACGCCGATCCGGCCTTCGCGCGCCGCGTATTCCTGGAATTCGGCCACCGAGGCGGAGACCGCCACTTCGTCGCCCTGCATCAGGAATTTCTTCTTCAGTTCGGGGTTGGCCATGACCTTGGCGGTGGCCGCGTAGAGCTTGTCGATGATCTCGGGCGGCGTCTTGGCGGGCGCGAACAGGCCGTACCACGCGGACAGGTCGTAGCCCTTCACGCCGCCTTCGGCGATGGTCGGCAACTGGGGGTTGGCCGGCGAGCGCTGGGCGGACGTCACGGCAATCGGCACGATCTTGCCGGTGTCGATCATCGGCTTGACGGACGGCGCCGTGCCGAAGGTGAGCTGCACGTCGCCGGCGGCCACGGCCTGCGCGGACGGCGCGCCGCCCTTATACGGCACGTGGGTCATCTTCACGCCGGCCAGCTTGGTGAAGTAGACGCCGGCCAGATGCGTGATGACGCCGTTGCCGGAGGACGAATAGTTCAGCGAGCCCGGGTGCGCCTTGGCCTGCGCCACGAGGTCCGCCACGTTGCGGATGCCGATGTCCTTGTTCACGGCCAGGATCATCGGCGCCGCCACCAGCCGGGTGATGGGGATGAAATCGGACGGCTCGTACTTGATGTTCTTGTAGAGCACCTTGTCGCCGCCCATCAGGCTGGCCGTGGCGATGTAGAGCGTGTAGCCGTCCGCCGGCGCCTTGGCGACGAACTCGGCGGCGATGGTGGTGCCCGCGCCGGGCCGGTTGTCGACGATGACGGGCTGGCCCAGTTCGCGGCTCAGCGCATCGCCATACAGCCGTGCCGTGTTGTCCGCGCCGCCGCCGGCGGGAAAGCCGATGACGAGGCGGATGGGTTTGGTCGGGTACGCCGTCTGCGGCGAAGCCTGTGCAGGCAGCGCGGTGGCGACGAGGGCCAACGTGGCCAGGGCGGCCAGTGACTGCGTGGATACGGGGGTCTTTTTCATGGTGTGTGTCTCCTCCGGGTAGCTGTATCGCTACTTGCCGCTGAATACCGGCTGGCGCTTTTCCTTCCACGCCGCCGCGCCTTCCCGGAGATCTGCCGAGATCTCCGAGCGATGGATGTCCCGCGCCAGCGCGTCGGCATCGAGCGTGCCGCGCGCCAGCGCGTTGAGGTGCTGCTTCATGCCGAGCAGGGCGATGGGCGCCATGCCGGCAAGCTGGGTGGACAACTGGTCCACCCGCGCGTGGAGCGCCTCCGGCTCGACCATCTCGGTCAGGAAGCCGATGTCCAGCATGGTGGCGGCGTCGATCCGGTCAGTGGTCAGAAACAGGCGCTTGGCGGCGTTCAGGCCGAGCCGCGAGACGTAGCGCGCCATGCCGCCGCGATAGAAATGCAGGCCCAGGCGGGCGGCCGGCATAAACATGTCGCAGCCGGGCACGCCGATGCGGAAGTCGCACGCCAGGCAAAGATCGGTGGCGCCGCCGTAGACGCCGCCGTTGATGGCGGCGATGGTGACCGGGCGGGCGGCTTCGATGACGTCCATGACTTCGCCGAAATTCAGCGCGCCTTCGTCGGCCTTGCCGGCCAGCGAGCCGATGTCGTAGCCGCTGCAGAAATACTTGCCGGCGCTGACGAAGCGGAGCACCAGCACGCGCTCCATCTCATTGACCGCCTCGATGTGATGCCGTATGGCGCGCAGATCACCTGGGTTGAGCCGGTTTGCCACCTCGGGGCGGCGTAGCGCGATGGTGGCGATGGGGCCGTCCACAGTGAGCAGAGGCGAGTTATCATCCATTCCGAAATATCTCCCGGTCGTCTTGATATATTCACGAAGCCTACAGATATTTTCTATCCGGAACAAAAGAGGGTATACCCGTGCAATCACTCCAGGATCGCATCCGAGAAAACGTGGTGTCGGCCATTCAGACCGGCGCGCTGCCCCCGGGGGCACAGATCGACGAGAAGGCGCTGGCCGACGCGTTCGAGAGCTCGCGCACGCCGGTGCGCGAGGCGCTGCTGATGCTGGCCGCTCAGGGGCTGGTGACCATCGTGCCGCGCGCTGGCATGTTCGTGCACCAGCCGACCGCCGCCGAACTGGTGGCGATGTTCGAGACGCTGGCCGAGATGGAGGGCGTGGTGGCGCGGCTGGCAACCCAGCGCATTACGGCGGCCGGCAAGAAAGTGCTGGCCAATGCGCACGAAGCGGCAGCCGAGCACGTCGAGCGCGGGGATACCGCCGGCTATATCGAGGCCAATCGCAAATTCCACGACGTGCTGTACCAGGCGGCAGCCAATCCGTTCCTGTCCGAGCAGATCGTGCAGTTGCGCCGCCGGCTGGCGATCTACTGGCAGAAGAAGGGGCTGATCAACGACGCCCGCGTGCCCAGCTCCCACCGCGAGCACGGGCATGTGGTGGAGGCGGTGCTGGCGGGCCATGCCGACGTCGCCGCCGAGGCCATGCGGACGCATATCTCGGCAGGCGGCAAGGCCATCGCCGATCTCGTGCTGCTGGCCAGTGCGGCGGTGGACCAGGGCGGCGTGCAATCCAGATAGCCAGTCCGGCCCTATGGTAGAAATGCCACACAAGTTCTGGTAACTCTCCCGGGTCAGGCGCGCGCCCCGCGCCCCAGGCATCTCACCCATACCCAGGAGTTTTCCGATGCGAGGTTTGTTCGTCGCGATCATTGCGGCCTGCGTTTCGGCCGTGGCCAGCGCGGAGATCGTGTGGCCGCCGAATGCCGTCGGCGGTTTCACCCGCAACGGTCTCTGGCGCAACGTGCAGGCGCGCTGCCTCACGGACGGCACGCCGCGCCACGCCGACTGCGCCGTGGTCGATCGCGACCGGGGCCTCGTGCTCTACAAGGACTACGTCGGCGCCTCGCACTACCTCGTGATTCCCGATCATTCCGTCAGCGGTGTGGAAGACGCGCGCGTCTGGACGGGCACGCGCGCCAACGGCTGGGCCTTCGGGTGGGAAGAACGCCAGATCGTGGCGAAGGCGGTCGGCAAGCCCCTGCCCGATACGCTGATCGGCCTCGCCGTGAATTCCCGGGGCTCGCGCAGCCAGGACCAGCTCCATATCCATCTGGATTGCATCAGCGGCGCCGCTCAGAAGTTTCTGAACCAGAGCGGCATTTCGCCGGCATGGGGGGAGTTCACGTTCGCGGGGAAGCGCGTCCGGGCGAAGCGCGTGCCGGTGGACCAGCCGGTGCTGGCCTTCAATCCGTTCGATGAGGTGCATCGCGAAACGGCGGGCACCGCCGGCGACACGCAGGACCGCGGCATCTTTCTCGCTTACGCGGGCGGCGGCTTTGTCGTCGTGGATGAGCCGGTCGCTCTCGCGCCGGCCAACAACGGCCATGCCAGCGATTTCCTGGACCGTGGCTGCAAGCTAGGCCGATAGATCGGGCCCCTGGGAAGGCGCCGGCCTGACCTCAGGCAATTCCGAGAAAGCCTAGGAAATTCAAGCAATTAGTCACACATGACGTAGCGCAAACAGCGCGCTTTGGGCGCTTCCGGCGCCATCGAAACGGAGTACGGTTCTGCCGCAAATCCGAGTCGATGGGGAAGGAAGTGGAAGCAATAGCGCAGCGGAAGGAATACTGGGCGGACGACGGCGACGCCCGGCTGAAGAGGAGGCAGGTCTACTACCTCGACGTGCCCGGCGCCGCGAATGCCGCCGCGCTGTCGGTGGTGTCATTCACTGCCGAAGAACGGCTTGGCGAGACCTACGTCGTCACGGTGCAGTTCACGCACCCGCTCGAACTCGAGCGTGCCGACTATCTCGGCAAGGCCGCCACCTTCCGCATTGACCATGGCGACCCCATCGACGGGGCCGCGCCGCGCCAGTTCGCCGGCTGCATCACCCGGCTCAGCCGGCTCCAGCGCTCCCGCGACCTGTTTAGCTACGAGGCCGTGGTCGAACCGCTCGCCGCACGGCTGAAGCTCACGCAGGCCAGCCGCATCTACCAGCACCAGACCGCGCCGCAGATCATCGAGGCCATCCTGCGCCGGCACGACCTGCAGGGCCATCAGTTCGCCTTCCGGCTGCGCCGCAAGTATCCGCAGCACGCGTTCCGCTTCCAGTACCAGATGTCCGACTGGGCCTACATCCGGCTGCTGATGGAGCAGGAGGGGCTGTACAGCTACTTCGTGCCCGGCAAGTTCGGCGAGATGCTGGTGGTCGGGGATGACATCGACCATTACCTCTACCAGCCGGAACTGCGCGTGCCGTACCGCGAAACCGCCGGGCTGGAGGCGGGCGTGGAGGCGGTGCTGGCGCTGCAATCTCATGCGACGACCGTGGCGGCGTCATTTCGCGTGGCCGATTACCACCCGGGCAGCGCGTGGGAGCGCTTCACCGGCGAGGCCAACGTCGCGCGCAAGGAGGCGACGACCTACGGGCAGTCCTATGTCTTCGGCACCCATCATCTGGACTTCGAGGGCGGCAAGTGGGAGGCGCAGCTACGCCATGAAGCGGCGATGGCCGGCCAGTTGGTGTTCTCGGGCGAGAGCAACGTGCTGGACCTGCGCCCGGCGCGCATCCTCCGCATGGATCTGGCGCTGGCGGAGGCGCCGAACGGGCAGGTCATCACCGAGGTTATCCACACCGGCGCGCGCGATGCCGCCTATCGCAACACGTTCAAGGCCATTCCCTCTGACCGGCGCTTCCGCCTGCCGCTGGCCGAAGACCGCTGGCCGAGGATCCAGGGCACGCTGTCTGCCCGCGTGACCTCGCCGGGCCAGTACAAGTACGCCTACCTGACGCAGCAGGGGCACTACACGGTCCGCTTCGACCTCGATTTCGACACCTGGCCGAACGGCGGCGAAAGCGTGCCGCTGGCGCTGGCCAAGCCGTTCGCCGGGGCGAGGCAGACCGGCTTCCACTTTCCGCTCGTCGATGGCACCTATGTGGACGTGGCCTTCCGCGACGGCAATCCGAACAAGCCATACATCGCCCACGTGCAGCACAACAGCCAGCACGAGGACCTGATCACCAACCGGGACCGATGGCTGTCTCGCAACGTGATCCGCACCCAGAGCAATAACAAGCTGCGTTTCGAGGACTGGGAGGGGCAGGAGGGCGTCAAGCTCTCCACCGACTTTGCGCGCAAGTCGCAGCTGAATCTCGGCTATCTGGTCGACGACAAACGGCAGAAGCGCGGTGAGGGCTTCGAGCTGCGCACGTCCGGGTGGGGCGCCATCCGGGGCGGCAAGGGCCTGTTCCTGTCGGCGGACGACCAGCCCAGCGCCAAGGGCCCACAGCTCGGCATGGACGCGGCCCGGGGTTTGCTCCAGCAGGCGCTCAGTCAGGCCGAAGCGCTGGCCTCCGCCGCGCAGGCGGCACAGGCGGTGGCGGCAGACTACGGCCGCCAGAAGGCGCTGCTCGACAACACGCTGGACACCCTCAAGCAGGCCGGCCTGCTGGCCAGCGCCCCGGCCGGCATGGCGCTGGCGTCTGGCGGCGACCTGCAACTGAGCGCGAGCCAGAACTTGATCGGCACATCGGGTGGCCACGCGGACTTCAGCGCGCTGAAGCGCTTCACCGTCGCCGCCGGCGAGCTGGTGTCGATCTTCGCGCAAAAGCTCGGCATCAAGCTGTTCGCCGCGCGGGGGCCCATCGACATCCAGGCGCAGAGCGACGACATGCGCCTGCTGGCCGACAAGAACGTCACCATCAGCAGCGCCAACGGCCGCGTGGTGATCGAGGCAGAGAAGGAACTGCTGCTGAAGTGCGGCGGCTCGTATCTGCGGTTGTCGCTCACGGGCATCGAGGACGGCACGCGTGGGGACCGGATCATCCGCACGGCCGCTTACACGCCCGATCAAAAGCAGTCGCTCTCGCAGGCAATGAATACGTGGAAGCACGCGGAGTTCGATGAAGCGTTCACGGTCCGGTGGCCGTTCGACGACGAGCCCGCCAGCCATGAGTCGTATGCCGTGCTCCGCGACGACGGCAGCCGCATTCGTGGCGCGGCCGATGCGGAAGGCAAGACGTCGCTGCAGAAGAGCCTCTTCGCCGAGAGCGTCGACCTGCTTTGCCCATTGAAATCCTGAGGACCCCATCTTGGCAGCAAGAGAACGCATCATTCCACCCGAAATCCAGGCGGACGGCTCGGTCCGTTACCGCTCCGTCATGACCCCGCCGGACGACAGCGTTGCGGTCTGCTATCTGGTGTCACGCAGGATGATTCCGGTGGTCTTCGTGCCGGGGGTGATGGGGTCGAATCTGCTTGGATTACGACCCAGACGGCGGTTCAACGGCGAGATTGAACTGACGAAGGAGCCTGTATGGCTGCTCGACAGCATGGCCGACGCGGCGACCTGGATTCCCGTAGGCGCCGAGTTCCGCAAGATCATGCTGGACCCACTGACGACTTCCGTCTATGGCGGCGGAAAGCTCCCTACCGGGACGTCGCTGACGGAAGACGAGATGAGGCGCCGTGGTTGGGGAGAGATCGCCCACATCAGCTACGGCGGGTTTCTGGCCTGGCTGGAGAACGCCCTCAACGACACCCACGACTTCCTGACGGGCGTGCGCTCGCAACTGATGGAGCCGAGCACCGTGCAACGCGTGGGCGTACAGCCGCTGACGCGTGCGGAGGTGGCGCTGTCCTACAAATACCGATACCCGGTGCATGCCGTGGGCTACAACTGGCTGCAGTCGAACCGCGCATCGGCGGAGCACCTGAAGGCGCGCGTCGAGGCATTCATGGCCTATTACCGGAAGCAGGGATTCATGTGCGACCGGGTGATCCTCGTCACGCATTCCATGGGCGGGCTGGTGTCACGCTGCTACACCGAAGTGCTGGGCGGGCGCGACCGGGTGCTGGGCGTCGTGCATGGCGTCATGCCCGCCACCGGCGCGCCGGCCGCCTACAAGCGCGTCAAGGCGGGAACGGAAAAACCGGCTGGCTGGGCACTGGGCTGCGATGCGGAGGAAATGGCTGCGGTCTTCGCACAGTCACCGGGCCCGCTGCAACTGCTGCCGACGCCGGAGTACGGCATGCGGTGGCTGAAGTTTCGGGATGGGGCCCGTGTGGTGACGTTGCCTAATTCGGATCCATACGAAGAGATCTATATCAAGCGAGGACGATGGTGGAGCCTATGCGATGACAAGCTGATCAATCCTGCGGATAAGAAGAAGGAGACCCTCGAGCGCGACTGGAAGACATATGAATCGATGGTCAAGGATGACGTCAGGCCGTTTCATCAGGCAATCTCCGGTCGATACCATCCGAACTCGTACGCCTTCTTTGGTGATGATGCCAATCACAAGAGCTGGGGCGAGGTGACATGGCAGCGACGCCATCAGGCAGGCCTCGGGCCCGCAAGAGGCTTGCCGGTCGATGACCCGCTGGAGGGCAAGGTAGTGGCGAACAAGGGCACCGGGGAGATCGCCGTCCACACCCGGCGCGGTGAAAACACCGTTCGTACGGTCTTCCAGATCCAACCCGCAGCAGAAAGCGGTGACGGTACGGTCCCGCTCCGCTCGGGTGCCGCGCCAAAAGGAAAGACAAAGGTCTGTCTTGCCTATCGTGGCATCGACCACGAAGGCGCCTTCAAGGCGCTACCCATCCAACTCTTTACGCTTTGGTCGATCGTGAAGATCACCGACGCCGTCAAGCTCACCTCCATGGCGTACAGCAAATGAAGTTCAGCCGTAGATGCTTTACCGCCGGCCTTTGCCTGACGCTTGCAGGCTGTGATTTCCCTCCGAAAATGACCGCACAAGAACAACAAGCCATCCAGGCACTGACTACCCAGCTCGTCCCGCAATGCGTGGGGCGTTACCTCATCGATATGCCTGCGCAAGTCGAATTGGGCGGCATGGTGAAGATGCAAGGTGCCATCGTTGAGACCATGGCCATGTCGTTGGAGGAGTTCCGGAAAGCGATGGCGGCTCGGGAGGCCGAACTCACCAAGACGCGAAGCATTGATGCGCATCCCTTCCTGTACGTGAACGCGCCGGCGTGGGATGAACATTCACGCTACTTCCTGCATCGTGGCTCGATCGGGGACGATCCGGGAAACCGGGTGCTGGAAGGGTATCGCTGGGAGAACGGTGTCTTCATCAGTATCCAACTTCGATCCTCGGACTACACAAAGCCAGATCAGACCAAGGATCCGCTTGTACGGCAGATGGCGGTCAAGAACGACGTGCCTCGCGCCGCCACACAGGTGTTCGAAATGCTCACCAGCTTCCGCGGCCGGCCGGATGGCGCGATTCCCACGGAGCCCGGCCTCTGCGTTCCCGGCGGGATTCTCCTGGGCAAGTCGAAGGATGACGAGCAGGTCGACGTCGATTTCAATTTGCCGGCCTATCCCGACGTCTACTTCAACGTATTCACCCATTCCAGCCTTCAGGAGAAGACCTCCTTGCTGTGGCGGGGCGGCCCGATTGCCGCTGCGCAACGCGTGCTCGATGACGGGAAGACGTTACGCAGGGGCACGGTGGAGCTGCCCGGTGGCCGGGGCGAGGAGATGGTTATTGCGGGGCCGATGATCGTGACGAACGTCCAGGGGCAGGCGTTCCGGCTGGAGAGCAACGCCACGACCGGCAGCCCGGAGACACCGTTCGTCGCCGTCAAGCTGAGCAACGGCGGCCCCACGGGTCTGGAAGAGCCGTTGAAGAAGGCCTCGCTGACGGAGGCGCAGGCACTGGCCCTATGGGACGCCGTGTCCCGCACCCTGCGGCCCAGGCCGGGTGCTCTCTGAGAAGCCGGCGATGGTCAACGTCAAACAACAACGGTGATGTCATGGAAGTCACGCAACGCATTATCCCGCCCGAGATTCAGGAAGACGGCTCCGTGCGGTATCGATCCGTCATGTCGAAGGGAAAGACCGAGGCGATTTGTTATCTGGTGTCGCGGCGGGTCATACCGGTGGTGTTCGTGCCGGGGGTGATGGGGTCGAATTTGGCTGATAAGGATGAGCAAGAGAACCCCGTTTGGCTTCTGGATAGCGTTAGTACCGTGTTCCATTGGATGAATCGAAATGCGGCCGAGCGGAAGGCGGCATTGAATCCGGAGGACACAGTTGTGTACGGCGGCGGCAAGCTCCCGTCCGAGACCCCCCTGTCGACAGCGGAAATGCGGCGGCGAGGCTGGGGCGAAGTGGCATTTATGAGCTATGGGGAGTTCCTCGCGTGGCTTGAAGGGGCGCTCAACGATACGCATCAATGGCAGACGGGCATACGTTCGACGCTGCTAAATGAGGCGAAGGCCCGCGCGATCGGCGTGGCCCCGCTCACGCGAGACGAAGCCGCCTTGTCCTACAAGTACCGCTATCCCGTCCATGCCGTGGGATACAACTGGCTGCAGTCCAACGAAGATTCGGCAAAGCGCCTGGCGGCCAGAGTCAATGCGTTCATGGCCTTCTACCGGAGTAAGGGATTCATGTGCGACCGCGCCATCCTCGTCACGCATTCGATGGGCGGACTTGTCGGGAGGTATTTCACTGAGTCGATGGGCGGCAGGGAAGTCATCCTCGGTGTGGTGAATGGGGTCATGCCGGCGACCGGCGCTGCGGCAGCCTACAAGCGGGTGAAAGCCGGTACGGAGGGTGCGGCGGGAAGCGTCCTGGGTAGTAATGCCGAAGAAGTGACGGCGGTTTTTGCACAAGCGCCCGGACCCCTGCAATTGCTGCCCACGCCCGAGTACGGCAGCCATTGGCTGAAGATCCGTGATGGCAACCGCATGGTCTCGCTTCCGCAGTCAGATCCCTACAACGAGATCTACACCGTGCGGGGAAAGTGGTGGGCGCTATGCCACGAACACCTTATCAATCCGCTCGATACGTACAAAAAAACAGTAAACGAGGACTGGCAACGGTACGTGGAAACCGTTGAGACGCTAGTGCGCCCATTTCATCGTGCCATCGCGAACCGATATCACGCGAATACGTATGCGTTCTACGGCGACGATACCGCACACAAGACATGGGGAGAGGTCACATGGGGGCGGCGTTATGCTGGGCCGCGCTTCGGGCCGCGCGCCATTGATGACCTTGCCGAGGGAACGGTAATGCACGACACAGGCCGTGGCACCCTTTCGGTCCTCACGCGCAGCGCCGGAAACCCATTGCACGTTGTCTTTGACCTGAACGGTGCAGACGAGAGCGGCGACGGCACTGTCCCGCGCCGGTCCGGCGCAGCGCCACGGGAGAAAGCGAAGGTCTGCCTGGCTTACCGAGGGATCGAGCACGAAGCCGCGTTCAATGTCGGGTCACTCCGCCTATTCACGGTCTGGTCGATTGTCAAGATCACGGATGCCGTGAAAGACACTTCCATGGCCCATTGCAAATGAAACGCCTCACGTCGCTGCTTATCGTGATCCATGCGCTTGTGCTACCGGCTTGTGGGAAGACCCCTCCATTGACGCCTCAAGAACAACAGACCGTGAACGCCCTGACTTCCAATTTGACCCCACGTTGTGTGGGACGCCATCTTATCGATTTTCCTGCAGGCATGACCGTCGAAGGCTCGGCCATCGTGGAACACGCACGGGTCAAGACGAAGATCATGTCCCTCGATGAATTCAATAAGGAAATCTCCGCGCGCGAGGCGGAACTCAAGGCGGTGAAGAGCATTGACGCTCACCCATTTCTCTATCTCAACGTGCCCGCGTGGGATGAGCACTCCCGCTACTTCATGCACCGGGGTTCGGAACGCAGCCACATCGCAAACCGGATTCTGGAGGGCTATCGTTGGGAGAATGGGGTTCGTGTCAAGGTGCTGCTGGAGGCGTCCGATTTTACCAGCCCCGATCAGGCGGATGACCCGATCGTGCAGCGTATGGAAGTCAAGAACGACGTCCGGCCAAAGGCCAACCATGTCTTTGAACTGCTCACGAATTTTCGCGGCCGTGCCGAGAACAAGATTCCAACGGAGCCGGGATTGTGCCTGCCGTACGGCCTGATTCTCGGCAAGGCGCGAGAAGGTGAGCGCGTGACTGCGATTTTTGCTCTTGAAAGCCACGAGGATGTCGACTTCACGCTTGTGACAGATTCGGGTCTCGCCGAAGTAGGTTCGCTATTGCAGCGGCATCGGCAGATTGAGGACGCGTTGTCGCAGATCAAGGGCGGACGAACGGTGCGTAAAGGGAAGGTCGCTTTGGCCGGCGTTGACGCCGAGGAATGGCTGTTGGCAGGCCCAAGACCCACCACGGAAGTGCATGGGCATCTCTTCACCCTGGAAGGGAACGCCCTCGCGGACGATGTGTTGGCACCTTTCGTACGGCTCGATATGGAGACAGCGAATCCGCTTCCGGACTATCGTCCGCTCGAACGCGCATCGCTGACGGACGCCGAGGCCCTCGCGGTCTGGGACGCCATCTCCCGAACCCTGCGGCCCCGGCCGAATGCCTTCTGAGCGCGCCGCGATGATGAAACGATATGTGGTGATCAGCGCGATCCTGGGCGCATCGCT
>Ga0099826_10000022_pt1 | contig 159004 bp, 152 predicted proteins | sample Mtrugardesep15_FD_76830 | JGI IMG/M metagenome (GOLD analysis project Ga0099826, IMG submission 76830) | Root nodule microbial communities of legume samples collected from California, USA - M. trunc garden sep15 | ecosystem: Host-associated > Plants > Roots > Nodule | place: USA: California... | reverse complement strand
GAACTTCCGCTTCGCCGCGCCGCTGGCCGACCGCTTCTACGTGATGGAGCACGGGCAGATCGTCGAGCGCTTCGCCGCCGCCGAACTGCAGGCCAAGATGCCGGTGCTGAACGAACTGCTTGGGGTCTGATCCGCGCGCGCCCTCGTGCGTGCGGGTTACTCGATTGATGGTGGCAGGAACGGGTGGCGTGAGCACGCTGCCGAAACTCAGGAGACAAAACATGAAGATGACTCGGCTGGCCGTGGCTGTGGCGGCGACTGTTCTGGGCGCGGTGTCCACGGGGGCATCGGCGCAGGTGTCGGGCGACACCGTGAAGATTGGCTATATTACCGACCTGTCGGGCCTGTACGCCGACATCGACGGCCCGGGCGGCCTGGAAGCGGTGAAGATGGCCATCGAGGACCATGGCGGCAAGGTGCTGGGCAAGCCGATCGAGCTGATGTCCGCCGATCACCAGAACAAGGCCGACATCGCCGCCTCGAAGGCGCGCGAGTGGATGGACCAGCAGGGCCTGGACATGCTGCTGGGCGGCACCAACTCCGGCACGGCGCTGGCCATGAACAAGGTGGCGTCCGAGAAGAAGCGCGTCTATATCAACAACGGCGCCGGCACGGCCCGCCTGACCAACGAGGAGTGCTCGCCGTACACGGTGCACTACGCGTATGACACGGTGGCGCTGGCCAAGGGCACCGGCAGCGCGGTGGTGAAGCAGGGCGGCAAGTCGTGGTTCTTCCTGACCGCCGACTACGCCTTCGGCCACTCGCTCGAGACCGACACGGCCGCCGTGGTCAAGGCCAATGGCGGCACGGTGGTTGGCTCCGTGCGCCATCCGCTGTCGGCATCGGACTTCTCTTCGTTCCTGCTCCAGGCGCAATCGTCCAAGGCGCAGATCCTGGGCCTGGCCAACGCCGGTGGCGACACGATCAACTCGATCAAGGCGGCCAAGGAATTCGGTATCACGAAGAATATGAAGATCGCTGGTCTGCTCATGTTCATCAATGACGTGCATAGCTTGGGCCTGAAGAACACCGAGGGCCTGCTGATGACCGACAGCTGGTACTGGGACATGAACGACGACACCCGCAAGTGGGCGAATCGCTACTTCGGCAAGATGAAGAAGATGCCGAGCAGCTTGCAGGCAGCCGACTACTCGGCGGTCAGCACCTACCTGAAGGCGGTGGAGACGGCCAAGACCGACGATCCGGACAAGGTGATGGCCGAGCTGAAGAAGATGAAGATCAACGACTTCTACAACAAGGGGCAGATCCGCGCCGACGGCCGCAACATCCACGACATGTACCTGATGCAGGTGAAGGCGCCGGCGGAATCGAAGAAGCCTTGGGACTACCTGAAGGTCGTGGCAACGATCCCGGGTGACCAGGCCTTCACGACGGTTGCCGAGTCGAAGTGCGCAATGTTGAAGAAGTAAGCATTGGTTTTGCGCCCCTCTCCCGCTGGCGGGGGAGGGGATAGACACTCAGGCACTCGACGCCAATGGACATATTCGGAATTCCTCTACCCGCCATGCTGTCCCAGTTGCTGCTGGGGCTGGTCAATGGCGCTTTCTACGCGATGCTGAGCCTCGGGCTGGCCGTGATTTTCGGCCTGCTCAACGTCATCAACTTCGCACACGGCGCGCTGTTCATGCTCGGCGCGCTGCTGGCCTGGGCGGGCATGGAGTACGCCGGGCTCAATTACTGGGTCATGCTGGCGCTCTCGCCGATCATCGTCGGCGTGCTCGGCGTGATCATCGAGAAGTCGATGCTGCGCTGGATCTACAAGCTCGACCATATCTACGGGCTGCTGCTGACGCTGGGCATCACGCTGGTGATTGAAGGCGTGTTCCGCTCGATCTACGGCGTCTCGGGCCTGCCGTACTCGCCGCCCGACGCGCTGCAGGGCGCCACCGACCTCGGCTTCATGATCCTGCCGAACTACCGCGCCTGGGTCGTGGTCGCCTCGCTGGTGGTCTGCTTCGCCACGTGGTTCGTGATCGAAAAGACCAAGCTCGGTGCCTACCTGCGGGCCGGTACCGAGAACCCCAAGATGGTGGAAGCCTTCGGCGTCAACGTGCCGCTGATGGTGACGCTGACCTACGGCTTCGGCGTGGCGTTGGCGGCCTTCGCAGGCGTGCTGGCGGCGCCGGTGATCCAGGTGTCGCCGCTGATGGGCCAGAACCTGATCATCGTTGTGTTCGCCGTGGTGGTGATCGGCGGCATGGGGTCGATCATGGGTTCCATCCTCACCGGCCTGGGCCTCGGCGTAATCGAGGGCCTGACCAAGGTGTTCTATCCTGAGGCATCGGCCACGGTGGTGTTCTTCATCATGGTGATCGTGCTGCTGCTGCGCCCGGCTGGCCTGTTCGGGAGGGAGAAGTGATGAGCGGACAAACCGGACAAACCGCGGTGCCTGTGAGCACCGGAACCGTCAGGAACGGAGTGGGTGTGCAGAAGAAGGTGCTTTACGGCTTGCTGCTGCTGGGGCTGATCGTGGCCCCGATGGCGGGCGCCTACCCGGTGTTCGTGCTCAAGGTGATGTGCTTCGCGCTGTTCGCCTGCGCGTTCAATCTGCTGATCGGCTTCACCGGGCTGCTCTCGTTTGGCCACGCGGCCTTCTTCGGCGGCGCCGGCTACGCGGCCGGCCATGCGATGAAGGTCTGGGGCGTGACGCCGGAAGTGGGCCTGATCCTCGGCACGCTGACCGGGGCCGGCATCGGCTACGTGGTCGGCTCGCTGGCCATCCGACGGCAAGGCATCTATTTCTCGATGATCACGCTGGCGCTGGCGCAGATGCTGTTCTTCATCTGCCTGCAGGCGCCGTTCACGGGCGGCGAGGATGGCCTGCAGGGCATTCCGCGCGGCAAGCTGTTCGGCGTGCTCTCGCTCTCCGAGGACATCACGCTGTACTACGTGGCGCTGGCCATCATCGTCGCCGCGTTCGCGCTGATCGTACGCACCGTGCACTCGCCGTTCGGCCAGATCCTCAAGGCTATCAAGGAGAACGAGCCGCGCGCGATTTCGCTTGGATACGATGTCGATCGCTTCAAGCTGCTCGCCTTCGTGATCTCGGCCGCGCTGTCCGGGCTGGCGGGTTCGATCAAGGCGCTGGTACTGGGCTTCGGCACGCTGACCGACGTGCACTGGTCGATGTCCGGCTCGGTGATCCTGATGACGCTGGTGGGCGGCCTGGGCACGCTGTCTGGCCCGATCGTCGGCGCCTTCGTGGTGGTGGCGCTCGAAAACAAGCTTGGCGACATCGGTTCGTTCCTGGCGCACCTGACCGGCATCTCCTGGTTCAATGCGCTCGGCGAGTCGGTGACGATGGTCACCGGCATCATCTTCGTGATCTGCGTGCTGACGTTCCGCCGGGGCATCATGGGCGAGCTGATCGCGCTGACGAGTCGCAAAAAGTAGTAAAAGTGCGAGTGATGACAGGCCGACATGCCCGATTTTGGGGCTAGGGTTTCTGCTAGCTTGTTTCATACGCACCGCTTCGTTACATTGCATATACGGTTTTCGCAGGTTAAATGGAGGCGGAAGCGAGGAGACGACAGGCGCGCACCCGGTGTCGGGTAGCAGCAGCCAATACAATGAAAAGGCGTTGCCAGGTGATCCTTGGCAGCGCCTTTTTGATTTGTAGCGCCCGCTGGCGCGCCAGGCTTATCTCCCGACCGTCCTTCCTGTCCATGGATCACCCATCCCCGCATTCCTCGCGCCCACAAGGGCTCGTGCGGGTCGGCACCCCTGCCGACGCCGCTTTGATCGACGCCTGGCTGATGGCCCGTGCGCCGCTTGCCGTACCCGAGGCCCGCGCCCGCAGGCTGTCGCTGGAAGCACTCCTGGCGCAGGGTGCGCAGGGGCTTTGTCTTATCGATGGCGCCATCGCCGATGCCGGAAACCCGGGCGGCGAGGCGAGCCCCAACACGGTGCATGGTCTGCTACCGGTGACACTTATCCACAGCTTGTCCACCGGAGGCCGCGTTGCGCTGGCGGCGGAGTGGTGGGGGCCGGCCGATCTGGACGATCCGGCGGCTTCGACGGCGTCCCTCGCCGCCTGCTGTGACGTGCTGGCCGACTGGTGCCGCGCGCATGGTATCCGGCAGGTGTGGCTGGCGCCCGGCTTGCTGGCCGATCCCGCAGCCGCGCCGCGCGGCTTCGCCCCCGGGGCCGACGGGCTCCTGCACCGCAGCCTCGTGCCGACGCCCAAGCAGCTCGGCTGACCTCGGCATCGACCCCAATCCCGCTACTGGCCGGCTTTCCCGGCCGACCCTGACTGTTGCGCCCGCGCCGCTGCGGGTTAATCCCGCCTTTTCGTACGAAATCGCTGTGTTAGACTCGATTCGCATTCCCGACCGCACGGTCGGGGAATGCAACTGCGCAATCCGGGGGTAAACCGCGCAGGACGGGAAAATCAAAAGGGACGGTCTTCGAAGTTCCCGACATTGACGCTGGTGCCAGCGCTGCGCCGGCCATAGAGCCCGAAAAACGGGCCAAACCAAGAACTGAGGGCATCCGCCGGCCGGAAGCCGGCGGATGCCTTTTTCCTTTTTGGAACCGAAGGAGACGAGATGACATTCAAGCGCGCCAGCGTGATGGCCCTTGCCGCCGCCAGCCTGTTCGCCGGGGCGGCCAGTGCTCAGGTCAAGGTGGGGGTCACCGTATCGGCCACCGGGCCTGCCGCTTCGCTCGGCATTCCCGAGAAGAACACGTTCACGCTGCTGCCCAAGGAGATCGCGGGCAAGAAGATCGAGTACTTCGTGCTCGACGACGCCACCGACACCACCACTGCCGTCAAGAACACCCGCAAGCTCATCAGCGAGGACAAGGTCGACGTGGTGGTGGGCTCCACGGTTACGCCGAACTCGCTCGCGATGGTCGACATCGCCGCCGAGAGCGAGACGCCGATGATCTCGATGGCCGCTTCGGCCCGCATCATCGAGCCGATGGACGCCAAGCGCGCCTGGGTCTTCAAGACGCCGCAAAACGACTCGCACATGGCCACTGCCATTGCCGAGCACATGACGAACAACAACGTGAAGACGGTGGCATTCATCGGCTTCGCGGATGCCTACGGCGAAAGCTGGGCGCAGGAATTCGCCAAGGTGGCGGAGATGCGCAAGATCAAGGTTGTGGCCAACGAGCGCTTTGCGCGCACCGACAACTCGGTGACGGGTCAGGTGCTCAAGATGATGGGCGCCAACGCCGATGCGGTGCTGATCGCTGGTTCGGGTACGCCGGCCGCGCTGCCGGCCAAGACGCTCAAGGAGCGCGGCTACAAGGGCAAGATCTACCAGACCCACGGCGTGGCCAACCCGGACTTCCTGCGCGTCTGCGGCAAGGACTGCGAGGGCACGTTCCTGCCGGCTGGTCCGCTGCTGGTGGCCGAGCAGCTGCCCGACAGCAATCCGGTGAAGAAGCCGGCCGTGGCCTACAAGACCGCCTACGAGAAGGCCTTCGGCGGCCAGGTGTCGACCTTCGGCGGCCACGCCTGGGACGCCGGCCTGCTGCTGCAGAACGCGATCCCGGAAGCGCTCAAGAAGGGCCAGCCCGGCACCAAGGAATTCCGCAAGGCACTGCGCGACGCCCTGGAGCAGACCAAGAACCTGCCCGTCTCGCACGGCATCATCACCATGAGCCCCACCGACCACCTCGGCATGGACCAGCGCGCGCGCGTGATGGTGCAGATCGTGGATGGCAAGTGGAAGCTGCAAACGAAGTAAGCCGGCATTCGACCGGCGGTACGGAGCAAGTCGCGGAGTCACGAGGCAAAAAAGGGCGCATGGCGATCCATGCGCCCTTTTTTTGTCCGCCGGATCCTGTGATGATGCCCGCATGACCCTGTTCAGGAGGGCGGCGCCGCCAAGCTGGTAACGCCGCACCTCCTTCCACGACACGTTCCCAGACACGGGGAGACAATGGACCTCTCGATTGCGGCCATCCTGGCGCAGGACGGCATCACCTCCGGCGCCATCTACGCGCTGCTGGCACTGGCACTGGTGCTGGTGTTCTCGGTGACGCGCGTCATCTTCATCCCCCAGGGCGAGTTCGTGGCGTATGGCGCCCTGACGCTCGCCGCGATGCAGGCCGGCCACGCGCCGCAGACCACGTGGCTGCTGCTGGCGATGGGCGTGCTGACGTTCCTCTACGAGTGCGTGACCGTGGTACGTAGTGCCGAGCTGCGCCGCACCGCCCCGCGCCGGCTGGCCGTGCTGGCCGGCAAGTACGTCGTGTTTCCGCTGGCCGTTCACCTTGTCGTGCAGCAGTACGGCGGGCAGCCGCTGCCGATGCTCGCGCAGATCGCCCTGACGCTGCTGATCGTGATTCCGCTCGGGCCGATGCTGTACCGGCTGGCGTACCAGCCGCTGGCCGAAGCCAGCACGCTGGTGCTGCTGATCGTCTCCGTGGGGGTCCACTTCGCGCTCGTGGGGCTGGGTCTGGTGATGTTCGGCGCCGAGGGCTCGCGTACCAGCGCGTTCTCCGATGCGCGCTTCGACATCGGCACCTTGAGCGTCTCGGGCCAGAGCCTGTGGGTGGTGGGCGTGTCGGCGCTGCTGATCGGCGCGCTGTACTTCTATTTCGAGCGCACGCTCCAGGGCAAGGCGCTGCGTGCCACGGCCGTGAACAGGCTCGGCGCGCGGCTGGTCGGCATCGGCACCACGCAGGCGGGGCGGTTGTCGTTCACGCTGGCGGCGGCGATGGGCGCGCTGTGCGGCATCCTGATCGCGCCGCTGACCACGGTGTACTACGAGTCCGGCTTCCTCGTGGGCCTGAAGGGCTTCGTGGGCGCCATCGTCGGCGGGCTGGTCAGCTATCCGGTGGCCGCGCTCGGCGCGATCCTCGTCGGCCTGCTCGAATCCTATTCGTCCTTCTGGGCCAGCGCGTTCAAGGAGGTCATCGTATTTACCTTGATTATCCCGGTGCTGTTGTGGCGCTCGCTGACCAGCAAGCATGTCGAGGAAGAGGAGTAAGCCATGACACTGCTGACCGAGAAGCCCGTGGCCGACAAGCCGGTGGAGATCATCCACCCTCGCACGAAGGCGCGCACCCCAGCCGCCACGCGCAATCGTATTTTCACGATGTTGTTCGTCGTCGTGCTGGCCTTGCTGCCTGTGCTGCCGACGCCCGAGTTCTGGATCACGCTCGGCAACTACATCGGTCTCTATAGCATCGTGGCGATCGGGCTGGTGCTGCTGACGGGCGTCGGCGGCATGACCTCGTTCGGGCAGGCGGCGTTCGTGGGCCTGGGCGCCTACAGCACGGCCTACCTGACGACGCAGTTCGGCCTGTCGCCGTGGTTCGGGCTGCTGGTGGGGCTGGGCATCACGATGGCCTGCGCCTACGTGATCGGGCTGATCACCATGCGGATGTCGGGCCACTACCTGCCGCTGGCGACGATCGCCTGGGGGCTCTCGCTGTTCTTCCTGTTTGGCAACCTTGAATTCCTGGGCAAGTACGACGGCCTGAATGGCGTGCCGGTGCTGTCGTTCTTCGGTGTGTCGCTGCAGTCCGGGCGCTCGATGTTCTATCTGATCTGGGTGGTGGTGCTGCTCGCCGTGCTGGCCATGCAGAACCTGCTGAACTCGCGGCCGGGCCGTGCCATCCGTGCGCTCAAGGGCGGCGGCACGATGGCCGAGGCGATGGGCGTGAACACCGCCTGGATGAAGGTGGTGATCTTCGTCGTGGCGGCGGTGCTGGCCTGCGTGTCGGGCTTCCTCTACGCGCACCTCCAGCGCGCCGTGAACCCGACGCCGTTCGGGCTCAACTACGGCATCGAGTACCTGTTCATGGCCGTGGTGGGCGGCGTGGGCCACGTATGGGGCGCGGTGCTCGGCGCGGGCATCCTGACCATCCTCAAGGACGTGCTGCAGGGGCTGCTGCCGAAGCTGCTCGGCTCCACGGGCAATTTCGAGATCATTGTCTTCGGTGTGCTGATGGTGCTGCTGCTGCAATACGCGAGCGACGGCATCTGGCCGTTCTTGCGCCGGCTGTTCCCGTCGGGGCCACCGGTGACGGCGCCGGACGATGCCCAGCCGCTGCCGGTGCGCCAGAAGCCCGAGGCCGGCGAGCTGATCCTCGACGTGCGTGCGGCGCGCAAGCACTTCGGCGGGTTGGTGGCCGTGAACGACGTGAGCTTCCAGGTGCGCGCCGGCGAGATCATCGGGCTGATCGGGCCGAACGGCGCCGGCAAGTCCACCACGTTCAATCTCGTCACGGGTGTGCTGCCGCTGACGCGGGGCGAGGTGCGGTACCGCGGTGAGGTGATTTCGGGCTTGCCGTCGCGCGAGATCGTCAAGCGCGGCGTGGGCCGGACCTTCCAGCACGTGCACCTGCTGCCGACGATGACGGTCCTCGAAAACGTAGCCATCGGCGCGCACCTGCGCGGCGACTTCCGCCCCCAGGGCGGCGTGGCGGCGGCGATTCTCCGCATGAATCAGGCCGAGGAGCAGAAGCTGCTGTTCGAAGCGCGCCGGCAGCTCGAGCGCGTGGGGCTGGCCGACTGCATGTATATGGAAGCCGGCAGCCTCGCGCTGGGCCAGCAACGCATTCTGGAGATCGCGCGTGCGCTGTGCTGCGACCCGGCGCTGCTGCTGCTGGACGAGCCAGCGGCCGGCCTGCGTTACAAGGAGAAGCAGGCGCTGGCCGAGCTGCTGAAGAAGCTGAAGGGCGAGGGCATGAGCGTGTTGTTGGTCGAGCATGACATGGACTTCGTGATGAACCTGACCGATCGCCTCGTGGTGATGGAGTTCGGGACGCGCATCGCCGAGGGCGTGCCGGAGGAGGTCCAGAAGAATCCGGCTGTGTTGGAAGCCTATCTGGGCGGCGTCGAGTGAGGATATGAGATGAATCTGATTCTGGAAGTCGATGACCTGCATGTTCGCTACGGCAAGGTCGAGGCGGTGCATGGCGCCAGCCTGAAGGTGGAGGCCGGGAAGATCGTGACCGTGATCGGTCCGAATGGCGCGGGCAAGTCCACGATGCTCAACGCGATCATGGGCGCGCTGCCGGTGAGTGGATCGTCGAACGGCGCGGTGCGCTACCTCGGCCATGACATGGCGGGCATTCCGGTGGAGGGGCGCGTCGCGCGCGGCATGTGCCTGGTGCCGGAGAAGCGCGAGTTGTTCGCGTCGATGACGGTGGAGGACAACCTGCAACTGGGCGCGTTCCGTCGCAAGAAGGCCGGCGAGCGCAATTACCTCGATCAGATGGAGGTGGTCTACGGGCTGTTTCCCCGGCTGAAAGAGCGGGCGAAGCAGGACGCCGGCACGCTGTCAGGCGGCGAGCGCCAGATGCTGGCGGTGGGCCGCGCGCTGATGGCCAAGCCGCAACTGCTGATGCTCGACGAGCCCAGCCTTGGGCTGGCGCCGCTGATCGTCAAGGAGATCTTCCACATCATCCACAACCTGCGCGAGACCGGCGTAGCGACGCTGCTGATCGAGCAGAACGCGCGCGCCGCGTTGCAGGTGGCCGACTATGCCTATGTGATCGAGACCGGCGACATGGCGATGGAAGGGCCGGCTTCCGAGTTGGCTAGCAATCCGAAGGTGATCGAAACGTACCTGGGGCTGGCGAAGAAGGCGGCCTAGTGTACGAAGTAGGTACGGTTGGTTACTTGGATGAATGAAAGCCGGCGTTGAGCCGGCTTTTTTATTTGTGCAGGGAATATCAGGCTGGAGTAGATGGGCGGGATGGATGTTTTTTCCCTTGGCTTAGGAGATCTCATCTATCCAGTTCATCCTCCTTCGCCACCTCCAACAGCCATGCGCGGAAGCAATTCAGCGCCACATGGTCGCGCCGCTCCTTCGGGGCGCAGAGGAAGTATCCACGCTGCAGCCGGATCGGCAGATCGAAAGGTGCGACCACTGCGCCGGCGGCGATTTCGTCGCGCACCAGGCAGCGCTGGAGCACCGCCACGCCCATGTCCGCCTTCACTGCCTGGACGAGGATCGACACCTGATCGAAGCCGGTGGCCAGTCGGGGCGCAGCACTGGGTACGCCCGCTGCTTCGAGCCAGTGCTGCCAATTGGCGGGCGCCGTGGTGTGGAACAGCAGCGGTTCCTGGAGCAGATCGGCGGGGTGCTGCCATCTTCCCGCCGCGCGCCGTGCGTGGGCCCGTGCGGGGTGGCAGATCGGCACCATCTCGCGGCCAATCACATAGTCGACTTGCAGACCCGGCCACTTGTCGGCCACGCCGGCGAGCAGCGCCGCATCGGGCGACGGCCCGGAGAGATCCTCGTTGCGGCGATAGGGCACGAAGTCGAGCCGGATGTCGGGGTGTCGGCGGTGAAAGTCGGGCAGGCGCGGCACGAGCCAGACGCTCGCCAGCGTGGGGACGGCTGACAGCGTGAGGTGGTGCTGCCGGGCCTGATCCCGTTGCAGCATCGCCGCGCTGGCGGCTTCGATGGCGGCCAGTGGGCCAGCCACGGCCTCAAGATAGATTCGTCCCGCCTCGGTGAGCGTCAGCCGATGTGCGTTGCGATGGACCAGCGGCTGGCCGAAGTGTTCTTCCAGGCGCGCGATGGCCCGGCTGATGGCGCCCTGGGTCACGCAGAGCGTCTCCGCCGCGCGCGTGAAACTGCCCAGCCGCGCCGCCGTGGCGAACGCGTGCAACTCGGACATCGACGGGGAACGGAGCCGCATGGGGCAGGGCGCGGGGGCGCTTGGTTAGGATGAGCTTTGGTAATGCAACCGTGCAATATAGTCGTTTGTGCGCGACCGGTAAACTCCCGACACTCGACGCTCGGTATCCCCATCGAGAACGATAAAGAGGAGTTTGATCCCATGACCCGAGCCCGTTCCCCGCGACGCCAGTTCCTGCTGACCGGCATCGCCATGGCCGCCACGCTGGGCGCCACCGTCAGCGGCCACGCCATCGCGCAAGGCAGCTATCCGAACAAGCCGATCCGGCTTGTCGTGCCGTTCGCGGCGGGCGGTTCCACCGATCTGTCGGCACGCCTGGTGGCCGAATTCGCCGGCCGGGAGCTGGGCCAGACCATCGTCGTGGACAACAAGGGTGGGGCGGGCGGCTCCATCGGCATGGAGCAGGTGGCGCGCTCGGCGCCGGACGGCTACACGATCGGCATGGCCACTGTGAGCACGCACGGCTCGAACCCGGCCGTCTACCCGAAGCTCGGCTATGACCCGATCAAGGACTTCGCGCCGGTCACCAACGTGATTGCCATCCCGAGTGTGTTCGCCGTCCACCCGAGCGTGCCGGCCAAGACGATGCAGGAGTTCATCGCGCTGGCCAAGGCCAACCCGGGCAAGTACACGTTCGCGTCGCCCGGTGCGGGCTCGCTGGGGCACGTCAACATCGAGAACTTCATGATGCTGGCCAAGATCGACCTGCTGCACGTGCCGTACAAGGGCGCCGGGCTGGCGCTCAATGACGCCGTGGCAGGGCAGGTCAATGCGATCACCGACAACCTGTCGTCCACGCTGCCCCACGTGAAATCGGGCCGCCTGCGCGCGCTGGCGGTGCTGGGCGCGGCACGCTCGTCGCAGTTGCCGAATGTGCCGACCTATAACGAGCTCGGCTTCAAGGACATGGGCGATGGCGGCTGGTTCGGCATCGTCGCACCGGCCGGCACGCCGCCGGCCATCGTCGACAAGCTCAACGCCGCCATCCACAAGGCCATGCAGAACCCCGAGTTCAAGCGCAAGGTCGAGGAGTCCGGCGGTACGCTGGTCCCGACCACGCCTGACCAGTTCAAGGCGCAGATCCAGCAGGCCATGGCCCGCTATGCCCGCGTGGCCAAGGCTGCCAACATCAAGCTGGACTGAGCGATGACGACCTTCGAAGCTGTACAGGGCGACGCCCCGATTGGCCCGTTCTCGCTGGCCGGCCCCCAGGGTGATCCGCTGCCGCTGGTTTGCGATTCTCCGCACAGCGGCGTGTTCTATCCGGACGACTTCCGCGCGGTGGTGCCACTGGCGCGGCTGCGAGGCGGGGAGGACACCCACATCGACACGCTGTGGGAAGCCGTGCCCAAGGTCGGCGGGACGCTGGTCGCGGCCACTTTCCCCCGCGTCTATATCGACCCGAACCGGATGCTCGACGACCTCGACCCGGACCTGCTCGACGGCCCCTGGCCGACCACGCTGGCCCCGGGCGAGAAGACGCGCCTCGGCTACGGACTGGTCTGGCGCAGGCTGGATGCGAATACCCCGATCTATGACCGCAAGCTGTCCGTAGCGGAAGTGCAGACACGGATCGACCGCTATTACCGGCCGTACCACGCGGTGCTGTCGTCGGCGGTGGAGGCCGCTTACAGCCGCTTCGGCGCGGTGTGGCACTTGAACCTGCACTCGATGCCGAACAACGCCTACGAGCGGCTCAAGATCCAGAGCCCGCACCTGCTGGCGGACTTCGTACTGGGCGACCGGGACGGCACCACATGCGAGCCCGGCCTCGTCAACCTCGTGGAGCGGGAACTGCGGAAGATGGGCTACACCGTAGCCCGCAACGACCCGTACAAGGGTGTGCAGCTCATCGCCCAAATCGGCCGCCCCGCCGAGCGCCGCAACAGCCTCCAGATCGAGATCCGCCGCCCGCTCTATATGGATGAGGCGACCAAGGTACCCAATGCGGGTTTCGTGACCCTCCAGCGGGATCTGGGACTACTGTCGGCGAGCATCGCCACGTATATCCGCGGGAAGCTTTGAAAGCGGTACTGCGATGTTTCACGTGAAACATCGGAGAGGGAAGGGCCCCGCGGAAGCGGGGCTTTTTCTTTGGGGGCTTAACAGATGACGCCGCCGATGCTTTTGCCGGTTTTCAAGTCGAAACCGACGTAGCACACGTATTCCTTGGCAGAGTATCGTAGACAAGAAATTTCTCTTTTTTCCCTCACGCGAGTCGAGGCGTCCGCACCGCATGCATCAGGCCGGTCCGGCCCAAGGGCGTTGAACATCTCTCGGGCGGCGCTACCCGAGATCAAAAAGGAAATCTTAGTGTCGCCTTTGCTGGGCGGGATCGTGTCGCCAAGATAGCCGCCATATACAACGTACTCCACTTTTGCTGGACGAAACTCGTACTCCCACGCCGAAGCTGCAGCGCTCACTGCCGCCACGCCCAGCAATGTGGCGACCAGGACCATAGCCATTTGATATCTCATTGTCCTTATCCTCGGACACGAACGTGCAGATGGTTATCGTGGAATGGCTTCCGGACGACCCGTGGGATTGTGAGGTCGTTAAAGTACACATAATCCACGTGTCCGCATTGCCAAATGAGCTCGACGAGTCGGCGTGTGGCGGCACGATCATAGGCCGCTCGTATTGCCCCCAGGCCCGCGCTGGGCGTTCCATAGGTGTAGTACGACGCTTCCTCTGGCGCCTGCGGCAGCATGTGAAGACCCCGTGAATCCTGGAAATTCATGACTGAACTCCTGTCTGGTGAGTCCAAGATCATGCGCCGAGGCATGTTGCGACGCAAAAAATGCATCAAATACGTCACAAATGACGTGCGTGGCGGAGATCACAGATTGTGTTCCACGTGAAACACTTCCTCCCACCATGTACCGCACCCGCCATGTTTCACGTGAAACATGGTGTCCGACCAAAGTCCCTCATGGGATTGCCGCTATAATTCGGCATCCTGAATTTTCCCGCCCAGCCTCCCGGAGGAGGTGTCCCATGCTTTACCCGAAAGAGTTCGATGTCATTGTCGTCGGTGGTGGTCACGCCGGCACCGAAGCCGCGCTTGCCGCCGCCCGTATGGGCTGCCAGACGCTGCTGTTGAGCCATAACATCGAGACGTTGGGTCAGATGAGCTGCAATCCGTCGATCGGCGGCATCGGCAAGGGGCATCTGGTCAAGGAAGTGGACGCCATGGGCGGCGCGATGGCAGCGGCCACGGACGAGTCCGGTATTCAGTTCCGCATCCTCAACTCCAGCAAGGGTCCGGCCGTCCGCGCCACGCGCGCCCAGGCGGACCGTGTGCTGTATCGCAAGGCGATTCGGACTCGGCTGGAGAACCAGCCGAACCTGATGCTGTTCCAGCAGGCCGTCGATGACCTGATGGTGGAGGGCGACCGCGTGGTTGGCGCCATGACCCAGGTTGGCATCGCCTTCCGGGCGCGGGCAGTGGTGCTGACGGCGGGGACGTTCCTCGACGGCAAGATCCACGTCGGGCTGGATAACTACACGGGTGGGCGTGCCGGCGATCCGGCGGCGGTCTCCTTGTCGGCACGTCTGAAGGAATTGAAGCTGCCGCAGGGCCGGCTTAAGACCGGCACGCCGCCTCGTATCGACGGGCGCACCATCGACTTTTCGGTGATGGAAGAGCAGCCGGGCGATCTCGATCCGGTGCCGGTGTTCTCCTTCCTGGGCCGTCCGGAGCAGCATCCGCAGCAGCTTCCGTGCTGGATCACGCATACCAACAGCCGTACCCACGACATCATTCGCGGCGGCCTGGACCGCTCGCCGATGTACACCGGTGTGATCGAAGGGGTAGGGCCGCGTTACTGCCCGAGCATCGAGGACAAGATCCATCGCTTTTCGAGCAAGGAAAGCCACCAGATCTTCCTCGAGCCGGAAGGGCTGACGACGACCGAGTTCTATCCGAATGGCATCTCCACGAGCCTGCCGTTCGACGTGCAGCTCGATCTGGTCCATTCAATCCGCGGCATGGAGAACGCGCACATCCTGCGCCCCGGCTACGCAATCGAATATGACTATTTCGATCCGCGCGCGCTGAAGGCGTCGCTGGAGAGCAAGGCGATCCAGGGGCTGTTCTTCGCCGGCCAGATCAACGGCACGACCGGGTACGAGGAAGCCGCCGCGCAGGGCCTGCTGGCTGGTATCAACGCGGGCTGCTTTGTGCGCGAGCGCGATGCCTGGACGCCGCGCCGGGACCAAGCCTACCTCGGCGTGCTGGTCGATGACCTGATCACGCGTGGCGTGACCGAACCGTATCGGATGTTCACGAGCCGTGCCGAATTCCGCCTGAGCCTGCGCGAAGACAACGCGGATATGCGTCTGACCGAGATGGGGCGCGAACTGGGCGTGGTCGATGACGCCCGCTGGGACGCCTTCAATCGGAAGCGCGACGCTGTTTCACGTGAAACAGAGCGCCTGAAGAGCACGTGGGTCAACCCGACGCTGCTGCCCGAGGCTGACGCCGTGCCGCTGCTCGGCAAGGCCATCGAGCGCGAGTATTCGCTGGCTGATCTGCTGCGTCGCCCCGAGGTCACCTATGAGGCACTGATGGCGATGCAGAATGGCCGTCATGCGCCGGAAGGGGTGCTCGATGCAGACCCGATGCTGGCCGAGCAAATCCGCGAGCAGATCGAGATCGGCGTGAAGTACCACGGGTACATCGCCCGCCAGGCCGCCGAGGTGGACAAGCTGGAAGCCAACGAGGCGACGAAGCTGCCGCCTAATTTCGACTACACCGAGGTGCGCGGGCTGGGCTTCGAGGTCAGCCAGAAGCTGAACCAGCATCGTCCGGAAACGCTCGGGCAGGCGTCGCGGATCTCGGGCGTCACGCCGGCCGCGATCTCGCTGCTGTTGGTACACCTCAAGAAGAAGGGCATGGGACGCGGTGCGTCCGCTGCCGCGCCGGCCGGCAACGGCCAGGAGGCTGCCTGAGTGGGCGGCCCCCGACACCCCGCGATCGACGACGCCGCGCAACGCCGCCGCCTGGAAGCCGGGTTGGCGGCCATCGGCCTGACACTGGCGCCGGCCCAGATCGACACGCTGTTCGCCTACCTGACGCTGCTGCGCAAGTGGAACAGCGTGTACAACCTCACCGCCATCCGTCATCCTGACGAGATGCTCACGCACCATCTGCTCGATTCGCTGACGGCCGTCCCCGCGTTGGCGGAAGCCGCGCGCGCCACGGATGCGGCCGAGCCGGCCCGGGGCAGGGTGCTCGACGTCGGCTCCGGCGGCGGCATGCCCGGGCTGCCGTTGGCGATTGCCTGTCCGGACGTGTCCGTGCTGATGGTCGACATCGTCCAGAAGAAGACCGCGTTCCTGACACAGTGCCGCGCGCAGCTTGGACTGTCCAACGCCGCCGCGCATTGGGGCCCGGTGGAGAAGCTCGAGGACGCCAGCGGCTATGCCGTGATCACGTCGCGGGCGTTCGCGGAGTTGAGCGATTTCGTGAGCCTGTCTGGCCAATTGCTGGCGCCGGGCGGGAAGCTGATCGCGATGAAGGGTATTTATCCACAGGCGGAGATCGATCGCATGGAAGCTGCTGGACTGATGGCGACGTGGCAGGTGGAGGCGGTACCGAAGCTGACGGTGCCGGAACTGGATGCGGAACGGCACCTCGTGGTGCTGTCGCGCCGGTCATGAACGATAATGTGAACAATTCAGCACAAACCGGCCTCGCGCCGGCGGTAAGCACTGAGGAGCAGCAAGCGCCTATGGCCAAGGTATTCGTGATCGCCAACCAGAAGGGCGGTGTGGGCAAGACCACCACCACGGTGAATCTGGCCGCCGGGCTGGCTGCGCAGGGGCAGCGCGTGTTGCTGGTGGACCTCGATCCGCAGGGCAATGCCTCGATGGGCTCTGGCATCGACAAGCAGTCGCTCGAACACAGCGTGTACCAGGTGCTCGTGGGGCTGTCGACGGTGCAGCAGGCGCGCCAGCGTTCCGAGTCCGGCCGCTACGACGTGGTGCCCGCCAACCGCGAACTGGCCGGTGCCGAGGTGGAACTCGTCGAGTTGGACCAGCGTGAGCGCCGGCTCAAGCAGGCGCTGGCCGAGGTGGATGGCGAGTACGACTTCGTGCTGATCGACTGCCCGCCGTCGCTGTCCCTGCTGACGCTGAACGGCCTCTGCGCCGCGCACGGCGTGATCGTGCCGATGCAGTGCGAGTACTTCGCGCTGGAGGGCCTCTCGGACCTCGTCAACACGATCAAGCAGGTCCACGCGAACCTGAACCGCGAGCTGAAGGTGATCGGCCTGCTGCGCGTGATGTTCGACCCGCGCGTGACGCTGCAGCAGCAGGTGTCGGCGCAGCTGGAGGCCCACTTCGGCGACAAGGTGTTCAAGACCGTGATTCCGCGCAACGTGCGGCTGGCCGAGGCTCCGTCCTATGGCATGCCGGGCGTGGCGTTCGACGCCGCGTCGAAGGGCGCCAAGGCGTATCTCGATTTCGGCGCGGAGATGATCGCGCGCGTGCGGCAGCTCGGTTGAGCGTCGCGGATTAGGATAGAAGGATGGCGACCATGAGTACCGCGAAGAAGAAGGGCCTCGGCCGTGGACTGGAGGCACTGCTGGGCGGCCCCGCCGAGATCGTCGAGACCGCGAAGCAGGAGGGCGCGCCCACCGTGCTGCGCCTGGAACAGCTGCAGCCGGGCAAGTACCAGCCGCGCACGCGCATGGACGAGGGTGCGCTGCAGGAGTTGGCCGCGAGCATCCGCGCGCAGGGGCTGATGCAGCCGATCCTCGTGCGCCGTGTGGCCGAGCCGGACCGCTACGAGATCATCGCTGGTGAACGCCGCTTCCGCGCCTCGAAGATCGCGGGCCTGGACAAGGTGCCGGTGCTCGTGAAGGACGTGGCCGACGAGGCCGCCGCCGCGATGGCGCTGATCGAGAACATCCAGCGTGAAGACCTGAACCCGCTCGAGGAAGCGCAGGGCATCATGCGCTTGATCCGTGAATTCCAGTTCACGCACGAGCAGGCCGCCGAGTCGGTCGGCCGCTCGCGCAGCGCGGTGTCGAACCTGCTGCGGCTGTTGAACCTGGCCAATCCCGTGCAGACGATGCTGATGGCGGGCGATCTCGACATGGGTCACGCGCGCGCGCTGCTGGCCGTCGACGGCGCCAACCAGATCACGCTCGCCAACCAGATCGTCAACAAGCGGTTGTCGGTGCGCGAGACCGAGAAGCTGGTCACGTCGACGCTCAAGCCGTTCGACCTCAAGTCGCTCAAGCAGAAGACCGGCAACGGCACGCGTGACGTGGCGCGCCTGGAAGAAGAATTGTCCGATACGCTGGGCCTGGCCGTGCAGATCAAGCTCGGCGCGCGCGGCAAGGGTCAGCTGACGATCCACTTCACCAGTAACGACGCCCTCGACGGCGTGCTCACCCGCCTGCGCGAGCCTGCGGACGGCCAGCGCGTGGCCTAGCGTCATCCGCGCGTTACGGCAACCGCTTTGTGCCCCGGAGGCACGCGGTTGTCGGCCTGTTGCGACAATGCCGCGATGTCCGTCGCGGCGCTTCCCACAATCTGCGCGATAACCGAACGGCCTGCACCGTCGAAGGGCAGGGTGCACCGCTCGCGCGCAGGTCAAATCGCCATCATGCGGCCCGTTGCGCGCGCAATCCAATTACGTCTTGCGTCATTGCCGCGCAATATCCCGCCAGCCATCATGGAGGCGTGATAGCAACCGTTGTGCGCAACATGCTGCAAGCTAACTGAAAGCAGATTGACTCGTCTCGTGGATTCCCCGTAGAATCGTGCGGTTTGAATTCTGGCCGGACCCGAAAAGTTCCGGCCTGGAACGAGGCTAGGCAGGTGGTGGTACGAGACCGACAGCAAGACCCTTCGCTGGACCGTGCAGCGTCTCCGGATCAACCGAATACCGCTCGTCGTTACGACGACTGGAGCGATCGGGATGATGACTGGGACGATGATGGCGCGAATGAAGAACAGGCTGTCGATCCGCTATCGCGTGCCGATGCGGTGACGCTGCTGGGCGAGCGTGCGCTGCGCCCGTCGCGGATGACACCAGCCAGGGTGGTGATGGCGCAGGTTGTTGTGACGCTGCTGTCGGCCTTGGCCTGGGCGGTGTTCGCGCAGGAGCAGGCGGCGTCGGGCTGGTCGGCGTTCTTTGGCGGCACGGTGTGTTTCGTGCCGAGCGGTTTCTTCGCGCTGCGCCTGTGGATGTCGCGCGGGCAGCCGTCGGTCGGCGGCCTGGTGGCCGGCGAGGCGATCAAGGTCTTCGGCACCGTCGCACTGTTCGTGCTGGTGGTGGTGCTGTACCGCGATCTGCGCTGGGTACCGATGCTGGTCACGTTCCTGTTGGCGCTGAAGACATATTGGGTGGCACTCGCGATTCGCTGAGTGGATTCCTGAAGCGGTGGCCGGATGCAAGGGTCGGCTGCCGATTCAAATGAGGCACCCCTCCGGAATATCAAGAGGTTTCAGTTTCACGCGCGGCGGGCCCACGAAGGGGCCAGTGCCGCGTGAGCAAGGTTTGCCCAGAACAACGAGGCGGCTTGCCTGGCGGTGACCGGTCACGTGACCGAAGGCCATGCAAGACGCGTACCGGGCTTCCGCCAGAGCGGGGGCCAGTACCTATCCATTTCGCAATATACGGTTCGCAACGACATGTCAGCAGAAGCTACGCAAGGCGCAGGGCATACGCTCACACCCTCAGGCTATATCGCCGAACATTTGCAGAACTTGAATTCGATCGGCGGGAAGCAGCATTCCGTGGTCGATTTCAGTGTCATCAACTATGACACGGTGTTCTGGTCCGTCCTGTGCGGCGTGCTCGCACTCTCGTTCCTCTACGCCGCCGCGCGCCGCGTGACGCCTGGCGTGCCGGGCCGCTTCCAGGCCTTCGTGGAAATGATCGTCGAGATGGTGGACGACCAGGCCAAGGGCATCATCCACGGCGACCGCTCGTGGATCGCCCCGCTGGCGCTGATGGTGTTCTGCTGGATCACCGTGATGAACGCGATCGACTTGATCCCCGTGGACTGGGTCACCGGCCTGAACCACCTGCTGGGCGTGTTCCACATCCACCTGCCGCACCACCGCGCCGTGGCCACTGCCGACCTGAACGGCACGCTGGGCATGTCCTGTGCCGTGCTGGTGCTGATGATCTACTACAGCTTCAAGATCAAGGGCGTGGGCGGCTTCATGCACGAGCTGTTCTCGGCCCCGTTCGGCGCCAAGTGGTACCTGGCCCCGTTCAACCTGATCCTGAACGTCATCGAATACCTGGCCAAGGCCGTCTCGCTCGGCATGCGGTTGTTCGGCAACATGTACGCCGGCGAACTGGTGTTCCTGCTGATCGCGCTGCTGGGTTCGATCTGGACGTTCAGCGGCGACCTGTCCGCGCTGGGCTTCGTCGGTCACGTGATTGCTGGCGCCGTCTGGGCCATCTTCCACATCCTGATCGTGCTGCTGCAGGCATTCATTTTCATGATGCTGACGCTGGTGTACATCGGCCAGGCTCACGATCACCACTGATTTCAAGGTTTTTGGTTTTTTGGTTTTTTGGTTCTAAGTCTCTCTCAATTTAAAGGAGTCATCATGCAAGCATATCTCGCCAACATCCAGGGTCTGACCGCTATCGGCATCGGCATCATCATCGGTCTGGGCGCCATCGGTGCCTGCCTGGGTATCGCCCTGATGGGCGGTAAGTACATCGAGGCATGCGCACGTCAGCCCGAGCTGATGAACCCGCTGCAAACCAAGATGTTCCTGCTGGCTGGCCTGATCGACGCGGCATTCCTGATCGGCGTGGGTGTTGCAATGCTGTTCGCCTTCGCCAACCCGCTGCTGGCTGTCATTCAGTAAGTCTTTTCGGTCTGCATGATGCTGACGGGCGGCGCAGGCCTCAGTCCGATGGCCTGGCCGCCCTTGTGCATTTATCTGTAGTTTGATTACCGAAAGGAACACACCATGAATCTGAACGCAACGTTTTTTGCGCAGATGGTCGTGTTCTTCATCCTGTGGTGGGTTGTTGCCAAATTCATTTGGCCGCCGCTGGTGAAGGCGCTCGACGAACGCGCAAAGAAGATCGCCGATGGCCTCGCCGCTGCCGAAAAAGGCAAGGCCGAGCTCGAACTCGCTAACAAGCGTGTGGACCAGGCTATGGCCGAAGCCCGCACCGAGGGTGCTCAACGCGTCGCTGACGCCGAGAAGCGCGCCCAGCTGACGGCCGACGAGATCAAGCAGAACGCCCAGGCAGAAGCCGCACGCATCATCGCCCAGGCCAAGGCCGAGGCGGATCAGCAAGTGACCCGCGCTCGCGAACAGCTGCGCGACCAGGTCGCCACGCTGGCCGTGAAGGGCGCCGAGCAGATCCTCAAGCGTGAAGTGAACGCGCAGGTGCACGCCGACCTGCTCAATCAACTCAAGGCTGAGCTCTAATCATGGCTGAAACCGCAACCATTGCCCGTCCCTACGCCGAGGCGCTGTTCCGCGTCGCGAGCGAAGCCGGTGCAGGCAACCTGGGTGCATGGTCCGAACTGGTGTCGGAGATGGGGCAGGTTGCTGCCAATCCCGACATGAAGGCGCTTGCCGACGATCCGAACGTTTCCGCCCAGAAGCTGGCGGAAGTGTTCCAGTCGGTGCTGAAGAGCCCGGTCAACGACGAGGCACGCCGCTTCGTGAACCTGCTGGCGGAGAACCACCGCCTGACGGTGCTGCCGGAAATCGCCGAACAGTTCCATGCGCTCAAGAACGCCCGCGAGGGGTCGTCCGACGTCGAGATCACCAGCGCTTTCCCGCTGGAGACCTCGCAAGTCAACGAACTGGTCGCCGCACTCGAACGCAAGTTCGGCCGCAAGCTGTACGCACAGGTGGCGGTGGACCCGTCCCTGATCGGCGGCGTGAGCGTCAAGGTCGGCGACGAAGTGCTCGACACCTCCGTGCGCGCGCGCCTGGCCGCCATGCAAGCCGCGCTGACCGCCTGACCGCAACGGCCGACGGATTGAAGAATTAGGAGCATTGTGATGCAACTGAACCCCTCAGAAATCAGCGAGCTGATCAAGTCCCGCATCTCGGGTCTTGGCGCCGACGCTGAAGTGCGCAACACCGGCACGGTGATCTCCGTGACCGATGGTATCTGCCGCGTGCACGGCCTGTCCGGCGTGATGCAGGGCGAGATGCTGGAATTCCCCGGCAACACCTTTGGCCTGGCGCTGAACCTGGAGCGTGACTCCGTGGGCGCCGTGGTGCTGGGTGAGTACGAACACATTTCCGAAGGCGACACGGTGAAGTGCACCGGCCGCATTCTGGAAGTGCCGGTGGGACGCGAACTGCTGGGCCGCGTGGTGAACACGCTGGGCCAGCCGATCGACGGCAAGGGCCCGATCAACGCCAAGGAAACGGACGTGATCGAGAAGGTGGCCCCGGGCGTGATCGCACGTCAGTCGGTGAGCCAGCCGGTGCAGACCGGCCTGAAGTCGATCGACGCGATGGTGCCGATCGGCCGTGGCCAGCGTGAGCTGATCATTGGCGACCGCCAGACCGGCAAGACCGCCGTGGCTGTCGATGCCATCATCAACCAGAAGGGCAAGGGCGTCTTCTGCGTGTACGTGGCAATCGGCCAGAAGGCTTCGACGATCGCCAACGTGGTGCGCAAGCTGGAAGAGCACGGCGCAATGGAATACACCGTCGTCGTGGCCGCCGCCGCTTCGGACTCGGCTGCCATGCAGTACCTGGCTGCCTACGCCGGCTGCACGATGGGCGAGTACTTCCGCGACCGCGGCGAAGACGCGCTGATCGTCTATGACGACCTGACCAAGCAAGCCTGGGCCTACCGCCAGGTGTCGCTGCTGCTGCGCCGCCCGCCGGGCCGCGAAGCCTACCCCGGCGACGTCTTCTACCTGCACTCGCGTCTGCTCGAGCGTGCTGCCCGCGTGAACGAAGACTACGTGTCGAAGTTCACCAACGGCGCCGTGACCGGCAAGACCGGCTCGCTGACCGCGCTGCCCGTGATCGAAACGCAGGCTGGCGACGTGTCCGCCTTCGTGCCGACCAACGTGATCTCGATCACCGACGGCCAGATCTTCCTGGAAACCGACCTGTTCAACGCCGGTATCCGCCCCGCTATCAACGCCGGTATCTCGGTGTCGCGCGTCGGTGGTGCTGCCCAGACCAAGGTCATCAAGAAGCTGTCCGGCGGTATCCGTACCGACCTGGCCCAGTACCGTGAACTGGCTGCGTTCGCGCAGTTCGCCTCGGACCTGGACGATGCCACCCGCAAGCAGCTGGAGCGCGGCCGCCGCGTGACGGAACTGCTGAAGCAGCCGCAGTACCAGCCGCTGCAGGTGTGGCAACTGGCCGCGTCGCTGTACGCCGCGAACAATGGCTTCCTGGACAACGTGGACGTGAAGGACATCCTGCCGTTCGAGAAGGGCCTCCACGACCACCTGAAGACCAAGTTCGCCGATCTCGTCAACCGCATCGAAGATACCAAGGATCTGTCGAAGGACGACGAGGCCGCACTGCGTGCCGCGATCGAGGATTTCAGGAAGTCCGCCGCGTTCTAACCGCGTAATTCCACGGATCGTGCCGCGCGCCCGGAGTAACGGTGGCGCGGCGCGAAACGAATGGAGAGGAAGATATGGCCGGAACGAAAGAGATTCGAACCAAGATCAAGAGCGTGCAGAACACGCGCAAGATCACCAAGGCGATGGAGATGGTCGCCGCGTCCAAGATGCGCAAGGCGCAGGAACGGATGCGGAATGCCCGCCCCTACGCCGAGAAAGTGCGGAATATCGCGGCGCACCTGGCTACGGCCAACCCCGAGTTCAAGCATCCGTTCATGCAGGCCCGCGATGTAAAGCGCGCTGGCATGATCGTGGTGACGACGGACAAGGGCCTGTGCGGCGGCATGAACACGAACGTGCTGCGCGCGGTGACCAACGAACTGAAGACCCTGCAGGGCCGCAACGTGGACGTACAAGCGACCGCGATCGGTACCAAGGGCATGCAGTTCCTGGGCCGCATTGGCGCCAAGGTGGTCTCGCATGTGGTGCACCTCGGTGACACCCCGCATCTGGAAAAGCTGATCGGCGCGATCAAGGTCCAGCTCGACGCATTCGCCAATGGCGAGGTCGACGTGGTGTACCTGGCGTACACCAAGTTCATCAATACGATGAAGCAGGAGCCGATGGTCGAGCAACTGCTGCCGCTGGCAGCCGACAAGCTCAGCCAGACCGAAGACGAAAAGCGTGCCTACTCGTGGGATTACATCTACGAGCCTGACGCCCAGACCGTGGTGGAAGAGCTGCTCGTCCGCTACGTCGAAGCGCTGGTGTACCAGGCCGTGGCCGAGAACATGGCGTCCGAGCAATCGGCGCGCATGGTGGCCATGAAGGCTGCTTCCGACAACGCCAAGAACGTGATCGGCGAACTGCAACTGGTCTACAACAAGACCCGTCAGGCAGCGATCACCAAGGAACTGTCGGAAATCGTCAGCGGTGCCGCTGCGGTCTAAGGCGTCAAGTATTCAAGCTATCGGAGATACGAAATGAGTATCGGAAATATTGTGCAGTGCATTGGCGCCGTGGTGGACATCGAGTTCCCGCGTGACGCAATGCCGAAGGTGTACGAGGCGCTCGTGCTGGAAGAATCCGGCGACTCGTCGTTTGCCGAGAAGGGCCTGACCTTCGAAGTGCAGCAGCAGCTGGGCGACGGCGTGGTGCGTACGATTGCCCTGGGCTCGTCCGACGGCCTGCGCCGCGGCATGCCGGTCAAGAGCACTGGCGCTGCCATCTCCGTGCCGGTTGGCCACGGTACGCTGGGCCGCATCATGGACGTGCTGGGTCGTCCCATCGACGAAGCCGGCCCGATCCAGGCTGACGAGCTGCGCGGCATCCACCAGAAGGCCCCGAAGTTCGACGAACTGTCGCCGTCGGTGGACCTGCTGGAAACCGGCATCAAGGTGATCGACCTGGTCTGCCCGTTCGCAAAGGGCGGTAAGGTTGGCCTGTTCGGCGGCGCCGGTGTGGGCAAGACCGTGAACATGATGGAGCTCATCAACAACATCGCCAAGCAGCACAGCGGTTTGTCGGTGTTCGCCGGCGTGGGCGAGCGTACCCGTGAAGGGAACGACTTCTACCACGAAATGAAGGACTCGAACGTGCTCGACAAGGTGGCCATGGTGTTCGGCCAGATGAACGAGCCGCCGGGCAACCGTCTGCGCGTGGCGCTGACCGGCCTGACGATGGCCGAGCGCTTCCGTGACGAAGGCCGCGACATCCTGTTCTTCGTGGACAACATCTACCGCTACACGCTGGCCGGTACCGAAGTGTCCGCACTGCTGGGCCGTATGCCTTCCGCCGTGGGCTACCAGCCGACGCTGGCCGAGGAAATGGGCAAGCTGCAGGAGCGCATCACGTCGACCAAGACTGGCTCGATCACGTCGATCCAGGCCGTGTACGTGCCTGCGGATGACTTGACCGACCCGTCGCCCGCCACGACCTTCCTGCACTTGGACTCGACCGTGGTGCTGTCGCGTGACATCGCAGCGCTGGGTATCTACCCGGCCGTTGACCCGCTCGACTCCACGTCGCGTCAGCTGGATCCGCAAGTCGTCGGCACGGAACACTACGAAGTGGCCCGCCGCGTACAGCAGACCCTGCAGCGCTACAAGGAACTGCGCGACATCATCGCGATTCTGGGCATGGACGAACTGTCGCCGGAAGACAAGCTGGCTGTGTCCCGCGCCCGTAAGATCCAACGTTTCCTGTCGCAGCCGTTCCACGTGGCCGAAGTGTTCACGGGTTCGCCGGGCAAGTACGTGCCGCTGAAGGAAACCATCCGTGGTTTCAAGATGCTGGTGGATGGCGAGTGCGATCACCTGCCGGAACAGGCGTTCTACATGGTCGGTTCGATCGACGAAGCCTTCGAGAAGGCCAAGAAGCTCCAGTAAGCGGTGTGTTTCGCCTTCATGCACCGTGGCAACTGCCGCGGCCCGCGTGGAGGCGAAAACTTGCTTCCTGGTATCGGGAAGCTAACGCTTTCAGGAGAAAGGATCTGATATGGCAACCATTCTTGTAGACGTCGTCAGCGCGGAAGCGTCGATCTTCTCCGGTCAGGCGAAGTTCGTGGCGTTGCCGGGCGAGACGGGTGAACTGGGTATTCTGCCGGGCCACACGCCGCTGATCACCCGCATCCAACCGGGTGCGGTGCGCATCGAGAAGGAAGACGGTAGCGAAGAGTTCGTGTTCGTTGCCGGCGGTATTCTCGAAGTCCAGCCGAAGCACGTAACTGTGCTGGCCGATACCGCCATCCGCGGTAGCGATCTGGACGAAGCCAAGGCGCAGGACGCCAAGCGTGCGGCCGAGGAACTGATGCAGAACCAGGGCAGCGACCTGGACCTGGCGCGCGCACAAAGCGAGCTGGCCGTGGCCGCTGCGCAGCTGGCTGCCATCGCCCGTCTGCGTCGTAAGAAGTAAGCAGTTAAGTAGGACTGGCGCACCTGTTGTTTTTTCGGTGCGCCATGGAAAAAGGCAGCCATGTGGCTGCCTTTTTTGTTCGACGGGCGCTATATTTTCCTGCCTGGACCACAAAAAAAAGCGCGCGGGCCGGGGAGGCTCCGCGCGGACGGGAAAATCCCTTCGAGGGGTCAATTCGAAGGAACGGGTTCGGTCCAGGATTTACTCACGAGCGCATCGGAGTCTTCTCTCCGCATCCTTGGCGAGGTCTCCGACATCACGTCCGGGGAAACTCAAGCCACGCGCCGATCGGTCTTTCCTGGTGCTCCGGATCGGCAAGTTCTGACTTGCTGGTCCGGAAAATCGGGATACTGCCAAGCAAACTCTTCAGGCTTTCTTCCGCATCCCCTTATTTTTCAATGCTTTACGGGTGGGGACACTTCACACCAGCGCTTCGGTGTGTCAATGCATTGTGGGGGAAACTTCTGGGGATGGCAGTAACAAAATGTATCGTTTTGCAAGTAGTTGAAAGCCCGGCGAGTAAGAAACCGGCGTTTTAGACGCTTTTATGCGCCGATCGGGGCCCAATCTGCACACGGATCGCCGCAGCCCCGGCAAGCCAATGTTAAGACATTTAAGCGCTAGGCTACTGAATGCATTAGGTTTTCTGCGAATGCATAATCCGTACTCCCCACTTTTGGGGGATAAAGAAAACTCCCGCTTTAAAACTGTGTTCGGTAGCGCCTCTAGCGTTACGATTCGATACGGTTCAAGCGCACCCTTCGCCGCTTTGTTTCCTTCGTCGCCCGTCCGCCGGGCGATTACACTGGCGCCAGTTCAGATTTTCCACCACGCGCCATGGCCATCGACCCCCAGATTCTCGCCTACTACCAACGCATGGCCGAGCATTACGCCGGCCAGCCCGTACCCGTTGATGCGCCCGCGCGCCGCGCCCGCTTCGACGAGGTGGCCGCGCAGTCGTTAATCGACGACCCGGCGGGCATGGCCGTTACCGACATCACGATCGAGACCGGCACGGCGTCGCTGCCTCTGCGCCTGTTCCGTCCTGCCAATGTGGAACGCCCACGCCTGATCGTCTATTTCCATGGCGGCGGCTGGGTGGTTGGCTCGCCGCGCACCCACCACACGGTGGCCGCCTTGCTGGCCGAGGACACGGGTTGCGTGGTGGCCAGCGTCGATTACCGGCTCGCGCCTGAACACGCTTTTCCTGCGCCGTGCGATGACGCGATCGGTGCCGTGCGCGCGCTGGCGACAATGCGCGAGGCGCTCGACGTCGATCCGGCCTTCCTCGCCGTGGCCGGCGACAGCGCGGGCGCGCACCTCGCCGCCGTGGCCGCTCGCGAGGTCAATGCCGCCGCCGGCGCCCCGGTCGTCAACGCGCAGCTGCTGATCTATCCGGTCACCGCACCGGTGCTGACCACGGAGAGCTACCGCGCCTTCGCCGACGGTCCGGGCCTGACGCGTGACGAGATGGCCTGGTTCTGGACCCAATTCATCGGCGCCGATGCCCTGGTGCGTGGCCCCGAGGCCACCGACCCGCGCATCCATTTGATGGCCACCGCGCCCTCGCGGCTGCCGCCGGCCAGCGTGGTGCTGGTCGCCGCCAACGACGTATTGCGCGATGACGGCCTCGCCTACGCCGATTTTCTCGTGCGCCACGACGCCCCGGTCGTCACGATCGAGGCCAGCGGTATGACCCACGGCTTCGCGCGCCTGCAGCCGGACGCGCCGCGCGCCCGCGAGTGGATGCGCCGCGCCGCGCAAGCCTTCGTCGGCATCTTCGACGAGGCATGACACCTTTCCCGGACACCGTGTGGCGGCGGGCATCCCTTAGAATGGCGGTCTTGAGAGGATGACCATGACCGCATTGCAGAACGATACCTTCCTGCGCGCGCTGCGCCGGCAACCCACCGAGTACACGCCGCTGTGGCTGATGCGCCAGGCGGGCCGCTACCTCCCCGAATACAACGCCACGCGCGCCCGCGCCGGCAGCTTCCTCGGGCTGGCGAAGAATCCCGCCTATGCGACGGAAGTGACGCTTCAGCCGCTGGATCGCTACCCGCTCGACGCCGCGATCCTGTTCTCGGACATCCTCACCGTGCCGGACGCGATGGGCCTCGGCCTGTCGTTCGCCCAGGGCGAAGGTCCGCGTTTCGCGCACCCGCTGCGCACGGAAGGGGATGTGGCCAAGCTCGCCGTGCCGGACATGGCTTCCCTGCAATACGTTTTCGATGCCGTGAGCGAGATCCGCCGCGCGCTGATCCAGGACGGCCGCCAACGCGTGCCGCTGATCGGCTTCTCGGGCAGCCCGTGGACGCTGGCCTGCTATATGGTCGAAGGCGGCGGCTCGGACGACTTCCGCACGGTCAAGGCGATGATGTACGGCCGCCCGGACCTGATGCATCGCATCCTCGACATCAACGCCCAGGCGGTGTCCGCCTACCTGAACGCCCAGATCGAAGCAGGCGCCCAGGCCGTCATGGTGTTCGATACCTGGGGCGGCGCGCTGGCCGACGGCATGTACCAGCGCTTCTCGCTCGAATACATGCGCCGCGTGCTGGCCGGCCTCAAGCGCGAGCACGAGGGCCAGCAAATCCCGGCGATTGTCTTCACGAAGGGCGGCGGCCACTGGCTCGAGCAGATCGCCGAGATCGGCCCGGATGCCATCGGCCTCGACTGGACCGTGAACCTCGCCCAGGCCCGTCGCCGCACGGGCGGCCAGGTGGCGTTGCAGGGCAATATCGATCCGACGGTGCTGTTCGCGCCCGAAGCCGCCATTCGTGAGCAGGTGCGTGGCGTACTCGACACCTACGCGGCAGGCGGTGGCAGCGACGGCCACGTGTTCAACCTCGGCCACGGCATCTCGCAGTTCACGCCGCCCGAGAGTGTTTCCGTGCTAGTGGACGAAGTGCATCGTTACAGTCGCACCCTGCGCGGCGCGCGCTAACACAGGCTCCCGGCCGTTTGAAATACCCCGCGTCGCAGCGACGCGGGCCCGTGCGCCGGCCTTGTGCACGGGGAGGCTCACGGCAAGGGCTGTCAAGTAAACTATTTTTTGATTTGTCTCCAAAAAGGTGCCGATGGGTCGTTGTCAAGGCTTGACTTATGCACACTGATAGGTTTGCGGCAGTGCACGAGCGGGTTACCCCTTAACTCAGTTGGGGGGTCTTCGCAAGTCCTTGATTCATAAGACTTTGAATCTTCTTCAAGCGAGCCCGCGACAGCGATGGAACCTTGGATTCAAGCGCCTTCCGGGGAAGATGGAGCGACTTTTCAACAAAGTTATCCACAGGCACTTCGGGGGAGGTGGAAAACCATCCATGGATCATCGACTTAGGGTCACATTTGAAGTTTTACTTTAAGTTGATGTTGCGCCGCACACGGACTTTTCTCATGGTGTCGACCATGCGTCGCATGCACAACGATTGCGCATCTGGACTGCACCAGTCGGGGGTCCGTCGATGACCGCCCCGGCGCTCGACGTCGCGCAAACATCACAGACATCGGAAGCCGATCCCGCCCCGGCACCAGCGCCGATCGTGCGCGTTGCGCTCGATACGCCCGCTGACGATTGCTTCGACTACGTCGCCGCGCACGATGTGGCGCCGGGTGACCTTGTCGTGGTGCCATTCGGCCGCCGCAGCATGGTCGGTGTGGCCGTGCAGATGGCCGACAGCAGCGATGTGCCTGCAGACCGCCTGCGCCCGGTGGAGCGCCATATCGGCTGGATGCCCCCGGTGAATGCCGAATGGATGGCGCTGGCGCGTTTCGCGGCGCGCTATTACCACCGGCGGCTGGGCGAGGTCATGCTGCCCGCGCTGCCGCCTTCCCTGCGCGAGGCCGAGACGTGGGACCGCCTCGGCCAGCGCGCCCAAAGCACGCAGTACCGGGTACGCGACGGGCAGGGCGACGCCTTGCTCGCCGCCGTGCCCACGCGCGCCCGCACCGCCCACGCGCTGGCTGCCGCCCTGGCCGCAACGCCGGACTGGATCGGCCTGACCGACGCCCGCGCGCTCTGCACCGCCGCCCCGGCCCGGCTGGCCGAATGGGAGGCCGCCGGCTGGATCGAATCGTCGATTGCCGCCCGCAGGCTGCTCGAGATCGCGCCAGACCAGCCACCCTCCGTCGCCCCACCCCTCCACGACGAGCAGCGGCAGGCCGTGGACGCCATCGCCAGCGCCGAAGGCTTTGCGCCGTTCCTGCTGCACGGCGTGACCGGCAGTGGCAAGACCGAGGTCTACCTGCACGCCATGGCGAGCCTGCTGGCCGCCGACCCCGCCGCGCAGATCCTGATGCTCGTGCCTGAGATCAATCTCACGCCGCAGCTCCAGGCGCGCATCGCCGCCCGCTTCCCGCACGAGCCGCTGGCCGTGCTCCATAGCGGGCTGGCGGATCAGGAGCGCAGCCTGCAATGGCTGGCCGCCCATCGCGGCGAGGCGCGCATCGTTCTGGGTACGCGGATGGCGGTGCTGGCGTCCATGCCGCACCTGCGGCTGATCGTTGTCGATGAAGAGCACGATACGTCATACAAACAGCAGGAAGGGTTACGCTACTCGGCGCGCGATCTGGCCGTCTGGCGCGCCAACCAGTTGAAGATTGGCATCGTGCTGGGCTCCGCCACGCCGTCGATGGAGACCTGGCATCGGGCGGAGCAGGGCGCCTACCGCAAGCTCGTGCTGCGCGAGCGCGCCCAGGCAGACGCCGCGCTGCCCACGGTGCGGCTGATCGACCTGAACCATGAACGGCAGCGTCAGCGCCATCTGTTCGAAGGGCTGTCCGTGCCGCTGCTGGACGCCATCCAGCAACGGCTGGAACGCGGCCAGCAAAGCCTGCTGTTTCTGAACCGGCGCGGCTATGCGCCGGTGCTGGCCTGCGATAGCTGTGGCTGGCTCTCCGGCTGCCCGCGTTGCTCGGCGTACCTCGTGCTGCACCGGCCGGAGCGCCGGCTGCGCTGCCACCACTGCGGGCTGGAATCGCCGGTGCCGCATCACTGCCCCGATTGCGGTAATGTCGACATTGCGCCACTTGGGCGCGGAACCCAGCGCATCGAGGAGGCCCTCGCCACGCGCTTCCCGGACGCCCGCATCGCCCGGATCGACGCCGATTCCACGCGCCGCAAGGGCACCGCGCAGGCGATGTTCGACGAAGTCCACGCGGGCGAGGTCGACATCCTGGTTGGCACGCAGATGGTGGCCAAGGGCCACGACTTCCAGCGCGTGACGCTGGTCGGCATCGTCCATCCGGACGCCGCGATGTTCAGTCACGACTTCCGCGCCGCCGAGCACCTGTTCGCATCGCTGATGCAGGTGTCCGGGCGGGCAGGCCGGGCCGGGCTGCCGGGCGAAGTCCTGATCCAGACCCGTTACCCGGACGCCCCGGCGTTGCAGGCGCTGGTCCGGCATGACTATGATGGATTTGCCGCCAGCCAACTGCGCGAGCGCCGTCAGGCCGGCCTGCCGCCGTTCGCGTACCAGGTGCTGGTCACGGCCGAGCACGGCCAGCTCGAACGGGCGCTGGCCTTCCTCCAGGCCGCGCGCGAACGGGCCGATGCCTGTGCGCTGGCGCCAGAGGTGCAACTCCACGACCCGGTGCCGATGTCGATGGTGCGCATCTTCAACAAGGAGCGGGCGCAGATGCTGGTGGAAGCGAGCGCGCGCCCGGTTTTACAACGGTTTGTGAGCGAGTGGGTGCAAACATTTGGCGAGGTCGGCAGCGCCGTGAAGGGGGTGCGCTGGCAGCTGGAGATCGACCCGCTGCGGATCTAGACGGGGCGCAAAGTGTTGTAGTGGTGCAACCGTCGCACCCCTTCGCAGGCTAAGGGGTTGCACTAGGTTGCACCTCGCAATTTTCCGAGGGTAATATCGCGGCAGCCCTGAAGCGGCCGGGGCTCGCGTGCGCACCGCGCGCGGACCGCGTGGCCGCTTCCCCCGCTTTTCGGAGAACTGCTCGCATGGCCACCACCACCCTCGGCGTCAAGCTCGACGACGCCTCGCGCGACCGCCTCAAACGCGTTGCCCAATCGATCGACCGTACCCCGCACTGGCTGATCAAGCAGGCGATCTTCACGTATCTGGAGCAGGTCGAACGCGGCCATCTGCCGCACGAAGGCGGGTTCAGCGCCGGCGCAGACGCCGAGGGCGGTGACACCGAGGTGCAACCGGGCGATGCCGCCCCGCAGCCATTCCTCGAATTCGCCCAGAGCATCCAGCCGCAGTCCGTGCTGCGCGCCGCGATCACCTCGGCCTATCGTCGCCCGGAAACCGATTGCGTGCCGGTGCTGCTGGAACAGGCCCGCCTGCCGCAGCAACAGGCCGACGCCGCGATCAAGATGGCCAAGACGCTGGCCCAGCGCCTGCGCGAGCAGAAGGTGGGCACCGGCCGCGAAGGCTTGGTGCAGGGCCTGATTCAGGAATTCTCGCTGTCGTCACAGGAAGGCGTGGCGCTGATGTGCCTGGCCGAAGCGCTGCTGCGCATTCCCGACAAGGCCACGCGCGACGCGCTGATCCGCGACAAGATCAGCGGCGCCAACTGGCAGTCGCACCTGGGCCAGAGCCCGTCCCTGTTCGTCAACGCCGCCACCTGGGGCCTGCTGCTGACCGGCAAGCTGGTGGCCACGCATACGGAGTCCGGCCTGTCGAAGGCGCTGACGCGCATCATCGGCAAGGGCGGCGAGCCACTGATCCGCAAGGGCGTGGACATGGCCATGCGCCTGATGGGCGAGCAGTTCGTGACCGGCGAGACCATCTCCGAGGCGCTCGCCAACGCCCGGAAATACGAGGCCGAAGGCTTCCGCTACTCGTACGACATGCTCGGCGAAGCCGCCATGACCGAGGCCGACGCCCAACGCTACCTGGCCTCCTACGAGCAGGCCATCCACGCCATCGGCCAGGCCTCGCGCGGCCGGGGCATCTACGAGGGCCCGGGCATCTCGATCAAGCTGTCCGCGCTGCATCCGCGCTATAGCCGCGCTCAGCACGAGCGCGTGATCTCGGAACTCTACGGCCGCCTGAAGTCCCTGACGATGCTGGCGCGCCAGTACGACATCGGCATCAATATCGATGCGGAGGAGGCCGACCGCCTCGAAATCTCGCTCGACCTGCTCGAACGCCTCTGCTTCGAACCCGATCTGGCCGGCTGGAACGGCATCGGCTTCGTGGTGCAGGGCTACCAGAAGCGCTGCCCGTTCGTGATCGACTATGTGATCGACCTCGCGCGGCGCAGCCGGCACCGCCTGATGATCCGCCTGGTCAAGGGCGCCTATTGGGATAGCGAGATCAAGCGCGGGCAGGTCGATGGCCTGGAGGGCTACCCGGTCTATACGCGCAAGGTTTATACCGATGTGTCGTACATCGCGTGCGCGCGCAAGCTGCTGTCCGTGCCCGATGCGATCTATCCCCAGTTCGCCACGCACAACGCGCACACGCTTTCGGCGATCTACCAGATTGCCGGCCAGAACTACTACCCCGGCCAGTACGAGTTCCAGTGCCTGCACGGCATGGGCGAGCCGCTATACGACCAGGTGGTGGGCCCCCTCGCCGAGGGCAAGTTCAACCGGCCTTGCCGGATCTACGCGCCGGTGGGCACGCATGAGACGCTGCTGGCCTATCTGGTCCGCCGCCTGCTCGAAAATGGCGCAAATACGTCGTTCGTGAACCGCATTGCCGACGACACCATCGCCCTCGACGAACTGGTGGCCGACCCGGTGGCCGTGGTCGAGCAGATGCACAAGACCGAAGGCACGCTCGGCCTGCCCCACCCCCGCATCCCGCATCCGCGCGCGCTGTATGGCAAGTCGCGCGCCAATTCGATCGGTATCGATCTGTCGAACGAGCACCGGCTGGCGTCGTTGTCGTCGGCGCTGCTGGCCGGCACCAGCGACACCGTGCGTGCCGAGCCGCTGCTGGGCGGCGATGCACCGCGCGCCGACGCCGTGTTCGCCCCGGTGCTGAACCCGGCCGACCACCGCGATGTGGTGGGCCACGTCAGCGAAGCCACGCCCGATGAGATCGAGGCCGCGCTCGCCGCCGCCGTCAACGTGGCGCCGATCTGGCAGGCCACGCCGCCCGAGGTGCGCGCCGCCGCCCTGGAGCGTGCCGCCGATCTGATGGAAGCCCAGATGCAGTCGCTGATGGGCACCATCATGCGCGAGGCCGGCAAGACCTTCTCGAACGCGATTGCCGAAGTGCGCGAGGCCGTCGACTTCCTGCGCTACTACGCGGTGCAGGTGCGGGAGGGCTTCTCGAACGATACCCATCGCCCGCTAGGCCCGGTGGTCTGTATCAGCCCGTGGAACTTCCCGCTGGCGATCTTCACCGGCCAGGTGGCCGCGGCGCTGGCCGCCGGCAACCCGGTGCTGGCCAAGCCGGCCGAGCAGACCCCGCTGATCGCTGCCCAGGCCGTGCGCCTGCTGCGCGAGGCCGGTGTGCCGGCCGGTGCCGTGCAACTGCTGCCGGGCCGTGGTGAAACCGTCGGCGCCATGCTGGTGGGCGATGCCCGCGTCAAGGGCGTGATGTTCACCGGCTCCACCGAGGTGGCGCGCCTGCTGCAACGCAACGTCGCCGGCCGCCTGGACGCCGCCGGCCGTCCGATTCCGCTGATCGCAGAGACCGGCGGCCAGAACGCGATGATCGTGGATTCGTCCGCGCTGGCCGAGCAGGTGGTGGCGGACGTGGTGTCCTCCGCCTTCGACTCGGCAGGCCAGCGCTGCTCCGCGCTGCGCGTGCTGTGCCTGCAGGAAGACGTGGCCGACCGCATCCTGGAAATGCTCAAGGGCGCGATGGGCGAGCTGACGCTGGCCAATCCGGACCGCCTCTCGACCGACGTCGGCCCGGTGATCGACGACGAAGCGCGTACCGGCATCGTCCGTCATATCGAGGCGATGCGCGCCAAGGGCCGCCGCGTGCACCAGGCCGATCCGGGCGCCGCGCAGTCCGCCGCCTGCCGCCACGGCACCTTCGTGCCGCCCACGCTGATCGAGCTGGAAAGCCTTGAAGAACTGCAACGCGAGGTCTTCGGCCCGGTGCTGCACGTGGTGCGCTACCCGCGCGCCGCGCTCGACACGATGATCGACCAGATCAACGGCACCGGCTACGGCCTGACGCTGGGCATCCATACGCGGATCGACGAAACCATCGCCCGCATCGTGGATCGTGCCCATGTGGGCAACCTGTACGTGAATCGCAACATTGTGGGTGCAGTGGTCGGCGTGCAGCCGTTTGGTGGCGAGGGCCTGTCCGGCACCGGCCCCAAGGCGGGCGGCCCGCTCTACCTGCACCGGCTGCTGTCGGTGTGCCCGCAGGACGCCGTGGCGCGTACCGTGCGCGGCGCCGATACCAATGGCGGGGCACAGGTCGCGCCGGTCTCGTCCGGCCTGGCCGCGCTGAAGGCGTGGGCGCAGGGCTCGCAACCCGAACTGGCCGCCGCCTGCGACCGCTTTGCCGAGGCGAGCCCGTCCGGCCTGGCCGTGACGCTGCCCGGCCCCACCGGCGAGCGCAATACCTACTCGCTGCTGCCGCGCGAGCGGGTGCTGTGCCTGGCCCAGCAAGAGGCCGACCAGCTCACCCAACTGGCCGCCGTCCTGGCCGTGGGCGCCCAGGCGTTGTGGCCAGACACCACTGCAAACAAGGGCTTGCTGTCGCGCCTGCCCCAGGCAGTACAATCGCGCGTCCGCCTGGCCGCCAACTGGCAAGATGCGCAGGCCGCGGACGCCGCTTTCGACGCGGTGCTGCACCACGGCGATTCCGACCAGCTGCGTACCGTCTGCGAACAGGTGGCCCAGCGGCCCGGTCCCATCGTCGGCGTGCAGGGGTTGGCTCACGGTGAACCGAATGTCGCGCTGGAGCGTTTGTTGATCGAGCGTTCGCTGTCCGTCAACACGGCGGCTGCGGGCGGCAATGCAAGTCTGATGACGATTGGCTAAGTATTAAGCAAGTCCTTAGTTGATCGGTTGTCGATGCGTGCGGTGGGGGCCGGCGATCCCGACCCCGCCGCGCAACCGAGGAACGGAGCGGTGCTGCCAACGCCGGTCCGTGATGCGCGCCGGAGGCCGGCCGCGCAGCTACAACACGGCACCCTAAGCACCCAATGGGACCCAAGGAGAACTGATGAGCTCGACATTCCAAAAAACGGCCATGACCGTTGCCATGGCCGTTGCAGGCCTGACCGCCGCGCAGGCTGCCTTCGCACAGGCGCAGGAAATCAAGCTGGGCTTCGCCGCCCCGATGACCGGCGGCCAGGCGCAGTACGGCAAGGACATGCAGAACGGCGTGGTCCTCGCCATCGAGGACATGAACGCCACCAAGCCGAAGATCGGCGGCAAGGATGTCAAGTTCGTGCTGGTCTCCGAAGATGACCAGGCAGATCCCAAGACGGGTTCCGTGGTCGCCCAGAAGCTGGTGGACTCCGGCATCCAGGGCATGCTCGGCCACTTCAACTCGGGCACCAGCATCCCGGCGTCGATGGTCTACAACCGCGCCGGCATTCCCCAGATCGCCATGGCCACGGCTCCGGAGTACACGCGCCAGGGCTTCAAGACCACGTTCCGCATGATGACGTCCGACACCCAGCAGGGTTCGGTGATCGGCGCCTTCGTGGTGAAGAAGCTGGGTGCCAAGAACATCGCCATCGTCGATGACCGCACCGCCTACGGCCAGGGTCTGGCTGACGAGTTCGAGAAGGCCGCCAAGGCCGCTGGCGGCAAGATCGTGCGCCGCGAGTTCACCAACGACAAGGCGGTGGACTTCAAGGCCGTGCTGACCAACCTGAAGCGCAGCAACCCGGACGTGATCTTCTACGGCGGCGCCGAGACCCAATCGGCCCCGATGGCCAAGCAGGTCAAGGAACTGGGCCTGAAGGCACCGCTGGTGTCGGGCGAAATGTCGAAGACCGACAACTTCCTGAAGCTGGCTGGCCCGGCTGCCGATGGCACGGTGGTGTCGCTGGCCGGCCTGCCGCTGGACCAGATGCCCGGCGGCTCCGCGTACGAGAAGAAGTACGAAAAACGCTTCGGCAGCAAGGTGCAGACCTACTCGCCGTACGCCTATGACGGCGCCACCGCCATGATGACGGCGATGATCAAGGCCGGCTCGGCCGACCCGGCGCGTTACCTTCCAGTGCTGGCCGCCACCAACATGCAGGGCGTGACCACCAAGACGCTGGCCTATGACGCCCGCGGTGACCTGAAGGACGGCGGCATCACCGTCTACAAGGTCGCGGACGGCAAGTGGACCGTGCTGGAAACGGTCGGCGGCAAGTAAGCCCTGACTGCGCAAGACACAAGGCCGCCGGCTGGCTTTCCTCCGGCCGGCGCGTCTGCCGGACTGACGCCACCCCCCGGGGTGGCGTTTTTTATGCCAAAGCGGATGGGTTTCCCACGCTGTTCTTCCCATGGTCTTTCTCGGCGTTGGCGCATAATCGCGCTTTTGCATACTTTTTCCATAGGAGCCGTCCGTGCAGGAAGTCAGTTATGAGCACGCGATTGCGCTAGCCAACGCCGGGCGCCACGCCGAGGCGCTACAGATCGCCGACCAGCTTTGCGAGGCGCATCCCGAGGTGGTCGACTACGCCGCGCTGCAGGCGCAACTGCATGCGGACCAGGACGATGTGCCCGGCGCGCTGGCTGCGCTGGAAGCCGCCATGGCCCGTCTGCCCGAGCTGTCGCTGGCGCCGGTGCACCGCTGGGCGTCGCGCGGCGCGCTCGCCCATCTCTACGGCACGCTGTTGATGCGCCAGGGACAGGACGCCGAGGCGCTGCCCTGGCTACACGAGGCCGCGCGCCGCAACGGGCTGGCCTCGGGCGAGTGGGCCGCGCATTTCTACGCCGGCTTTGTCGCCTTCCGGCTCAACGATTTCGCCCGCGCGGGCCGCTACTGGCACGACCTGCTGTATCGCGCGCCGGACCTGGGCGCCGCCGACATCCTGCCGCTGGTGCAGGACTACGTAGACCGCGCCGACGCCGCCAGCCAGCTTGGCGAGCCGCTGATGCGCATCTGCCTGGCCCGCATCGCGCTCGATTCCCCCGAATTGCTCGACCTGACGCCGGAAGCCGGCGACGCCATGGCGGGCATGGAGGCCGAGCGCGTGCTGGCCGAGCACCCCGATCACCCCGAGGCGCGCCGCCTGCGCGCCCCGCTGCGGCTGGGCAGCGACCGCGCCGGTGCGCTGGACGACCTGGCCACCTACCTGCGCCAGCGGCCCGACCCGCAGGCGCAGGTACGCGACCTGACCTGGCGCCATCAATCTGCCGACGCAGCGCCGGGTACGCCCCCGGCGTGGCAGGGTTTCGCGATGACCGCCGATGCCGACGACGGCGCCGCCTACTTCCACGCCGCCACGGCGCTGGGGGCCTTCATCGACGAGGTGCCGGCGTCCGAGGCGACCCTGAAGCCGATGCTCGAGGCCACCTGCCGCAAGGGGCTGGAGCGCTTCGAAGCCTACTTTTCCACAGGCGAGGGCGATGCCGACGGCCACGGCGGCAACGCCGACCCGCACCTGTACTCGCTGCTGTGCCGGCTGACGGCGCGCCTGCTGCCGGCCGATGCCGTCCATGTCGAGGAAAAGGTGGCGCTGCACCGCAAGGGCATGGCCGCGAGCGATTTCATCGACCATTGGATCGACCTGCTCGACGCTCACGCGTCGGCGGGCCAGCACAAGCAGGTGGTGGAACTGGCCGGCGAAGTGCTGAACCGCTACCCGGTGGAGCGCAATCCGGCCGATGTCACGTGGGCGTTCAGCCGGCTCGTGGCCGCCTGGCGCGCGCTGGGCGGGCGCGATGCCACCGAGTCCGCCCGCGCTGCCATCACCCATATGGACGCCCGGCTGGACGCGCTGCCCGTGGAGGCCCGCACCGCCGGCGCCCACGCCATGGCGCACGCGCGCGCCCACTATGCGGCGTTGCTGCAGGCGGGCATGGCAGCGATGGACGAGCACGACAAGATCGACGCCCTGGGCGAGCTCGAAGCCCTGCAACGCCGCTCCTTGCTGGTGGAGGACGCGTGGCTGTTCAATCACTTCGGCCAGATCTGGCACGAACTGGCCGAGCCGGCCCGCGCGCTGCCGTTGTTCGAGCGGGCGGTGTCGCTGACCGAGGGCGATCCGGCCGACCAGGCCGCGCCCCGCGCCCAGCGAGCCCGGCTGCTGACGGAGATGGAGCAGTTTCCGGAAGCGCTGACCGACTTCCAGCTCGCCTTTGCCGCCCGTGCCGACTGGGACGCCGAAACGTGGCTGCACGCCGTGCTGGCGGCGCTGGGCATGGGCCAGCGCGAGACGGCGCTGGGCTGGTTCGAGCGCGCCCGCACGCTCGGCGCGGACAAGGGCCGCACCCGTCCGCTGTACGCCAAGGCCGAGGCCGGCCTGAAGGCCACCCGTCCGAAGTGGAAGGTGTGGGGCGTGTAACTTCGGGACGGCTCGCGGGGGCTCCGGGCGCTGAAACAGGTCCGGAAAACCGTCCCCGATTCTGATTCTTGAAAGACCTACAAAACGCCATCGACGACGATGGCGTTTTTTATTGGAATTTGCTGTAAGTTGCCGGCGTCTTCCACGTAGGGTCGGACAAAGCCCGACACTGCAACCCAAGTGCTTCCGTTACCATGTCGGCCATGAACGGATTGAGCCAACTTTTCCCGACCCTGCCGCTGGCACCGGGCGGCCTGTTCTGGGTGGGTCTCGCGCTGGTGGGCGCGGGCCTGGCCGGAGAGGTCTGCCGCCGCTGGCTGGGCCTGCCGCGCATCGTCGGCTACGCGGTGGTGGGGCTGTTCGCCGGCATGCTCGGCCGCAGCATCGTCGACGACAACATGATCCTGCAGACGCGGGTGCTGATCGACATGGCGCTGGCCCTGGCCCTGTTCGAACTCGGGCACCGGTTGTCGCTGTCGTGGCTGCGCGCCAACCGCTGGCTATTGTTTACCAGCGCGGCCGAGAGCCTGCTGACCTGGGGGCTGGTCTCCACGGTGCTCCAGTGGCTCGGGGCGTCGCCGGGCGTGGCGATCCTGGCCGGAGGCATCGCGGTCAGCACCTCGCCCACCATCGTGCTCCAGCTCAAGAACGAGTTGCGCGCCGAGGGGCAGGTCACGGAACGGCTGATGGCCATGGCGGCGCTGAACAGCATCTACGCGGCGGCCATCGTCCAGGTGGCCACGGGTTGGCTCCATTCCGAATACGGCAATATTGGCGCGGCGCTGCTGCATCCGCTCTACCTGCTGGTGGGCTCGTGCCTGCTGGCGTGGGTGGTCGGCAAGCTCGGGCACGCGCTGTACGCGCGCATGTCCGCGGACGATCACTACAGCTTCCTGGTGCTGGTGGGGCTGGTCCTGTTCACGCTGGCGCTGACGCGCGTCCTAAAATTGTCCATGCCGCTGACGCTGATGCTGGCGGGCGTGGTCTTCAAGCACCAGGACCGCCAGCCGCACGTGTGGCCAGCGCACTTCGGCAGCGCCGGGAGCCTGCTGATCATCGTGATGGTGGTGTCGCTGGGCCTGCCCCTGACGGCGCACGACTGGGTAGTCGGCGGCACGCTGGCCGTGGCCCTGGTGGTGATGCGCCATGTGGCGAAGCTGGCCGGCGTGGTGTCGCTCGGTTCGTTCTCGGGCCTGAGCCTGCGCCAGTGCATGGCGCTGGGGCTGGCGCTGGCGCCGATGTCGGGGCTGGCCTACCTGCTGATGAACGACGTGGCGCGCCTGTACCCGAGCACCGGCGGACCGCTGGCATCGATCATCCTGTGTGCGCTGGCCATCGAACAGCTGCTGGGGCCGGTCATCGCGTCCTGGGCGCTGCGCTATGCTGGCGAGGCGCGTGACAATGGAGGAGGGCGCTGATGTCGCTCGAACCGTTCAAGCATTCCGAGGCGCTGACGTTCGGCGTGGAGCTGGAACTCCAGCTCGTGAACCGCCATGACTATGACCTCGCGCCCTTCGCGCCGGACCTGCTGCGTGCGGTCAAGGGCGCCCAGCACGCGGGCGACATCAAGCCCGAGATCAGTCCGTCGATGATCGAGATCAGCACCGGCATCTGCCGCGACTACGCGCAGGCGCTGGAGGAGCTGACGGTCATGCGCGACCTGATGACGCGCGCCTCCCGCTCGCTGAACCTGGGCATCTGCGGCGGCGGCACCCATCCGTTCCAGCAGTGGTCGGACCGGACCATCTCCGATTCGCCGCGCTACCAGTACATTTCCGAGCTGTATGGCTATCTCGCCAAGCAGTTCACGGTGTTCGGCCAGCACGTCCACATCGGCTGCCCGAGCGCGGACGAGTCGCTGTTCCTGCTCCACGCCATCGGCCGCTACGTGCCGCACTTCATCGCGCTGGCGGCGTCGTCGCCGTACGTGCAGGGGGTGGATACCGGCTTTGCCTCGGCGCGCCTGAACTCGGTGGCGGCCTTCCCGATGAGCGGCCGCGCACCGCATGTGCTGACGTGGGACGCCTTCACCGCCTACTTCAACAAGATGCGCAACACGGGCGTGATCGAGAGCATGAAGGACTTCTATTGGGATATCCGTCCCAAGCCGGAGTTCGGCACGATCGAGGTGCGCGTGATGGACACCCCGCTGACCGTGGAGCGCGCCTGCGACATCGCGGCGTACATCCAGGCGCTGGCGCGCTACCTGCTGCTGTCACGGCCGTTCATGCCGCAGGAAGACGACTACCTGGTGTACACCTTCAACCGCTTCCAGGCGTGCCGCTTCGGGCTGGAGGGCGAGTACGTGCATCCGAACGAACTGACGCGGATGCCGATCTCGGATCATATTTTGTCGATTTGCGACGCGCTGGTGCCGCACGCGGAGGCGCTCGGCTCGCTCAAGGCGCTCGAGAATATCCGCGCGCTGGCTTCGAGCCGCGACAACGACGCGCACTGGGTGCGCACCGTCGATGCCGATGCGCACAGCCTGCGCGAGACGGTGCGGCGTACCTGCGAGCGGTGGGAGGCCTGACGCCGACGGCGGGCCGGGGTGACTGCACCGCTTATTGAACGGTATAGCCCTTGCCACCCATGCAAGCCTTCCACGCCTGGTAGTAGCTGCCCATCGCCTGTTGCTGGCTCGCGGCGTTCTGTTCGTTCGCCGCCTGCACGTTACGGCGTTCCTGCCGGTTCCGCGAGCCGCCCGCCATGGTCCCGACGGCGGCTCCGGCCGCCGCACCCTTGCCGGCATCGCCCGCAACTGCGCCAATCACGGCGCCGCCCGCTGCCCCGCGCGCCGCGCCTTGCACGCGCTGGCCGCCCTGGGCTTGCTGGGGCGGCGGGGCCTGGGCCACCACTGCGGGGTCTATCCCGGTTTGTTGTTTGGCCCAGCTGTAGCACTCCCCGTCATCCTTGGATTGCTGCTGCGCGGACTGGCCCTTGGCCGGATAAGCCACCGGTTTCGACTGTGCCTGCACGCCGGCTGCGGCCAACGCGATTGCCGCGCCGAGCACCATCCCCCATCGCTTGCTGTGATGCATGATGTACCTCCTCCGGCGGGGCCATGTGCCCGCGTGTGCGGTCTCAGTATTGCAGCGCAGGGGGCGAAGTCAAATGAATTCCTTCGTGCCGCGTATTAGGCGTTTGCAGGGGTCAGGTCGGATACACCGGCTCGCATCGGATCTCGGATTTCACCGAATTGGCGATGAAGCAGGCGTCGTGCGCGGCGTGGTGCAGCTGATCGATGTCGGCGCGGGTCGGCAGGCGCTCGCCCGAGAACGTAACGTCGGGACGCAGCGTCACCACGGTCACCGCCATGCGGCCTTCGGCGTTCTTGGCCAGCGTGCCCACGGACTTGTCCACATAGCGATCGACCACAAAGCGCTGCTTGGCGGCCAGCGCCAGGAACCACAGCATGTGGCAGGCCGAAATCGACGCGATCAGCATTTCCTCGGGATCCACCGCGCTGGCATCGGACATCGGCGGCGGCACCACGTGTGGCGACGCCGAGCCCGGCACTTCCGCGCCGCCGTCGAACCGCAGCACATGCTTGCGGCTGTAGCGGTTGCTCACGAAATCCTGATCGCCGCGCTCCCACGCGATCTCGGCACTGTGCTCGGCCATGCTGGTCACTCCGGGTAGTAGAAGAACGAAAAATCAGATGCCGTGCGGCACGCTTTCCCCATCTCGCCCGGTCACGAGCCCCAGGCGCTGGTTCGCCGGCACGGCGATATCGATCAGCTTGGGGCGGGGCAGGTTGAGGTTGCGCATCATGACGATGAACTCGTCGCGCGAGCGCCCCGCCACGCGGCTGTTGTGGGCGCGCTCATGGCCAATGGTCGACTGGGTGTGGCCCTTGTAGTCGTGGGCGGGGTAGACCAGCGTGTCGTCGGGCAGGCGGAAGAGCTTCTCGGTGAGGCTGTCGAACAGCGTGCCGGCGTCGCCGGACTGGAAATCGGTGCGCCCGCAGCCGTCGATCAGCAGCGCATCACCGGTGAAGATGCGGCGCACCACGCCGTCCGGCGTGGCTTCCTCCCAGAGGTAGCTCATGCTGCCGGCGGTGTGGCCGGGGGTGTGGATCGCGCGAAGCACCTGCTTGCCGAAGCTGACGGTGTCACCGTCGATCAGCTGTTTCAGCGCAGGCTTGATGTCGCAGCCGGACGGCGCGGCGGTGTTGGCGCCAGTCTGCAGGGCGAGCTGCCCGGCGGAGGTGATGTGGTCGGCGTGCGCGTGGGTCTCGACAATCCAGACCAGCCGCGCGCCAGTCTCGCCCAGCAGCGCCAGGTCACGCGCGTACTGCCGGTCCACCGGATCGATCAGCAACGCCTCACGCGTCTCGGCGTCGATCAGCAGGTAGGTGAAGGTGGACGAAGTCTCGTCGAACAGCTGATGGAAGGTCTGCATGGCCGTTTTCTTCTTGGCAAACCGGGGGTGCCGCCATGATACGCCGGCGCTCAACATTCCACGATATTCACCGCCAACCCGCCGCGCGCCGTCTCCTTGTACTTGGTCTTCATGTCGGCGCCGGTTTCGCGCATGGTCTTGATGACCGAATCGAGCGAAACATAGTGGGTGCCATCGCCGCGCAGGGCCATGCGGGCGGCGTTCACCGCCTTGACGGATGCCATGGCGTTGCGTTCGATGCACGGGATCTGGACCAGGCCGCCGACCGGGTCGCAGGTCAGGCCGAGGTTGTGCTCCATGCCGATCTCGGCCGCGTTCTCGACCTGCTCCGGCGTGCCGCCGAGCACCGCCGCCAGCGCGCCGGCGGCCATCGAGCAGGCCACGCCGACTTCGCCCTGGCAGCCGACTTCGGCGCCCGAGATCGAGGCGTTGAGCTTGTAGAGCAGGCCGATGGCGCCCGCCGTGAGCAGGAAATCGACCACGCCGGCGCGGTTGGCGCCGGGGATGAAGCGGTCGTAGTAGTGCAGCACGGACGGGATGATGCCGGCCGCGCCGTTGGTCGGCGCCGTGACGACGCGCCCGCCGGCGGCGTTTTCCTCGTTGACGGCGATGGCGTAGAGGTTGACCCAGTCCATCACGGAGAGCGGATCGGACAGCGCCCGCTCCGCGTGCAGCGTCAGTCCCCGGTACAACTCGGGCGCGCGCCGCCGTACCTTGAACGGCCCCGGCAGCTCGCCATCGGTGCGGCAGCCGCGCGCCACGGATTGCTGCATCACGTCCCAGATATGAAGCAGGCCATCGGTCACTTCCTGCTCGGGCCGCCAGGTCAGTTCGTTCTCCATCATGAGCCGGGCGATGGACTTGCCGCTCGCGTGCGCCATCTCCAGCATCGCCCGGCCGCTCCGGAACGGGTGCGGCAACTGCCGCTCGGCCGCCAGGATCTGGGTGTTCGGCGCGCCGGCGGTGACGACGAAGCCGCCGCCCACGGACAGGTAGCGCGCCTCGCGCAGCGGCGTGCCCTCCGCGTCGAAGGCGTGGAATTTCATGCCGTTGGGATGCTCGGCCATGGCCTCGCGCCGGTAGAACACGATGTGCTCGCGCTCGACGAACGGCACCTCGTGCGTGCCGAGCAGGGCCAGTTTGCGCTGGGCGCGTAGCGTGGCCAGCCGGGACTCGATGGTTTCGGGGTCGACGGTGTCGGGCGCATCGCCCATCAGCCCCAGCATCACGCCCTTGTCGGTGCCGTGGCCCTTGCCGGTGGCGCCGAGCGAGCCGTATAGCTCCACGCGCACGCTGCCCACCTGGGGCAGCAGGCCGTCGCGCTCGAGCCCGTGCGCGAACATCAGGGCCGCACGCATCGGCCCCACGGTATGCGAGCTGGACGGCCCGATACCTACCTTGAACAGATCGAAAACGCTGACAGCCACGGGGAACTCCGGTAGGGGGCGGCGCGCAGGGCGCAGGGGCGGGGAGGCAGTCGGAAAAGTGGTCGGGTGTCGGGTCAGAGCGACATATCGGCATCGGGCCGGCCGGGCTCGCGCCACATGGCGTCGATGGCGGGCCTTGCGTGCCCGTCCTCGGACGTTTCCTTCTGGATCACGCTAATCGTGCCGTCTGTCTCAAGAATAGCGAAATGCACGTCTTCCACACGCGCGCAACCGTTGCGGCGTAGCGCCTTCTGCAGCTCGCGCGGTGTGATGCGCTCCCGGCGCATCACATCCTGGAAGATCTCGCCCTGGTGAATGATGATCTCGGGCCGGCCTTCCACCAGCGCCTCCAGGCGGCGGCTGCGCCAGGTGCCGTAGCCCACCAGCACGTCGGCGCCGAACAGCGTGGCGGCCAGGATCAGCCCGGCGGTGACGGAGTTGTCGCCGCCGTTCATGGCGTTCTGCACCGCGTTCGAGATGATCAGTAGCAGCACCAGATCCAACGGCGACAACTGGCCGATCTGGCGCTTGCCCGACACGCGCATCAGGAACAGCAGCGCGGCGTAGACGATCAGCCCGCGCAGCACGAATTCCCACCAGGGGGCGCTCAGATTCCACATGGACTAGACCTCCGCTAGGGATGGTGTGCTGCACGCCGGCCCGGGGGGGCCGGGGCGGGAGGCGCAAAGCGCGCCAGCGGCGTCCGGGCAGGCCGGACGCCGCCAGACACGGCGCCTTAGTCCTGCGCGTACTCGCTCATCGGTACGCAGGCGCAGAACAGGTTGCGGTCGCCGTACACGTTGTCCGCCCGGCCCACCGGCGGCCAGTACTTCTGCGTGCGCAGCGAGGCAATGGGGTAGGCCGCTTCCTCACGCGTGTACGCGTGGGTCCAGTCGTTGGCGGTGATCACGGCGGCGGTGTGCGGCGCGTGGCGCAGCGGGTTGTCGTCGCGGTCGAAGCTGCCGTCCTCCACGCGCGCGATCTCGCCACGGATGGCGATCATGGCGTCGATGAAGCGGTCCAGCTCGTGCAGCGCCTCGCTCTCGGTCGGCTCGATCATCAGCGTGCCCGGCACCGGGAAGCTCATGGTCGGGGCGTGGAAGCCGTAGTCCATCAGGCGCTTGGCCACGTCCTCGTTGCTGATGCCGGTGGCCTTCTGCAGCGGGCGCAGGTCCAGGATGCACTCGTGCGCCACCAGACCGTGCTGGCCGGCGTAGAGCACCGGGAAGTGCGGCGAGAGCCGGCGCGCCACATAGTTGGCGGCCAGGATGGCGTTCTCGGTGGCGGCGGTCAGGCCGGCCGAGCCCATCATCGCGACGTACATCCACGAAATCGGCAGGATGCTGGCCGAGCCGAACGGCGCGGCCGAGACGCCGCCGATGCCGTTGTCATCCCGGCGATAGCCCACGCTGTCCTGGTTCGGCAGGAAGTCCGCCAGGTGTGCGCCCACGGCCACGGGACCCACGCCGGGGCCGCCACCGCCGTGCGGAATGCAGAAGGTCTTGTGCAGGTTCAGGTGCGAGACATCGCCGCCGAACTGACCCGGCGCGGCGGTGCCGACCATCGCGTTCATGTTGGCGCCATCCACGTACACCTGGCCGCCGTGCTGGTGCACGATCTCGCAGATCTGCTGCACGCCCTGCTCGAACACGCCGTGGGTGGACGGGTAGGTGATCATGATTGCGGCGAGGTTCTGGCTGTGCTGCTCGGCCTTCTTCGCCAGATCCTGCAGGTCGACGTTGCCGTCGGCGTCACACGCCACCACCACCACCTTCATGCCGGCCATCTGGGCCGACGCCGGGTTGGTGCCGTGCGCGGACGAGGGAATCAGGCAGATGTCGCGATGGGCTTCGCCGCGGCTGGCGTGGTACTTCTGGATGATCAGCAGGCCGGCGTACTCGCCCTGCGAGCCCGCGTTCGGCTGCAGGCTCACCGCGGCGTAGCCGGTGGCGGCGCAGAGCATGGCTTCGAGCTGGTCGATCATCTCGCGATAGCCCACGGTCTGGTCGAGCGGGGCGAACGGGTGGACCTTGCTGAACTCGGGCCACGTCACCGGAATCATCTCGCTGGTGGCGTTGAGCTTCATGGTGCAGGAGCCGAGCGGGATCATGGTGCGATCCAGCGCGAGGTCCTTGTCCGCCAGCGAGCGCAGGTAGCGCAGCATCTCGTGCTCGGCGTGGTGCGTGTTGAAGACCGGGTGCGTCAGGTAGGCGCTCTGGCGGGCCAGCGCGGCCGGGAAACCATCGCCGACGGCGGCCTCGGTCGCATCGAAGGCCGGCACCGGCTTGCCGTGCGCGAAGATCTCCCACAGCGCGACCACGTCCTGGCGCGAGGCGGTCTCGTCCAGCGAGATGCCCACGCGGGTGGCGCCGATATGGCGCAGGTTGATGCCGCGCGCGGTGGCGGCGGCGTGGATCGCCTCGGTGTTGAAGCCGGTTTCCAGCGTCAGGGTGTCGAAGAACGTGGCGTTGACCGGGGTCACGCCCATCGCCTTCAGGCCGGCAGCCAGCGTGGCGGTCAGGCGGTGCACGCGCTGGGCAATGCGCTGGAGGCCCTGCGGCCCGTGGTACACGGCGTACATCGACGCCATCACGGCCAGCAGCACCTGCGCGGTACAGATGTTCGACGTGGCCTTCTCGCGGCGGATGTGCTGCTCGCGCGTCTGCAGCGCCAGCCGGTACGCCTTGTTGCCCTGCGCGTCGATGGTCACGCCCACCAGACGGCCCGGCATCGAGCGCTTGAATTCGTCCTTCACGGCCATGTAGCCGGCGTGCGGGCCGCCGAAGCCGAGCGGCACGCCAAAGCGCTGCGAGTTGCCCACGGCCACGTCGGCGCCCCATTCGCCCGGCGCGACGATCAGCGTCAGCGCCAGCAGGTCCGCCGCCGCCACCACCAGCCCGCCAGCGGCGTGCACGGCATCGGCGATGGCACGGTAGTCGGCCACATCGCCGTTCACGCCCGGGTATTGCAGCAGCACGCCGAAGGCATGGGCGCCGGCGGCCTCGGCGGCGGGGCCGACCTTGACCTCGATGCCCAGCGGCAGCGCGCGCGTGCGTACCACTTCCAGCGTCTGCGGCAGCACGTCGTCCGCCACGTAGAACGTGTTCGAGGCGTGCTTGTTCACGCGCTGGAGCAGCGTCATCGCCTCGGCGGCAGCGGTGCCTTCGTCCAGCATCGACGCATTGGCGATGTCCAGCCCGGTCAGGTCCGTGACCATCTGCTGGAAGTTCAGCATCGCCTCCAGGCGGCCCTGCGAGATCTCGGGCTGGTACGGCGTGTAGGCCGTGTACCAGGCCGGATTCTCGAAGATATTGCGAAGGATGACGCCCGGCGTGAGCGTGTTGTAGTAACCCTGCCCGATGAAGCTCTTGAGCACGCGGTTCTGGTTCGCCAGCCCGCGCAGCTTGGCCAGCGCGGCTTCCTCGGTCAGCGGCTCGGTGAATTCGCCGAGCGGCATGCCGTCGCGGCGGCGGATGGCGGCGGGCACCACGGCGTCGATCAGCGCGGCGCGCGTCTCGTAGCCGAGCACCTTGAGCATGTGTTGCTGTTCGGCGGCATCCGGGCCGATATGACGGGCGGCGAAGGCGTCGCGCGCCTCCAGTTCGGCCAGCGTGGGCCGGCTACCTTGGGCGGCGTTCATGGGAAGAGGGGCGTTCATGGCAAGTGTCTCGTGGGGCGGGGCGGCAGGTGGTCAGCCTGGCCGCCGCGCGGGCATCTCGGGCGCCGTCTCCTGGCTCGGGAGACGGCTGGTGCAGCGCGTCAGGCGCCGACGCTGGCCTTGTAGGCGTCGACGTTCATCAGGCCGTTCACATCGTCGCCATTGGCCGGCTTCAGCTTGAACAGCCACGCGTCGAAGGCGTTGGCGTTGACGGATTCCGGCGCGGCGCTGGCGGCCTCGTTCACGGCGATGACTTCGCCGGCCACCGGGGCGTAGATGTCGGAAGCGGCCTTCACGGACTCCACCACGGCCAGCGCGTCGCCGGCGCCGACCGACTTGCCCACTTCGGGCAGTTCCAGGAAGACGATGTCGCCCAGCGCGTCCTGCGCGTGGTCGGTAATGCCGATCGTCAGCGTGCCGTCGGCTTCAACGCGCACCCATTCGTGCGATTCGGTGTACTTCAGGTCAGCAGGGAAATTCATGACGGATTCTCCGGGAATGCAGTGTTTGTCTTGTTTCGGTTCGCCTGCCGGGGCCAGCCGGGCAGGCGTGATGGCGACCGTTGGTGTCAGCCGGGCGGATGCCTCAGCTCACGAGTGCCTTGCCATTGCGCACAAACGGCAGTTTAACCACAGTCGCGGTCAGTTTGCGGTCACGAATCTCGACCTGGACCTCGGTGCCGGGCACAACGCCCTGCGGCAGCCGGGCAAAGGCAATGGATTGGGAGAGGGACGGGCTGAAGGTGCCGCTCGTGATCTCGCCGTCGCCGGCGGGGGTGATCACCTTCTGGTGCGCACGCAGCACACCGCCCTTGTCGCGCAGGATCAGGCCGGCAAATGTCTTATGTTGTCCGGCTGCCAGCAGCGCCGACTTGCCGATGAAATCGCGCTCGCTCTGCAGGTCGACGGTCCAGGCCAGGCCGGCGTCGAGCGGCGAGGTGTGGATATCCATGTCCTGGCCGTACAGGTTCATGCCGGCTTCCAGGCGCAGCGTGTCACGCGCGCCCAGTCCGGCCGGGCGCACGCCCACGGACTGCAGCTTTTCCCAGATGCCGGCCACGTTCTCGGCCTCCACCACCAGCTCGAAGCCGTCTTCGCCGGTGTAGCCGGTGCGGGCCACCATCAGCTCGCCGACCATCGGGTCCCGCACCACCACCGCGTTGAACGGCTTGAGCGCGTCGGCCGGCTGGGTCGACGGGAAGGCCTCGTGCACCTTGGCGCGCGCGTTCGGGCCCTGCACGGCGATGATCGCCAGCTTGCCCACGCCGGCCGGTGCCACGTCGCCCCGGCGCGGGGTGATCGTCACGCCGCTGCCGGTGGCCGCGTTGCGGGCCGTGATCCATTCGATGTCGCCCAGCGCCGTGCTGGCGTTCACCACCAGGCGGAAGCGGTCTTCGGCGAAGAAATAGACGATCAGGTCGTCGATGACGCCGCCCTTTTCGTCGAGCATGCACGCGTAGAGGGCCTTGCCCGGGGTCTGGAGCTTGTCGACGTTGTTGGCCAGCAGGCCGCGCAGGAAGGCGCGCGTGTTGGGGCCGGACAGGTCCACCACGCACATGTGCGAGACATCGAACATGCCGGCATCGCCGCGCACCGCGTTGTGTTCCTCGATCTGGGAGCCGTAGTTGACCGGCATGTCCCAGCCGCCGAAATCGACCATGCGGGCACCGAGCGAGCGGTGGATGGCGTAAAGGGGCGTGGCCTGGAGCGTCATGGGAAATCCTCTGGAGCGAATACGGCAGCGAAAACGAAAAAAGGGTCATCCGCCGTGGGGATCGATGGCAATGCCACCAATCCGCCGCGGCGGATGACCCCTCTGTCCTCGATACCTGAGAGATTACGATGCAGCTTGCCGCATCGCGCGCCCCTTCGGTGGACACGCTCGCCATGCGTTGGCACGGGCGGGTGTCGCTCTCCAGAGTGCGGCATGCATCGTGTGCATGTTGCATGCCGATCCGACCGGTCCGTGGTGCCTGAGAGTTTTCGGGTGATACCCCTTCGGCGGCGCAATGGCTGCGCGCTCTCCCGGTTGGATGCGCGTGAATGTACGGGACGGGTTGACCTTTGTCAACGCGGCGCCGACGCCACCTTGCTAGGCGCCGGGGAGGGGGCTGGCTGTAATTCCTGCCGCCTGAGGGTAAGGACTACCCGCGCCGGATCAACGATCCTTCGTGACGACGTTACCCACCACGCCACCCACCGCCGCGCCACCCACCGTGCCGAGCGCGCTGCCGTTGGTCAGCGCCGCGCCGCCGAGCGCGCCAACGCCCGCGCCAATGGCGGTGTTGCGGGTCTTGGGGCTCATGTCCGCGCAGCCGCCAAAGGCCGCCAGCGTGACACCGATCAGCGTGATTTTCGCCAGGGTTCGCATTGTTTTCATGATCGCCTCCGAATGTGCCGAATTTGTCATCAGGACGGCGTCGCCGCCGGTCCCGCATGACCGTATGAGGCAATCTCCATGCCCCGGATGTCCCCTCGGACGTCACTTTTACGAACTGTTACCGCGATGAAACACTGGTAGCACTCGCGTCCTGGATGTCCATCATCAGGCACCGGCGCAGGCCACCCTGCGTGTTAACATCGACGCCTTTCGCGCGCCCGCCAAGCGTGCGCCATCCGGCACCCGCCCACCTATGACCCACGGACTCAACGCCGCCCAATCCGAAGCCGTTCGCTATCTGGACGGGCCCTGCCTCGTCCTCGCGGGCGCCGGGTCCGGCAAGACGCGCGTCATCACGCAAAAGATCGCCCACCTGATCGAGGACAAGGGCTTCGAGCCGCGTCACATCGCCGCCGTCACCTTCACGAACAAGGCGGCGAAAGAGATGCAGGAGCGCATCGGCAAGCTGATGGAGGGCAAGACCACGCGCGAGGGCAAGCGGATTCCGCTCAAGCAGCTCACCGTCTGTACCTTCCACTCGCTCGGCGTGCAGATTTTGCGGATGGAGGCGGAGCACGTCGGCCTGAAGCCGCAGTTCTCGATCATGGATTCGGACGACTGCTTCGGACTGGTGCAGGAGCAGCTCGCCACCACGGACAAGAAGCTGATCCGTAGCGTGCAGGGCACGATCTCGCTGTGGAAGAACGGCATGATCGATCCGGAGACCGCGCTGGCCCAGGCCGCCAATGCCGACGAGCACCAGGCCGCCATGGTCTACCGCAACTACGTGGCCACGCTGCACGCCTACCAGGCGGTGGATTTCGACGACCTGATCCGCCTGCCCGCCGAGCTGTTCGCGCGCGACGAGGCCGTGCGCCTGAAATGGCAGAACCGCCTGCGCTACTTCCTCGTCGACGAATACCAGGACACCAACGCCTGCCAGTACGCGCTGCTCAAGCTGCTGGCCGGCGGCTCGCACCTGCGCGCGCCGGCGTTCACGGCCGTGGGCGACGACGACCAGGCCATCTACGGCTGGCGCGGCGCCACGCTGGACAACCTGCGCGGCCTGCAGACCGATTTCCCGGACCTCAAGGTCGTCAAGCTCGAACAGAACTACCGCTCGACGGTGCGCATCCTGGAGGCGGCCAACGCGGTCATCGCCAACAATCCCAAGCTGTTCGACAAGAAGCTGTGGTCGGAGCACGGCATGGGCGACCCCATCGCCATCCATCCGATGAACGACGAGGAGCACGAGGCCGAGTCCGTGGTGTTCCGCCTGTCCGCCCACAAGTTCGAGCGCCGCGCGCAGTTCCGCGACTACGCCATCCTGTATCGCGGTAACCATCAGGCGCGGCTGTTCGAGCAGATCCTGCGGCGCGAGCGGATTCCGTACGTGCTGTCCGGCGGCCAGAGCTTCTTCGACAAGGCGGAGATCAAGGACATCTGCGCCTACCTGCGGCTGATCGCCAATCCGGACGACGATCCCGCGTTCATCCGCGCCATCACCACGCCCAAGCGCGGCGTGGGCAACACCACGCTGGAGGCGCTCGGCACGTTCGCGGGGCAGGCCAAGGTGTCGCTGTTCGAGGCCGCCATGATGGGCGGCATCGAAGGCAAGCTCCAGCCGCGCCAGCTGGAGCCGCTGCGCGTGTTCTGCGAGTCGATGGTGCGCCTGGCGGACCGCGCCAAGACCGATCCGGCCACCGTGCTGCTCGACGACATGATGGCCGGCATCCACTATGAATCGTACTTGTACGATACCTTCGACGAGCGCCAGGCCCAGTCGCGCTGGACCAATACGCTTGAATTCCTCGACTGGCTCAAGCGCAAGGGCACGCGCCCGGAGCCCGAGGCCGGGGAGGGCGAGGCCACCGGCTTCGACAACGCCGACGGCTTTGGCGACGAAGGCAAGAACCTGCTCGAACTGACACAGACCGTGGCGCTGATGAGCATGCTCGAAGGCCGCGAGGAAGACCCGGACGCGGTGCGGCTCTCCACGCTCCACGCGTCCAAGGGCCTCGAATATCCGCACGTGTTCCTGGTGGGCGTGGAGGAGGGCATCCTGCCCCATGCGCGCGAGGACGAAGACATGAGCGACGAGAAGATCGAGGAAGAGCGCCGCCTGATGTACGTTGGCATCACCCGCGCCCAGCGCAGCCTCCAGATCAGCTGGTGCAAGAAGCGCAAACGCGCCCGGGACACCTACTCCTGCGAACCCTCGCGCTTCATCGCTGAAATGAAGCTCGAAGAAGCCCCGGCCCCCGTCGACGAGACCCCGGCCATGAGCCCCAAGGACCGGCTGGCCAATCTCAAGGCGCTGCTGGGTACGCCGGGCGCACCCGGCAAGCCGGTGACGGGTTGAGCCGCATCCCCTACCAAGCATCACCGCCGATACAAGGCAGACAAGACCGCGCGCCTCGCGCTTTCTAATATGGCGACGCGTCAGACGCCTCGGCGACTGGCGCCGTGCCGCGCCTGCCCTTCGGTTAGCGGTGCGGCCGGGTACGCTTGCGTGCCTGGCTCTTCCCTGTTGAACGCTCCCGGCGCGGCAGTGCCGGGGGCGTCGTTTTGTCAGGCGAAGTTATCCACAGCGCACGTATCGAACCTGATACAAAGCCGCCACAGCGCGGATATTGCAAACTGGTACAGTTGACCGCCGGTCGTTGCGCAGGCCGTCGCCCGCCGGCGTTTCCCATCCCTCCCGCTTTGCCATGGACCTCACTCCCGCCTTGCCTACCCGCCTGCTGATCGTCGACGACGATCCCCAGATCCGCGCCATGCTGGCCGAATACCTGGCCACGTTCGGCATGGCGGCCGATGGGGCCGAAGGCGGGGCGTCGATGCGCACGGCCATGGCGCAGCATCACTATGATCTGGTCATCCTGGACCTCTCGCTGCCCGGCGAGAACGGCCTGACGCTGTGCCGCGAGATCCGCGAGCGCACGGACATCCCCGTAATCATGCTGACCGCCCGCGCCGAACTGGCCGACCGGGTGGTCGGGCTCGAGGTGGGGGCGGACGACTACGTGACCAAGCCGTTCGAGATGCGTGAACTGGTGGCGCGCATCCACACGGTGCTGCGGCGCAGCCGGGCCGATGTGCGTCGTTCGGCACCTACCCCGGCGGGGCACGAGGTCAAGTTTGGCGCGTGGCGGCTCAACACCACGCTGCGCCAGTTGCTCGACGAGGAAGACACGGTCGTGCCGCTGTCGAACGCCGAGTTCCGCCTGTTGCTGACCTTCATCGAGCACCCGAACCGCGTGCTGGATCGCGAACTGCTCATCAACCAGGCACGCGGTCGCGACCTCGACGTGTTCGATCGCAGCATCGACCTGCTGGTCTCGCGCCTGCGCCAGAAACTGCGCGACGATCCGCGTGACTCGGCGCTGATCCGCACGGTGCGGGGCGAGGGCTACGTCTTCACGGTCAACGTGGATTCCTGACGCATGGCCGCGCCCCCCCCGCCGCCGAACGCCACCGCCGGCGTCCGGACAGACCCCACCATGCGGCGCCACCTTTTCGATTCGATGTTCCTGCGGCTGTTCCTGGTCATGGCCGCGATCATGGTGGCGGTGCACGTGCTTGGCGTGACCGTCATCGAGGGCCTGTTCCCGCGCCCCGGCTCGCCGCGCTGGGAGGAACGCATGCGCGAGGCGGCCTCGGAGGCCGCCGCCGCCGGCAAGCCATTCCACCGCCCCGAGCCGTCGCAGCGCGGCCCGCGTTTCGAGGAAGACGAGGATGCGGGCGAGGGCGGCCCGGCCGGGGAGCGCGGCATGTTCCGTCCCGGCCATCCCGACCGGCGCGGGGAGCCGCCCGGACCGCAGCGCCACTTCCCCCCCTGGCACGGACTCTGGCCCCTGCATCCTGGCCTGATCTTCCAGTTCATCGCCATCGTGATTTCGTCGTGGGTGGGCGCGCGATTGCTCGCGCGGCCGGTGCAGCGGCTGGCCACCGGTGCGAACCGGCTGGCCCAGGATGTGCACGCCCCGCCACTCGACGATGATGCGGGTCCGGCCGAAGCGCGCGCCGCCACCAAGGCGCTGAACCTGATGCAGCAACGCATCCGCACGCAGCTGGCGCAGCAGTCGCGCTTCCTGGCGGCGGTCTCGCACGACCTGCGCACGCCGCTCACGCGCATGAGCCTGCGCATCGAGCGCATCGAGGACAACGACGTGCGCTACCGCCTGCGGCAGGATCTGGCCGAGATGAACGGGCTGATCGACGCCACGCTCTATTACCTGCGTGACCGCGACGACGGCACCGGCCCGCGCCAGCGCGTGGACGTGCAGGCGCTGCTCCAGGCCATCGTCGACGATGCCGAAGAACTGGGGCAGGACGTGCGGCTCTCCGGCACCGCCGCGCCGCTGCTGGCCTACCCGGCGGAGTTGCGCCGCGCCGTGGTCAACCTCGTCGAGAACGCGCACCGCTACGGCGGCGCCGCGCATATCGTGCTGACGGACAGCCCCGAGCGCGTGCAGATCGACGTCTGCGACAACGGCCCCGGCATTCCGCCGGCCGAGTTGCAGCGCGTGCTGGAGCCGTTCTATCGCGTGGAGTCGTCGCGCAGCCGGGCTACCGGCGGCGTGGGGATGGGGCTGTCGATTGCCGCCGATATCGTCAATCGCCATGGCGGCGAGCTGACGCTGGACAACCGCGTCGAAGGCGGCCTGCGCGTGCGCATCACGCTGCCGCGCGACTAACTAATAGATATAGCGGCGCGCGGGTCAGGCGCGCTGCGGCACGCCCGACTTGCCGATCGGCGCCAGTTGCACGTACTGAGAGCCGCGCAGCCCGCGCGTGAAGTCGAGCGTGAAATCGCCCACATCGATGCGCGACTGCAGCGCGCGGCGCAATTCCAGCGCACCCGGCGCCTTGGCCGCGCCGGCAGCGCGCACCAGCCAGGCGGCGCCAATGTAGCCGGCCAGCGTGGCCGGGGAGGGCGGTTCGTCGAGGTACTGCTTCATCCGCGCCACGTGTTCCTTGACCACGCGCAGCGTGGATTCCTGCGGGCCGGGCGCCACCTGCGTGACCACCACGCCCCCCGCGTAGTTGCCGCCGAGAATCTCGCGCGCCGAGGCCGGGCTCACGGCCGACAATCCCACCAGAAAACCGTACCAACCCTGCGAGGCCAGCGCGCGGCCAAGGCCGCCGTAGGCAAGCGTGTCGCCGGCCACGATGACCGCGCCGGGCCGCGTCGCGGCGATGCGGCGCGCGCCGTCATCGACACTGCCGGTCAGCGTCACCGCGCGCGTACCGAGGTCGCGCTCCATCCGATCGAGCCACGGCGAGCCCGCCGCGAGCGTGCCGGCGGCGAAGTCGGGCGACACGGCCAGGACGATGTTCTTGAGGCCGTAGCTGCGCAGCTGCCGCACGGCGGCGTCCAGCTCGGCCTGATAGTCGGCGCGCGTGAACCAGATGTTGTCGGCGGCAAGCGAAAGCCCGGAGAGCGGGGCGACGATCTGCACGCCGCGCCGGCTCAGTTCGGACGACGTGGCCAGCGCGGGCAGCAGGGTGTCGCCGGGGCCGAACAGCACGTCGATATGGTCCGACTCGGCCATGCCGATGGCCTGCGAGGTGGCGATGCGCGGGCTGGCATCGGCATCCCGCACCACGTGTACGATGCGCGGCCCCTGACCCGAGGCGTTCGCCGCATCGAACAGCACCTTGGCGCCGGCCAGGTAGTCGCGCGCCAGATCCGCTTGCGGCCCCACGCGGTCGAGCAGATGGCCGACCACCAGCGCCCGGCGCTGCGAGGAGGGCTGCGGTTGCGGCTGGGCGAACGCAGCCGGTGCCGCGAGCATCGCGGCCAGCGTGCCGAACGACCGGAGCATGCGGCGGCGCGCCGGCGCGGCGGGCGACATCGTTCTGGGCGAGGCTGGGCGCATGGTCGGAACGGGCGTTGGAATCGGGTGGAGGAGGGGACGGCGGGCAGAGCCTATCGGCCGTTCGTGACGCTCGGATGACGCCAACGCCCCACGGTGGCGGGGCTGCGGGCGCAAGCGCGGCGTGCGCTTGATGCGCGTCAAGGTGAGCGACGGCGCAGGGGCATAGCATCGTGACCATCTTCGCCCGCAAAAAGAGCGCACCATGTCCGCCCCCACCCTCCCCAGCATGCCTGCCGCCACGGCGTTCGACCGCCGCGCACTGGCCGACTTCCGCAGCCTGGCCGGCCGCATCGACGGCAACGGCCCCCGCTACACCTCATACCCTACCGCCGACCGCTTCGACGCCGAAGTGGACGACGCCCGCTACCTCGCCGCGCTCGACGCCTGCCGCGCCGACTCCCCCGCGCCGCTCTCGCTCTACCTGCACATCCCGTTCTGCGAGAACATCTGCTACTACTGCGGCTGCAACAAGATCATCACCAAGGACCACGCGCGCAGCGCACGCTACGTCGACTATCTCGCCCGGGAAATGGCGATGGTGGCCGGCCGGCTCGGGGAGCGCCGCGCGGTCATGCAATCGCACTGGGGCGGCGGCACGCCGACCTTCCTCGATCCCGACGAAATGCGTCGCGTAATGGCGGCGCTGACGCAACACTTCCACCTGCTGCCCGAGGGCGAGCACGCCATCGAGATCGATCCGCGCCGCGTGACCGATGCGCGCATGGCGCTGCTGGCGGAACTCGGCTTCAACCGGATCAGCCTCGGCGTGCAGGACTTCGACCCGGAGGTGCAGGAGGCAATCCATCGCGTGCAGTCCTATGAGGAAACGCGCGATGTGGTGCTGGCGGCGCGCCGGCTCGGCTTCCGCTCGGTCAGCATGGACCTCATCTACGGGCTGCCGCACCAGACCACCGAACGCTTCGCAGCGACCATCGACCGCGTGCTGACGCTACGGCCGGATCGGCTCTCGGTCTACAGCTACGCGCACCTGCCGCATGTGTTCAAGCCGCAGCGGCGCATCGACGAGGCGGCGCTGCCGCCCGCCGGCGAGAAGCTCGACATCCTGGTGTCCACGATCGAGCGCCTGACCGCCGCCGGCTATGTCTATATCGGCATGGATCATTTCGCGCTGCCGGACGACGACCTCGCCATCGCCCAGCAGGCCGGGCGGCTGCAACGCAACTTCCAGGGCTACGCCACCCACGCGGGGCACGATCAACTGGGCTTCGGCGTCTCGGCGATTGGCGCGGTGGCCGGCCACTACGCGCAGAACGCGCGCACCACGGACGAGTACTACGCCGCGCTGGACGCCGGCCGGCTGCCGGTGGCGCGCGGCTTCGGCATGTCCGCCGATGACCATCTGCGCAAGGCGATCATCGGCGCGCTGATGTGTCACGGCACTTTGGACATTGCGGCGGTGGAGGCGGCGCACGGCATCGACTTCGCCCGAACCTTCGCGCCGGAATTCGCCGGGCTGGACGCGCTGGCGGCAGAGGGCCTGTTGCGGCGCGACGCGTCGCGGATCGACATCACCCCGCTGGGCCGGCTGCTGGTGCGCCGCGTGGCGATGGTGTTCGACCGCTACCTGCGCCAGGACGGCGCGCGCGAGGTGCCGCTGGTGCGCTATTCACGCGTGGTCTGACCCGCTGCCTATATATATCTAGTGGGGCGCCGGCCCCATCGACCCCATCGACCCCATCGAAACAAAAAAGCCCGCGAGGATCGTCGCGGGCTTTTTTGCGTGGACTGAAAGGTGCGCTTGGCGTTACTTCGCAGCGTTGACCATGTAGTCGGCGGCGGCGATCACGTCGGCGTCGGCGCCGGCATAGCCACCCTTGGGCGGCATCACGCCCTTGCCCTTGAGCGCGAAGGTGTGGACGGCGTCCATGCCTTCCTTGATGCGCGGTGCCCAGGCGGCCTTGTCGCCGAACTTCGGCGCACCAGCCACACCGGCGGCGTGGCAGGCGGCGCAAACCTGGTCATAGACCTTCTTGCCGGTTTCGGCCGATGCAGCGGCCGGGGCGGCAGCCGCCGCAGCAACGGGTGCGGCGGCTGCGGGTGCCGGTGCAGCAGCCGCCGGGGCAGCCGGCGCGGCAGGAACCGCCGGGGCCGCGGCCTGTGCGTCAGGCGCGGAAGCCGCAGCCTGGGCCGGTGCCGCCTGGGCAGGCGCGGGCGGTTCCGGGAACTTGGCGCCGCCGGCGTCGGCCAGGTGCACCACGGCACGGGCCAGTTCGTAGTCGGTGTAGTCGTCCGGCGAGGTGCCGGCGCGGGGGGGCATCGCGCCCTTGCCGTTCATCACGGACTTCAGCAGGCCGTCAAAGCCCTGGCCGATCCGCGCGGTCCAGTCGCCGGGTGTGCCGTGCTTGGGCGCTCCGGCCGCACCGGTGGCGTGGCAGGCGGCGCAGACTTCCTTGTAGACCTGCTCGCCGGTCTTGAAGACGCGCGGCGCGTTCGGGTCCTTGATTTCCAGGGAAGCGACGGGTTGGATGCGATGGTTGACGGCTTCGGCCGTCTGGGTGGAGCCGGCGCCCTCGTGGGTGCCGTGACCAACAAAACTAACCAACAGGACGATCACGAGAATCGGCACCACGAAGGCGGCGATCACGACAGCGATCAGTTGTTTCGGGGTCTTGATGGGAGACTCGTGGTGGTCGTTTTCTTGGTGGACGTCACTCATACAGAACTCTCGATTTTGCAGGGAAACCTAGTGCAGCGCGTTGGGGGCGGCTTGCTTTGTTGGCCCTTGTCGGGGATGGGTCTGTTTTCGCCTTTCGGCTATCTGCGTCCGGGCCATGTCTCGTGTCCCGGGTACGTCTCGTTTCGACGCAAATAGCTGGCGATTATAGACCCAAGCCGTGGCGTCCGGGGCCAAAAGCGGCGGCTGCGAGACCTGCCGGAACCCTTCCCGGCGCAACCCGCATGGACGCCGCCCGACAAACGAGGTATCCTATGCGACTTTCCGACGCCGGCCCTCGTCCGACGTCAATCGCAGCTCACATCGCGCCCGTAGCTCAATGGATAGAGTACTGCCCTCCGAAGGCAGGGGTTGCTGGTTCGATCCCAGCCGGGCGCACCAATAGACTGGCTTGCAGTCAGTCCACGCTAGTCAATCCCGCGCACGCGAATTTCCAACAGTTTGTGGTCCGAAGCCAGGTCGACTTCCGAGCAGCGGACGCTTGCGCCCGTCTCACCGATACCCCGTGATATCCGCCGGCTTGCCCGCATCGACCACTTCGGTCATGTAGCGCCAGGCGTCGGGCTGGCTGCCGTCGAGGTCGGTGAAGCCGTAGACCTGCGCCAGTTGGCCGCTGGATAGCGTCTGGCCGTTCCAGCGGGCCAGCTCGGGGTCGGCGGCGAGGGCTGCCACGGCGCGGCCGACGTAGGCCGGCGTTTCCGAGATCGCGAAATGGGGTTGCCGTGCGGTGGCGTCGCGCCAGTTGGCTTCGGTGACGCCGTAGGCGTCCAGCATGGCCTCGGCGCGCAGCCAGCCCGGCGTCAGTGCCACGGCGGTGGCGCCGTACGGCCCCAGTTCATGCGCGAGGGCGAAGGCCATGCGCAGCACGCTGGCCTTCGCCAGATCGTAGAAGAACGACACGCGGTAGTTGGTGGCGTTGTAGGCCGCGGTGCCGTCGGTCACTTCCACCACCAGCCCACCCGGCGATTCGATCAGTAGCGGGATCGCAAAATGGCTGGTAATCGCATGGGTATGCACGCCCAGTTCGAGCGTGCGCAGGCCAATGTCGAGCGACGATTCCCACACGGTCATATTCCACTCCATGACCGTGGCGCCCCAGATGTCGTTGACGAGGATGTGCAGCGCGCCGTGGTCGGCGCGGATGCGGTCCACCAGCGCGCTGACCTGGGATGGCACCGTATGATCCACCCGCACGGCGATGCCCCGGCCGCCTGCCGCCGACACCAATTCGGCAGTTTCCTCGATGGTCTCCGGGCGATCCATCTCGGAGCGCTGTGCGCGCGTGGAACGCCCGGTCACGTAGACCGTGGCCCCGGCCGTCCCCAGTTGCACGGCGATGCCGCGTCCGGCGCCACGGGTGGCACCGGCCACCAGCGCGACGCGGTCTCTGAGCGGAGCAGTCATGGGAACGATGCTAGGCAACGGGCGCGCGTGCCGCAAGGTACGCCGCCGCGCGCGAGGCGTCTCCGGCGCCGCCTCACCGCTGTAACCGATCGGTCGATTTCCGGCCCCCGGCGCACGCGGCGCGGCCCGGCGGTAGCCGGCAGGCCAGCGTGGATGCCCCCTCCGCGATTGTGGCGCGCGCCTTGCAAGGAGAAGAGGTTCCGTCGCCCGCATCGCGCACACCGTGGAGGAAACCGCCATGCCAACCCTGACCCCTGCCCATCTCGACATGCTGCGCCAGTCCGTGCGCGGCAAGGTCCTGCTGCCCGCCGACCCCGGCTACGACACGGCCCGCACCGTCTGGAACGCCACCGTGGACAAGCGGCCGGCCGTGATCGTGCAGTGCACGGGCACCGCCGACGTGATCCAGGCCGTCAACTTCGCGCGGGACCGGGGCCTGGTGCTGGCCGTGCGCGGCGGCGGACACAATATCGCAGGCAGTGCGATCTGCGCCGACGGGCTGGTCATCGACCTCTCCGCGCACCGCAGCGTCCAGATCGATCCCAAGGAAAAAGTGGCCTGGGTCAGCGGCGGCGCCTTGCTGGCCGATTTCGACCACGAGGCGCAGGCGCTCGGGCTGGCCACGCCGCTCGGCATCAACTCCACCACCGGCGTGGCCGGGCTGACGCTCGGCGGCGGGTTCGGCTGGCTGACGCGCCAGTACGGCATGACTGTGGATAACCTGCTCGGCTGCGAGGTCGTCACCGCCGATGGCCAGCGCCGCTGGGCCAGCGCCACCGAGGAGCCCGACCTGTTCTGGGCCTTGCGCGGTGGCGGCGGCAACTTCGGCGTGGTCACGCTGTTCCAGTTCAAGCTGCACGATGTCGGGCCGATGGTCACCACTGGGCTGCTCGTCTTCCCGGCCGCCGAGGGCAAGTCGGTGCTGCGCCAGTACCGCACCTTCGCGGAAAACACGATGCCGGACGACCTGAACGTGTGGGTCGTGCTGCGCAAGGCACCGCCGCTGCCGTTCCTGCCTTCCTCCGCGCATGGCAGCGACGTGGTGATCCTGGCCGTGTTCTACAACGGCGATCCCGACAAGGCCGACGCGGCCATCGCCCCGCTGCGCCAGTTCGGCCAGACCGTGGGCGAGCACGTGGGGCCGGCGCCGTACGCAGCGTGGCAGCAGGCGTTCGATCCGCTGCTCGGCCCGGGCGCGCGCAACTATTGGAAATCGCACAATTTCTCGCGCCTGGACGACGCCGCCATCGACGCGATGACGGACTTCGCGCTGCGCCTGCCGTCGCCGCTGGCTGACATCTTTATCGGCCAGGTGGGCGGGGTAGCCAACCGCGTGGCGCCCGATGCCACGGCCTACGCGCACCGCGACGCCCGCTACGTGATGAACGTGCACGCGCGCTGGGAGCGCAATGACGAGGACAACGCCTGCATCGCCTGGGCGCGCGATTTCTTCCGCGCGACCGAGCCGTATGCCACGGGCAGCGTCTACGTGAACTTCCTGACCGAGGAGGAAACCGCGCGCGTGGGCGCCGCCTATGGGCCGAACTACGACCGGCTGGCACGCATCAAGCGCCAGTACGATCCGCACAACCTGTTCTGCACCAACCAGAACATCGCTCCGGCGCCGTAGCGGCATTGCCCGACTGTGGCGGACACGTTCCGCCACACATCGCCGGCGCATGCGTTGCTATGATGGCGGCCATGGCCGGCGACTTCCTCATCCCTCATCACGAATACGAGATCACCGCGATCCGCGCCCAGGGCGCGGGCGGGCAGAACATCAACAAGGTGTCCAACGCGGTGCACCTGCGCTACGACGTACGCACGGCGTCGCTGGCGGCCGACCACAAGGAGCGGCTGCTGGCCCTGCACGACCACCGCATCACCCGCGACGGCGTGATCGTCATCAAGGCGCAGCAGCACCGCAGCCTGGAGATGAACCGCGAGGAAGCGGTTCGGCGCCTGCACGAGCTGGTGGAGAGCGTGGCCACGCCGCCGCGCACCCGGCGCGCCACGCGGCCCACGCTGGCATCGCGCAAGCGGCGCATCGAGGCCAAGACCCAGCGCGGCCAGATCAAGGCGCTGCGCGGGCGGGTGGTCGACTAGTCGACTAGTCAACGATTCGTCACTTTTTCGAACGTTTATTTCAAACGCACGGCGGATGCCTCGCGGCGGCGGGAATTGGAGGGCATGCTCGGTGTCCGCGCGTTGACTTCGCCCCCGAAACTCGGCGATTGTCTACGGCAGTCAAGACCCGCCCCCAGGCCCGCCCCCATGTCCATCGTCCAGCCCGCCGTTGCCCTCCAGCCCATTCCGCGCGACCCGGGCTGGCCCATCGTCGGCAATCTGTTCCAGATCACGCCGGGCGAGGTCGGGCAGCATCTGCTGGCGCGCAGCCGGCACCATGACGGCATCTTCGAGCTGGACTTCGCCGGGCGGCGCGTGCCGTTCGTGTCGTCCGTGGCGCTGGCCAGCGAGCTGTGCGACGCCACGCGCTTCCGCAAGATCATCGGCCCGCCGCTTTCCTACCTGCGCGACATGGCCGGCGACGGCCTGTTCACCGCGCACAGCGACGAGCCGAACTGGGGCTGCGCCCACCGCATCCTGATGCCGGCGTTCAGCCAGCGCGCGATGAAGGGCTATTTCGATGTGATGCTGCGCGTGGCCAATCGCCTCGTGGACAAATGGGACCGTCAGGGCCCGGACGCCGATATCGCCGTGGCCGACGACATGACCCGGCTCACGCTGGACACCATCGCGCTGTCCGGTTTCGGCTACGACTTCGACTCGTTTTCCAGCGAACGGCTAGACCCGTTCATCGAGGCGATGGTCGGCGCGCTGCAGGAGGCGATGAACAAGCTCACGCGGCTGCCGATCCAGGACCGCTTCATGGGCCGCGCCCACCGCCAGTGCGCCGCGGACATCGCCTATATGCGCAACCTGGTGGACGATGTGATCCGCCAGCGCCGTGCCGCGCCCACCACCGGCATGGACCTGCTGAACCTGATGCTGGAGGCGCGCGACCCCGAGACCGACCAACGCCTGGACGACGCGAACATCCGCAATCAGGTCATCACCTTCCTGATTGCCGGGCACGAGACCACCAGCGGCCTGCTGACCTTCGCGCTCTACGAACTGCTGCGCAACCCCGGCGTGCTGGCGCAGGCCTATGCGGAGGTGGACGCCGTGCTGCCCGGCGACGCCGCGCCGGTCTACGCCGATCTCGCCCGGATGCCCGTGCTGGACCGCGTGCTCAAGGAGACGCTGCGGCTCTGGCCGACCGCGCCGGCGTTCGCCGTGGCGCCGTTCGACGATGTGGTGATCGGCGGGCGCTACCACCTGCGCAAGGATCGGCGCATTTCGGTGGTGCTGACCGCGCTGCACCGGGACCCACAGGTGTGGGCCCACCCGGAGCGGTTCGATATCGACCGTTTCCTGCCCGAGCACGAGGCGCGGCTGCCGGCGCACGCCTACATGCCGTTCGGGCAGGGCGAGCGCGCGTGCATCGGCCGGCAGTTCGCGCTGACCGAGGCCAAGCTGGCGCTGGCGCTGATGCTGCGCCACTTCGCCTTCCACGATCCGTACGACTACCAGTTCAAGCTCAAGGAAACGCTGACGATCAAGCCCGACAACCTCGTGCTGCGCGCGCGGCGGCGCCGCCCGCACGAGCGCATCGCGGCCCAGCCCGTGGCGGCGGAGGCCACGCCCGCCGCGCAGGCCGAGGTACGCGGCCACGGGCAGGCGCTGACCGTGCTGTGCGCGTCGAGCCTGGGCACCGCGCGCGAGCTGGCCGAGCAGATCCACGCCGGGGCGGTGGGCGCCGGTTTTGCGGCGAAGCTGCAGGATCTCGACGACGTCGTCGGCGCGCTGCCGACGTCGGGCATCGTGGTGATCGTCGCCGCTACCTACAACGGCCGCGCGCCGGACTCGGGCCGCCGCTTCGAGGCGATGCTGGACGCGCACGCGGCGGCCGGCTATCGCGCCGACGGCCTCCGGCTGGCGCTGCTCGGCTGTGGCAATTCCCAATGGGCGACCTATCAGGCCTTCCCGCGCCGCGTGTTCGATTTCTTCACGTCGGCGGGCGCCGTGCCGCTGCTGGCGCGTGGCGAAGCCGATGGCAACGGCGACTTCGACCAGTCCGCCGAACGCTGGCTGGGCCAGCTCTGGCAGGCCTTGCAGGCCGATGGCGTGGACCCGGGCGGGGCGGGCACGGGCGGCATCGTCGCGGAGGTCCGCAGTCTGGCGGCGATCCGCGCCGAGACGCTGCCGGCCGGGACGCAGGGCTGCACGGTCTTGTCGAATACCGAACTTGTGAACGATCCGAGCGGCCTGTGGGATTTCTCTCTTGAGGCGCCGCGCACCTCCACGCGCGACATCCGCCTGCAACTACCGCCCGGCGTGACCTACCAGACCGGCGATCACCTCGCCGTCTGGCCGCAAAACGACGCCGCGCTGGTGGAGGCGCTGTGCGAACGGCTCGACCTCGACGCGAACGCCATGGTCACGCTCTCCGCGCCGCAAGGCACCGGGCGGGGCCTGCCGATTGGCCAGCCGCTCCCGCTGCGGCAGTTGCTGACACACTTTGTTGAATTGCAGGACGTGGTTTCCCGGCAGACGCTGCGCGGGCTGATGCGCGCCACGCGCTGCCCGTTCACGCAGCAGGCGCTGGCAATGCTGGCCTCGGACGATGCCGAGCGCGGCTACGCGGCGCAGGTGGCGGCGCGGCGGCTGGGTCTGCTCGACGTGCTGGTGGCGCACCCGGCGATCACGCTGTCGCTGGAGGGCCTGCTCGGTTGCGTGGTGCCGATGCGGCCGCGTTTCTATTCGATTGCCTCGTCGCCGCTGGTGTCGCCGGACGTGGCGACGCTGCTGGTCGGCACGGTCTGGGCGCCGGCGCTGTCCGGGCGCGGGCAGTTCCGGGGCGTGGCCTCGACGTGGTTGCAAGGGCTGGCGCCGGGTGCGCGCGTCGCGGCGTCCATCCGCACGCCGAACCCGCCGTTCGCGCCCGAGGCCGACCCGCGCGTGCCGATGCTGCTGATCGGCCCGGGCACCGGCATCGCGCCGTTCCGGGGCTTTATCGAGGAACGGGCGGCGCAGCGCGCGGCGGGGCAGGCCGTGGCGCCGGTGCAACTCTACTTCGGCTGCCGCCATCCTTCGCACGACTGGCTCTACGGCGACGAGATCGCCGCCTGGGCCGGGCAGGGCGTGGCCGAAGTCCATGTCGCCTATTCAGTGGTGCCGGAGGCGCCGCGCTACGTGCAGGACCTGCTCTGGCAACGGCGCGACGCCGTCTGGGCGCAGATCGAAGCCGGCGCCACGGTCTACGTCTGCGGCGACGGCCGACGCATGGCGCCAGCGGTACGCCAGACGCTGATCGACATCGGCACGCAGGTAGGCGGGATGGACGCCACGCAGGCGTCCGACTGGTTCGCCGGGCTGGTGGCGCAGGGGCGGTACCGGCAGGACGTGTTCAACTGACGGCGCGTATTGACGCGTTCGCTGGCAGAAATCGACGGATCATTGTCCGTCAGCCGCCCCGCGTCGCCCGTACGCTGGTAGCCATCCCCCTCTTATCCGGAGAATCCGATGCCTACCTCCGCCATGCGGCAGGCGCGCGTGCTGGCGCTGTGCCAGGCGCTTTACACCGCCGCGCTGTCCGTTGACCTGACGCTGACCGGGCTGGTCGGCTACACGCTCGCGCCGGACAAGGCGCTGGCCACCTTGCCGTTCGCGCTGATTACCGTGGCCTCGGCGCTGACCGCCATCGCCGCCGCATTCCTGATCGAGCGCTTTGGCCGCCGGCTGGCGTTCTCGCTCGGGGGGCTGGCCTGCGCGCTGGGCGGCGTGGTCTCGGTCTGGGCGATCTATACCCATCACTTCGTGTTGTTCTGCGTCGGCACGGCGCTGGTCGGCGTGTTCCAGGCGTTTGCGCGCTTCTACCGGCTCGCCGCCGCCGATGCCGCGCCCGCGCCGGACAAGCCGCGCGCCATCTCGGCCGTGCTCACCGGTGGCGTGGTCGCCGCCGTCTGCGGGCCGGCCATCGCCGCGTGGAGCGCGGACATGATGCAGCCGCTGCCGTTCGCGGGCTCGTACGCGGTGGTCGCCGTGTTCGGCGTGCTGACCATGCTGGTGCTGACCTTCGCCTACCGCGAGCCGGCCTCGCTGGCCGCCGGCAGCGCCGCCAGCGATGGCCTGCCCGCGCGCCCGCTCGGCGAGATCGTGCGCCAGCCGATCTTCCTCGCCGCGTTCGCCAACAACGGCATCGGCAACGCGGTGATGATGTTCGTGATGACGGCCACGCCGATTGCCGCCGTGGCGTGCCAGCACACGATCACGCAGGGCGCGCAGATCATCGAATGGCATCTGGTGGGCATGTACGCGCCGTCGTTCTTCTCGGGCTGGCTGCTGCAACGCTTCGGCAATCCGGCGATGCTGGCCAGCGGCATCGCGCTCTCGGCGCTCGCGGCGGTGGTGGCACTGTGCTCGACCGCGCTGCCGGCCTTCTACCTCGCGCTGCTGTGCCTCGGCATCGGCTGGAATTTCATGTTCGTGGGCGGCACCACACTGCTGGCGGGCAGCTACCGCACCGCCGAGCGCGCGCGCACCCAGGCGACGGCCGAGTTTTCCGCTGCCGTGCTGACGGCGCTGGCCACGCTGGCGGCGGGGCAGGTGCTCTATCACTGGGGCTGGCAGGCCGTGAACCTGGCCGTGCTGCCGGCGCTGGCGCTCGCGCTGGTCATCACGCTACGCTGGCAGCGGCATGCGCGGCGGGTGGGGGCGATGGCGGCACCCGCATGATCGGCCGGCGTATGATCGGGGCCACTCCCTTCGCTCAAACCGCTCGATTCCCATGCCCACCGACCTCCATCTCATCGCCGCATCGCCCCGCGTGGTGGTGATCGTGGCGCCGGACCCGGCGCAGGAGCTTGATGTCACCGGGCCGACCGCCGTGTTCGGCGCGGCCAACAAGCTGTGCGGGCGGGCCGAGCCGTTCTACGACGTGCGCGTGGTCAGCGTCAGCGACGACGCCATCGTGCGCACAGAAAGCGGCGTGCGGATGCTGGCCGACGCGCCGTACCACCAGATCGCCGACGCCATCGGCCAGCCCATCGACACCCTGCTGATCTCGGGCGGCTCCGGCCACGCGGCGGCGTCTGACGACGCGCGGTTGATCGGCTGGATCCGCGAGCAGGCGCCCCGGGTGCGGCGGCTCGGCGCGGTCTGCACCGGCGCCTTCGTGCTCGCCCGCACCGGGCTGCTGGACGAAGCGCGCGTGACCACGCACTGGCGCCACGCGGACCGCCTGGCCACGCGCTACCCCCGGCTGACCGTCGATGCGGACCCGATCTGGATTCGCGCGGGCCGCTACTACACCTCGGCCGGCGTGACAGCGGGCATGGACCTGTCGCTGGCGCTGGTGGAGGAAGACCTGGGGTACGCGGTGTCGCTCGAAGTGGCGCGCGAACTCGTCCTGTTCCTGCGTCGACCGGGCAACCAGGCGCAGTTCTCCACCTCGCTGCGCGCGCAGGCGGCCGAGAGCGTGGAGTTGCGGGCCTTGCAGGGATGGATGGCGGATCACCTCGACCGCGACCTCTCGGTAGCCGTACTGGCCGAGCGGGTGGCGATGAGCCCGCGCAACTTCGCGCGCGTGTTCGCCAAGCAGGTGGGGGAGACTCCGGCGCGCTACGTGGAGCGGCTGCGGGTGGAGGCGGTGCGGCGGACGCTGGAGGCCAGCGACCGCCGGCTGGAGAGCATCGCCCACGCCACCGGCTTCGCCAACGCGGACGTCATGCGGCAGGCCTTCCTGCGGCATGTGCAGACCACGCCCGAACGCTACCGGGCGGCCTTCCGGGCGGAACGGGGCGCGGCGGCCTAGCGACCGCCGACCCGCGCCCTTATCCCATTAACGGCTGGATTGCAGCGCCGCGATGCGCTGCTCGATCGGCGGATGGCTCGAGAACATCGCCAGCCACTTGCGGCCGCCCGAGATCCCCATCGCCTGCATGTTCTGCGGCAGGCCATCGGCATCGAGGCCGCCCAGGCGGCGCAGCGCCGAGACCATCGGGGTGGGCGTGCCCATCAGGCCGGCCGCGCCTGCGTCCGCACGGAACTCGCGCTGGCGCGAGAACCACGCCACGATCACGCTGGCCAGGATGCCGAAGATCAGCTCGCAGATCACCACGGTGATCATGTAGCCCATGCCGGGGCCGCTCGACTCCTCGTCGTTGCGGCGCAGCCACGAATCCACGAAGTAGCCGACCACGCGCGCCATGAAGATCACGAAGGTGTTCACCACGCCCTGGATCAGCGTCAGCGTGACCATGTCGCCATTGGCGATGTGGGCCACCTCGTGCGCGAGCACGGCTTCCACTTCGTCGTGCGACATCGACTGGAGCAGGCCGGTGGACACCGCCACCAGCGAGCTTTTCTTCGACGCGCCCGTGGCGAAGGCATTCGGCTCGCCGTCATAGATCGCCACTTCGGGCATCGGCAGGCCGGCCCGGGTGGCGAGTTTCTCGACGGTCTGCATCAGCCACAGCTCGGTGCTGGTGCTCGGATGGGTGATGACCTGGGCACCGACCGACCACTTGGCGATGGTCTTGGACATCAGCAGCGAGATGAACGAGCCGCCGAAGCCCATCAGCGCGGCGAACGCCAGCAGCATGCCGAGGTTGAGGCCGTTGGATGTCAGGTAGCGGTTCACGCCCAGCAGGCTGGCCGCGACGCTGAGGACGAGCATGACGGCGATGTTGGTCGCCAGGAACAGGAAAATACGTTTCATGGTGTGTGGGGCAAGGATAAAGACGCGGACGAGCCGCAGGCGCGCACGGCGCTGACTGGGCGCCGCACGACAAACGGAACGCGCACGGCCGGCCAGTGGCGGCCACGCGCGCAATGGGGATCAGCCGCGCGGCGGGCGCGGCAAGCGGGGAAGGTGGGGGTCCGGCAGCGTGATGCCGGCATAGCGCGGCAAGGCGCCGCGCACAGAGGGGGCGGCCACGCGCGGCATCGGCGCGGGCAACAGCTGTTCGGCGAAGTCGGCGCCCGGCGGCGAGGGCTCGGCGCTATCGGCCGGCATCGGCAGGCCTGGCTCCGCCGGCGCGGCGAAGTCGGCCTGATCGGCCAGCACCGGATCGGCGGCAATCATCACCGCCTGCATCGACGTCTCCACCTGGGCCACCGGCGTGCTGACGCCTGCCCAGGCCTGCAACGGCAGGAAGGCAAGCAGCACGATCATCAGCAGGAGCCGAAGCGGTTGCACGGAGCGGTGTGACGAGGGGGACGACATTGGCGTCGATTCTACCGCAGGGGGCTGGCGGCCGTTGTCCCGCAGCAAGCTGACGGCAAATCGCCTACACTCCCTCCGTAACCCTGTAATCGCTACAGGGATTTCCGAACCCGGAGAACCAGACCATGCGTATCGGCGAACTGTCCCGCCACAGCGGTTGCGACGTCGAGACCATCCGCTATTACGAGCGCGAGGGGTTGCTCGATGCCCCGCAGCGGGAAGACAACGGCTATCGCCGTTACGGCGACCCGCATCTCGTGCAGCTCAACTTCGTGCGCCATTGCCGTTCGCTGGGGATGAGCCTGTCCGATGTGCGCCGGCTGCGGGATTTCCAGCGCAATCCGTCGCTGGCGTGTGGCGATATCGACACGCTGCTCGACCGCCAGATCGACCAGATTCACGCCCAGCGCGTGGCGCTGGAAGCGCTGGAAGGGCAGTTGCGTGCGCTGCGGCATACCTGCGAGAACCCGAACCCGCATCCGGCCAGCGAGTGCGGCATTCTCCACAACCTCCAGCAGGCAGCCGAAGGGGCGGCCTGCGAATGTCATCCACGGCATTGATGTGATGCGCTCGATTGTATAAGAGCGTATCAATGCGGCGCATAGGGTACACCCTCAGCCCGCGCCATCGGACGGCTGTGCTAGCATGGCCGTTCGTTTTCCCTGCATCTCAGATCATTCTCACGATGTCCCGTCATCTGCCGTTCACCGCATTCGCCATGGTCCGCTTCCAGCGGCCGGCGGGCGCGTGCGTGCGGGTGACGCGCATCGCCATGCGCAGCATCGACCGCCGGATCAACGCCCCGCTTGATCCCGCCCGGTTCCCGGCCTGACCGATCCCCACCAAGCGGGCCCGGCGCCGAACCGGGCCCGAGTCACCGCAGTTTCCATCCTGCCGGCGTCGCCCCATTGCGCCGGCCATTGAATTCCTGACACCCTGGCCGCCGCGCGCCTGAATCTTCGCTCGGCTGCCGCCTTGCGAGAGAGACCTTTGCCATGGCCAAGTCCAACGGCGTTTCCAGCAACGCCCCCACCCTGTACCTGACCGAACTGGACGTGACGCGCCTGGAAGGTATCGCCAGCCGCGCCGCCACCGCCGAACTCGACGAAATGCTGGACGCGCTGCTCACCCGCGCGGCCATCGTGCCGCCGGACGCGATCCCCAAGGACGTGGTGACGATGAACTCGCGCGTGGTCTGCGCACTGGAAGGGGAGCCGGCGCCGCGCGACTGGACGCTGGTCTATCCAGACGATGCCGACCTGGCCGGCGGCCGCCTCTCGGTGCTCTCCCCGGTGGGGCAGGCGCTGCTCGGCGCCCGCGCCGGCCAGACCGTGGACTACCGCTTGCCGGACGGCCGCCAGCAACGCGTGACCGTGCTGGAAGTGGCCTTCCAGCCCGAGGCCAGCGGCCAGTTCACGCTCTGATCTCGCGCTGATTCCCCCGGTCATCCGCCTGGATTGACCGGTCAACGCGGCTGGCACCCCGCCAGTCGCGCCCCCGCGGCCACCGTTCATCGGCAGGTCCAGCGTTTCACGGCGTGCAACGCACCATTCGTCGCAGCGGTATTTCTCGTTGGCGGCCGACCCACTAACCTTCACTCCGTGCTCAGATGGCAACGCAGATTGTTCATCCGGGCAGCAGTTCAGCTGTCTACATAAAAAAGCAGTGAATCAGTTGAAGGAGTCCCAGATGAACGCCAAACGTATCCTTGGCGGCGCCCTTGTGTTCGCCGCATTCGCAGCGTCAGCCGCGGCCATGGCCGCGCCGGCCGCCACCAGCAAGGCTGGTAAGTTCGACGTCTATGCCGATGCCTTGCGCACCGGCAGGTTCGATGTCTACACGGACGGTGCAAAAACCGGCCCGTTCGACACCTATACGGATGGCGCCCGCCAAGGCCCGTTCAACCCGTTCGGCGAAGGCACCCGGCAAGGCAAGTTCGACAGCTTCAGCGAAGGCAGCCGCACGTTCAGTGGCGAGATCTCCGCGACGCCGGTCGACAACTCGCGCAATGGCGACTTGTACGGCTACAACTATCGCGTCTGAACCTAGCTCGTCCTGACGGACAACGCGGCCACTTAGGTGGCCGCGACAGTTTTCTCTCCCACCTGCCCGGCCGACCTCCTCCTTCTCTCTCTCCGCCTGGGCAGGTGATTTTTGCTCCCGCCGTTCCCGCTTCCCCGCTTACAGCTTCTTCGCCGCAAACGTATCGCATTTGCGGATATCCCCCGTGGTCAGCCCCTGCCTGAGCCAGCGCACACGTTGTTCGCTCGTGCCGTGGGTGAACGCCTCCGGCACCACGTAGCCCTGCGCTTGCCGTTGCAGCCGGTCGTCACCAATCGCGGCGGCGGCTTTCAGTCCTTCCTCCACATCGCCCGGTTCCAGCAGTGCCTGATTGGCCTTTTGCGCCGTCGCGGCCCAGACGCCGGCCAGGCAGTCGGCCTGTAGCTCCAGACGCACGGACAGCTGGTTCGCCTGCGCCTCGCCCATGCGGCGGCGCGCGGCGTCCACCTTGGCGGACACCCCGAGCAGGTTCTGCACATGGTGGCCAATCTCGTGGGCAATCACGTACGCCTGGGCGAAGTCGCCGCTGGCGCCGAAGCGCTTGCGCAGCTCGTCATAGAAGGCCAGGTCGATATAGACCTTCTGGTCACCCGGGCAGTAGAACGGCCCCATCGCCGACTGACCGGTGCCGCACGCCGTGGGCGTGGCGCCCGAGAACAGCACCAGCGTGGGCGGCGCGTAGCGGCGGTTCAGGTCGGTTTCGAAGATGTGCTCCCATGTCCGCTCGGTATTGCCGAGCACCTTGCGCGTGAACACGGTGAGCTGGTCGGTGGCCGGCGGGCGGTGCGCCTGGGACTGCGGCGCCTGCTGCGGCTGGCCCTGGATGACCGAGGCGCCCTGGAAAATCACCGACGGATCGACCCCAAAGAAATACGAGGCGGCCAGCGCGATAACGATGGTGCCGATACCGATCGATTTGCCGCCGATGGGGAAGCCGCCGCCGCCAAATCCGCCGCCACGGCGGTCTTCCACATTCTGGCTTTCGGCTTCGTCGTCGAGACGCATGAGGGCTCCGTCATAGCTTGTAGATCGGCGGCCACGTGGGGCCGCCATATGTCGGAGCAGTATAGCAATGGCGCCCGACGGTAGATGTCAGCCATCCACCGTCAGGTACATCCCTTAGTGGCCCTCAGCGGGCCCTCAGACCGCCGCCGGCTGGCGCAGCGCGCCGCCGATGCCGAGGTCCGCGTCCAGGCTGCCCGCCACTTCGGTGCCGACTTCGGCCACCCGCAGCAGGTTGGTCGTGCCGCCCTGGCCGAACGGCATGCCGGCCGCAATGGTGATCTGGTCGCCCGGCGCCGCGTAGCCTTCCACCAGGGCCGCGCGGGAGGCGGCTTCCACCATCTCGTCCACGCTCTGCACATCCGGGCTGACCGTCGAATGGATCCCCCAGGCCATGGCCAGCCGCCGCGCAATCTCAAGATTCGGCGTGATGCTGACGATGGGCGCGCACGGCCGCTCGCGCGCGGCACGCAGCGCTGTGGCGCCGGACGACGTGTACGTCACCGTGGCCACCGCGCCGATGATCTGCGTGACCTCGCGCAGCGCCGCGCAGATCGCATCCTGGCGCGTGGAGAGCGGCGCCTCGTGCTGCGCATCGATCATATTGCGGTACAGCGGATCCTGCTCCACCTCGGTGATGATGCGGTCCATCATCGATACCGCCGGTACCGGATGCCGGCCGTTGGCCGATTCGGCGGACAGCATCACGGCATCGGCGCCGTCGTAGATGGCGCTGGCCACGTCGGAGGCCTCGGCGCGCGTGGGCACCGGCGAGTCGATCATCGATTCCAGCATCTGCGTGGCGATGACGATGGGTTTGCCCAACTGGCGGCAGATGCGCAGGATGCGCTTCTGCACGCCGGGCACGCGCTCGGGCGGCAGTTCCACGCCGAGGTCGCCGCGCGCCACCATCACCGCGTCGGACACGCGCACGATCTCTTCCAGCTGCTGCAATGCCGCCGGCTTCTCGATTTTCGACAGCACGCCTGCGCGCGTGCCGATGATCTCGCGCGCCTCGGCGATGTCCGAGGGCCGCTGCACGAAGGACAGCGCGATCCAGTCCGCGCCCAGCTCCAGCGCGAAGGCCAGGTCGCGGCGGTCCTTCTCGGTCAGCGCGGGGATGGGGATCACCGCGTCCGGCACGTTCACGCCCTTGCGGTCAGACAGCGTGCCGTTGTTGGCCACGCGCGTGGTGATGCTGCCGCTCGCCACGGCCACGATGTTCAGGCGCACCTTGCCGTCATCGATCAGCAGGGACTGCCCGGCACTGGCCGCGCGGAACAGCTCCGGGTGCGGCAGGTAGACGCGCGTGGCATCGCCGGGCGTGGGGTCGCTGTCCAGCACGAACGTATCGCCGGCCTTGACCGCCACCTTGCCCACCGCGAACGTGCCGATGCGCAGCTTCGGGCCCTGCAGGTCGGCCAGGACGGCGATGGGGCGGCCGGTCTCGGCCTCCACCTGGCGCACGGCGTCGTAGCGCGCGCGATGGTCCTCGTGCGTGCCGTGGCTGAAGTTCAGCCGGAACACGTCTGCGCCGGCATCGAACAATTGGCGGATGACCGCGATGTCCGAGCTGGCGGGTCCGAGCGTGGCAACGATCTTGGCTTTGCGCTGGCGTCTCATGATGTCTCCTTCCTGTTTCCGTGGGGCTCTTGTGCGACTTGTGGGGCGGCGCGATCCGGGATCAGACGATCAGGATCGCGCGGAAATCGTTGACGTTGGTACGGGTGGGGCCGGTCACGACGAGGTCGTCGAGGCCGGTGAAGAACCCGTAGCCGTCGTTGTTGTCGAGGTGGGCGCGGGCGGACAGGCCACGGGCGCCGGCCCGCGTCAGCGTGTCCGGGCCGAGCAGGGCGCCGGCCCGCGTCAGCGTGTCCGGGCCGAGCAGGGCGCCGGCGTTGTCTTCGGAGCCGTCGATACCGTCCGTATCCCCGGCGATGGCGTGCACACCGGGCAGGCCGTCGAGCGCCACGGCCAGCGCCAGCAGGAATTCGGCATTGCGCCCGCCGCGCCCGTCGCCGCGCACGGTGACGGTGGTTTCGCCGCCGGACAGGATCACGCACGGCTTCTGGAATGGCTGGCCGCGCGTGGCCACCTGCCGGGCGATGCCGGCGTGCACTTCGGCCACATCGCGCGCTTCGCCCTCGATGCAATCGGACAGGATGTGCGCGGTCAGGCCCAGCTCGTGCGCGCGGGCCGCGGCGGCTTCGAGCGACTGCTGGGCGCTGGCCAGCGTGACGCTGCGGTGGCCAGCAAAGCGCGCATCGCCGGGCTTGGGTGTTTCGCCAGCGCCGCTCTCCAGGTGCCGGCGCACGTTGGCGGGCACCTCGATCTGGTATTTGGCGATGACCGCGAGCGCGTCGGCGCAGGTGGTGGCGTCCGGCAGCGTGGGGCCGCTGGCGATCAGGGTCGGGTCATCGCCGGGGATATCGGAAATCAGCAGGGTCTCGACGCGTGCCGGCGCGCAGGCCAACGCCAGCCGGCCGCCCTTGAGCGCGGAGAGATGCTTGCGCACGCAGTTCATCTCGCCGATGTTCGCGCCGCTGCGCAGCAGCGCCTTGTTGACCGCCTGCTTGTCTTCCAGTGTCAGGCCTGGGGCCGGTGCCGCCAGCAGCGCGGAGCCGCCGCCGGAAATCAAGCAAAGCACGAGGTCATCGGCGGTCAGTCCCTGCACGGCTTCGACCATGCGTTGGGCGGCGCGCTGGCCTGCGGCGTCGGGCACCGGGTGGGCGGCTTCCACGACCTCGATGCGCCGGCAGTCGGCGCCATGGCCGTAGCGCGTGACCACCAGCCCCGACAGCTCGCCTTGCCAGTGCGCCTCCACGGCCTGCGCCATCGCGGCGGCAGCCTTGCCTGCGCCGATCACCACGGTGCGGCCCTTGGGGGGCGATGGCAGGTGCGGCGGCAGGCAGTGGGCGGCGCTGACGGACGCCACGGCCGTGTCGAACAGGTCGCTCAGCAGCGCGCGCGCGTGGCGGGGATCGCGGAAGTCAGGGAGGCTGCCCTGTCGCTGGGGCGACAGCAGGGCGGCGGTGGCGTCGGTGGAAAGCATGTGGGGTCCGGAAGGCAAGGCAAGACCCGGGCACGGGGCCCGGGCGGGTGAGGCTAGGTACGCTTACTTCGCGCTATTACATCGCGCTATTACTTCGCGCTTTTTGCGATCTCATGGTTCGACATGATCTCGATGGCCCGGCACAGCGCCGAGTGGTCGAGCTTGCCGAAGCCGTTGGCTGCGCATGCGTTGAACAGCTCCTGCGCGGTGGCCGTGTTCGGCAGCGACACGCCCAGCGTCTTGGCCCCTTGCAGCGCCAGATTCAGATCTTTCTGATGGAGTTCGATGCGGAAGCCGGGGTCGAACGTGCGCTTGACCATCCGCTCGCCGTGCACTTCCAGAATGCGCGACGCCGCGAAGCCGCCCATCAGCGCCTGACGCACCTTGGCCGGGTCGGCGCCAGCCTTCGACGCGAACAGCAGCGCCTCGGACACCGCCTGGATGTTCAGCGCCACGATGATCTGGTTGGCCACCTTGGTGGTCTGGCCGTCGCCGTTGCCGCCGACCAGCGTGATGTTCTTGCCCATCAGCTCGAACAGCGGCTTGACCTGATCGAACGCCTCGGCCGGGCCGCCCACCATGATGGTCAGCGAGGCCGCCTTGGCGCCCACCTCGCCGCCGGAGACCGGCGCGTCGAGGTAGGAGGCGCCGAGCTTGTTGATGCGCGCCGCGAAGTCCTTGGTGGCGATCGGCGAGATCGAGCTCATGTCCACCACGATCTTGCTGTAGCTGGCTTCCTTGCCGGCCGTCTTGAGCGCCGCCGCCACGCCCTTGTCGGCGAACAGCACCGCCTCCACGTGCGGGGTGTCCGGCACCATGATGACGATGATGTCCGCGCGCTTGGCGACTTCCTCGGCGCTGGTGCACACGGTCACGCCGGCATCGACCAGCGCCTGCGGCGCCGGATTGACGTCGTGCACGAACAGCGTGTGCCCGGCGGCGCGCAGGTGGCCCGCCATCGGCGCGCCCATGATGCCGAGGCCGATAAAGCCGACGTTTCGTTGATCTGCCATGGAATGTCTCCTCTCTAATCTATCGAAAAATTCTTGAATGTCTGCGGGGCGCGCGGCTTACTGCACGCCCATCGCGGCGCGCCAGCCCAGGCCGGCCTCGGTGGTGGTCTTCGGCTTGTACTCGCAGCCGATCCAGCCGGTGTAGCCAATCTCGTCCAGGTAGCCGAACAGGTACGGGTAATTCAGCTCGCCCGTGCCCGGCTCGTTGCGGCCCGGGTTGTCCGCCAGCTGCACGTGGCGGATCTTCGGCAGGTTGGCCTTGAGCGTCGCGGCGATCTCGCCCTCCATGCGCTGCATGTGATAGATGTCGTACTGCACATACAGATTCGTCGCATTGACTTGCCCGATCAGGTCCACCGCCTGCTGGGTGCGCGAGAGGAAGAAGCCGGGGATGTCGAAGGTGTTGATCGGCTCGATCAACAGGTCGATCTGCTCCTTGGCCAGCGCGGCAGCCGCGAAGCGCAGGTTCTCCACCAGCGTCTCGTTGGCCTGCTCACGCTTGACGTCCTGCGGCAGCTTGCCGACCAGGCAGTTCAGCTGGCGCACGCCGAGCACCTTCGCGTACTTGATCGCCTCGCCCACGCCTTCCTGGAACTCGCCCACGCGGTCCGGGTGGCAGGCGATGCCACGCTCGCCGGCCTCCCAGTTGCCGGCGGGCAGGTTGTGCAGCACGAGGTCCAGCTGGAACCGGCTCAGCCGGTCGGCAATCTGGTCCGCATGGAACGCGTACGGGAACAGGAACTCCACGCCCCGGAATCCGGCGCGGGCGGCGGCCTCGAAGCGGTCCAGGAAGGCCACTTCGTTGAACAGCATGGTCAGGTTGGCGGCGAGCTTTGGCATGTGTGTCTCTCTCCCGGTCAGGCGGTGGCCACTTCTTCGGACAGGATGGCCTCGTCGGCGTCCTCGATGTCCTCGATCGGCTCGAACTCGTTGATGTTGTCGATCTCGGTACCCATCGCGATATTGGTCACGCGCTCCAGGATCACTTCCACCACCACCGGCACCGAGAACTCGGCCATCAGATCACGCGCCTCGGCGAAGGCCGGCGCGATGTCCTCGGGCTTGTGCACGCGGATCGCCTTGCAGCCGAGCCCTTCCACCACCTTGACGTGATCCACGCCATAGCCGTCCAGCTCCGGCGCGTTGACGTTGTCGAACGCCAGCTGCACGCAGTAATCCATCTCGAAGTTGCGCTGCGCCTGACGGATCAGGCCGAGGTAGGAGTTGTTCACCACGAGGTGGATGTACGGCACCTTGAACTGCGCGGCGACGGCCAGTTCCTCGATCATGAACTGGAAGTCGTAGTCGCCCGAGATGGCCACCACGTCCGATTCCGGCGAGGCGGTCTTCACGCCGATGGCGGCGGGGATCGTCCAGCCGAGCGGGCCGGCCTGACCGCAGTTGATCCAGTGGCGCGGCTGGTTCACCGACAGGAACTGCGCAGCGGCGATCTGCGACAGGCCGATGGTGCTGACGTAGCGCACGTCGCGCGGGAAGTACTGGTTCATCTCGCGGTACACGCGTTGCGGCTTGATGGGCACGTTGTCGAAGTCGCTCTTGCGCTTCATGGTGCGGCGGCGCTTCTGCACATCGGCCACCCAGGCCTTGCGGCACGGCAGGCGGCCTGCCATCTTCATCTCGCGCGCCACTTCCACGAACAGCTCCAGCGCGGCCTTGGCGTCCGAGACGATGCCGAGGTCCGGGCCGAACACGCGGCCGATCTGCGTCGGTTCGATATCGACGTGAACGAATTTCCGACCTTTCGTATAGACATCGACGCTCCCCGTGTGGCGGTTGGCCCAGCGGTTGCCGATGCCCATCACGAAGTCGGACGCCAGCAGCGTGGCATTGCCGTAGCGGTGCGAGGTCTGCAGGCCGACCATGCCGGCCTGGAGCGGATGGTCGTCGGCGAGCACGCCCCAGCCCATCAGCGTCGGTACCACCGGCACGTTGACCAGTTCGGCGAACTGCACCATCAGGTCGGCCGCATCGGCGTTGATCACGCCGCCGCCGCAGACGATCAGCGGGCGCTCGGCCGCGTTGAGCATGGCGATGGCCTTCTCGATCTGCGCGCGCGAGGCGGCCGGCTTGTACGGCTGGAGCGGCTGGTAGGTCTCCGGGTCGAATTCGATCTCGGCCACCTGCACGTCGAACGGCAGGTCGATCAGCACCGGACCCGGGCGGCCCGAGCGCATCAGGTGGAACGCCTGCTGGAAGACCTGCGGCACCAGCGCCGGCTCGCGCACGGTCACGGCCCACTTGGTCACCGGCTTGGCGATCGATTCGATATCGACGGCCTGGAAATCCTCCTTGTACAGCCGGGCGCGCGGGGCCTGGCCGGTCACGCAGAGGATGGGGATCGAGTCTGCCCAGGCCGAGTACAGACCCGTGATCATGTCCGTGCCGGCGGGGCCCGAGGTGCCCACGCACAGGCCGATGTTGCCCGGCTCGGCGCGCGTATAGCCTTCGGCCATATGCGAGGCGCCTTCCACGTGGCGGGCCAGCAGGTGCTTGATCGAACCGGCCTTGCGCATGGCCGAGTAGAACGGGTTGATCGCGGCGCCGGGCACGCCGAACGCGGTGGTGATGCCTTCCTTCTCCAGCACGGCGATGGCCGCGTCAACTGCTCTCATCTTCGGCATGTCTGTCTCCAGGGATCGAATTGAAATGGGTGAAATGTCCGCTGGCGTCGATCCTATGCCCGCAGCGGGGCGCGGATAAACAGAAGGGCGATCAGTTGATTCGATACCTGGGGTATGCAATGACCCCGCCGGCGCCCCTGTGAAGTGACGAATTCAATACGTTGCAGTGCGGAATCCGCGTCCCCCACAAGCGTGGGGGTTGGGTCGATTTGGGGTGGATTGGGTGCAATTCGGGCTTTCGGTAGCAGGCCGCCCCAGCCAAAATAGCGGGCTCTGTTCTCGCCATCGCCTTGCCATGTACACGCGGCTGCCGTCCACCTATGAATTGATCGAAGCGCTCCAGGCCGGACCCACCGAGCGCGCGCCGGACAGCCGGCTCGCGGGCGTGCTCTGGGCCGGCTTCGTGCTCGCGCTGGTGCCGGCGCTGGTGGCCGGGGGCGGGCTGGTCTGGTGGCACGAGATCCTCGGCCAGGCGCCGCCCGTGTGGCTGCCGCAGGTGTTCCACGGGCTGCTGGCGGTGTGCGGCGTGTTCTACGTGGGCGCGTGGCTGGTGCGCCTGCTGGTGCGGCGCGATGCGCTGCGGCATCCGCTGCGCTGGCTGTCGCGCCGGGTGGATGTGGAGAGCGATGCCGAGGACGCGCTGGTGCTTCGGCTCGGGCGTGTTCCCGCGCTCCAGCTGCGCGCGCGCCAGCGGCGCATCGTGCTGCAGGCGCGGCTCTGGGAAGGCGCCGCCCGCACGGTAGCGCTGGTGCTGGCGCTCGGCCCAGCGGCGGCCGTGCTGGCCGATGGGCTGGTCGTGGCGGCGCCCGACAAGGGTCCCGCGCTGGTGGCCGTGTACGGCGCCGTGCTGGTGGCCGGCGCGGCGTTCGCCCTGTTCGCCCAGTTGCAGTGCTGCGCGCCGCTGCGGCGGCTGGCCCACGTGCTGGGCGAGGCCGCCGAGATCAGCGACGCGCTGTTGCGCAGCCGCCCCAGCTGACCCGCCGGGGCTGCGAATGCCTCACAATGTGCCAGCAGGAGACAACCGGCTTGACTGGCCCATATGGATAAACTCAAACAAATCGAAGCCTTCATCGCCGTGGTGGAACACGGCAGCATGGCCGCCGCCGCGCTCACGCAGAACGTGACGCCGGTGATGATCGGCCGCCGCATCAACGCGCTCGAGGCGCGCATCGGCGTGAAGCTGCTGCACCGCTCCACACGCCGCATCGTCGTGACGGAGCAGGGCGCGGCGTTCATGGAGCAGTGCAAGAAAGCGCTGTCCGACCTGGACCGCGCCGAGATGCTGATTGCCGAAGGCAAGCACAAGGCCACCGGCCACCTGATCGTGTCCGCCCCGGCCGCGTTCGGCCGCAAGCATGTGGCGCCGCACGCGCCGGCGTTCCTGCGTGCCAATCCCGAAGTGCAGATTTCGTTCAACCTGACGGACCGCGTGGTGGACCTCGTGCGCGAGGGCTACGACGTCGGCATCCGCATCGGCGGCGCCATCGACCCGAATTTCGTGGCGATCAAGCTCGCGACGAACAAGCGCGTGGTCTGCGGCACGCCGGCCTACTTCGCCAAGCATGGGGTGCCGCACACGCTCGAGGATCTGGAGCGGCATAACTGCCTGGCCTTCAACCTGCAAGGCGGGCAGCAGCGCGGCTGGTATTTCCAGCAGAACGGCAAGACGGTGACGGTGCGCGCGCGTGGCAACCTCGATTGCAACGACGGGGAATTGCTGCACCGCTGGACCGGCGAGAGTCTGGGACTGGGCTGGCGCTCCACCTGGGAGATCCTGCCGCAGCTGGAGAGCGGCGAGTTGATCACGGTGCTCGACGAATACGCGCTGCCGGACTACGACATCCTCGCGGTGTACCCGCAGCAGCGGCCGGTGCCGGCCAAGATCCGCTTCTTCATCGAACACCTGAAGACAGCGTTCGCAAAGCCCGGCTACTGGACCGGGCGCGCCGAAGCGTAAAACAGGGCCGTAAACGAAAAAGCCCGCAGCCGTTGCGGTCTGCGGGCAGCCCTTCTTGCGAAGGGCGGGGAGAGCTCATGAAGTGCGCCCCCGCAACTTCATGGCGAGAGGAATGATGCGCCTCCCGCCGCGTTTTGGACTTGATCGCCGTCAAGCGCCAGGCATTCGCTGACGATGCAGTGATCAGGCCAGCAACGCCGTCACCAGATCCTTGCCGCGCGACGCGCCCGGAACTTCCTCGAAGTGCAACGCCGCCTCCACATGCGCGAGGTGATCGACCATCAGTGTGACTGCCCGCTCCGCATCGCCCGCGCGCGCGGCGTCGATGAACTCGCGATGCTCGTCGGAGGAACACGTGGCATCGCGCCGGCTCTGGTACAGCATGGTGATGACCGCGCTGCGCATGGACAGCTCGCGCATGATCTCGGTCAGCACGTTGTTGCCAACCACCTCCGCCAGCACGATGTGGAAGTCGCCCAGCAGCCGGGTGCGCACCTGCGCGTCGTTGCCGCCCAGGGACTTGCGCTCGGCGGCCAGATGCTTGTCGATGCGCTTGTAGTCCGCCGCCGTGGCCTTCGCCACGAACTCGCGCGCCAGCGCGGCCTCCAGGATGCGCCGCACCGCGAAGACTTCACGCGCCTCCTCGGCACTCGGCTTGGCGACGAAGGCGCCCTTGTCCGGCACGATCTGGATGACCTTGTCCTTGGACAGCATCAGCAGCGCGGCCCGCACCTTGGTGCGGCTGACGCGATAGACGCTGGCCAGCGCCTCCTCCCGCAGCTTGGTGCCGGGGGGCAGGCGGTGCGAGACGATGGCGGCGACGATGTCGTCGGCAATCGCCTCGGCGGTCATGTCTGGATCGATGTGCTCGGGCATGGTGTCGCGCCTCTCGCCTCTGGGGGGCGGACCGGCGCGGTGCGGGATTGGGAATGCGTGATTCTAGCGCCCCGCGACCGTGCCAGGCAGCGGCGCACCCACGGGGACTTTCCCGGTGTCCGCGCCGATGCTGTCGCCCAGCGACTCCAGCCCCGCGTCGAGATCACCCGCCGGAATCATGCCGTTGAGCACCGCGTGGGCACGCTCCCGGTCGATATCCTTCTCCCAGGCCGCCACCACCACCGTCGCCACGCAGTTGCCGATCAGGTTGCCCACGGCGCGCGCGATGCCGATGAACCAGTCGACGGACAGCACCAGCACCAGGCCGATGGCGGGAATCGCCGGATGGGCCGACAGCGTCGCCGCCAGGATCACGATGGCCGAGCCCGGAATGCCGTGCGCGCCCTTCGAGGTGACCAGCGCCACGGCCAGGATGCCGAGCAGGTCGCCCAGCGCAAGCGGCGTATTCGTGGCTTGGGCGATGAAGACCGCCGCGAGCGTCAGGTAGATCGAGAACGCATCGAGGTTGAACGAGTAGCCGGTAGGAATCACCAGCCCGACCACCGACTTGCGCACGCCCATGAATTCGAGCTTCTTCATGACCTGCGGGAGCACGCTGTCCGAGGACGCCGTACCCAGCACCACCAGCAGTTCAGCCTTCAGATAGCGGATCAGCTTGATTACCGAGAACCCGCAGATCCGCATGATGGTGCCGAGCACCACGAGCACGAAGATCGTCACCGCGCCGTAGAACAGGATCACCAGGAAGCCGAGCTGCTTGAGCGAGCCGATGCCGTACTTGCCCACCGTGAACGCCACCGCGCCGAGCACGCCCAGCGGGGCCAGCTTGATGATGAAGCCCATCATCTTGAACAGCGTGTGGGAAAAGGTGTCGATCAGGCGCACCAGCGGCTTGCCCGGCTCGCCCACCAGCGACAGCGCGCAGCCGAACAGCACGGAGACCAGCAGTACCTGGAGCACGTCGCCGTTGGTGAAGGCGCCCATCACCGTGTTCGGGATCAGCTTGAGCAGGAAATCGACCGTGCCGGCGCTTTTCACCTTCTCGGCGTTGTCGATATAGGCGGCCATGGCCGAGATATCGAGCGTGCGCGGGTTCACGTTCATGCCCGTGCCGGGCTGGAACACGTAGGCCAGCACGATGCCCAGCGCCAGCGCGATGGTCGTGACGATCTCGAAGTAGATCACCGCCTTGATGCCGACCCGGCCCACCTTCTTGAGCTCGCCGGCGCCGCAGATGCCGGCCACGACCACGCAGAACACGATGGGGCCGATCAGCATCTTGATCAGCTTGATGAAGGCATCGCCAAGGGGCTTGAGCTTCGCGGCGAACTCGGGAAAGCAGAGCCCGAGCAGGGTGCCTAGCACCAGGGCGATCAGCACCTGGCCGAACAGCGAGCGTGTCAAGCGGCTAAAACTGCGGGCATGCAGGCGAGGGGGGCGCTGCGCGGGAAGGGTTTGCTGCATCGTTGTCTCCGTGCCGGGCGGGTCCGGAATGGCCTGCCCTGATCTGGGTTTGGGAACGCCACGCCACCCTCGGCCGGGCTCGACAGAATTGTCGATAAACGATTGTCCGGGCGGGATTGTCGGTGCGTGCAGGCCAATATAGTGCATATCATTTTTGTATGCAATTTTTGAATTCACTGTGCTAACATGAATCGCAGAGAATAGAGCTTCGGCACCGGGCGCCCGCCCGGACTGGCGCCCCCGCCAGGACCCTCAGCGCCGGGCTACATGTAGATCGCAGGAGACCCGCTATGGCAGTAACCCCGGCAGCAACCCCGACGACTTTGGCCCCGGAGGCCGGCGCCCGCATCATGGCCTGGGCCGACGCCCTGGCCGTCCACACCGAGCAGCCCGGGCTGCTCACCCGCACCTACCTGACCGACGCCCACCACGGCGCCGCCGCACAACTAGCCGAATGGATGCGCGAAGCCGGCATGACCGTGCGCCGCGACGCCGCCGGCAACGTCATCGGCCGCTACGAAGGCACCTCGCCCGACGCTCCCGCGCTGCTCACCGGCTCCCACTTCGACACTGTGCGCGATGCTGGCCGCTACGACGGCAACCTCGGCGTGATCCTGCCGATTGCCTGCGTGGCCGAGTGGCACCGCCAGGGCAAGCGCTTCCCGTTCGCCATCGAGGTGGTCGGCTTTGCCGAGGAAGAGGGCGTGCGCTTCAAGGCGACGCTGCTGGGCAGCCGTGCGATTGCCGGCACCTTCGACACCAATGTGCTCGACAACGTCGATGACTCCGGCAAGACCATGCGCGAGGTAATGCGCGCGGCCGGCTTCGACGCTGCCGAGCTACCCGCCGCCGCCCACGACCGCCAACGCGTGCTGGCCTTCGTCGAGGTGCATATCGAGCAGGGCCCGGTACTGCTGAACGAGGGCCTGGCCGTGGGCGTGGTCACCGCCATCTCGGGCGCCACGCGCTTTATCGTCGAACTGGAAGGGCTGGCCGGCCACGCCGGCACCGTGCCGATGGACATGCGCCGCGACGCCGCGATGGCCGGCGCGGAGATCGGCCTCTATATAGAGAAGCGTTGCAGCGGCAAGCCGGGCCTGGTCGGCACCGTCGGCCAGTTCAACGTGCCCAATGGGGCGACCAACGTGGTGCCGGGCCGCGCCGTGTTCTCGATCGACATCCGCGCCGGGCAGGACGCCGAGCGCGAGGCCGCCGTCAACGACGTGCTGGCCGAGATCGAACGCATCGGCGCGCGCCGCAACGTGCGCGTGCAGTTGCGCAAGACCCACGAAGCCAAGAGCGTGCCGTGCGCACCGTGGCTGCAATCGCAATGGGCCGCCGCCGTCGAACGGCAGGGCGTGCCGGTGCGGCACCTGCCTTCGGGCGCCGGCCACGACGCCATGGCGATTTCCGCGATTGCCGATGTGGCGATGCTGTTCGTGCGCTGCGGCAACGGCGGCATCAGCCATCACCCCACCGAGACCATGACCCCCGAAGACGCGCAGACCGCCGCGCGGGTGTTCGCCGATTTTGTCGAGCACTTCCAGCGGCAGCAGTAAGCCCCGGCGGTACCACGCAGCGCGCCCAAGCCATTTATCGAACAAATCCGAATCCAGAGCCAGAACATGACCGCACGAGACAACATGAACCCCATCGAGACCACGCTCACGCAGACCATCGACGCGCTGCGTCCGCAGCAGGAGGCCTTCCTGGCCGAGCTGGTCAAGGTGCCGTCCGACAACCCGCCTGGCGACTGCGACGCCCACGGCAAGCGCGCCAGGACGCTGCTCGAAGGGCTGGGTTTCCAGGTGGAAGCGCACAAGGTGCCCGAGGACAAGGTCCGCGCGGCGGGCATGATCAGCGCCACCAACCTGCTGGTGCGCAAGACCTTCGGCAAGGGCGGCCCGACCATCGCCATGAACGCCCACGGCGATGTGGTGCCCCCCGGCCTGGGCTGGACCAAGGACCCGTACGGCGGCCAGATTGCCGACAGCGAGCACGGCCCGGTGATGTATGGCCGTGGCGTGGCGGTGTCCAAGTCGGACTTCGCCACCTACGCCTATGCGGTGCTGGCGCTTCAGGAAGCCGAGAAGCAGGGCGCCAAGCTCAACGGCACGGTGGAACTCCAGTTCACGTACGACGAGGAAACCGGCGGCGACATCGGCCCGAAGTTCCTGCTCGACGAAGGGCTGACCAAGCCTGACTACGCGATTTCGGCCGGCTTCTCGTACGGCATCACCTCGGCCCACAACGGCTGCCTGCACGTGGAAGTGACCGTCAAGGGCAAGCAGGGCCACGCGGCGATGCCGCACACCGGCGTGGACGCCATCGAGGCCGCCACCCACATCCTGCAGGCGATCTACGGCCTGCGCGCGGAGCTGGCCACGCGCAAGAGCAAGGTGCCGGGCATCGACACGGCCACGCTGAACGTCGGCCTGATCAAGGGCGGCATCAACACCAACGTGGTGCCGGACCTGGTCACCTTCCGCGTGGACCGCCGCATGATTCCGGAAGAGATCGGCTTCGATGCCGAAGGCGAACTGCGCGCCGTGGTGGAGCGTGCCGCCAAGGACCGCCCGGGTATCGAGGTCAAGGTGGAACGCATCATCCTGGCCGAGCCGCTGTCCGAGCTGCCCGGCGTGGAGAAGCTGATCGGCGCGCTCAAGAGCCGTGCCGAGGCCGTGTTCGGCGTGGAGATCCCGGTGCAGGGCGTGCCGCTCTACACCGACGCCCGCCACTACACCAGCCACGGCATTCCCACGGTGCTGTACGGCGCCGGCCCGCGCACGCTGATGGAGGCGCGCGGCCACAACTCGGACGAAAACCTGCGCCTGAACGACCTGAACCGCGCGACCAAGGTGGTGGCGCTGGCACTCTCGGACCTGATGGCCTGATTCCGATGGCCTGAGCGCCTGTAAAGAACCCTTTGTTGTGACTTGCGGCCCGCGCGACTTCCGTCTCGCGGGCTTTTTCATGGCCCGGCTAGGCGGTCAGGCCCTCTTCGGGCGATGCCAGGCTGACCAGCCAGCGCCGCACCACCTGTTCTTCCTCGGACGTCAGCCCAGCGCGCAGATCCTCGTCGACCTTTGTCGCACGCGCCTTGCAGCCCGCCAGCAAGGTGCGGCCGGCCTCGGTCAGGGCGATGGTCTGGATGCGCCCGTGCACCGGATGCGGCGTGCGGGCGATGGCGCCCACCTTTTCCAGGTTGTTCATGATCACGCTCACGGTCTGCGGCGTCAGCAGCGCCAGCCGCGCCACGTCCGCGCCCGAGATGCCCGGGTAAGCGCCTAGCATCGTCAGTACGAAGAACTGCGGCACGGTCACGCCGAGGTCATCGAGCGCGCGTTCCATGCGTAGCCGGTTGGCGGCGCTGGCCTGCCGCAGCAGGTAGGCCAGATAGCCGCTCTCGCCGCGCTTGCCTTCGCCGGGTGCGGGAAGGCGTGACGCCTCCGCCGCTGATGCCCCTACTTGCGCTGTGGTCTTAGCCATAATGTCAAAGCTCTTATATCATGTTCGAACTCTTACATCTTACCTCAACCGACCGACCGGGCCAACCGGACCAAGGAGCACGACATGACGATGGATTTCCAACAATTTACGGCGACAGCCCCCGATGTCTACGCCGCACTGGGCGGCGTGGGACGCGCGGTGGACGCGTCCGGCCTGGACAAGGCGCTGACCGAACTGGTGAAGCTGCGGGTCTCCCAGCTCAACGGCTGCGCGTTCTGCCTGCAATTCCACCTGAACATCGCGCGCAAGCTCGACATCGACCCGCGCAAGTTCGATCTGCTGGCCGGATGGCGCGACGCCGGCATCTACACCGTGCGCGAGCAGGCGGCCCTGGCCTTGGCCGAAGCGCTCGTCCGCATGACCGACCACGCCGCGCTGGACGCCGCGCAGGCGCAGGTCAAGGCGGTCTTCACGAAGGAGGAACGCGTGTTCCTGGCCACCGCCATTGCCGCCATCAACGCGTGGAACCGCATCGCCGTGGGGCTGCACTTCCCGCCGCCGGCTGCCACGCCCGCCACCGGGAGCCGCGCATGAGCACCGTCGTCAAAGAAATCGACCTGATTCAGATTCGTCGCATCGACACCGGCGGCGAAGTGGCGGCCTGTTTCCCGCTGATGCACCAGCTCCGGCCGCATCTGGCCGATGCCGATGAACTCGTGGCGCGCTGGCGGCGGCAGGCCGACGTGGGCTACCGCCTGGTCGGCCTGTGGGATGACGGCCAGCTCGTGGCGCTGGCCGGGTACCGGATGCAGGAGAATCTCGTCTACGGCGATTTCCTGTATGTGGACGACCTGGTTACGGACGCCAACATACGCAGCGCCGGGTACGGCCGGATGCTGATGGACTGGCTCAAGGAAGAGTCCCGCGCGCTCAATGCCCGCCTGCTGGTGCTGGATACGCCACTCACCAACGTGCTGGGCCATCGTTTCTATTACCGTAACGGTCTGCTGGCCCAGACGCTGCGCTTCAAATATCAATTGGACTGAGACATGACGACATTGCTCCACCTGAACGTCAGCCCCCGGGGCGAGACGTCGCACAGCCGCCGCGCGGCCGACTGGATTCGCCAGAAGCTGGCCGCGCAACACGCGCCGCTGACGGTGCTCGAACGGGACCTCGCCGCCGACCCGCTGCCGCCCATCGGCGCGGCGTTCACGGAAGCCAACATGGCCGGCGCGGCCGGGCTGCTGAAGGAAGGGGAGGTGCCGCCGGCGCTCGCGCTGTCCGAGACGCTGATCGCGGAACTCGAGGCGGCCGACATGGTGCTACTGGCCACGCCGATGCACAACTTCACGGTGCCGGCCACGCTGAAGACCTGGATCGACCTCGTCGTGCGGCCCGAGCGCACCTTCCGCAGCTCGCGGCAGGGCAAGATCGGACTGCTGCGCGACCGGCCCGTGCTGGCCGTGGTGGCCTGCGGCGGCCCGGTCCGCGAGGGCCCCGGCAGCCAGCAGGACTTCCTGACGCCTTACCTGAAGTACGTGCTCAGCACGATCGGCCTCACCAGTGTGGAAGTGCTGCGCATGGACAACACCGCCCGAGGTCCGGAGTACATCGCCCACGGGCTGGAGCACCTGCAGACCTGGGCCGATGCCACGCTGCCGGGGTTGGCGGTGGCTGCCGCCTGATCAGCCGGGCACCGAGGCGTCGCCCACCCCCAGCGGGCGCTGCATCAGCACCGTGTCGATCCACTGGCCGTGCTTGAGTCCGACCGATTCGAGCCGGCCCACCGTCCGGAAGCCCATCCGCTCGTGCACGGCGACGGACCCGGCACCCTCGCCGCTGGCGGTGATGGCCACCACAGCCACCATCTGGCGCCACGGCCCGGTCTCGCAGCGGGCAATCAGTTCGGCCAGCAGCGCGCGGCCCAGGCCCTCGCCGGTATGGCGATGATCGATATAGATCGAATCCTCGATAGCGAAGCGGTAGGCGCTGCGCGCGCGGTAGGACGACGCGTAGGCGTAGCCCAGCACCTCGCCATCCCGCTCGGCGACGATGTACGGCAGGTGCTTCTTGAGTACCTCGCCATACCGCAGGCGCATGTCGTCCACGGACGGGATCACTTCCTCGAACGAGGCGCGCCCGTGCTCGACATGATGGGCGTAGATGGCATGGATGGCCGGCACGTCGTCGGGCGTGGCATCGCGGAGGTGGAAGGGCTTGCGGGGGGCGGATGATTCGGACACGGCGTTTCGGAGGCAGTCAGACCAGTCAGGGAAATCTTGTGCGAAGCACATTCCGTACCTTACCGCGTCGCGTGCGCAGGCGCTTGTATATAGTGCGGTGATATTTATCCGGAGAACGCCACCATGATCACGATCTACCACAACCCCCGTTGCTCGAAGTCGCGCGAGACGCTCGCGCTGGTCGAGTCCGCGGCGCAGCGTCTGGGCGAGCCGGTTGAGGTGGTGGAGTACCTGAAGCAGCCGCCCACGCTGGCCACGCTGCGCCAGCTCCATACGATGCTGGGCCTGCCGGTGCGCGAGATGCTGCGCAGCAACGAGGATGTCTACAAGGAGCTCGATCTGGCCGACCCCGGCCTGACCGACGCCGAACTGCTGGCCGCCGTAGCCGACAACCCGATCCTGCTGCAACGCCCGGTGGTGGTCCGCAACCGCCAGGCCGCCATCGGCCGTCCGCCCGAAGCCGTGTCGGCCCTGCTGGACTGACCGGCTGCACCAATTCGGGGCCCGAAATAGAACCGGCCTCCCGCAAGGGGAGGCCGGCCGGTCAGACAGGCGATTCGCGTCAGGCGAGTCGTCGTAATCAAACACCCAGCCAGTGCAGGGCCTCCTGACCGAAAGCGATGGCGGCGAGCACCACCAGCAGCGTCACCAGCGTGACCGTGCTGACATAGACCGTAGCCTTGGCGATTTCCGCATCCTCGCTCGGAGAATGCGTCCGGGTGATGGCGGAAGTGCGCGCGTGGGTGCGGTGTGGCCAGTGCAGTCTGCCGCTCAGGTCCTTGAAATGGAGATCGGGATGGAATCGCATGGCACACCTCCTCGGGCGTCGGTAGCCGCTTCAACAGCCACTTCTACTATAGGCAAACGCCACGGGAAACGCGCCGTTTCCTGCGACCGCCGGGGCGTACCCAGTTCAGCGTTCGACGGTTGGATGTGAGCTATCGCTATCGCTGGAATCCGCGCCAGCAGCAGAATTTGCCGAAGCGACCGTCGCCAGCACCGCTTCCCGCGCGCGCAGCTCGGCCAGCATGTTGCAGAACAGGGCGCCCTGCTCGAGGGCGTCGTCCAGGGCGATGTGGGTGTGTGGCAACGGGTCGTGCCAGTGGGCCGGGAAGGCCGGCTTGACCGACTTCCGGTACGGCCGCCCGGTCAGCGCGAAGCCGAGCGTCTTGATGTCCAGCGCCGCCCAGCCGAAGGGCGAGCGGCCGGCGTACCGCATCATGTACCAGAACACCCAGGTGAAATCGAAACCGGCCGGAAAGGCGATGAACACCGGCTTGCCCGGCAGGCTTTCCACCCATTCCACGTAGCGCGGCATCACGTCCTCGGGGCGTTCGAGGTCGCGCCGGCACGCCGCCCACGCCTCAGGCTGGGTCTTCCACCACTGCATCTGCACCGGATGGCCAGCGGCGCCGGGCAGGGTTTCGAGGTTGGCGGAGAAGGTGCCGAGCACGGTCTTGTCGGCCAGCATCGCCGCCGAGGCGAACGAGAGCATCGAATGCGGGCCCGGGATCGGGCCGTCGGCCTCCACGTCGGTGCTGACGTAGATCTCGGGACGGGTATCGGGTGCCTGCTTCTTCGCCATCGGGATGATTTCAGGCCGCGTCGATCAGGTGATCGGCCACGTAGGGGTTGTTGCGGCGTTCCTCGCCGAAGGTAGACACCGGGCCGTGCCCGGGCACGAAGGTCACGTCCTCGCCCAGCGGCCACAGCCGCGTGCGGATCGAGCGGATCAGGTCGGCGTGGTTGCCGCGCGGGAAATCGGTCCGGCCGATCGAGCCCGCGAACAGCACATCGCCGACGATCGCCAACTGGTTGGCGCGCGAGAAGAACACCACGTGGCCCGGTGTGTGGCCGGGGCAGTGGTAGACCTCGAGCGTCTCGCCACCGAACGTCACGGTGTCGCCGTTGTCCAGCCAGCGGTCCGGCTCGAACGCTTCCGCATGGCCGAAGCCGAAGCGGCGCGTCTGGTCGGGCAGTTGATCGATCCAGAACCGCTCGTCCTCGTGCGGCCCCTCGATCGGGATGTCGAGCTGGCGCGAAAGCGCCGCCGCGCCGGCGCAATGGTCGACGTGACCGTGCGTCAGGAAGATCTTTTCCAGCGTCACGCCTTGCTCCGCGACGGCGGCCAGGATGCGGTCGAGGTCGCCGCCGGGGTCGCACACGGCGGCACGGCCGGTGGTCTCGTCGATCCACAGCGAGCAGTTTTGTTGGAACGGGGTGACGGGAATCAGGAGGACTTTCATGGGTCGATGCGGGCGCTTTGTCGTGTGCGCCACGGCACGGTCTGGCCGAGGCGGTCATTGTAACGTCGCCCCATGGCCCCCCGTCTCAAACGGGTGTCAGACGGGTTGAGACGATTCTGAAAGTGAATTTCAAGACACTCATAAATGCGCTTGTCATATTCGGCGCAATCCCTTGTCAGGCTTTGGATTGCGGGGATTCGTGCCGATCTTCAAAGCCACTTGATTAAATTTCGTAACAAAATCAAGGATGTAGCGCTCGGACACCGATGTTAGACTGCGCCCATGTTCAATTTGCCCGTATCTCGTCCGGGGTTTGGCCTCGCACGCGCGACGCAACGCGCGACCCCCGCCAAACCGGAAACTAACCGCTTGCTGCGTCGCTGCGCGATCCTCGTATCGGCGCTGGTGATGGCCGCCTGCGCGACGCCGCCGGAGAGCGACTCCCAACAAAACGCCGACGCCAATGGCGCGGTGCCCACGCGCGCCGCCAAGGCGAAGCTCGACAAGTCCGGCGCTCGCCCCGATGAGCGCGGCAACTGGGATTTGTTTGGCTGGGGCAAGGATGACAACGCGCCGTCGCAATCGTCGCTGGACGGCCTGCGCCCGGATCTGGGCACTTTCGAGCAGCGCGGTACGGCGTCCTGGTACGGCAAGGGCTTCCATGGCCGCAAGACCGCCAATGGCGAACGCTTCGACATGCGCGCGATGACTGCCGCGCACCCGTCGCTCCCGCTCGATAGCTGGGTACTGGTGCGCAATCTGCGCAACGACAAGGTGGCAGTGGTGCGGATCAATGACCGCGGCCCTTACCACGGCGGGCGGGTGCTCGATCTGTCCTATGCGGCGGCCAAGCGGCTGAGTTTCGTCGAACGTGGCGCCACGCAGGTGGAAATCCGCCGGCTGTCACGCACGGAAGTGGCGGCGCTGGGTCCGCAGCTTGAGGCGGGCGGCAACGAAGCCGGTGACGGCAGCGGCGCCGACGACCTGCCCGAGACCGCCAACACACTGGTCCCGGCCAAGTCCAAGGCCAAAGCGCGGACGGTCAAGACGACCACCAAGCGCAAGCCCCGGTAGGCACCCTGATGCGGCCTGGCGTGATCGACTCCCGTTCCACCGCCAGCCCGCTCCCCCCTCTCCCTTTCAGACTTTTCTTATTCCTCGCTGTCGCTGTCGTCACCCGCGTCAGTCTCGGCGGCGCGTTGCGCCAGCGCCAGCCGGTAGAGCGCATCGGTCTTCGCACCGGTGATCGCCGCCGCCAGCTTGGCGGCGCGCTTGGCCGGCAGCTCGGCCACCAGCAACTTCAGCACGCGCTGGGCCTCGGCATCGGGCGCATCGGCATCGGCATCTTCGGCGCGCCCCGCGCCTTCCACCACCAGCACGAACTCCCCCTTGCCGCGCGATGCCTCGGCGGCCAGCCACGCCGGCGCCTCGGCCACGGTCAGCACCGGCGTTTCCTCGAACAGCTTGGTCAGCTCGCGGCCCACCAGCAGCCGGCGCGTGCCGGGCAGGGCGGCGGCCAGTGCCGCCAGCGTGTCGGCGATGCGGTGCGGCGCCTCGTAGACCACCCAGGCGTGGTCCAGGGCGGCCAGTTGCGCAATGGCGTCAGCGCGGGCCTTGGGTTTGCCGGGCAGGAAGCCGATGAACGTGAAGCGGCCTTCGCCGGCTTCGAGCATGTCGCCGGCCACGGACAGCGCGGTCACGGCGGCGCTCGGCCCGGGCAGCGGCACCACGCGCAGGCCGGCCGACCGCACCGCTTCCACCAGCCGGGCGCCAGGGTCGGAGATGCCGGGCGTGCCCGCATCGGACACATAGGCAATGCGCTCCCCGGCGGCCAGCCGGGCGACGATCTTCACCGCCGCTTCGCGCTCGTTGTGCTCGTGCACGGCCACCAGCGGCCGCTGCAGGCCCACGCGCGAGAGCAGTTGGCCGGTGTTGCGGGTGTCTTCGCAGGCGATGGCGTCGGCCAGCCCGAGCACATGCAGCGCGCGCAGGGACAGGTCGGCCACGTTGCCGATGGGCGTGGCCACCACGTACAGCGTGCCGGGCGGGTAGGTCTGGCCGGCGGCCAGCGAGGTCCAGTCACTCATGCTTGAGAACTTCCGTTGATTCGCTCATTCAAAACCACCACGACCGCGCGCGGCGCGGCGGCCGAGGATCGCGCGCTGGCCTATCTGCTCAGGCAGGGGCTGGCGCTGATGGTGCGCAATTATCGCTGCAAAGGCGGCGAGATCGACCTCGTGATGCGCGCCGCCGATGGCACGCTGGCGTTCGTCGAGGTCAGGCAGCGCAGCGGCCGCGCCTTCGGCGGCGCGGCGGCCAGCGTCACGCCAACCAAGCAGCGCCGCCTGCTGCGGGCGGCCGAACACTACCTTGGCACGCTGGACCATACGCCGCCGTGCCGCTTCGACGTGGTGGCGCTGGAGCCGGGGCGCCTGGCCTGGCTGCCGAACGCATTCGACCAAAATGCCGGGCGTGACGATGGCGCGTCTTGGGCTGCGTCATAATGCGCGGGATTGGGCAGAAGTCAAAGAGCCATGAGTATTGAAAGCATCGAACAGCATTTCCTGGACAGCGCGGACACCAAGCGGCAGGCCGCCACGCTGATGGCGCCGCATATCGACGCGGCGGTGGAGCGCATGGTGGCCGCGCTGACCAGTGGGAACAAGATCCTCGTCTGCGGCAATGGCGGGTCGGCCGCCGACGCCCAGCACTTCGCCGCCGAACTGATCGGCCGCTTCGAGCGGGAGCGGCCCGGGCTGGCGGCGATTGCCCTGACCACGGACAGCTCCATCCTGACCGCCATCGGCAACGACTACGATTTCACGGTGGTGTTCTCCAAGCAGGTGGAGGCGCTGGGCCAGCCCGGCGATATCCTGCTGGCGCTCTCCACCTCCGGCAATTCGGCGAATGTGATCGCGGCCATCCAGGCGGCGCGCCAGCGCGACATGAGCGTGGTGGCGCTGACCGGCAAGGGCGGCGGCAAGATCGCCACGCTGCTGGACGAGTTCGACATCCACCTGTGCGTGCCGAGCGACCGCACCCCGCGCATCCAGGAAGTGCACCTGCTGACGCTGCATTGCCTTTGCGACGGGATCGACGAGGCGCTGCTGGGCGAGGCATAGGGCCTGGCGGACAGGGAGCGGGGTGGTTATCCCGCGTTATCCACAGGATTTGCCCAAGATATTCACAGGAATTGCGGCGTCATCCACAGAGTCATCCACAGCGCCGCGCCGGTTTCGTCATATTTCCGCATCATTCCGTATCCAGCCAAGGACCGCATGACTAACGTAACGACCGCAACCACCGCAATGACCCAGAAGACCACTCCGGCGCGCGTGGCGCGCACGGCCATCACCGTGGCCGCACTGCTGGTGTCGGCCACGCAACTCGCCGGCTGCTTCCCGGTGCTGGCCGGCGCGGTCGGCACGGGCGTGGTCATGGCCACGGACCGCCGTCCCACCGGCACCCAGGCCATCGACCGTGGCCTGCAGCTCGAGATCGACAACACGCTGGACGCCAAGTACAGCGGCCAGGCCCGCGTGGACGCCGCCGTGTTCAACCGCAAGGTGCTGCTGGTGGGCGAGGCCAACAACGCCAATACCAAGCAGCAGGTGGAGCAGTACGTGAAGAGCCTGCCGAATGCGCGCGAGGTGATCAACGAACTCGAAGTGGCTTCCACGCCTGGCTTCATGGCCCGCAGCAACGACGCCTACCTGACCAGCAAGGTCAAGACCTTCCTGGTGACGGCCGATGGCGTGCCGGCCAATTCGATCAAGGTGACCACCGACAAGAGCGTGGTCTACCTGATGGGCGTGGTCACTGCCGCCGAGGGTGACCGCGCCACCGACGTGGCCCGTAACGCCAGCGGCGTGCAGAAGGTGGTCAAGGCATTCGACTACGTCAGCGAGGCCGAGCGCGCCCGCCTGGACGCCACCGCCAGCTCGCAGAATCCGGATTCGGGCAGCCAGTCCGTGGGTACGCCGGCGCCGGTGCAGACCGTGCCCGGTACCGCGCCGAACGCGCCGGTGACCTCCGATGCGCCGGCTGGCACCGTTACGACGGCGCCAGTCGCGGCCCCTGTATCGTCCCCGACGGCGCTGCCGCCGGGCCGCAACCTGCCGTAGGTCTCCCCAAGGAGCTGAACCATGCGCCCCCTCCCTCGCCACAAGATGTCCACCGCACGGCTGGCCTTCTGGATTGGCGGATGGGTGGCGCTGGCGGCCATCGCCACGATTGGGGCGGCGTTCGCCCAGACCGGCACGTCCGGCCCGGCCAGCGAGGCGCGCACCACAGTGGAGGCGCAGTCGGCGCGCATGCAGCAGGCACGCAACCAGGCCGCCTCGTGCGCGGCCTGCCATGGTCCCGACGGTCGCGCGCCGGCCGATAGCCCCGTCCCGGGACTCGCCGGCCGGCCCCGCGCGGAACTCGTCGAACTGATGCTCAACTACAAGAACGGCAAGCTGCCGGGCACCGTGATGCCGCAGATCGCCAAGGGCTATAGCGATACGGAGATCCTCGGCATCGCGTCCTGGTTCGCCGATCAAAAATAAGAAGAACCTCATGCGCCGACGCGCCGCTTTGGGAATATTGGGATCGCTCGGCGGCGCCGCCGCGCTGGGCATGCTGACCCCGCGCCGGGCCTGCGCTGCCGCGTCGGCCCGGGTGGTGGTCATCGGCGGCGGCTTTGGCGGGGCAACGGCCGCGCGCTACCTGCGCCACTGGAGCCGGGGCGCCGTGGATGTGACGCTGGTCGAACCCGACGCGGCGTTCGTCTCCTGCCCACTCTCGAATCTCGTGGTGGGCGGCCAGCGCGGCATGGCCGACATCACACTCCCCTATGACGCGCTGGTACGCCGGCATGGCGTGCGCCATGTGCGCGATACGGCGCTTGCGATCGACCCCGCTGCGCGCACCGTGCGGCTGGCCGGCGGCGCCACGCTGCGCTACGATCGCCTCGTGCTGTCGCCCGGCGTGGAGATGCAGTCCAGTGCGATTCCCGGCCTGGCGCAGCCCGGCGGGGACCAGATCCTGCACGCCTGGAAGGCCGGCCCGCAGACCGACGCGCTGTTCCGCCAGTTGGCGGCGATGCGCGACGGCGGCACCTTCGCCATCACCATTCCACTCGCCCCGTACCGCTGCCCGCCCGGCCCGTACGAGCGCGCCTGCCTCGTCGCGGACTACCTGCGCGCGCACAAGCCGCGCAGCAAGGTGCTGATTTTCGACGCCAATCCGGACATCACCTCCAAGGGCGCGCTGTTCCGGCAGGTCTGGGAGACCCGCTACCGGGGCATGATCGACTATCGCCCCCAGCACGAGACCGTGGACGTGGACCCCGCCACGCGCACCCTCAAGTTCGAGGTCCAGGACGACGAGCGCGCCGACGTGGTCAACCTGATCCCGCCGCAACGGGCCGGGGCCATCGCGGTGTCCACCGGGCTCGCCACGGCCAATGGCCGCTGGTGCGAGGTCGATTTCCTGACCATGGCCTCGCGCGTGGCGCCCGAGATCCACGTACTGGGCGATGCCGTGCAAATCGCGCCGCTGATGCCGAAGTCCGGCACCATGGCCAACCAGCACGGCAAGGTGGCCGCCGCCGCCATCCTCCAGCTGCTGGCCGGGCAGGCGCCCGACCCGACCCCACTGTATACAAACACCTGCTACAGCTTCACGTCCGCCGACGAGGCCATCCACATCGCCAGCGTCCATCGCTACGACGCGGCCGAGCGGACGATGGTCACGGTGCCCGGCGCCGGCGGGTTATCCACAACCCCGAATGCGCTCGAAGGGCGCTACGCATGGGCCTGGGCGCGCAGCATCTGGTCCGACATGCTGGGCGAGGTGCTGGTAGGCTAGCGGGTTCCGGTGTGTTGCGCCTCCGTGACACGCCGCCCCCGATACCGACCATGCAAGCCAAAGACCGCCTTCTAGCCCTCGCCATCATCGTGGTGTGGGGCGTCAACTTCGTCGTCATCAAGGTGGGCCTCGCCGGCGTGCCGCCGATGCTGCTGGGCACGCTGCGCTTCGCCCTGGTGGCATTCCCGGCCGTCTTTTTCATCCCGCGCCCGCGCATTCCGCTGCGCATGCTGCTGGCCTATGGCGGGTTTATCAGCCTCGGCCAGTTCGCCTTCCTGTTCTACGCGATGGCGGTGGGCATGCCGGCCGGGCTGGCGTCGCTGGTGTTGCAGTCTCAGGTGTTCTTCACCGTGGCGATTGCCGGGATGTGGCTGGGCGAGCCGGTGCGCTGGCACAACGTCGCCGGCATGGCGATCGCGGCTGGCGGGCTGGCGCTGATCGGCAGCGGCGCGGCGCACGGCCCGGGCGGCATGAGCGTGGCGGGCTTCGGGCTGACGCTGTGCGCAGCGTTCTGCTGGGCCTCGGGCAATATCGTCAGCAAGAAAATCGGCCCGGTGGACCTGCTCGGGCTGGTGGTCTGGGGCGGGCTGGTGCCGATCGTGCCGTTCGCGCTGCTCTCGTACTGGTTCGAAGGCCCGGCGCGGATCACGGCGGCGCTCGGCCAGATCCCGATGATGAGCGTGCTGGCGATCTGCTACCTGTCCTTCGCGGCCACGCTGTTCGGCTACACCATGTGGGGCCGGCTGCTCACGCGCTATCCGGCCAGCAAGGTGGCGCCGCTGACGCTGCTGGTGCCGGTGGTGGGGCTGATCTCGGCCCACGGGCTGCTGGGCGAGGACTTGTCGCTGGCGCAATGGCTCGGCGCGCTGGTGGTCATGGGCGGGCTGCTGCTCAACGTGTTCGGCGGGCGGCTCGGGGCAGGGCGGCGGCTGGCGCGGCGTTGATATCCGGGGGTTAACCCTTGATTCGACAGCGATTTCCCGTGGTTTTGTGAATACCCTTATCACTGCCGCATCCGTAGGCCGATGGATTATTGAGGCAAAATAGCGGACTGGCCGCACCTGCCCGCAGAGGCATCGCCCCAACGGCGGCCGAGCGTGCCGCGCCGCCCGACCGATGAAGCGCGGCCTTTGCCGTCCCCACGGCTCAATCCGTTTGGAGCAACACAAAATGAAGCAGTTTGTCATCGCCGCCGCGCTGTTCGCGGCCGCTGCCTCGGCGCACGCCGTGGACGCCGCCCGTGCGCAGGAGATTGCCAACAAGAACGCCTGCATGGGCTGCCATCAGGTGGACAAGAAGCTGGTGGGCCCGGCCTACAAGGAAGTGGCCGCCAAGTACAAGGGCGACAAGGGTGCCCTGGCCAAGTTGTCGGCCAAGGTGAAGAGCGGCGGTTCGGGCGTCTGGGGCCCGGTGCCGATGCCGGCGAATGCCGGTGTCAGCGACGCCGATATCAAGACGGTAGTGGAGTGGATCCTGGCCGGCTCACCGGCCAAGTAAGCCCCATCAGGTATCGCGGGCCGTCCGGCAGCGCCGGCGGCCCGCGCTGTTTCCGGCAGACCCGGAAGCGGCGGGCAGTATGAGTACCGGGGTCGGCAGCAAGCAAGTACGGGACAGAGCATGAATCAAAAACGACGACAAGTATTGCGGGTATCCGCGGTGCTCTCGCTGATGGCGGCCACGGGCCTGATCAGCGAGGCGCAGGCCGCGGAGTGGAACAAGACGGCTTTCGACGGCAAGAGCGTGGCCGATGTGATCAAGGCGCTGGGCGGCAGCGGCACCGAGAAGAGCGGCGCCATCACGTTCAATGCACCGGATATCGCCGAGAACGGCGCCGTGGTGCCGGTGGCCGTGACCAGCACGCTGCCGGACACCGAGCAGATCGCCATCCTGGTTGAGAAGAATCCGAATACGCTGGCGGCCGATTTCACCATCCCGGCCGGCACCGAGCCGTTCGTCTCCACGCGCGTGAAGATGGGCCAGACGTCCGTCGTGTACGCGGCGGTCAAGGCTGGCGGCAAGTGGTACGTGGCATCGAAGGAAATCAAGGTCACGCTGGGCGGCTGCGGCGGCTGACGCCTGCGCCCCCCATCGGACCGATTTCCGCGATTTATCCCAAGCCACCCCGAACCACCCCGAGCAGGAGAGCCAGATGGCAGACCCGATGCGCGTCCGCGCCACCGAGAACGGCGGCGTCGTAGACGTAAAGATTCTGATGAAGCACGACATGGAAACCGGCCAGCGCAAGGATGCGGCCGGCAAGACGATTCCGGCCTGGCACATCCAGACCGTGATCGCCACGTACAAGGGGCGCGAGGTGTTCAACGCCCAGTTCGGCCCGGCCGTGTCGAAGGACCCGTTCCTGAACTTCAAGTTCAAGGGCGGCGCCAAGGGTGACAAGGTCACCGTGACCTGGGTCGACAACCGGGGCGACAAGCGCACCGACGAGGCCACCATCGCCTGATCGGGCGAAGCGAGGAAGCAGCATGCGGCGAGCATTCATTCGGGCCACGGCGGCGTTGGCTGCCATCGGCCTTTCGGCCAGGGCGGCGGCACAGCAGGCCCCGGCCCCGGCAGGCACGGCAGCCAAGAGCGCCAAGGGCGGACGGGTCAAGGTGGTGTACCAGTTGTCCGAGGGCATCGACCAGGCCGTGCGCGCCATGGCCAACCTGCGCAATCACCTGAACGCGGCGCCGGACACCAAGATCGTGGTGGTGGCGTTCGGCTACGGCGTGGACTTCCTCGTGGAAGGCGCCAAGGATTCGCGCGGCAACACGTTCGAGGCCGCCGTGGGCGCGCTGGGATCGTCGGGCGTGGAGTTCCGCGTCTGCCGCAACACCCTGACTGCGCGCAAGATTTCCGAGCAAAGCCTGCTGATGGACGCCAAGATCGTGCAGGCCGGCGTGGTGGAAATCGCCCGCCTGCAGTTCGACGAAGGCTACGCGTACCTAAAGCCCTGATCGTTTTGCCTGACATCCGGCCAGGAGCCAAAGTAGCCGGATGCCATTCGGACAGTGCAATAGAACAGTGATGCACCGCCCAGCCTCTTGATGAGGGGCTGACGCCGGCGGTGCCATCGCGAGGAGAAGCCCCCAATGCGCAATACCCGTCGCCGCCTGCGCGGCACCGTGGCGCTGGCCGCCATGGCCACCGCCGCCGCCTCGCTGGCCGGGCTGGCCCAACTGGCGCAAGCCCAGGGCAGCACCGCCGAGGAAATCGCCAAGTATCGCCAGATGCTGGCCGAAGGCAATCCCGCCGAACTCTGGGAAGCCGCCGGCGAGGAACTGTGGAAGAAGCCGGCCGGGCCGAAGAACGCCTCGCTCGAACAGTGCGACCTGGGCAAGGGCCCGGGCGTGACCAAGGGCGCCTACGCCGAGCTGCCGCGCTACTTCAAGGACGCCAACAAGGTGATGGACCTCGAGCAGCGCCTGGCCTGGTGCCGGGTGACGCTGCAGGGTCTGACCCAGGAAGAGGCGACAAAGCAGCCGTTCTCGGCATCGGGCAAGTCGTCCGACATCGAGCGGCTGGCGTCTTACCTGACCGGCGAGTCGCGCGGCGTGAAGATGAACGTGCAACTCACGCACCCCGAGGAAAAGCGCGTCTACGCGCTCGGCCAGAAGATGTTCTTCTACCGGGGCGGCGCCTACGACTTCGCTTGCGCCACCTGCCACGCCGTGGACGGCCAGCGCATCCGCCTCCAGGACCTGCCGAACCTGCTGGAGTCGAAGGGCGCCCAGGCCGCGTACACCACGTGGCCGGCGTACCGCGTCTCGCAGGGCGAGGTCCGCACCATGCAGCATCGGATCTACGACTGCCTGCGCCAGCAGCGCTTTCCCGAGCCCGCCTATGGCTCCGACGTGATCACCGCCCTGTCGATGTTCCTGGCGAAAAACGCCAACGGCGGCACGTACGACGGTCCCAACATGAAGCGCTGAGGCACGGAGAGCACACGATGACGCGATACCAATCGATGGCGCTGACCGCCGTCGCTACCCTGGCCCTGGCTGCCATGGCCACGTTCAGCCTGTCGGCCCTGGCCCAGGATGCCGCCAAGCCCGCCCGCGCCACCAAGTCGGCCAGCGCGGCCACCACCGCCAAGGTCACCGACGCCGACGTGCGCCAGATGATCGAAAGCTCCTTCACCTCGAAGGGCCCGGCCACGGTGGAGGGCGTGATCAACCAGGACGGCGCCCAGAAGGCTTGCAGCCAGTACCCGGACCGCACGCGCGTGCCGGCCACCATCGCCAAGAAGGTGGAAGCGGCCGAGCTGAAGCAGGTGAAGTATCCGGCCGACAGCAACTGGATCGGCGACTGGAAGGAGGGCGAGAAGATCGCCCAGAATGGCCGTGGCATGCAGTTCACCGACCCGGTGGGCGGCGTGAACGGCGGCAACTGCTACGCCTGCCACCAGATGACCAAGGCCGAGATCTCATTCGGCAATATCGGCCCGTCGCTGTACCAGTACGGCAAGCTGCGCGGCAATTCGCCGGAGGTGGTGAAGTACACCTGGGGCAAGATCTGGGACTCCAACGCCTACAGCGCCTGCTCCAACATGCCGCGCTTTGGCCACAAGGGCATCCTGACCGAGCAACAGATCCGCGACGTGATGGCGCTGCTGCTGGACCCGGCATCGCCGGTCAACCAGTAAGGCCGGCGCCGGTCCGGGCATGAATCGACGCGAATTCCTGCAGGTGCTGGCCGTGGCCGGCGCGGGCGGCATGGTCTTGCCTGCCGGCGAGGCCCAGGCCGCGCGCGCCGCCCAGCAGTTCTACGATGTGCCGCGCCACGGCAACGTCCACCTGCTGCATTTCACCGATTGCCACGCCCAGTTGCGGCCCGTGCACTTCCGCGAGCCGAGCGTGAACCTCGGCGTGGGGCCGTGGGCGGGCAAGCCGCCGCATCTGGTGGGCGAGGCGTTCCTGCGCCAGTACGGCATCCGCCCGGGCACACCGGCCGCGCACGCGCTCACCTCGCTCGATTTCACCGAGGCCGCGCGCCGCTACGGCAAGGTCGGCGGGTTTGCCCACCTCGCCACACTGGTCAAGCGCCTGCGCGCCAGCCGCCCCGGCACGCTGCTGCTGGATGGCGGCGACACCTGGCAGGGCTCGGCCACCGCGCTGTGGACCCAGGGCCAGGACATGGTCGATGCCGCGCTGCAACTTGGCGTGGACGTGATGACGCCGCACTGGGAGATGACGCTCGGCGCGGACCGCGTGAAGGAAATCGTCGGCAAGGATTTCAAGGACCGCGTGTCCTTCCTCGCGCAGAACGTGAAGACCAACGATTTCGGCGATCCGGTGTTCGATCCGTACGTGATCCGGCACATGAACGGCGTGCCGGTGGCCATCATCGGCCAGGCGTTCCCGTACACGCCCATCGCCAACCCGCGCTACCTCGTGCCCGACTGGACCTTCGGCATCCAGGAGGAAAGCCTGCAACAGGTGATTGACGACGTGCGCGGCAAGGGCGCCCAGGTGGTGGTGCTGCTGTCGCACAACGGCATGGATGTGGACCTGAAGCTGGCCTCGCGCGTGCGCGGACTGGACGCCATCCTGGGCGGCCACACCCACGACGGCGTGCCGGCGCCGGTGCCGGTGAAGAACCCGGGCGGGACCACGCTGGTCACCAACGCGGGCTCGAACGGCAAGTTCCTGGGGGTGCTGGATTTCGACGTACGGAATGGCAAAGTCGTCGATTTCCGATACAAGCTGCTGCCGGTCTTCGCCAATTTCCTGCCCGCCGACCCGGACATGGACGCGCTGATCCGCAAGGTGCGCGCCCCCTACGAAGCCAAGCTCGGCGAGGTCCTGGCCGTGAACCGCGGCCTGCTATACCGGCGCGGCAACTTCAACGGCACCTTCGACCAACTGATCCTGGACGGCCTGATGGCGGTGCAGGACGCCGAAATCGCCTTCTCCCCGGGCTTCCGCTGGGGCACGACGCTGGTGCCGGGCGAGCCCATCACAATGGAAGCCCTGATGGACCAGACCGCCATCACCTACCCGTACACCACGGTGACGGCGATGACCGGCGAGACCATCAAGACCGTGCTCGAGGACGTGGCGGACAACTTGTTCAATCCGGACCCGTACTACCAGCAGGGCGGCGACATGGTGCGCGTGGGCGGGCTGCAGTACACCATCGACCCGAACCAGCCCATGGGCCGGCGCATCAGCGACATGCGCCTGGCCGGCCGGCCGCTGGACGCCGGCAGGACCTACAAGGTGGCCGGCTGGGCCCCCGTGGCCGAAGAAGCCCGCCAGACCGGCGGCCCCCCGGTGTGGGACGTCATGGCGCAATGGCTGCGGTCCAACAAGGAAGTCAGCGCCCGACCGCTGAACCTGCCCACCGTGCGCGGCATGGACGGCAACCCCGGAATGATGGGCTGAGGTCCTTTCTCCGATGTGCAGTGTTGGGCGGACGCAATTGATACCCCGCGCGGAGTTCGGTTAGAATCGTCCGTCACGGGCCGATAGCTCAGCTGGGAGAGCGCTGCGTTCGCAATGCAGAGGTCGGGAGTTCGATCCTCCTTCGGTCCACCAGGATTTTCCTTACGAAACAACGCACTACGTCGAAAGATGTGGTGCGTTGTTTTGCTTTGGGCGGCCGTTTCCCTTCGATTTGCCCCAATGCTGTCACCGGCCTATAATTGCATGCATTGAATGCAGTTTATAAGGAGTGCCTATGCCCATGCTAACCGTCAGAAATGTGCCCGATGAGGTGCATCGCGCCTTGCGCATGCGGGCTGCCGAGCACGGCCGCAGCACAGAGGCCGAGGTGCGGGAGATCCTGGAACGCGCGGTGAAATCCGAGCAGCGTGTGCGGATGGGTGACGCCCTGGCCGCGCTGGGCCAGCGCGCGGGCCTGACAAACGACGACTTCGCGGTGTTCGACACACAGCGTGACAAAGCGCCGGCGGAGCCGATGAAGTTCGAATGATCGTCCTCGATACCAACGTCGTCTCCGAGGCGATGAAGCCGGAGCCCAATCCGGCCGTGCGCGCTTGGCTGAACGCGCAGGTTGCGGAAACGCTGTACCTGTCCAGTGTCACGCTGGCCGAACTGCTGTTCGGCATTGGCGCGTTGCCGGAAGGGCACCGCAAGCACGGTTTGTCCGAAACCCTCGATGGCTTGCTCGCGCTGTTCGGCGATCGCGTGTTGATGTTCGATGCCGGCGCCGCCCGGCACTATGCCGAACTGGCCGTGAAGGCCCGGCTGGCGGGGAAGGGATTCCCCACGCCCGATGGCTATATTGGTGCGATCGCCGCCTCCCGGGGCTACATTGTCGCCACACGGGACACCGCGCCGTTCGAGGCCGCCGGCCTGACCGTCATCAATCCCTGGAACCACTCTTCAATCCCGTGAACACCTTCGGCAAGGACTCACCCGATCGCACCGACCCCGCCGCCCGCGCCCAGGCCGGCCGGCGTAGCACCCTCGTCAGCGTGGCGGTCAATGTGGTCCTGACCATCGCGCAGGGGTTTATCGGCGTGGTGGCGGGTTCCCAGGCGCTGGTGGCGGACGCCATTCACTCCCTTTCCGATCTGGTTTCGGATTTCCTCGTGTTGTTCGCCGGGCATCACGGCAGCAAGGATCCGGATACCGATCACCCGTACGGGCATCAGCGCTTCGAGACCGCGGCGTCGCTGGCGCTGGGGGCCATCCTGCTGGCGGTGGGGGTGGGCATGCTCTGGGCGGCCATCGGCAAGATCCAGCATCCCGAAGGAGTGCAGCCGGTGAAGGCGATTGCGCTATGGGTGGCCATCGCCACGCTGATCTTCAAGGAACTGCTGTTCCGCTACATGCTCCGCGTGGCGGAGCGCGTGCGCTCGAGCATGCTGGTGGCCAATGCCTGGCATGCGCGGTCCGATGCGGCGTCGTCGCTGGTGGTGGCGCTCGGCATCGGCGGGAACCTGCTCGGTTATCACATCCTGGACCCCGTGGCGGCCATCGTCGTCGGGCTGGTGGTGGCGCGCATGGGGCTGCAGTTCGGCTGGACGGCCCTGAGCGACCTGATGGACCGCGCCGCCGATGACGACGTGGTGGCCGCCCTGCGCGCCGCCATGCTCGACACCCCCGGGGTGCTCGGCCTGCACGACCTCAAGACGCGCAAGATGGGGGATATGGTGCTGGTCGATGTCCACCTGGAGATCCGCGCCGACCTGACCGTGGAGCGCGGTCACGCCATCGCTACCGAGGCCCGCCGCCGCGCCATGCTGCGCGACGATGTTCTCAACGTGATGACCCACGTGGACCCGGTGCCGGCCCCGGAACCGGCCCCCTCCTCAGCGCAGGTCGCTGCGGCGGTAGAGGCTCAGGCCGACCGCCAGGAAGGCGAGCATGCCGGCGCAACTGCGGTTGATCCACTGCACGGCGCGCGCTGACAGCGTGCGCATGGCGTGGCGTCCGCCGTACGCGTAGATCGACATCATCAGGATGTCCATCAGCGCGGCGATGACCGCCAGGATCGTGTATTGCAGCGCCACCGGCTTGTCCGCGTGGACGAACTGCGGCACGAAGGCCGACGTAAACAGCAGCGTCTTGGGGTTGGAGAGCGCCACGAATAGCGCCCGGAAGAACGCCGCCCGGCCGCTGGCCGAGGCCGCGCCGGAGGTAGCCGCCAGCGCCTGCGTCGGCGCCCGCCACATCCCCCACGCCAGGTAGAGCAGGTAGGCGGCGCCCATCCACTTGATGATGGTGAACCACTGCTCGGACGCCAGCAGCAAGGCGCCCAGCCCGCAGCCGACCGCGCCGATCAGGATCAGGTCGGCCAGCGCCGCGCCGGCGATGCCGCAGGCGGCCACCCGCATGCCCCGCGTGGCGCCGTTGCTCAGCGCGAGCAGCATGGTCGGGCCGGGCGTGACCATCACGGCGGCGACCGCAATCAGGTAGAGAAAGAGGGTAGTGGCATCCATCGCGGGGACTCCTTCGGCAGCGAACCGCCAGTGTGCCCCGATCCCTGCCCGCATGCACGGGCCCTGTGGACATCTTCGCTACGCCTTGGGGACAACCACATGGATTGCCTGTGGCCTGCCTGGGGGCCGCATGTGGGCGGTATACGGATATCTCGGCGGCGTGGCGGAGGATGAAACCGGGCGCGAGGCGGTTGTCCACGTATACGCGGTGCGCCGCCCCTAGGGTTGTCTTTTTTCCAAGCCCCTGACGGGAAAGGGAAAAACCGGCTTATCAACGGCCAGGGGCGACGTTTACCTACTACTACTATTTATGTATACGTAAACAATATCTGTATACGTATACGCACCGTTGCCGAAACAGAAAAGCGCTGTGGATGGATCGGCTTCCAGCCAGCCTTCCGGCGAGGATCAGCGCGGCACCTTGAAGGCCTTGCGGGCCTTCAGCACCTCGGCGCGGGTCGCACAGCCTTCGAAATGATCGTTGACCAGGCCCATGGCCTGCATCAGCGCATACATCGTGGTCGGGCCGACGAACTTCCAGCCGCGCTTCTTCAGGTCCTTCGAGAGCGCCACGGACTCCGGCGACGTCGTCATCTCGCGCAGCACCGCCGGCGTGACCTTCTTCGGCCGCGACTTCGGGTCCGGCTCGAACTTCCAGAAATAGGCCGCCAGCGAGGGTTCGGTCTTCAGCAGATCCTGCGCGCGCTGGGCGTTGTGGATGGCGGCCTCGATCTTGCCCCGATGGCGGATGATGCCGGCGTCGCCCAGCAGCCGCTCCACGTCGCGCTCCGTAAACCGGGCGACCTTGTCGATCTCGAAATTGGCGAACGCCTTGCGAAAATTGTTACGTTTACGCAGGATCGTCAGCCAGCTCAGCCCCGACTGGAAGCCCTCCAGGCACAGTTTTTCGAACAGGCGCCGATCGTTATCGACCGGGAAACCCCATTCGTGGTCGTGGTAGTGGCAATAATCCTCGATCGTCCCGCACCAGCTGCAGCGTACCCGGGGCTGCGAGGCGGTCTCTGTCGATGTCATGCGTGAAGCTCCTGATGGGGTGGACGGCGCGCGCTGGCGCTTTGGCTGGGATCATGCCCGCACCTGCGGATTTGCGGAAGCCGGAATCGGACATGTAAAGCGGACACAAAAAGCGGACACAAAAAAGGCCAACCCGAGGGTTGGCCTTCTGACTTTCTACGACCCTGCAGCGCGCTCAGGCGAGCCGCTTGCCCGTGCGGTCGTGCATGAACGCCAGCGCCACGATGCTGATCATCGCGGCGGCAATCACGTAGTAGGCCGGCGCAAGCTTGTTTTGCGTCGACGTGATCAGCCACGTCACGATCAGCGGGGCGAAGCCGCCGAAGATCGTCACGGCGAAGTTATAGGCCAGCGAGAGGCCCGTGGAGCGCACCTCGGTCGGGAACTGCTCGGCCAGCACGGCCGGGGCCGGGCCAGTGAACGCGGCCAGCAGGATGCCCAGCACGATCTGCACCTGGAGCAGCGTGGCCGTGGTCGGCGAGACGTTGAGCCAGTGGAACAGCGGGTAGGCCAGCGCGCCGATGGCCACCGCCACCACGGTCAGCATGCGCTTGCGGCCGACGCGGTCGGACAGCATGCCCATCAGCGGGCACAGCACCAGGATGATGGCGCCGCAGATCGCGGTCGACTGGAACGTCGCGCCCAGCGGTAGGCCGAGCTGCTGCTTGGCGTACGACGGCATGTAGAACACCAGCACGTAGGTGCAGACCGTCCAGAGGATGGTCACGCCCAGGCCGGCCAGTACTTCGCGCGGATGGTCGCGCAGCACCTGCGAGAGCGGCGAGAACTTCACATTGTTCTTGCGACGTTCGGCCTGGCGCGCCTCGAACTCGGGCGGCTCTTCCAGATGCGAGCGGATGTACATGCCCACGGGACCGATCAGCAGCCCGAACAGGAACGGAATGCGCCAGCCCCAGGCATCGATCTGCTCCGGGCTCAGGCCATTGGTCACCAGCGCACCCATCGCCGCGCCGAGCATGAACGAGATGCCCTGGCTGGCCTGCTGCCAGCTGGCATAGGCGCCGCGCTCCTCGTCCGGTGCGTGCTCGATCAGGAACGCCGTGGCGCCCCCGACTTCGCCGCCGGCCGAGAAGCCCTGGATCAGCCGCGCCACCACGATCAGCGCCGGGGCCCAGAGGCCGATGCTGTCGTAAGTGGGCGCCAGGCCGATGATGGCCGTGCCGAGCGCCATCAGCAGGATGGTCAGCGTCAGCGCCGCCTTGCGGCCGACACGGTCGGCGTAGACGCCGAGCACGATGGCGCCCACGGGCCGCATGAAGAAGCCCACGCCGAAGGTGGCTACGGTCAGCAGGAACGAGGTGAGGTCGTCGCCGGTGGGGAAGAACAGCTTGGCGATGATGACCGCGAAGAAGCTGTAGACGGTGAAATCGAACCATTCCAGGCCGTTGCCGATGGTCGCGGCGAGGATCGCGCGTCGTCGGGTGGCTTTGGACAGGTCATTGGCAGTGGCAGCTGTGACGGACATTACACTTTTCTATGACGGTGAAAACAGCCGCCATCTTAAGCGAATCCTTACATTTGCCGGGTTTGCGTGTGCGGTTGGGAGGGATCAGGTACCGCCGTGACGGCGTCATTCTGCGCCGGCGGGGCCGGTTTCTTGCGCGTGAACCACAGCCAGAGCGCGCTGGCGATCCAGCCGGTGACGAAGACGGTGTCGCCGGCGTGGTTGAACAGTGCGGGGGCCAGCGGCGTGCCGAAGACGGCGGCCAGGGTGTCCGCCGGCAGCCGCGCCACGATCCACAACACCACGGCGGGCCCGCTGCCATAGACGCCCGGCTGCCACCACAGCGCGTGGGGCAGGGCGTGAAGGGGAGCGTGGGGCTTGAACACGATGTTCGCCGGTGGGCCGGTCCGAGGCAGCTTGGGGAGGCGATCCGGGGATCGCAGGCTTTTCGCCATCATAGGCCCAATCGCCATATGCCTGCCGTCAGGCGCGGGCCTACGCTGTCGGCCTGTGTGCGCTATCCAACGCGGTGGCGAGGCGGGTGTGACGCGCGCGGTCCCATGTTCAGAAAATTTGCACGAGGTATCCGCAATCCGGGTGCGCCGGGGACGGCCATTGTTGCCAAACTTCATGCAGTTGGACAAAAGGATTGAAGGCCATGAGCACGCTTCCCGCCATTTACGTGTCACACGGATCGCCGATGCTGGCGATCGACCCCGGCCCCACGGGCGCCGCATTCGATGCGCTGGGCGAACGCCTGCGCGCGCGCCAGCCCAAGGCGGTGCTGGTGATCTCGGCACACTGGATCTACAGCACGCTGGTCGTCGGCACGCGCACGCGCCAGGAGGCGTGGCACGACTTCGGCGGCTTCCCGCGCGAGTTGTACGCGCTCCGCTACGACGCGCCCGGCGCCCCGGACGTGGCCGCCCGGGTCAAGGTGCTGGTCGAAGCCGCCGGCGTGGAAGGCGTCTGCTACGTGGCCGAGGACGCCGATCGTCCGCTCGACCACGGCGCCTGGATGCCGATGCGTCACTTTTTCCCGGACGCCGACCTGCCGGTCCTGCAGCTTGCGCTGAACCCGTACCTGAGCCCCGCCACGCAGATCGAAATCGGCCGTGCGCTGGCACCGTTGCGCGATGAAGGCGTGATCGTGATCGGCTCGGGTAGCTTCACGCATAACCTGCAGGAAGTGTTCGGGGGCGGGCGCAAGGCCCAGCATGGCCCGGAGACCGAGCCCTATGTCGATGCATTCCGCGATTGGATGAAAGACGCGCTGGACGAGGCGCTGGCCACCGGCGATACCAGCCGGATCGCCGGCTACCGGGACAACGCGCCATTCGCCCGCCGCGCGCACCCGACCGACGAACACCTGCTGCCGTTCTTCGTGGCGCTGGGCGCGGCGCTCGGCCCGGCATCCAAGGCCGATGGGCAGGCCCAGGTCGATCGCATCGCGGACGAGGTCACCTACGGCGTGCTTGCCATGGACACCTTCGTGTTCGAGGGGCAGGGCGCGGGCAGCGCCCCCGCTCGGCAGGCCGCCTGATCTTCCTTCGGCCTAGCGCGGCGTGAGATACCGCCGCGCGGCGCGCGCCCCGAACAGCGCGATCACCCCCATCGTCACCGCCACCACGGCCAGCCCGAAGCGCAGGTTGGCCAGGTGCGCCACCCCGCCGATCAGCACCGGTCCCAGCAGCAATCCCACATAGGCGAAGCGCGCCACGCGCGCGATGCCCTCGGCAGCGGTCACGCCGGGCAGGCGCGACGCCGCCACGAAGAAGATCGGCACCATATTGGCCGCGCCCAGCCCCATCAGGCTGAAGCCGATGAGCGTCGGCACCGGCCACGGCGCCGCGATGGCCAGCGCGATGCCGGCAAAGCCGAGCCAGGCGCTGCCGGTCAGCGTGCGGGCATCGCCCAGGCGCGCGCGCAGCAGGTCGCCGCCAAAGCGCCCACAGGCCATGCCGCCCGAGAACGTGGCGTAGCCAAAGCTGATCCAGCCGAGCGGGGCTTCCGCCACATCGCGCATATAGACCGCCGTCCAGTCGTACATCGCCCCTTCGCCGACCAGCCCGAGGAACGCCATCAGCCCAAGCAGCCAGAGCGCGCGGGAAGCGTGCGCGCGGTGGTGATGATCGGTCGTCGGCATGGCCGGATGATCGGCCAGCAGCCCGCCCGCGACGCCCACGGCGGTCAGCGCCGTCATGGCCGCGATCATCGCCGCATGGGCCAGTGGCGGCACGCCCAGCGTCAGCATCAGTCCGCCGAATGCCGCCCCGGCCATGCCGCCTAGGCTGAACATGCCGTGCAGGGCCGACATCACGGGCCGGGGGCGGCTGGCCTCCACCGTGGCGGCCTGCGCGTTCATCGACACGTCGAACGCGGCGTTGGCCATGCCGAAGAGGAGCAGCATCGGCAGCAGCAGCGTGAAGGCAGGCATGGCGAGGATGCCGAGCGTGCAGAGCGCGAACGCCACGCCGCCCAGCATCGAGGCCCGCCCGCTGCCCAGCCGCGCCACCCAGCGGCCGACCGGGCCCATCGCCAGGATGGCGCCGCCGGCCACGGCCAGCATGGCGAAGGAGAGCATGGCGTCGGATAGCCCGAAGCGCGCCTTGATGGTCGGGATGTGGACGCCCCAGGTGGCGAAGGTGGCGCCGTTGACGAAGAACAGCGCCATGGTGCCGCGCGTGGCGCGGGAGACATCGCTCATGCGGCGGCCTCCGGGCGCAGCAGCCCGCGCTTGTGCAGGGCGAAGCCGAACGCCAGCAGCGCGCCCACGGCCAGCGCCACCATCACCCACAGCATCAGCCAGTAACCGCTGGCGGCGCGCCACAGCAGCGCGCCGAACCACGGCGCGGCGGCCTGCATGATCAGGACCGGCGTCATCATCAGCCCGTTCAGCGTGGCGTAGTGGTGGCGGGAGATCAGCTCGGGCATGGCCATCGCGCGCAGCATGGTGTTGACGCCATTGGCGCAGCCATAGAGCACGGCGGCCAGCATCAGCCAGTAGCCGTGGCCGAGCGCGAAGCAGAGCAGCCCGGCGCCCATCAGGCAGTAGACCGGCATCGACAGCCGCACCGGATGGTGGATCGGCAGGCGCGCCATGGCCAGCCGGCCGGCCACCTGCGCGGGGCCGATCAGCGCCGCCACGATGAGCTGCTGTCCCACCGGCATGCCCTTCTCGGTCAGCATCGGGATCAGGTGCGCGCCGAGCAGCGAGGCGACTACGGCCGTCGCCGTGAAGGCCAGCACCACGGCCCAGAACACGGGCTGGCGCAGCGTCAGCCGCGCGATGCCGGGCCCGCCGGCGCCGGCAAGTGGCCCGCCAGCCTGCGCGGACGCGTAGGTGGCATGCGCCGTGTAGCGCAGCCGCGCATGCAGGGGCGCGCAGACGAACAGGTTCAGCGCGGCGAAGATCATCAGCGTGCCGCGCCAGCCCAGGTGCAGCACCAGCCACTGGCCGAGCGGGATAAAGATCGTGCTGGCGAAGCCGGCCAGCAGCGTCACGTGGACGATCGGCTTCTGGTAGCCATCGCCATACGCCTGGCGCAGCACCACGAAGGCGGGCTCATAGAGCGTGGACGCCATGGCCAGCCCGAGCGGAATCCACATCAGCAGGAACATCGTCGGCGAGGGCGACCACGCCCACAGCAACAGGCCGATGGCCGCCAGCACGGAGCCGCATCCCATCACCTTGCGCGCCGGCACGCGGTCCAGCAGCCGGCCCACGGCGAACGAGCACAGCGCCCAGACCAGCAGCCCGAGCGAGAACCCGCCGGCCAGGAACGGCTTGCCGAGGCCCAGCGACTGGTGCATCGGGTCGATGAAGACCGTGAACGTGAAATAGAGCGTGCCCCAGCTGATGATCTCGGTCAGGCCGAGCGTCCAGACGATATGGCGGGGCGGGGGCGCAGCGGTGGGTACGGCGGGGGCGTCGATGGTGGTCATGGCGCGCCCGGCGCAGGGCGGGGGCGCGCCGGTGGCGATGCGATGGATGAAGCGGGAATTGTATCGGCGTGACGGGCGAATGCCTACGTCAGTGCACTTGCTCAGGGACTGCCATCGCCGGGCAGGTTGGGCGGGCCTTTCAGTTCGACGGTGTTGCCGTCCGGGTCCTTCACATAGATCGACGGGCCGGTGCCCTCGGCGCCGTAGCGCTGTTCGACCGGCCCGGTATCGACGTGATGAATGTGCAGATGCTCAAATATCGCCTCCGCATCGAACGGATCGATACGCAGGCAGAAATGGTCGAGGTTGCGGCCCTCTGCCCCCGGCCCCGCGCCGCCGGCCCGGCCGATCGGGCCGTCCAGCGAAACGAGGTCGATCAGCCCGTTGCCGGCGCGGAGCTGCGTCAGGCCGATGGCGGTCTGCTCAAGCTCCAGGGTGCAGCCGAGCACATCGATATAGAACCGCACGAGGCGCGGCACGTTGGCGGTGCGGAGTACGAGGTGGTCGATGCCGGCGATGCGGAGCATGGGCGGTCAGCCAGGATCAGGCGTGGAGGCCGTCGTACTCGATGACCTTGAGGCTGCCCAGATCGACGTTATCCACACAGCGCACGTTCACGGCGGCGGTGGGATTGCCCTTCGGGTCGGTCGCCTCGGCGTAAGGGCCGCAGCCGCAGACCGGGCAGAAGCGATGCGCGATCTTCATCGTGTTGAAGCGGTAGGTGGTGGCGTGCTCGTCCGGCGTCTTGAGCCGGAACTGCGCCTTGGGCACGAACCAGAGCAGATGCCCGCGCCGGCGGCAGATGGTGCAGTTGCACTGCAGCACCTGCGTGATCTCGCCATCCGCCTCGAAGGCGACGCGGCCGCAGTGGCAGCTTCCTTGATACGTGGTCATGGGGTCTCCTTGTCGGGGTCTTCCGCCCGATCACTGGTCCGGAATCAGCCGCTTGCCCAGGCTGACGGCCGCATCCCGGCCATAGCCGAGCTTCGCGTAGAACGCCATCACGGCGTCGTTGCCTTCGCGCACCTGCAGGTTGATCTTGGGGCAGCCGCGCTCGATCAGCAGCGCCTCGGCGCGCGCCATCAGCATACGCCCATAGCCGCGCCCCTGGCAGGCGGGCGCGACGGCGAGGTAGTAGACCCAGCCGCGATGCCCGTCGAAGCCGATCATCGCCGTGGCCACCACGTGGGCATCGACCTCGCCGACGAGGAACAGCTCGGGCTGCTCGGTCAGCTTGCGCGCGATGTCGCGGTGGGGATCGTTCCAGGGGCGGGTCAGGCCGCAGGCTTGCCACAGGGCAACCACGGTGGATTCGTCGGCGGGGCGGTAGGGGCGGATCTGCATGAGCGGAAGTAGAGAACAGGGGAAGACAGGGTGAACCCCAGTGTACCGAAAGCGACAGTCATCTACCCGACACACTTCCGGTTTAAATTTTCATTCGAACATCTAACATGATCGAATGAGCCTAACTCCGCGACAACGTGAAATCCTCGACTGGCTGCGCGATGCCAGCGAACTCAGCACCGACCAGCTTGCCGATCGCTTCCAGGTCAGCACGCAGACGATCCGGCGTGACATCAACGACCTGAGCGAGCAGGGCCTGGTGCGGCGGCTGCATGGCGGGCTGAGCCTGCCGGCGGGCCAGCGCAACCTCAGTTTTTTGCAGCGCAGCACGGCGCAGATCGAACGCAAGCGGCGCATCGCCCATGCGGCCATCGCACTCGTGCCGGACAACGCCACGCTGTTCCTCGGCTACGGCACCACGGTGGCCGAGTTCGCGCGCGCGTTGCCGGCCGACCGGCCGCTGCGCGTGGTCACCAACAATCTGGACGCCGTGCACGCGCTGGCCGAGAAGCCCGCCATCGAGACCTGGGTGGCCGGCGGCCGGCTGCGTCCCGGTGACCGCGACGTGATGGGCAGCGCCACGCTCGACTTCATCCGCCGCTTTCGCGCGCATCTGTCGATCTGCGGCGCGGGCGCGGTGGATGCGGACGGCAGCCTGTTCGAGTTCCACCCGGACGAGGCGGAGTTCACCCAGGTGCTGTTCGCCAACAGCCACGTCCGCGCGGTGCTGGCCGACAGCAGCAAGTTCCTGCGCGACGCGCCGTGCCGCGTGGCCACGCTCGCCCAGATCGACCATTTCTTCACCGATGAGGAAGCCCGCACCGACGCCGGCGCGGACCTGCCCGCGCTGTGCGAGCGCGCGGGTGTCTCGCTTCATATCTGCTGACGCAATCGACGACCCATACGCTGATAAGAACCCATGGCCTACCTGCGACTCGACAACCTGCAGCAGCGCTTCGGCGAGCAACACGTGCTCCGCGGCATCGACCTCGACGTGGCGCGTGGCGAGTTCATCGCGCTGCTCGGCGCCTCGGGCTGCGGCAAGACCACGCTGCTGCGGCTGATTGCCGGACTGGACCGGCCGAGCGGCGGGCGGATCTGGTTCGATGGCGCGGACGTGACCGACGTGGACCCCGCCGCGCGCCACCTGAGCATGGTGTTCCAGTCGTACGCGCTGTTTCCGCACTTGAGCGTGGGCGAGAACATCGTCTTCGGCCTGCGCGCGCGCAAGCTGCCGCGCGAGGAGCAGGCGGCGCGGCTCAAGCAGGCCGCCGACATGCTCGGGCTGGACAAGCTCCTCGCGCGCAAGCCGGGTGAACTCTCGGGCGGGCAGCGGCAGCGCGTGGCGCTGGCACGCGCCATCGTCTCGCATCATCCGGTCTGCCTGATGGACGAGCCGCTCAGCAACCTCGACGCCCAGCTACGTGCCGAGATGCGCGCCGAACTGCGCAAGCTCCAGCGCGCGCTCGGGCTGACGGTGATCTACGTCACCCACGATCAGGTGGAAGCCATGAGCATGGCCGACCGCATCGTGCTGATGCATCAGGGCGAGATCGCCCAGGTCGGCACGCCCGAACAGCTCTACGAGCAGCCAGCCACGCCGGTCGTCGCCCGCTTTATCGGCCAGCCGCCGATGAACCTGTTGCGCGTGCCGGGGCTGGACGGGCTGGTGGGCATTCGTCCCGAACACATCGCGCTGGCGGCGACGGGCACCGCCGGCACGGATATTCACGATGGTGTCGTCGCGCGCAGCGAATATCACGGCGCAGACACGCTGATCGAGGTGCAGGTCTACGAGCAGCCCGTGCTGGTGCGCCATCCGGGCCGGCTTGCGCTGCAGACCGGCAGCCGGCTGGCGCTGGAATGGCCGGCCGCACGCGCCCACCGGTTTGCCGCGTGAGGGGCCTCCCTCCATCCCCATGACTTTCCCGATGTTTTGATTCGTCTTTCACCAGGAGCCTTCATGTCGTTCAAATCCCGTGGCCTCGCCCTCGCGCTGGGCGCCGTTCTCTCGATGGCCGCGCTCGGCGCGGCGGCACAGACGCAGGTGACCATGTACTACCCGGTCTCGGTCGGCGGCCCGCTGACGCAGGTGGTAGACAAGCTGGTCGACCAGTTCCAGCAGGCCAACCCGGACGTCAAGGTCAACGCCATCTACGCCGGCAACTACGACGACGCCCGCACCAAGGCGCTGGCCGCCCTCAAGGCCGGCACGCCGGTGCAGACCTCGGTGCTGTTCTCGATCGACCTGTTCGAGCTGAAGGACCAGAATGTGATCCGGCCGTTCGACGACTTCGCCACCACGCCGGAAGACAAGGCGTGGCTCCAGAGCTTCTACCCGGGCCTGATGGACAACGGCCGCGCCGACGGCAAGACCTGGGGCATCCCGTTCCAGCGCTCGACCATCGTCATGTTCTACAACAAGGACGCCTTCAAGCAGGCCGGCCTGGACCCGAACAAGCCGCCGCGCACCTGGACCGAGATGCGCGAGGCTGCTGCCAAGCTGGTGAAGCAGGACGGTGGCGCCACGTCGCGCTGGGGGGTGATGATCCCGTCGACGGGCTACGCCTACTGGATGTTCGGCGCGCTGGCCAAGCAGAACGGCGCCACGCTGATGAACGCCGCCGGCTCGCACACCACCTTCGACACGCCCAAGACCGTGGAGGCGCTCCAGTACTGGACCTCGCTGGCCAAGGACGGCCTGAGCCCGAAGGGCCTGATCGAATGGGGCACGCTGCGCCAAAACTTCGTCGAGGGCAAGACGGCGATGATGTGGCACTCCACGGGCAACCTGACCGCCGTGCTCAAGGACGCCAAGTTCGATGTGGGCGTGGCCCCGCTGCCGGGTAACCCGACGGGCGGCTCGCCCACCGGCGGCGGCAACTTCTATCTGTTCAAGAGCGGCAGCGAGGCCGAGCAGAAGGCCGCCTACCGTCTGGTGCGATTCCTGACGGCGCCGGAACGTTCGGCCGAATGGAGCGTGGCCACCGGCTACATGGGCGTGAGCCCGGCCAGCTACGAGACGCCGACGCTCAAGAGCTACGCTGCCAAGGTGCCGCAGACGCTGGTCGCGCGTGACCAGCTCCAGGTGGCGACGGCGGAACTGTCGACGCACCAGGCGGGCCGCGTGCGCAAGGTGCTCGAGGACTCGCTCCAGTCGGCCATCACCGGCCAGCAGGAGCCGAAGGCCGCGCTGGCCGGCGCCCAGGCGCAGGCTGACCGCATCCTGAAGCCTTACCAGCGCTGACGCGGCGGGCCCACCGTGAACGACATCGGCCACGCCATGACTTCCCGATCCTTCGTCTCCAGGCCGGCCGTCCATGCGTGGCTGATGTTGCTGCCGGCGCTGGTGCTGCTGGCGGCGTTCACCTACTGGCCCATCGCGGGCAGCGTCTGGGAGAGCCTGCACACGCAGGCGCCCGGCGTCGCTCCGATGTTCAGCGGCGCGGACCAGTTCGCCGCGCTGCTGGACGACCCGGTGTTCCTGCAGGCGCTGCGCAACAACTTCTGGTACGCGCTGGTCACGGTGCCGGTCTCGGTAATGCTGGCGCTGGCGATGGCGCTCTGGGTCAACGAGCGCTTCGCGGGCCGCGGCCTGCTGCGGCTGGCCTTCTTCACCCCGACCATCCTGCCGATGGTGGCCGCCGCCAACGTCTGGCTGTTCTTCTACGCGCCCGACATCGGCCTGTTCAACCAGCTGCTCGGCGCCGCCGGCATCGCCGGCCGCAACTGGCTGGGCGATGTGGAGACCGTGCTGCCCGCGCTGATGGTCATCACCATCTGGAAGGAGGCGGGCTTCTTCATGATCTTCTACCTCGCCGCGCTTCAGTCGATCTCACCCGAACAGCGCGACGCGGCGCGCATCGAGGCGCCGTCCGCCTGGTACCGGCTACGGCGGGTCACCCTGCCGCTGCTGGCGCCGACCACGCTGTTCGTGGTCGTCAACGCGCTGATCAACGCGTTCAAGCTGGTCGATCACCTGTTCGTGCTCACGCGCGGCGGCCCGAACAACGCCAGCACGCTGCTGCTCTACTACCTCTATGAAGTGGCGTTCAAGTTCCAGGACATCTCGTACGCCTCGGCGCTGACGCTGGTGCTGCTGGCGCTGCTGGCCCTGTGCTCGGCGCTCCAGTTCTGGTTCTCCCGCAAGCGGGTCCATTACCGATGACGATCGCTCCTCCCCGGTTGTTGCTTCCCGTGGCCGGCTGGCTGGCCGGCCTGCTGTGGATCGCCCCGTTGCTGCTGATGTTCTGGGCAGCCTTCCACCCCGATGGCGATGCGCTGCGCCTGTCCTTCGACACCCGCTGGGGCTTCGGCAACTTCCCCGCCGCGTGGCGCGTGGCGCCGTTCGCGCGCTACCTCGTCAACACGTTCTGCATCGTCACGCTGCTGCTGGTGCTCCAGCTGCTGGTGTGCACGCTGGCTGGCTATGCGCTGGCGCGGCTGCGCTTCCCGGGCCGGGGGCTGGTGTTCGCCATCGTCATGCTCCAGCTGATGGTGATGCCGGAGGTGCTGATTACCGAAAACTACGTCAGCGTGGCGCGGCTCGGGCAGGTGGATCACTACCTCGGCGTGGCGCTGCCCTACATCGGCAGCGCGTTCGGCATCTTCCTGCTGCGCCAGACCTTCATGATGGTGCCGCAGGAGCTGGAGGACGCGGCGCGCATCGAGGGCCTTGGCCGGCTGGCGATCCTGCTCAAGGTCTACGTGCCGCTGGCCCGGCCCACCTACCTGGCCTATGCGCTGGTGTCCATCAGCTATCACTGGAACAACTTCCTGTGGCCGCTGGTGATTACCAATACCGAGGCGAGCCGCCCGGTGACGGTGGGCATGGCGCTGTTCGCGGCGCCCGAGACCGGTGTGGACTGGGGCGTGCTGTCCGCCGGCACGCTGCTGTCGATTGGCCCGCTGCTGGTCGCCTTCCTGCTGTTCCAGCGCCAGTTCATGCAGTCGTTCATGAACGCCGGCATCAAGTAGCCCGACAAAACTGGCCCCGCGCGAGGCGGGGCCCGGGCGCGATCAGTGGTTGCGCCAGCGCTGCACCATCACCTGCTGGACCTTGCCCTTGAAGAAGTAGCGGCGGTCTGTGGCGCCCTGCGGGTCGGCGCCGATCACGATCGGGCTGGTGTTCAGGCCCACGCCGCCCGTCACCGAGACCGACGGGGTGCGCTCGACGTTGTTGACCCAGAGCCGCACCGCGCCGTCGCCGTCATAGGCGCCGACGATGAAGTACGAATCCGTGCCATTGAGCGAGGACAGCGGCACGGTGGCGTACTGGTAGCCGCCGTTGACGTAGACGCCGAAGCGCAGCAGCGTGCCCGCCTGCTCCAGCGCGAAGCCGCCCGCGTCGCTCTTGGCCAGGATCGCGGCGGTGGCGCCCGAGGTCAGGTCGTCGAAGTTGACCACCGCGCTGACCAGGAAGCCGCCGTTGGTGTCGTTGTCGGCCTGCCAGGTCGTGACCGACTGCGCGCCGGCAAACACCATGCTGCCGCCCACGCGGTCTTCATCGGACGTGACCGACAGTACTTCCAGCGTCGGCGTGGTGCCACTCTGGGCCACCGTGGAGGTCGCCGGCCCGGTGCGCCTGTAGGTCAGCGGATAAGCGGTCTGCGTCAGCGTGTTCATGTGCACCAGCGACGTGGCTTCGGTGATCAGCGCCCGCGCCGAGGTAGCCAGCGGCGTGGCGCCCCGGTCGTAGTCCGAGGTGATGAAATCCACGTCCTCGCGCAGCGCCGACAGGTACAGCTCGCCAAGGCTGGCCGGCGTGGTGTAGACGCCCACGCCGAGGCCGAGCAGCTTGGCCTGATCGATCGCGCCGAACAGGCTGGCCATCCGGTATTCGAGTTCCACGCCCTGGAAGCCCAGGCTCTTGGCCGTGCGCATGCGGTTGCGGATATCGCTCTCGATCAGGGCATGGAAGCGCACATGGTCGCGGATGCTCGCGAATTCCGACTGTGCCAGCAGCGCCTGGGCGCGCACCAGATGCTGGTGGCGGTTATTGCCGTCCATAAACGCGCGCAGCATGACCGGCCGGCCCGCCGTGGCGTAGCCCCAGTCGCGGATCGCGCGCAGCACGCCGAGCATCAGCGTGTCGCTGGCGGCGGCCGTCGAGTAGCCCTCCTTGATTTCGAGGAACAGCATGCGGTCGCTCTGCTGCAGCGCGGTATTGGCCAGCGCGCTGGCGAAGGTGCCCACGGCGGACTCCGAGTCGCTGTGCTCGACATAGACCTGGCCATCGGCGTGCAGGGTCAGGTCGAACTCCACGAGGTCGAGCCCCCGGTTCAGCGCCATCGACACTTGCGTGGTCGTGGCGGCATTGCTGGCGCCGTAGCAGTTATGGCAGGACAGCGCGACCGTGTTGCCGAGCGGCGAGACCGGCAGGCTGCGGGACACGCCGGTCCAGTAGCCCGCGAACGCCGGCGAGAACACGGCCGCGAACAACAGCCCGGAACATGCGCGAATGAAACGTCGAAACACCAGCGTAGTGGACGGCATGCGAACCTCGCTTTGAAGGTGGAAACGGCGATTGGAACTGCGAAAAGTGCCGCGTGATGCCCGGCTGGGCGGCGGCAATGCGGATTGTTCCGGCTGACCGTGTCAGCGCCGTGACGCTGTTGCGGTGGCGATACGCAAGTCGCAAAGATTCACTTGAACATTCATAGACGAAAAAAAGGGCAGGTGCCAGCGATTGCCGACACCTGCCCCTGCTTACCTCCGCGCGCTCAGGCGGCTTGCTGCCCCGCCTCCGGATGCTTGAACTGCGCCAGCAGCTTGGCCCACCGGCCGCGCACCGCGTTGAGATTGTTCTCCTTCACGTGCCCGAAACCGCGGATATCGTCCGGCAGGTTCGCCAGCGCAATCGCGGTGTCGTGGGTCGCGGCGGACAAGCCTTGCGCCAGTGTGTCCAGCAGCGCCCGGTATTCGCCGATCAGCGCGCGCTCGGTGCGCCGTTCCTCGGTCTTGCCGAAGATATCGAGCGCACCACCGCGCAGCCCCTTCAGCTTGGCCAGCAGGCGGAACAGCGTCATCGTGGACGGGCCGAAGCGGCGCTTGACCAGATGCCCCTTGTCGTCGCGCTTGGCCATCAGCGGCGGCGCGAGCCAGAAGTTGAGCTGGTAGTCGCGGCCGGGCTCGCCTTCGAACTGGGCGCGCAGTTTGTCGAGGAACACCGGGTCGGTGTAGAGCCGCGCCACTTCGTACTCGTCCTTGTACGCCATCAGCTTGGCCAGGTTGCGCGCGGCGGCCTCGGTCAGCGGCAGCGGCTTGCCGGCGCCCACCATGGCCGTTTCGGCCGCGCGCACGCGTTGCACGGCGTCGCGGTACTCGGCGGCATAGGCGGCGTTCTGGTACTGGGTCAGCAGGTCCACGCGGCTCGCGATCAGCTTCTCCAGCAGCGCGCCCGAAGACGTCGGCAGCTTCACCACGTCCGCCCCGTCCATGGCCGGCTTGAGCTTGCCGGTCAGCCCCAGCACCTGCGCCGGGTCGTGCGCCATGTGGCGGCCCCAGTCGAACGCGGCCTTGTTCTTGTCCACCGACACGCCGTTCAGTTCGATGGCGCGCTCCAGCGCCTCCAGCGTCAGCGGAATCCAGCCCTTCTGCCAGGCAAAGCCGAGCACCAGCGGGTTGGTGTAGATGGCATCGCCGATCAGCGCCACGGCCAGCGCACTGGCGTTGATGAACTCGCACTGCTCGCCCACGGCGGTGCGGATGTCCTGCTCCGCCGACAGGCCCGGGAACTGCCACTTCGGATTCTTGATGAAGTCGGCGGTCGGCGTCTGCGCGGTGTTGACCACCGCGCGGGTGCGGCCCGCCTGCGTCTTCGAGATCACTTCGTCGTTGGCCGAGACGATGGCATCGCAGCCGATGACCAGATCCGCCTCGCCCATGGCGATGCGCGTGGCATGGAGGTCATCGGGCTTGGCGGCAATCTGCACGTGGGACAGCACCGCGCCGCCTTTCTGCGCCAGCCCGGCCATGTCCAGCACCGTCACGCCCTTGTTCTCGAGGTGCGCGGCCATGCCGAGCAGGCCGCCAATCGTCACCACGCCGGTGCCGCCCACGCCCGTGACCAGCACGCCGAACGGGTGGTCGAGCGATGGCAGCGTCGGCTGGGGCAGCACCGGCAGGCTGTCCATCGACAATCCCCGCTCCCGGGGCTTGCGCACCTGGGCGCCTTCGGCCGTCACGAAGGACGGGCAGAAGCCGTTCAGGCACGAGAAGTCCTTGTTGCACGACGACTGGTTGATCTGGCGTTTGGTGCCCAGCTCGGTCTCGAGCGGCTCCACCGACAGGCAGTTCGACTTGACCGAGCAGTCGCCGCAGCCTTCGCACACCGCGTCGTTGATGAAGGCGCGGCGGGCCGGATCGGGGAAGGTGCCGCGCTTGCGGCGTCGACGCTTCTCGGTGGCGCAGGTCTGGTCGTAGATCAGGATGGTGCAGCCCGGCACTTCGCGGAGTTCACGCTGGATGCGATCCAGCTCGTCCCGATGGTGGACGGTGAGCCCCTCGGGAAGCTTGATCGCGCCGTTGTACTTCTCGGGCTCGTCCGTGACGATGACGATCTGCTTCGCGCCTTCGGCGGAGACCTGGTAGGCGATGTCGCGCACCGAGAGCTCGCCGTCGACGGGCTGGCCGCCGGTCATCGCCACGGCGTCGTTGTAGAGGATCTTGTAGGTGATGTTGACCCCCGCCGCGATCGACGCGCGGATGGCCAGCAGCCCCGAGTGGAAGTAGGTGCCGTCGCCGAGGTTGGCGAACACGTGCTTGTCGCCCGCGAACGGCGCCTGGCCGATCCAGGCCACGCCTTCGCCGCCCATCTGGCTGAAGGTGCCGGTGCTGCGGTCCATCCACACGGTCATGTAGTGGCAGCCGATGCCGGCCAGCGCGCGCGAACCCTCGGGCACGTTGGTTGACGTATTGTGCGGACAACCGGAGCAGAACCACGGTTTGCGCTCGGCGGTCACGCGCGGCGTGGCCAGCGCGCGCTCCTTGGCCTCGATGACCGCCAGACGGGCGGCGATGCGGGCGCGCACATCGGACGGCAAATCGAACTTTTCCAGCCGCGTGGCGATGGCCTTGGCGATGATGGCCGGCGACAGCTCGTAGTGGGCCGGCAGCAGCCAGTTGTTCTGCGGGATCGACCATTCGCCGCCCGCGTTGTCGCGCTCGTCGAACTTGCCGTACACCTTGGGGCGCACGTCGTCGCGCCAGTTGTACAGCTCCTCCTTGAGCGCGTACTCCATGATCTGGCGCTTTTCCTCGACGACGAGGATCTCCTGCAGCCCCTCGGCGAACTTGCGCGCGCCGTGCGCCTCCAGCGGCCATACGCAGCCCACCTTGTAGAGGCGGATGCCCAGGCGCGCGCAGGTCTCGTTATCGAGGCCGAGGTCGGACAGCGCCTGGCGGGTGTCGAGGTAGGCCTTGCCGGCGGTCATGATGCCGAAACGCGCGTGCGGCGAGTCGATCTCGATCCGGTCGATTTTGTTGGCCCGCACATAGGCCAGGCCGGCGTACCACTTGTAGTCGAGCAGCCGCGCTTCCTGTTCCAGCGGCGGATCGGGCCAGCGGATGTTCAGGCCGCCCTGCGGCAGGATGAAGTCATCGGGCAGCACGATCTCCACGCGGTGCGGATCGAGTTCGACCGAGGCCGACGATTCCACCACGTCGGTCACGCACTTCATGGCCACCCAGAGGCCGGAGTAGCGGCTCATCGCCCAGCCGTGCAGGCCGTAGTCGAGGTATTCCTGTACGTTCGACGGATAAAGCACGGGCAGGCCGCAGGCCTTGAAGATGTGCTCGGACTGGTGCGCCAGCGTGGAGGACTTGGCCGAATGGTCGTCACCGGCCAGCACCAGCACGCCGCCGTGCTGGCTGGAGCCGGCGGAGTTGGCGTGCTTGAAGACGTCGCCGGTGCGGTCCACGCCCGGGCCCTTGCCGTACCACATGCCGAATACGCCATCGAACTTGGCATCCGGATACATGTTGACCTGCTGGGAGCCCCAGACCGAGGTGGCGGCGAGATCTTCGTTCAGGCCAGCCTGGAAGACGACGTTGTGCGCTGCAAGATGCTTCTTGGCTTTCCAGAGCGACTGGTCGAGCGCGCCGAGCGGCGACCCGCGATAGCCGGAGATGAAACCGGCAGTGTTCAGACCCGCGGCGCGATCCCGTTCCTGCTGCAGCATCGGCAGCCGTACCAACGCCTGCGTGCCGCTGATATAAATGCGGCCGCGTTCCAGCGTGTACTTGTCTTCGAGGGAAACGTTCTCTAGCGCGCGACGAATGGCGTCGCTGACCGGCGGGGTCAGGGGGGCATTCATAAGTGCTCCTCTATGGGCATGCTGTCGGGATCACCGACACATCAGTTGTGGGCAACCTTCCGGGGCCTCTTGTGGAGGCGTGGGAAGGCCGTGTCTCTGCGCGGCATGGTAGCACCCGCGTTGCGCGCGCGGTACCTTGCTATGCAGCATAAACCGGGCCAGCTACCCCCGTGATTTCCCGTAGGCGCGGGCTTTCAGCGTGTACACTGCGTTGCATCCAGGCGGCCCCGGCCGCCCGCTCCGGGCGGCGCCGGCTGCACCGCAACCCCCTATCGACACATGACAAATTCCCCTCGCCAGGGCGCGACCCTGGCTGTGCTGATCGACGCCGACAACGCGGCGCCCGCCATCGTGGAAGGCCTGCTGGCCGAAGTGGCCAAGTACGGCGTGGCCGCCGTGAAGCGGATCTACGGCGACTGGACCAAGCCCAACCTGGCCGGATGGAAGGAGCGGCTGCTGTCGCACTCGATCCAGCCGATCCAGCAGTTCCGCTACACCGTGGGCAAGAACGCCACGGACAGCGCGATGATCATCGATGCGATGGACCTGCTCTACACGGGCCGCTTCGACGGGTTCTGCATCGTCTCCAGTGACAGCGACTTCACGCGACTGGCGTCGCGCATCCGCGAGCAGGGGCTGATCGTCTACGGCTTCGGCGAGCGCAAGACGCCCAAGCCGTTCGTGACAGCCTGCGACAAGTTCATCTATTCCGATGTGCTGCGCACGGACACCGATACCGACGTGGAAGCCGAAGGCGCCGTGGCCCCGGCACGCCGCCGCAACACCCAGGAGCTGCGGCAGGACTCGCGGCTGGTGCGCCTGCTGCAAAGCGCCGCGCAGGCGGTGTCCGACGAGGACGGCTGGTCGACGCTGGGCGGCATGGGCAACCACATCGCCAAGCAGGCGCCGGAATTCGACTCGCGTAATTATGGGTACGGCAAGCTGTCCGAACTCGTGGCATCGACCAACCTGTTCGAGGTGGAAACGCGCAACGGCGGGAACAACAAGACCATCTGGGTGCGGCTGAAGAAGCGCGCCAAGGGGGAGGGCGGCCAGCCGGGGCAGCAGTCGGGCCAGCAGGGTGGGCAACAGGGTGGGCAACAGGGTGGCCAGCAATCGGGCCAGCAGTCTGGGCAACAGTCCGGCCAGCAGCAGCGCCCGCAGCAAAACCAGTCGAACCAGCAGGAGCGCCGCCCGTCGCCGCCACCGCTGCCGGCCACCACGGTGGCCCAGGCTGTGCCGCCGGTGGAAACGCCCGCGCCGGTGGTCGAGATCGACGCCATCCCCGAGCCGGCCCCGGTCTTCTCGGCGGCCTCCGAGGACGAACCGGCCGGCTCCGCCTCGACCCTGATCCCGGAAGCCGTGGAACCCCCGGCCTCGTCACGCGGCAAGCGCGCCAAGCGTCCCGAAGTCGCCCTGAGCGACACCCCGTGGCCAATCGACCAGTCGGTCTTCGCCGCCCCGGGCACGACGGTGCTGTCCGCCCAGGTTGTCGAGGAACCCACCGAGCCCGCCCCGGCCCCCGCCGAGGAAGCCCCGAAGTCCGCCGACAAGAAAGCTCCCGCAAAGAAAGCCGCCCCGCGCAAGCGCGCGCCGGCCAAGAAGGCGGTGAAGAAGGCAGCGGAGTAAGGTAGTGAGGGGAGGGCGGCCGGCTTAACGAAGCCGGGCCGCTCGCCCACGCCGGTCCAGCATCCACCTGCGCGCCAGCCAGGTTCCGATCACCACCGCCACGGATGACAAGGCGAGGTGGACCAGGAGTTCCAGATCGTCGCCAGCTTCGCCGTCCCAGAATCCCGGGACATGGGTGAATATCCAGAACCAGAACGACTCCGGGAATGGGAAGATGGCCGCAAGCCAACGCAGCCAAACGAAGGTTAGCGCGAGCGTGGCAAAAACCGTCCACACGGCCAACAATAGCCACCGAGCCAAGGTCTTCATCTGACGATCACCCTGCCATACGCCTTGAGCGTCGTCCCCGGCACGGGGTGTTGTCGCTGGGCTTTGAGGAGCGAGCGTAGGTGGTGGTAGCCCATGTGGCTCTCGACGGTAATGCACCCTTTGCTGATGCCTTGGCCGCCCTTCGGATGGAGGCGGAATTCGCCGCGCCGTATGGCGTTGCAGAAGGCTTCGTCATCTATCTTGCCGTCAACAGCATAGAGAGCGAACCATTCGTTCTTGTTCCGAAGCGAATCTCTGATCGACCCGAGCATGCCTCCGGATTGCCGATCAACGACGTAGTAGGTTCCGCGGGGAATCGGACCTGTACTTGCATAGCAGGAAAATTCGGGTCGATTCTTATGGTGATCCAGGCCAGAAAACGCTGGAAAAGCCAGAGCGCCGCAGCGCAGCGCACTCATTTCCTTGCCATTCAGTTCAAAGGTGCATTCGAGCATGGTCGTTCTCCATCGAAGTCTCTCAACCGTGAGAGCACGAAGGAGGCTACGCCTCAGGCTTTGGCGCGAACATCGTACGAGTTCGAAACTCAGCGCATCAGAGGGCTGCGCGCTTGAGCAGGCGGGCGCGGGGAGCTAACCGCCAGCCGTGGCTATGCCTTCGGGGTGCTTCCCTCTCCCCGTGGGAGAGGGACTGAGGGAGAGGGCAGGCGCATCAACGAAGTCCGGCCATGCGCCGGCGCCGGGCCAGCACCCATCTGCGGGTCAGCCAGGTTCCGATGACCACCACCCCGAACGACAGCCCGAGGTGGATCAGCATGACGAGGTCGTGGGACGATTCACAGTCCCCGAACTCAGGGAACTGGGTGAACATCCAGACCCAGAAAGCTTCCGGAAATGGGATGAGGAACGAGACCCAGTGGAACCACACGTAGGTCAGGCCGAGCGTCCCCACGATGGTCCACAGGCCGAGCAGCAGCTAGCGGATAAGCGTAGTCATTTCACCTCGCAGGCAGTAGAGCCCACGAGGCTAGCGACTCCGTATCGCCGCGACCATCGTACGAGTTCGAAACTCAGCGCACCAGCTGATTGATCTCGATAATCGGCATCAGCACCGCCAGCACGATCAGCAGCACCACCACGCCCATCGTCAGGATCAGCAGCGGTTCCAGCAGGCTGGTCAGGAACAGCGTGCGGCGTTCCAGTTCCTGGCTTTCGCCGATGGCGGCGCGTTCCAGCATGATCGGCAGGTTGCCGGTGGCTTCGCCGGAGCGGATCAGGTGGACCAGCACCGGCGGGAACTGATTCTGCGCGGCCAGCGCGCGGGCCAGCGAGGCGCCTTCGCGCACGCGGGTGGTGGCGTCGTCGACGTTGGTTTTCAGCGCGAGGTTGGTCAGCGTTTCGCCGGCGGCCTGCAGGCTGCGCAGGATCGGCACGCCGGCAGAGACCAGGATGGCCAGCGTGCTGGCGAAGCGCGCCGTGTTGTAGCCCCGGATCAGCTTGCCCAACAGCGGGGCGGTCAGCAGCCAGCGGTGCCAGGCCAGGCGGACGTCCGGCTGGCGCAGCACGCTGCGGATGACCAGCGTGGCCACCGCGATCACGGCCAGCGCCGCCCACCACCAGTTCCGTACGAAATCCGACAGCGCCAGCATGACGATGGTCAGCGTCGGCAACTTCTGCTTGGTGTTGGCGAACACGCTCACCACCTGCGGCACCACATACGACAGCAGGAAGATCACGATGGCGAACGCCACCACCGTGACGATGGCGGGGTAGGTGAAGGCCAGCCGGATCTTCGAGGTGAGCTGGTTGCGCGTCTCGATATAGGTCGCCAGCCGTTCCAGCACCACGCCGAGGTGGCCGGAGTGCTCGCCGGCCGAGACCAGCGCGCGGTAGATATCGGGGAAGTCTTTCGGATGCTGGGCCAGCGCCACGGAGAGCGAGCTGCCGCCCATCACCTCGGCGCGGATGCCGGCCAGCAGTTCATGCAGGTACTGGCGCTCGGCCTGATCGGCCAGCGCGCCCAGCGCCTCGTCGAGCGGCAGGCCGGAGACGATCAGGCTGGCGAGCTGGCGCGTGAACAGCGCCTGCTCCTGCGTGGAGAGCCGGCGCACCAGGACGCTGCTGCCGGTGCGCGGCGCCAGCCCGGCGCCGGCCAGCGGATCGACGGTGATCGGCGTCAGCCCGCGCGCGCGCAGTTGCGTGCGCGCCTGCTTGGGGCTGTCGGCCTCGATGACGCCGCGGTCGGCGCGGCCGGTGGCGTCGGCGGCTTCGTAGCGATAGGCGGGCATGCGGTGCGGCTCCCGGCTATTCGCGCGTCACGCGCAGCACTTCTTCGAGCGACGTGGCGCCGCTGTCGATCCAGCGCTGGGCATCGGCCCGCATGGTGTGCATGCCCTTGGCCAGCCCCACCTGCTTGATCTCGGATTCGGGCTGCTGGCGGTGGATCATGGTCTGGATGTCGGCATCCACGGTCAGCAGTTCATAGACGCCCATCCGGCCCTGGTAGCCCGAATGGCCGCACTTGTCGCAGCCCACGGCGTGCCACACGCGCTGGAGCGGCTTGCCCTGCGCGTGCAGGATCTCGGCCTCGGCGGGTGTCACTTCGATCACTTCCTCGCGCTTGCAGTGCGGGCACAGCCGGCGTACCAACCGCTGCGCCAGCACGCCGAGCAGCGACGACGACAGCAGGAACGGCTCGATCCCCATATCGACCAGACGCGTCACGGCCGAGGCCGAGTCGTTGGTGTGCAGCGTGGCCAGCACCAGGTGGCCGGTCAGCGAGGCCTGCACGGCGATCTGCGCCGTCTCCAGGTCACGGATTTCGCCGATCATCACCACGTCCGGGTCCTGCCGCAGGATCGCGCGCAGGGCCTTGCCGAAGGTCATGTCGATGCGGGGATTGACCTGGGTCTGGCCGATGCCGTCCAGGTCGTACTCGATCGGGTCTTCCACCGTCATGATGTTGGTGGTGCGCGCGTCGAGCCGCGACAGTGCCGCGTACAGCGTGGTGGTCTTGCCGGAACCGGTCGGCCCGGTCACCAGCACGATGCCGTGCGGCTGGCGCACGAGGTGATCGAAGCCGCCCAGCGTATTGGGCGCCATGCCAAGCTTGGCGAGGTCCAGCCGGCCGGCTTCCTTGTCGAGCAGACGCAGCACCGCGCGCTCGCCGTGGCCGGTGGGCAGCGTGGAGACGCGCACATCCACCGGCCGGCCGCCCACGCGCAGCGTGATGCGGCCGTCCTGCGGCAGGCGTTTCTCGGCGATGTCGAGCTGCGCCATGATCTTGATCCGCGAGATCAGCGCGCCGTGCAGCGCCTTCTTGGGCCGCACCACGTCGCGCAGCGTGCCATCCACCCGGAAACGCACCACGGACGACGACTCGAACGGCTCGATATGGATATCCGAGGCCTGCTCGCGCGCGGCCTGGGTCAGCAGGGCGTTGATCATGCGGATGATCGGCGCGTCGTCCTCGGACTCGAGCAGGTCTTCCACGGCGGGAATGTCCTGCATCAGCCGCGACAGGTCGACTTCGCCCTCCACCTCGCCCACCACCTGGGCGGCGCTGCCGTCCTGGCGGTTGTAGGCATCGGAGATTGCCGCGATCAGCGCGTCCGGCTCCAGCACGCGCAGTTGCAGCGCGCCGTGCACGCGGGCCACCTCGGCCAGCGCCTGCGGCGCCGTGGCGCGGCTGACCCAGACCTCCACGCCATCGGGGCGCTGGTGGGCGATCAGCAGCGGCGCTTCGCGCGAAAACGAGTACGAGACCAGCCGCGCCGCCATCGGCGAGGGCGGCTCGAGTGGTGCAGGTGCCGGCAGGGCGGTGTTGTCGATAGTTTCGGTGGCCATGGTTAGCCTTTAACCGGCGCGTGGCGTATCGGTGGCTTGCGGGCCCTTGGAGATCGGGCGCGGCGCTGCCTGCGGGGCCGGCGACGGCGCGGCAGGCAGGGTCGGGTCCAGCGGCAGTGGGCTCTGCACCGGCCCGTTGTAACGCGGATCGACGAACGGCGCGCCCGGCGCGTCCGCCGGCGGCAGCACCGGGGTGTCCTTGTCGCGTACGAACATGTTAGGCGAGACGAAGCCCTGCTGCTGGCCGCGGATGTACTCGTAGCGGTCTTGCGTCAGGCGGTCGGTGGCCTGCGCCGTGCGCATGATGTACGGGCGCAGGAACACCAGCAGGTTGGTCTTCTTGCGGTTCTTGTTCTCGTAGCGGAACAGGGCGCCCAGCCAGGGGATGTCGCCCAGCAGGGGCACCTTCTGCACGCCGTCGCCGTAGCTGTCCTCGATCAGGCCGCCCAGCACGATGATCTGGCCGTCATCCACCAGCACGTTGGTCTCGATCGAGCGCACGTTGGTGGTCGGGCCCTGCGTGGCGTTGATCGTGTTGGCCACCACCGACGAGGACTCCTGGTAGATCTGCATCTTCACCAGCCCGCCGTCCGTGATCTGCGGCCGCACGCGCAGCGTGATGCCGACGTCCTTGCGGTCGAAGGTCTGGAACGGCGTGACCGAGGCCGAACTGCCGGTCTGGGCGTAGGAGCCGGTCGTGATCGGAATGTTCTGGCCGATCAGGATCTTGGCTTCCTCGTTCTCCAGCGTGATCAGGTTCGGCGTGGAGAGCAGGTTCACGCTGTCGTTGCTGCCGAGGGCGCGCAGCAGCGCGCCGAGGCCGATGGCCTTGTTGACCACGCCCAGGTTCAGGCCGCCGATGTCCGGCACCAGCTGCGTGGCGGCCGCGATGCCCGCCGTGCTGTCGTTGTTGATGGCCGCGATGGCGCCGGTCAGGTTGATGATGTTCTTGCCGCCCGAGCCGAAGTTCGTGCCCGCGAAGCCGATGGCGTTGCCACCCGAGTTGATCAGGCCCTGCCACTGGATGCCCAGTTCGCTGGCCTGCGTGGCGGTCACTTCCACGATCATCGACTCGATGTAGACCTGCGCGCGGCGCGCGTCGAGGTCGTCGATCACGGCGCGCAGGTTGCGGTAGACCGGTTCGCTGGCGGTGATGATCAGCGCGTTGGTGGTCGGGTCGGCCTGGATCGTGCCGCCGGTGGTCGGCTGCTGGTTGACCGCGAACGACGACGAGAAGGCATTCGAGCCGCTGCCGCCGAAGCCCGAACCGCCCGAGGAGCCCGAGCGGCCATAGCCGCCGCTGCTGGACGAGCCGCCGCCGTACTGGCCGCTCTGCGTCGACGCCTGGTTCTGGAACGCGCCGGACGTGGCGGTGTTGGCGCCCGCGCCGGCCGCCCCGCCCTGCTGCGTGGAGCTGGCGAAGCTGGTGTCGGCGGCGACGATGGCGCGCAGCGTGGCCGCCAGCTTCACCGCATCGGCGTTCTTGAGCGGCACCACCCAGATATTGCCGGGGCGGGCGTAGGGCTGGTCGAGCTTCTCGATCAGCTGGCGCGCCTGCTGCACGCGCGCGCGGCTGGAGGCGCGGATCATCAGCGAGTTGGTACGCGGCTCGGCCACGACCGAGGTGCGCAGGCTGGCATCGCCCCCGGGGGCCGCGCCGCCGCCGGCGCCGCCGGAGGCCGACGGGTCGAGCAGCCGTTGCAGGACCACGGCGGCGTCGCTGGCGATGGCGTTCTTCAGCGGAATCAGTTCGACTTCGCCCGACGCCGGCGCATCCACGGCGGCGATGATGCGGGCCAGCCGGCGCAGGTTGTCGGCGTAGTCGGTAATGACCAGCGTGTTGTTGGCCGGGTAGGCGGTGATCGTGTTGTTCGGCGCGATCATCGGGCGCAGCACCGGCACGAGGTTGTTGGCGGACTCGTAGTTGAGCCGGAACACCTGCGTGACGACCTGATCACCCCGGCTCGAGCCGGCGCCGATCACGGTGGGCGAGCCCTGCAGCTTGGCGTCGGCCTCGGGCACCACCTTGGTGAAGCCGTTGCTCTCCACCATCGCATAGCCCTGCATGCGGAGCACCGAGCCCAGCGTCTCCAGTGCCTGCGCGCGCGACACCGGCTGCTCCGTCACCAGATTCACCGTGCCCTTCACGCGCGGATCGATGACGAAGTTCTTGCCCGTGGCCTGGCCTACCGCCTTGACCACCGAGTCGAGGTCGGCGTTGACGAAGTTCAGCACCACCTGGTCACGGTTCTGCGTGCGCGGCGTGATGTCGTTGGGCTGCGGCGGCTGGCCCTGGCCCTGGGCCCACAGCGGGGCAGGGGCCAGCAGGGACAGGCCGCACAGCAGCGCGGTGGCGCGGGCGCAGGCGGTACGGAGAAAGCGGTGGTGTGCGTGCGTTGTCATCATGGTTCTAGGCGTGCTGCGCTCGGTCAAGGGCTAGTGGTGGCTCAGAAGCGCAGCCGTGTCACGTTGTTCTCATGTCTACCCAGCAGGCTCAACAGCCCTGCCAGTTGCGTGGCGGCATCGGGGTCGGTACGGGCCGTGCCCTCGAAGCGTGCCTGCCGGCCCAGGGTGCCGCTGCCCTCCAGGTACAGCGGTCCGGCCGTGGTCTTCAGTTGCAGCTTGCCGTCCACGCCGGCCAGGTCCACTTCGGCGCGATAGCTGCCGAGTGGACGTAGCCGGCTCACGGCGGAGGACACCTGGTCGAACTGCAACGTCAGGTGCCCGAAAGTCTGGCTGCCGGTCTTCTTGTCGCCGAACTGGCCGCGCAGCGCGGACCAGTCGATCCGCATCTGGCCGTCCGGCCGCAACGTGTTGAACGGGGCGCCGATGCCTTCCAGCAGCGCGGCCGGCAGGCGGATGGCGCCGGCCTGCGCGGTCCAGCCGGTCGGTGTCACAGCCAGCGTCACCGGGGCCGCCATGGCCTCGGTGTGCGCCAGCGCCACGCGCAGCGTGCCGACCAACAGCGGCCAGCCCGCCACGTTCCATTCGAGCCGGCCCGGCAGGACCGTCGCGGTCTGGCTCCCCGCGCCGGCGGAGAGCGCCAGCGTGGCGCTGCCGTGCCAGATGGTGCCGGCCGCGTCGGCCAGCAGTACCCGGCGCTGCGTGCGGCTGGCCACGCTCTCGGCCAGCCATGCGGCGGGCGCGCAGGCCGCTACCGTCACGGCTACCGTGGCGACGCCCAGCAGCGCCCAGCGCACGCGCTTCCAGCCACGCGCCACGGGCGCGCGCCGGCGCGTCAGACGCAGCGATTCCAGCCGGACCATCAGTTTCGGCCGCCCGAGCCGGGGCCTTGCAGTGTGGCGGTCACGTTGACCAGCGCCGTCGCGCCCACGTAGGCGATACGGGCATCGACCACCTTGAGCCGCTGCTGCGCGCGTACGTCCTGGAGCCAGCCGGCCACTGCGCCGAACGGTACTTTATCGAGTTGAAGCTGCACGGCATTGTCGCCGGTCGGCGCCAGCCTGGTCGGCTTCAGGCCATGCTGGCCCATGCTGTCCTGCAGCGCCTGGGTCAGGGCATCGCCGCGCAGCGTGGGGGCCGGGCTGGCGGCCAGGCCGCGTGCCTCGTGCGCCAGCGTTTCCATCTCGGCAAGGTCCGCGCGCATCTGCGGCAGATTGCGATTCAGGCGGGCGCGGCCATCGGCGGCCGGTTCCCACAGCAGCAGGTAGCCGAAGACGAGCACCAGCAACACGGCGCCGCCGCCGAGGATGGCCTGCTCGCGCGGGTTGCGGGCGTTCCAGAAGGCGTCGAAGCGTTCGCGCCAGCGTTCCGGCACACGCGGTTTCAGGCGCGCGAAGCGGGCGGAGAGGGCGCTGGGCCGGGCGGAGGGACGCGACATTTTCATGATGCGGCCTTCACGGTCCAGCGCGTGGCGCCCTGCGGGGGCGAGCTGCCGCCGCGCGCGGCGTCCGGCGGATTCTTGTCTTCTTCCATCTGCAGGCCGGTCTGGCGCACCGCGTTGCGCAGCGCGCCGGTGTTGGTGCCGGGTTTCAGCGTCACATAGAGCGTGCCCGCGCGGTATTCCAGCGCCAGCAGCGCATCGGGCGGCAACTGCTGGGCGCCGCGCGCGAAGCCATCGGCCAGCGGCAGGAAATCGCCCGGCACGCTACGTCCGCTCGCCGTGCGCAGCTGTTCCACCTGACGGCGCATCAGCAAGGGCGGCTCGGCGATCTGCGGCACATTGGGGAAGGCGGTGTGGAGCAGGTCCGCCTGCGCGGCCTCGACCCGCTTCGCCTCGTTGCGCAGCAGCAGCCACTGGATATTCACGCCGATGATCTGCACCAGCAGCAGGCCGATGGCCAGCGCCACGGGCAGGCGCCACGCGCGCAGGTTCCAGCGATCCATGCGGCCCTGCGCGAATTCGAACTGGGCGAGGTCGAGCTGGGGATTCTGCAGGCAGTCTTCGGCGCCAACCAGCCAGAGGCGCCAGGCATCGGAAATCCGCGAGGCACGGGCGACCGGCGGCTGCGCGTGGAGTGCCGGCACCGGGGCGCGCGCGCGCGCCGTGGCGTCGCCATGCCATTGGCCGGCCGGAGCCAGCGCCTGCCAGGCCGCCAGCGCGGCATCGCCCAGCATCAGGCCGAAGCCCTCGTACTGGCCGGTGCGGGCCGTGACCTGCCACATGCGCGTCGCTTCCGTCGTGGCGGTGGCCGTGACGTCGAGCAACGAGGCGGATTGCGAAAGTGCCGTGGCAGCTGCTTCCACGATCAGCGTGGCCGGCTGGACTGGGGCGGTGGGCTTCGATGCAGCCACGGCAGGCGCCGGTAGGGCAGCGCTGGCACCAGCCAGCACGGGCTCGGGCGCCTCGGCGTCGGCCGGCACCGCTTCGACCGGTTCCGGCAACGGCAGGCAAAGCTGCGCGGCCACCACGTGGCGGCGGCGGTGCTTGTGTTCGGCAAAGTTGTCGAGCGCGGCGCGCATCCAGGCGCGGTCCGTCACCATCAGCAGGCGGCGGCGCGCGCCACGGGCGGTCGCCGTCGGGTCCAGCGCCGGCCCGAGCGCGATATGGCAGGGGGCGGCGTCCGTCGCCAGCATGTCCTCGACCAGATTCGGCAGGGCCAGCCGCAGCCGCGCGGGCGGCAGCGGGGGCACCATCGCCGTGGTCAGCAGCACGTCTGAGGCGGCCACGATCAGCACCAGGCGGTCCGCCGCCGGCATGTCGGCGGCCAATGCGTGGCCTTCGCGCAACAGTTCGGGGGCGTGGGGCAGGCCCGGGCGGCGGCTCTTGTCCGCCACCGGCGTGCGGACCAATGCAAAAGCCATGGCGCCAAACTGCCACGGTTGCGGCTGGTCGTGCGGCCGTTGCGGCAGGCGGACGTAGAGGGTGGTGCTCAAGGGTTACCTAAATGGAATCGCTCGGTCGGGGTGGGGCGGCGCGGCAGGCCGCCCGGGTTCGGCGCAACAGCGTACCTTGCCTGTGTGACTAAAGCACGTCAATACAGTCCTGTCTGAATCTGGAGACGACGTTTGTCCGACATTTATGGAGCATGCCGCACCCGGGGGTGCCCGCATGACTCAGGGCGCCTCCGGCAGGCGGTCGGTGTCGCGCACCCAGAGTACACGGGTGGTGTTGCCGCTCCCGAGCGTGGGCGCGCGCTGCACCAGCGACACCTGCAGCCGCCGCGCGCGCTCGTGCCGCACCAGACCATACACCAGGAAATAGTGGGTACTAACATCGAGATTGGTGGCGGTGGTGTCGGCCTGCGGCGCCACGGCGCGCAGCTGCGCGCTGATGCCGGCGGTGTCGAGGAAATAGGCGCGGTCGCGCTGGCGCACCAGCTCGCGGGCGCGGTCCAACGGCAGCTTGTCGATGGCGGCGGCCAGTACCTCGGGCTCGGCCGTGTTGGCGTTGATCTTGGTCCGTTCGGGCAGGAAGGCGATGAACGGGTCCAGCGCGGCCACCATCTCCGGGTTGTAGCCGGGAATGGCGAGCAGGTCGGCAGCGGTGTCGGGCGGGCGCGGCACGGGCTGGCCGTCGGGCGACGCCCCGCGTGCCGCGCGTACCAGATACTGCGCGGTCGGCTCTGCCAGCGACGGATTCATGCCGAGCGTTTGAAGCAGGCGGCGGTAAACCAGCAGCGAGGGCAGGTCGATCTCCACCACGCGCCCGCTGCCCGAGGCGTTCCAGATATAGAGGTTGTTGAGGTTGAAGCGCGCCTGGGCATCGACGATGCGGCCAGACAGGAACGAGGTCTCCCCGGCCTGGTCCGTGCGCAGCCCGGCGCCGAGGAAGTCGGACAGCCGCGTCTCCGCCACCGGCACCGACCACGGCTCGCCGAGATAGTCGACCCGGGAGCGGCGCTGGTCGTCGCGCAGGATCAGCCGCGCCCAGTCCACGGCCGCGCGCTCGATCCACGCGGCCTGCGCGGTCAGGCGCTGGTTCTCGATCGACCGGATCTGCACCTGTTGGCGCCACAGCATGCCGGAGACGATGACCACGGCAAGCGTCACCATCAGCAGGGCCGTGACCACGGCGGCGCCGCGCTGGTGGGTACGGTGGCGAGGGAGGGCAGGGCGCGCGTTCATAGGCCGGTCATGCAGACTTTCTGGAACCGGCGTGGCGCGTCGCCATCGCCCATCTTTGCCAGCACGGTCAACTCCAGCGCGCGCAGCGTGGCATTGCCGTTGATGTTGGCGGGGCCGGCGTCCGCGTCGCTTGCGCCAGCGGTGCCGGCTGCGGTGCCGGCGGCGGTTGCGGCCTGCGCCGCCGCGCTGTCGATGGCGCTCTGCTGCATCAGCGCGGCCCGCACCCGGCCGTTCTCGGCCTGCCAGCCGGCCGGCTCCACCCAGACCCGCGCGGCCAGTTCGGCCGTATCGGGCAGCAGGGGCCGCACCTGGGCGCCGCCGGGCGCGCCCTGGCGCAGGTTCACCATCGCACCCTGCACCGCGTTGCGTGAGAGCGCGGGGCGGCTGGCCATACGGACCAGCGTGTTGTTATCCACACGGTAGACCACCACCTGCCAGGCGGTGGGCTGGCCTTCGTCGCGGCGGTCGCGCACCAGCATCAGCTGGTTGGCGCCGAGTTCCACGGGGCTGGCCTGGAGCTGGGTGGGATTGGCCAGGTGCTCGCAATCGGACTGGAACTGGCCGTAGAGCACCTTCAGGGCGTCGAGGCGTGCGTCGTGATCGGTCAGGCGTTCGCGGCTGCGCGTCAGGGAATCCAGCGCACGCCAGCCAATCACGGCCATCACGGCCAGCAGGGTGATGGCGACGAGCATCTCCAGCAGCGTGAAGCCGCCACGCCGGCTGCGGGGGGAGGGCCGCTCAGAGGACGCCGCGCGTTTCATTGGGAACCAAAGTGACGAGCCAGGCCAGCCTGACCGATTTGTCGGTGGCCGACGGGTACACGGCAATTTCCACGCGCCGGAACGACGGATTGGGGGTGCCCGAGACCGATTCCTCGCACCAGAGCGGGGTGCCGCCCTGCGGGCAGTCGTAGCCGCGCGTGCCGGGTTCAGGCCAGGTCTTGGAGAGCCGCAGCGTGGCGAAATGGTTCTCGGCGCTGAATTCGGCCAGCATGCGCGATTGCAGCGCGGCGCTCGACTCGGTCATCGAGCCCATCGCCCGCATGGCGGCCGTGAGCGCCACGGCGAGGATGGTCAGCGCCACCAGCACCTCGATCAGCGTGAAGCCGGATCGGTATTGCTGGCGGAGGGTCGATCGGGAGGCAGGGCGGCGGCTCATTGCGGCACCGTGGCCTGGTAGCGACCGCTGCCATCGCCGGTGATGTCCACGCGGATGTCGCCGCGCGTGAGGACCAGCCGCTGCGGCTCGTCCACCAGTTCGCGGCCGAATACCAGCCGCTGCGGGCCGGTGCCCACGCGCCGGCCGCCTTCGACGATCATCACGCTGTCCAGCCCCAGCCGCCAGTGGCCGGGCGCGAAAACATCGGCGCGCATCGGCACCCAGCCTTGCGGGGTGGATTCCAGGAAGCGCCAGCCGCCGGCATCGCCCTCCCAGGCCAGCGGGCGGGCGCCCAGTTGGGCGTCTTCCTGGGCGAGTTCGAACAGGCGGGCGATGCGCTGGCCGTCATCGAGCACACGGCCCCGCTCATTGGGCGAGGCATTGACGGCCACCAGGGAGATGACGATGCCGGCGATCACCATGACCACCAGCAGCTCGAGCAGCGTGAAGCCGGCGGGCCGGCGGCGCTGCGGGCAAGGGCGGCGCGGGAGCAAGGCGGGCGTCGCCGGGGCCATGTCGATGAAGGGGCAGGAGGCGGGAGGACTTATTCCCAGTTGCCGATATCGGCGTCGTTGGCGCTGCCGCCGGCCTGGCCGTCGGCGCCAAAGCTGAACACGTCGATTTCGCCGCGCACACCGGGGTTCAGGTACTGGTAGGCATGGCCCCAGGGGTCTTTCGGCAGCTTTTCGAGGTAGCCGCCGCCCTTCCAGTTGTTCGGCACCGGCTCGGTGGTCGGCTTGCTGACCAACGCCTGCACGCCTTGCTCGGTGGTCGGATAGCGGCCGTTATCGAGGCGATACAGCTTGAGCGCCTGCATGATCGACGAGATATCCTGGCGCGCGGCCACGATACGGGCTTCGTCCGGGCGGCTCATGATCTTGGGCACCACCAGCGCTGCCAGCACCCCCAGGATGACGATCACCACCATGATTTCGATCAGGGTGAAGCCGCGGGCACGGCGCTGGCCATGCGGGCGGGCAGTGGCGGGCGTGCGGGTGGAGGAGAAGTTGGCGAATCTGCGCATCGTGGTGTCTGGCCTTATCGGGATGGACATTCCGCGCCTGACGGGCAGGCACGGCCGGGTATGGCCAGAAAGTATAACCCCCATGGCGTGACTGTTTCGTGTGGGGTGTGGCGTAGCCGGCAGGCATGCATTTATATCTTGCATCTTCAATGCATCTTATCTAGTATTTCAACCACGATGCAACTGACCCGTTTTTCCGACTATGCGCTGCGCCTGCTGATGTATGTATCGCGGGCGGATGGCACCCGGCCGATCACGATTGCCGAGGTCGGCCAGCAATTCGACATCTCGCACAACCACCTCGTGAAAGTGGCCGCGCGGCTGTCGAAGCTCGGCTGGATCACGGCCACGCGTGGCCGCCACGGCGGCCTGCAGCTTGGGCCGGGTGCGGAACGGCTGTCGGTGGGCACGATCCTGCGCGAGCTGGAAGGGCACAAGTCGGTGGTCGACTGCGCTGATCCGCCGTGCGCGCTCAAGGGCAACTGCCGGCTGAAGCTGGCGCTGGACGAGGCCGAGGAGGCCTTCTACCGCGCGCTGGACGGCGTGTCCCTGGGCGATGTCATTGGCAGCCGTACCGCCGAGTCGATCATCACCCTGCATCGTAATTTCCTGAACCGGCGAGCAGCCTGACGGTTCCGGGACATCAGATCCCGGACCCCGAGCCATGCGCCGGTTTTATTGTGCGATAAAACATGCATCTAGCATGCATGATAATTAATCGGAGTTTTCCAAATGCTGTCGGCAGCTTCCCGCCCCTACATCGATGCCAGCGTTCCCGTGCTGCGTGAGCACGGCCTTGCCATCACGACGCACTTCTATCGCGAAATGTTCGCCGCGCGGCCGGAACTGACCCGGCTGTTCAACATGGGCAACCAGGCCAATGGCGCGCAGCAGCAGTCGCTGGCCTCCGCCGTGTTCGCCTACGCCGCCAATGTGGATCGCGCCGACGTGCTCGCGCCCGTGGTGGAGCGCATCGTCCACAAGCACGTGGCCGTGGGTTTGACCTCCGCGCACTACCCGATCGTCGGCAAGCACCTGCTCGAAGCGATTGCCGCCGTGCTCGGCGACGCCGCCACGCCGCCGCTGATGGCCGCCTGGGACGAAGCCTACTGGCTGCTGGCCGGCGAACTGATCGCCGCCGAAGCACGCCTCTATGACCGCCACAACGTGAAGGCGGGCGAGCTGCAGGCCGTACGCGTGGTGCGCCGCGAAAACGAAGGCGATGCCGTGGTCGCGCTGACCCTCGCCGCCGAGGATGGCACGCCGCTGCGCGACTTCGCGCCGGGCCAGTACATCAGCGTGGAAGCCAATTTCCCCGATGGCGGCCGTCAGCTGCGCCAGTATTCGCTCTCCGCCGAACGTGGTGTGGCGACGTGGCGCATCTCGGTCAAGCGCGAGGCCGGCAATGCCGAGACCCCGGCCGGCGCCGTCTCCAACTGGCTGCATGACACCGCCCGTGTTGGCACGACGCTGAACGTGAGCACGCCGTGGGGCGACTTCGCGCCCGCGCTGGCTGGCAACACGCCGATGGTGCTGATGTCGGCCGGTATCGGCATCACGCCGATGATCTCGGTGCTGCGCACGCTGGCGCTGGAGAACCCGAACCGTCCGGTGTTGTTCGCCCACGCCGCGCGCCATGGCCGTCACCATGCCCATCGCAAGGACCTGGCCTGGGCGCGCGAACGCATGCCCAACCTGCGTACCCATATCAGCTACGAGACGCCCCAGGACGGCGACGTGGCGGGGCATGACTACGACCACGTCGGCACGCTGCCGATCCACGCGCTGCTGACCACCGAGGAAACCTCCGCGTTCCAGGACGGCCAAGTCTATATGTGCGGTCCGATCGGGTTCATGCAGGCCCAGCGCCTGGCGCTGATCTCGGCGGGGATTCCGGTGGGCCATATCCATCGCGAAGTGTTCGGTCCGGACCTGCTGGACGACCTGCTCTGACCCGCTGACTGACAGCCGACACACGCGTCTGGTACGCTAGGCGATCTTCTTTGATCGCCGGCGTGCCGGCGTACTGTCTCGTGGCCACCCTTTCCCGGTCTCCGCTTCGCTTCGACCTCTCCGCTCCCTGGCTGCCCCGCGTCGCGGGGCTGTTGCTATTTGTGGCGCTGTGCGCGCTGGTGACGCACTGGGTGCTCGCGTTCAGCGCGATGCGCACGATCCCGGTGCCCAAGAGCGCGCGTGTGGCGCAGACGGAGGCAGTGGAGACGGGCGCCGTGGCTACGCTGTTCGGCGGCAGCGCCCAGTCGGGCGTGCGTGACGTGCAGTTGATCGGCGTGGTGGCGGACCTCGATGGCGTGGGCCCGGCCGCCGCCATCCTTTCGCTCGATGGCGGGCCGGCCAAGTCCGTGCGCGCCGGGACGTCGCTGTCGCCGCAGATCAAGCTGACCGAGATCCATGGCCGCAACATCGTGATCGAACGCAACGGCGTGCGGCAGGAAATCGCGCTGCCGCTCCAGACCGGCGTCAGCGCCGGCAGCCGTGGCACCGCGCCGGCGGCCCCGCCTTCCGGGGCTGCCGCGCCGCTCTCCACGCCGCTGCAACCGCCGGCCAACCTCGCACCGCCGCCGTCCGTGACGGCTGGCGCGATGGCGCAACCGGCCCAGCCACCTCAGCAGCCCTATCAACCGCCGCCGCCGCAGACCATGCAGCCGCAGCCCCAGGTGGCGCCGGCCCAGATGGCTCCCGGCGGCATGCCGGACGCGCCTGGCGGCGGCTGACCCGCCACTGTTTCAAACCATTGCGCAATATTGGCCTGTCTTTCGCCTGTTTACGCGAGTCATCCTTTCTGTGAGGCCCGTAACATCGTATTAAAAGTGCCAACTTTGCGAGATCGTCTGCGTTCTAATCCGTACATGCCCAACATGACGAAAAGGAGCACAGACATGCAACGGACTCACACGACGCACATCCTGAAGAAGCTGGCGGCCGCCTCGGCCATGGTCGTGGTCGCGGGCGCCGCTTTCGCCCAGGCCACCACGCCGGCCCCGGCACCGACCACCCCGCCGGCCGCCCAGGGCCCGGCAGGCGCCCCGCGGGGCGACATGGGCCGTCACCACGGCGGCCCCGGCCACCATGGCGGCATGTGGCTGAAGTCGGTCGATACGGACGGCGACGGCGCCATCTCGAAGGCCGAGGCCGACGCGATGTTCGCCAAGATCGATACCAACAAGGACGGCAAGCTCGACAAGTCGGAACTGGCGGCCTACCGCAAGGCATCGATGGAGGAGCATCGCGCCAAGATGAAGGCCGAGTTCGAAGCCAAGTTCAAGGCGGCGGACAAGAACAACGACGGCGCGCTGACCCGTGACGAGTTCAAGGCCGCGTTCCCGCGCATGGCCAACCGCTTCGACACGATCGACGCCAACCGCGACGGCAAGGTGACTACCGCCGAAGTGGAGTCGAGCATGAAGAAGATGCGCGACGAACACATGAAGCACCACGGCGGCCCTGGCCGCGGTCCGGGCGCCTCGGCCCCGGCGGTGCCGTCGAGCAGCGGCGGCTAAGCCTTCGCCACCCTGCTGGAAAGCGCGACCTTCGGGTCGCGTTTTTTTTGCCTCAGTACCTCGGAAAGTGCCGAAGTTGGCACCATCCTTGCCTCTCCGGGGCGCACCGCCGGCGCACGTCGAGGGCGGTTCAGGCGGATTCCTCATCAAATAAATTGCGTAGTTGTGCCTGACTTGCTAAATTTGCGCAAAAAAATTGCCGACAAATATACTGCGGAGCAACAAAACGTGAGCAAGGTGGAGCTGGACAAGATCGACCGCAAGATTCTGGAGGTCCTGCAGACCAACGGGAGGCTGACCAACCTGGAAGTGGCCGAGCGCGTGAACCTGTCGCCGAGCCCATGCCTGCGCCGGATCCGCCGCCTCGAGGAAATCGGGGTGATCCGCCAGTACGCGGCGCTGCTCGAGCCCAACAAGATCGGGCTGGGGCTGCTCGCCTATATCAATGTGCGGCTGGAGAAGCAGGGCGGCACGCCCAAGGGCAAGGCGCCGCTGGACCTGTTCCGCGCGGCCATCCAGAACTGGCCCGAAGTGGCCGCGTGCCACGCCATGACCGGCGAGATGGACCTGCTGCTCAAAGTCTATGTGCAGGATATGGAGCACTTCGCCCGCTTTATGCAGGAGCAGTTGCTGGCCCATCCGTCGGTGATCGATGTTCGTTCGAGCTTCGCGCTGGAGTCGATCAAGGACACCACGGCGCTGCCGGTGGCCGGCGGCTGATCGACGAAATCGGCTCGTAAACGCAATCGACGCACCACCAGGGTGCGTCGATTCGTCTTGCGATTCGTGCGATAACGGGCCGAGCCGTCAGATCACGTGCTTCTGCGGCAGCAGCGAGCGCCAGAAGCGCAGGCCGAAGCGCCGTGCGTCGCGCAGGTTGCGGCGGACCATGTAGTCGAGGTCGGCCACCTGTTCGTCGAGCGCCTCGGTCAGGCGGCTCACAGTGTCGGCGGGCGGCAGTTCCAGGTAGGCGTCGGCCTCGCCATAGGCGTATTGCACCTTCATGCCGGCCTTCTTGGCGATGTGCATCATCGCTGCATTGCGCGACAGGCAGTGCATGTACAGCGTGCGGACATTGGTATTGCGGCCATGCATTGCGGCACGCTCGAACAGCGCGCTGCCGATGCCCCGGCCCCGCGCGCTCTGCGACACCGACACGCCGAACTCGGCCACGCGGCCCTGGGCGTTGTCGCGCAGGTTGGCAAAGTGGCCCACGCCGATCAGCACGAGGTCTTCGTCATAGACGCCGAACACGGTGTCGTGGTCGAAGTCGATGCTGTCGACGTAGCCTTCGATCACATGGTCGCCAACGGACTGGCCAAAACGGAGCAGGCGATCTTCCTCGCCCAGGGCGAGAAAATGCTTGAGCAGGCGCGAGCGGTGATGCGCGGCCAACTCCCGCACCAGAACGGTGGGGCGATGTCCGGAGCGGCTGGCGGCACTGGCCTCGGCGGCACGGCGAAGATCTTCATCGGTTACGGCACCGACGGCCTTGCTCAGTTCGAGCGGGTTCACTTTGGTTTCCTCTTGCTGCGATCAGTATGAAAATAGCACCCACACAGTGAATGCCCAGCCACTTTCGGCGTATCTCGGGGCAAACACTAAGTTGCTGCAATGCGAAAAGTATTGTAGTGGATTTGTCAGGGTCGCGTAAGCTTTCGGGCGCAATGGTCGGCGCAGGAAATTGCATCAGACTGTGACGGCCAAGAAAATCCCGTAAAATCAAGCGGTTGCCGGAGAGGCCACAACGTCATATGGGTGACGGTGTGGATTTGCTGCAACGCCGCACACTTCCAGCGGTCTGTGGTGATCAGACGCTAACCGGAATCTTCGCCTTGCCACCCTCCATGCACGAGCCCCCCATCGTTGTGATCTATGCGCATCCCGCGCCCCGCCGTTCCCGCGTCAACCGTCCGCTCGCCGACGCGCTGGCCGCCCTGCCGCACGTGGCCGTGCGCGAGCTTTACCGGCTTTATGTGGATTACGACATCGACGTCGTGGCCGAGCAGCGGCTGCTTTCCACCAGCGAGACGGTCGTCCTGCAATTCCCGGTCCGCTGGTACAGCGTGCCCGCGCTGCTGAAGCTCTGGATCGACGAAGTGCTCGAGCCCGGCTGGGCCTACGGGCCAGGCGGCACGGCGCTGCGCGGCAAGTCGATGCTGGTGGTGGTCAGCACGGGCGGCCACGCCGATGCCTACGGGCCGGACGGCTCCCACGGCCATCCGATTGCCGATTTCCTGCTGCCGCTCGAGCAGACCGCCGTGCTATGCGGCATGACCTGGCTGCCGCCGGTGGTGCTGCACGATGCCAACAACGCCGATCCGGAGGCCATCGCGCTGCATGTCGAGCATGTGGCCCGGCATCTGGCGCCGCCCGAGCCGGTACCGCCCGAGGTGGCCTCGGCCGATGAAGTGCCGTCCGAGGAGCCGGAGGACGCGCCATGAACCAGCATGACTTCCTGATCGCGCTGCTGGTGTTCCTGGTGGCGGCCGTGGTGGCGGTGCCACTGGCGCGGCGGCTTGGCCTCGGCGCGGTGCTCGGCTACCTGATCGCCGGCGCGGCCATCGGCCCGTTCGCGCTGCGGCTGGTCACCAATGTCGAGTCGATCCTCCATTTCTCGGAGTTCGGCGTCGTGATGATGATGTTCGTCATCGGCCTGGAACTGGAGCCGCGCAAGCTCAAGAACCTCAAGAAATCGATTTTCGGCTACGGGACGACGCAGCTCGCGGTCTGTGCCGTGGTGCTGGGCATCCTGGCCGCGCTGCTGGGCGCGCCGTGGCAGGTGGCGCTGGTGGCGGGGCTTGGCCTGGCGCTGTCTTCCACGGCCATCGCGTTCGCCACGCTGGCCGAGCGGAACCTGATGGGCACCCCGGCTGGCGCGGCCAGCTTCGGCATTCTGCTATTCCAGGATATCGCCGCGATCCCGATGATCGCCTTGCTGCCGCTGCTGGCCGCCGATGCCGTCGGCGCGGTACCGCATGGCCCGCCAGCCTGGCAGACCGCCGGCAAGGCGGTGGCCGTGATGGCGCTGCTGGTGGTGGTGGGCCGCTACCTGGTGCGCCCGGTGCTGCGCTTCATCGCCCGCACGGACATGCGCGAGATGTTCACCGCGTTCGCGCTGCTGCTGGTGGTTGGCATCGCGCTGATGATGGATGCGGTGGGCGTTTCCATGGCGCTCGGCACCTTTGTGGCCGGCGTGCTGCTGGCGGATTCGGAGTACCGCCATGCGCTCGAGGCCGACATCGAGCCGTTCAAGGGCCTGCTGCTGGGGCTGTTCTTCATGGCAGTGGGCATGTCGATCGACTTCGGCGTGCTCAGCGAGTCCCCGGGGCAGGTGCTGGGCCTCGTGCTGGGCTTCGTCGCGGTCAAGACGCTGATTCTGGCGCTGCTGGCGCGCCGTTTCGGCATCTCGCGCGGCCAGTGGCTGCTGTTCGGGCTGCTGATCTCGCAAGGCGGCGAGTTCGCGTTCGTGGTGTTCGGCGTGGCCGCCCACGCGGGTCTGCTGCCGCCGCATATGGAGGCGCTGCTGGTGCTGGTCGTGGCCTTGTCGATGGTGGCCACGCCGTTGCTGCTGCTGGTCTTCGACCGCCTGATCGCGCCGCGCCTGCATGCGCTGTCGCGCCGTAAGGACGACGCGATCCCGCCGCAGCACAACCCGGTGCTGATTGCCGGCTTCGGGCGCTTCGGCCAGATCGTCGGCCGCCTGCTGTACTCGCAGGGCATTACGGCGACGATTCTCGACCACGACCCGGACCAGATCGAGTTCCTCAAGGGCTTCGGCTTCAAGGTGTTCTATGGCGACGCCACCCGCGTGGACCTGCTCGAGGCGGCCGGCGCCGGCACGGCCCAGATCCTCGTGGTGGCCATCGAGGGCATGGAAGACAGCCTGGCGCTGATCGACCGCGTGCGAGCGCGCTTCCCGCACCTGAAGATCTACGCGCGGGCGCGCCACGTCTCGCACGTGTACCAGCTCAAGGACCGCGGCGTGGAGATCTTCGAGCGGGAGATGTTCGAGGGTTCGCTGATGATGGGCCGCCGCGTGCTGGAGGGGCTGGGCATCGATCCGGCCGACGCGCGCAGCGTGGCCTTGCGCTTCCGGCGTCACAATATCCAGGCGATCGACCGTTTCTACCCGCACTACCGCGACCAGACCAAGCTGGTATCGCTGGCGCGGCAGGCGCGCGACGAACTCGAGGAAATGTTCCGCCAGGACCGCGAACAGCGGCAGAAGCAGGAAGACGCGGAGTGGTCCTGATTCAGGGCTGGGCCGGCGCGCTGCGTGCCAGCCCGTCGGCCAGCCCATTGGCCAGGCCGTTGTCGAGCAGGTCCACGACCATCTCGGCGAACTGGCCGTAAGACAGCTTGCCGCCCGGCTTGAGCCAGGTGAAGGTCCAGTTGATCATGCCGAACACGGTCATCGCCAGCGCGGTCTGGTTCTCGCGCGTGACGCGCGCCGGGTAGGCCAGCCGCAGCTTGCGGGAGAAGGCCGCTACCACGTCGCGCTCGCGCTTCAGGATCAGGTCGCGCTGTTCGTCGGCCAGGAACTTGACGTCGTTGATCAGCGCGATGTGCCGAGTTTGAGACGTTTCGTATTCGGCGAGGAAGGCGCGCAGCAGATCGCCGAAACTCTCGGCGTCGGTACGGCCCTGACGCTCGCTCTCGGCTTCCACCTGGGTGACGATCAGCATCAGCTGGCGCGTGTAGCGGTCCAGCAGGTCGAACAGGATCGCTTCCTTGCTCTCGTAATAGTGATAGAGCCGCGCCTTGGACGTGCCGCAGGCCGCCGCGAGGTCGGCCATCGACGTGCTCGGGTAGCTGCTGGCCGCGAAGGCGGCGGCGGCCAGGTCCAGGATCTGCTCGCGTTGTGCCTCGAAATCGGGCGCCTTGGTTCTTGCCATGGGCCGCTTATTCCGCGCTCGCGCTGAGGGGGTTGCGGCGCAGTTCGCAGGTCTGGAGCGAATCGGCGTTGCCGCGCAGCATGAGCTGCCCGGTGCTGATGAGCTCCCGGCAGCGCCAGAACACGAACCAGTCGCTCGCCAGCAGGCCCTCGATGGCGCCCATGACGCTGGCGACCACCTCGGCGGCCGGCTTCCAGTCCTCGGGCGCGCGCTCCAGGATCACGTCGTCGACGTTATGGTAGGCGGCCGGCACGAGCGTATTGCCCTTCCAGAGCCGCACGTCGGCGTTCTCCTTCACGTTCTGCTGCCACTCGTAGCCCAGCCGGCCCAGCCGCAGCACCGAGACCGGCGCGATGGTCGAGAACCGCCGCGCCAGCCGCGCGGCCGGGTACATGCCGATGGCGGCGAGGTTGCCCTGGGCGGGTACCTCCAGTTCGCGCAGGTCCATCGACACTTCATTGATCCGCTGGGGCGCCTGGTACAGGTGGAAGACCACCCGGCGCAGCATGAGCTGGTCGGAGGCGCTCTGGCCGTGCCAGATGGCGACCTCCAGGTCGTCGCGGCGTAGCGCCTGGAGCTGGTCCAGCGCCTGGCGCATCTCGGCCGCGAAGTCGATATCGGTATGGGGCGCCACCCGCTGCCAGAAGCCGGAGCGGATCAGGCCGGTGCTGTCCACATCCGCGATGGGGCCGACGGCCAGGTCGTCGCGCAGGACGACCACCGGATCGGGACGGGCCGCCTGGGCCAGGGCCTGGCGCAGCGTGTTGCCCGCAACATCGCCGTTGACGACATGGATATATTGCATGACCGTGATTGTATAGGGTGCGACGTGTCCCGGCGGAACCCCGGCCGCCATCGGTCCCGCCGTTGGCGAACGGCCCAGTGGCGGACGATGCGACGCATGGAGCGTGTCCCGCCATTGTAATCACGGCAACAGTCGTGCCACCAGCAACAACTAGCGTTCGTCGTAGCTGACCACCACCCGGGGCGTGAGCGCGCGCGCCTGGCAGGTGAGCACGAACCCTTTTTCCATCTCCCACGGCTCCAGCGTGTAGTTCTTCTCCATCTCGACCTTGCCTTCGAGCACCTTGGCGCGGCAGGTGCAGCAGACCCCGCCCTTGCAGGCGTAGGGCAGGTCCAGACCGGCTGCCAGCGCGGTGTCCAGCACATTGGCGTCCTCCAGCGGCAGGCGCATCTTGTGCTGCTTGCCGTCCAGCACGACCACCAGTTCGGCGGTGCCGGCGTGGCTCGCGTGGTGTTCCGTCGACGTTTTACGAGGCGCGGACGCCAGCGGCACGCCAAAGCGTTCGGCGTGGATCTGGTGCGGATCCAGGCCCGCTTCCTTCAGCGCCGCCTCCACTTCGTCGATCATCGAGGCCGGACCGCAGACAAAGGCGGCGTCGATATCGTCGACGGGAATCAGCGTTTCCAGGAAGGCGGCCACCCGGGCGCGGTCGAGCCGGCCGTGCAGCAGGTCCACCTCCTGTGGCTGGCGGGACAGCACGTGGTAGAGCGTGAAACGGGACAGATACTGGTTCTTCAGGTCTTCCAGCGCCTCGGAGAAGATGATGCTGTCCACGCTACGGTTGCCGTAGACCAGCGTGAAGCGGCTGCGCGGCTCGCGCGCCAGCGTGGTACGGATCAGCGACAGCACCGGCGTGATGCCGCTGCCGGCGGCAAAGGCCACGTAGTGGCGCGCGGCGGCGGTGTCCAGCGGCACGTGGAAGCGGCCATCGGGCGTCATCACCTCGAAGACCTGCCCGGGCGCCACGGTGTCGTGCAGCCAGGTGGAGAACAGGCCGTCGTCCACCAGCTTCACGGCCACGCGCAGTTCGCCGCGCTCGTCGTAGTCCTGCACCCCGCAACAGATCGAATAGGAGCGACGCACGTCCTTGCCGTCGACGGGAGCCTTCAGCGTGAGGAACTGGCCCTGCGTGAAGCGATAGGCGTCGCGCAGCGGCTCGGGCACCTCGAAGGCGATCGACACCGTGTCGGACGTTTCCGGGCGTACCTGCGCCACGCGCAGCGGGTGGAACTGTGGGGTCATCGCGTGTCTGCCTCTGGCTTTCTGGACTTAATACGGCTTGAAGTAGTCGAACGGCTCGCGGCAGTCCAGGCAACGGTGGAGCGCCTTGCACGCCGTGGAGGCGAAGCGCGACAGCTCCTCGGTGTGCGTGCTGCCGCAATGGGGGCAGGCGATGGCCGGGGTTGCGTGGGGTAGGGCGCGTGGGACAAAGCGCAGCGGCCTGACCGTCGCGCTCGCGCCGATCTCGCTGTCTTGCGATCCGCAACGCCCAGGCGGGGCGATGCCGTACGCGCGCAGGCTGGCGCGGCCGGCCTCGGTGATCCAGTCAGTGGTCCAGGCCGGCGCCAGCACTGTGCGCACACGCCACGGCGCCAGTCCGGCGGCTTCGAGCGCGTGGCCCACGTCTTCCTCGATCTGGGACATGGCCGGGCAGCCGGAGTAGGTCGGCGTGATAACCGCCTCCAGCGTCGCGCCATCGTCGGCCAGCCGTACGTCTCGCAAAATGCCGAGATCGCGGATCGACACGACCGGGATTTCGGGGTCCGGCACGGCCTCCAGCGCGGCCCAGGCGGCCGCGAGGCGTTCGTCGGCCGAGCGCGGGCCGGTCGCGGTGGCGACGGGGAAGGCCGGTGCGAAGGGGGAGGTGACAGTCGACGCCATCCGCATGACCGGACCCCCGCCTACCACTGCGCGCCGGGGTGGGCGCGCGCCAGCCCCTGCATTTCGGCCAGCAGGTAGCTCATGTGTTCCGAATGCACGCCGAGCTTGCCCGTGGAGACGAACGCCGAGGGCGCCGGCAGGCGCAGCGTGGCGTCCTCCAGGGTGGCGTGGACGATGGCCTCCCAGGCGTCGCGCAGGCTTGCCGTCGGCACGGCCACGCCCTGGTCGGCGGCGGCCTGCTCGACTGGATCGGGCGCGAAGCACTCGTTCATATAGGGCAGCAGGTGGTCCAGCGCGCGCTGCATGCGGACGTGGGACGCATCGGTACCGTCGCCCAGCCGCACCACCCATCCCGCCGCATGCTGCAGGTGGTAGCGCGCCTCCTTGGCCGATTTGGCGGCGATGGCGGCCAGCCCCGCGTCCTGGCTGGTCTCCAGCGCGGGCCAGAGTGCGGCCATCAGCGCCCCGTATAGGAAATTTCTCATGATGGTGACCGCGTAGTCGCGCTCGGTCCGGGCCGTGCCGGCCAGCGGGCCGGTGTGCGGCAGCTCCAGCAGCGTCCAGTTGCGGAACTCGCGTTCCTCGCGCCAGTACGCGTACTCGTCCTCCTGGCGCGCGCGGCCGGTGAGCCGGCCTTCGAGTTCGCCGGCATGGGCGTACAGCAGCCGCGCCTGGCCGATCAGGTCCAGGCTGATGTTGGCCAGCGCGATGTCTTCTTCCAGCGCCGGGCCATGGCCGCACCATTCGGCGTTGCGCTGGCCCAGGATCAGCGCGTTGTCGGCCAGCCGCAGCACGTACTGCAGCGGCGCGGTGCGGGCGAGGTCGTGGGAGCTGTTGAGGGCGCGATCGTCGGCGACGAGGGTCTGCGTCATGGTGCCGGCCTTACATATGGTTGACTTCGTCGGGGAGCTGGTAGAACGTCGGGTGCCGGTAGATCTTGTCGGCGGCCGGATCGAACAGCTCGGCCTTCTCCGCCGGCGCGCTGGCCGTGATGGCGGACGAGGGCACCACCCAGATCGACACGCCTTCCTGCCGGCGCGTGTAGACATCGCGAGCCATGTGCAGCGCCTGCTCGGCGTCTGCGGCGTGGAGGCTGCCGCAATGCTTGTGCTCCAGGCCCTGCTTGCTGCGGACGAACACTTCCCACAGCGGCCATTCCTTCTTGCTCGGGTGCGTCTCAGGTGTCGATTGCGCCATGTCTGTCTCCTTGGGCGGCGGTCAGGCGGCTTCGCGCTGCGGTCGTTCGGCGCGGCGGCGGGCGTGGGCCAGCGCGGCTTCGCGCACCCAGGCGCCGTCTTCGTGCGCCTTCACGCGCGTGGCCAGCCGCTCCTTGTTGCAGGGGCCGTCGCCATTGATCACGCGCCAGAATTCGTCCCAGTCGAGCGGGCTGTAGTCGTGGTGGCCGCGCTCGGCATTCCATTTCAGGCCGGGGTCGGGCAGCGTCACGCCCAGCACCTTGGCCTGCTCGACGGTGGCATCGACAAATTTCTGGCGCAGGTCGTCGTTCGAGATCCGCTTGATGCCCCAGGCCATGGTCTGGCCGCTGTTGGTGGAGGCGGCGTCCGGCGGGCCGAACATCATCAGCACCGGGAACCACCAGCGGTTCACCGCGTCCTGGACCATCTCGCGCTGGGCATCGGTGCCGCGCATCATGGCCAGCAGGGCGTCGAAACCCTGGCGCTGGTGAAACGACTCCTCCTTGCAGATGCGGATCATCGCGCGCGCGTACGGGCCGTACGAGCAGCGGCACAGCGGAATCTGGTTCATGATCGCCGCGCCATCGACCAGCCAGCCGATCACGCCGACGTCCGCCCAGGTCAGCGTCGGGTAGTTGAAGATCGACGAATACTTGGCGCGGCCGGTGTGCAGGGCATCGACCAGATCATCGCGCGAGGCATTGAGCGTTTCGGCCGCGCTATATAGATAGAGGCCGTGGCCGCCTTCGTCCTGCACCTTCGCCAGCAGGATGGCCTTGCGCTTGAGCGACGGCGCGCGGCTGATCCAGTTGCCCTCCGGCAGCATGCCGACGATCTCCGAATGCGCGTGCTGCGAGATCTGGCGCACCAGGGTCTTGCGGTAGGCGTCGGGCATCCAGTCCATCGGCTCGATCTTGCCGTCTTCCGCCATGCGCGCGTCGAACGCGGCCTGGCGCGCGGCGAGGCCAGCATCCTGCGGCCCGCCGAGCGGCGCGGCAGTGGGCTGGGCAGGCTGGCCGGGCAGGTCGAGACTCTGCGTGTACATAACGTCTCCTTCTGATGATGGCCGCGCGGTGGTTGTTCTTGTCGAGGCTGGACGGCGGTGGCGGGTCTGCTCACTATATATATAAACCGACCGGTCGGTCAATTTAATGGTGTATGGATGGGTGCGCGTGATGGGTGATCCGCCTATCCCATTTTCAGAATCGGCTCATCACGTGGGTTTGGCGCCACGTGTAGTATCGGATGTAGCGGTCGCGGCACGGCTGCGGCGCTTCTCTCTTCTTACCGGAGGACAAGGCAATGACTAGCACGGCTTACAACCGGATCGTGGTGGCGGTGGATGGCAGCAGCACGTCCGACCTGGCCCTGCGCGAGGCCCTGCGGGTGGCCGGCGGCGGCTCGACGATCCTGGCGCTCTATGTGGTGGACAACGGCGTGATGCTGTTCGACGCGGGCTACTACGACCCCACGCAGATCGAGCGCGCCTTCGCGGACAGCGGCAAACGCGCGCTGGAGGCGGCCGGCAAGCTGCTGGGCGACGCCGGTGCGACGTTCGAGACGAAACTGGTGACGGAGCCTGCCGTGGCCGGCGACATCGCCGGATCGATCAATGAAGCCGCGCGCGAGTGGGGCGGGGACCTGCTGGTCATCGGCACCCACGGCCGGCGCGGCGTGCGGCGTATCGTGCTCGGCAGCGTGGCCGAGGCGGTGATCCGTCAGGCGACGATGCCGGTGCTGCTGGTACGCGGGCAGGCGGCCGAAGGCTGATCGATCAGTCCGCGAAGCGGAAATGCCCGCTGCGCAGGACGATCTCGCGCGCCTTGGTCAGCTCGAACAGGGTTTCCGCCAGATGCTCAATGCGCTGGCGGTGACTCGTGAACGCGGCGCGCAGGTCGTCTTCGCGCGGCGACTGGGCGCCACAATGGTTCTCGAGCGCCTCGGCGGTCACGGAATACTGCGATGAATTGCCATTGACCGTAGCGGGGCACGATAGCGTCAGACTGGCGGCGCAGTAAGACGGAACGCTGGTCGGGAAGGAGATTTGAGCCATGGCGCACCTCGTACTTGTCGGGAACGGGGAAACGGCGGATATCCAATCATTCTAGGATAGTTGCGAGCGCCTGCCCGAACGCCGAAATGCCGGGCTATCTCATCCCGCCTTGACCCCGCGCAAGCGCGAGCGCGTCGCCAGCGCCTGTTCCGCCACCAGGGTGCGCAGCCTGGCGACCGTGTGATGCGCGGCATCGATATGGTTGTCCGCGTAGCCAGCCTGTTCCGCCAGAAATCGGTCAAAGGGCGGATCGGCGGGCGTTAGCGGTGCCAGCCGGGCCGGCGCCACCGCTGCCGTCACGCCGGTGTGACCCGGTCGGACGGCCACCTCGGCCAGTCGGGCCTCCAGATCGCCAAGCAGCGCCTGCACGGCCGGCACGGGCTTCGTGTAGATCTCCCCCGATTCGGTGCCGGCACGCAGCAGCCCCGCCAGTGCGGCCATTCGCCGCGCTGTGGCATGCAGGGTGCGATGAGTGACCGCCAGCGCCGGATCCAGTTCGGCCGCACATTGGGCGAGCGTGTCCTCGGCACGGGTGGAGGCGCGGCCGGCAGCCACGCGCAGCGCCTCGAGCCGGGCTGGCGCCGCCGACAGCGCGCGCGCCGCGCTGATCGAGGCGCGGAGGTAGACCGCGTTGACCGCGAGCGCATCCAGGCTGTGGCGGAACGCGCGCGACAACTCCGCACGTGGCGCCAGCACTACATAGCTGGCCAGCGCGATCAGGCAGCCGATGGCCGTATCGGCGCCGCGCAACGCCGCCACGTGGCTGCTGCTGGCGGCGGGCTCGCCGAGCCAGGAGAACAGGATGACCGCTGGCGTCAGGCAGAACGCGAACGCGCCGGCATTGCCGGCCAGTCGCGTCGCATAGGCGGCGGCGAGGAATACCGCGCTGATGCCGAGCGCCAGCGTCGGCGTGGGGTGAATCAGGCTGATGCCGCAGGCCAGCAGCGCACCGCCCAGCGAACCGGCAAAGCGCAGAAACGAGATCTGCCGCGTGGTTTGCAGGCGCGGGCTCAGCACCATGATCACGGTGACGGCCACCCAGTAGCTGTGATGGACCTGCCAGATCTGCGACGGCAACAGGCTCAGCCCGCCCGCCAGCGCCAGCCGGAGCGCGTGGCGCGACACCCGGGCATCGCGCGCGGCGAGGTCGGCCAGCGTATGCGCCAGGCGGTCGAGCATGGCCGTGACGCCGGTATTCGGCCAGACGAAGCGCTCGCGCCATCGATCGAAACCGGGGTGCTGGGCCAGCGCGGCCAGGGCGGATTGGTAAGGGGGCGGCGCGGAGGCATTGGGGCGCTGCGCCACGAGGCCACGCAGGTCGCGGGTCAGCATCGCGCTCAGTGCCGGCAGGTCCGGGGCATGACGGGCGAGGGCCTGGCGAACCTGCTCCTGCGTATCGGCGAGGCAGCGCGCGGCATAGGCCAGCGGCAGGCCGTGGGTGTCGCCGGCGCGCTCGCGCAGTTCGCCAGCGACGATCAGCAGGGCGAAGATGGCGTCGGCCACCGCCACGGCGTAGGCGTAGTGGAGCAATCCCAGCGGGTCTCGCAGGCCACGCCGGGCGGTCACGGCGGCGCGCGCCGCTTCGATACGAAGGCGGATTTCCTGCTTATGTGGCGTGCTGTCGTGGGCGGGCGCGGTAGTCGCCAGGAAATCGGCAAAGCGCAGCAGGGCGTCGTAGACGGCGACTACCTCCGTCCGCGGCCGGGTGTCGCGCTGGGAGGGAATCAACAGCAGGCAAACCAGGCAGGCAAAGACGCCGCCTAGCAGGTAGTCGACGCTGCTCGTCCACGCGTAGGTGGCGATCGGCAAACCTCCGGCCGGCTGCAGGCAGGCGGCGATGAGCACCACATAGAGCAGCTTGAAGCACAAAGCGGCTGCGGGGCCGCGTAGCTCGACCAAACCGGCCACCAGCCCTGCGGCTAGCACCACGAGCAGTGCCAGCAGCGACGACCCCGAAAGGCTCGCGCCCAGTGCGCTGGCCAGCGCGCCGCCGATGCCCACGGTGCCCAGCGCACGCATGCGGGCGGCCGCCGTGCCTTGGCGGTCAGCCAGGCAGGTCCAGATCGATGCCGTTGCCGACCAGAGATAACCGTGTTCGCCAGTCAGCCAGCCGGTACCGGCCAGCGCCAGGAAAGACAAGGCGTAGACGATGCCACGCCGCAGGTAGGCGGTATCGGGCCAGTATCGGAGAAGGCGCGCAGCGGTAGGCATCGCAGGCAAATTAGGAGAGCGGCGGGGTGTCAGGGTTATTGCTGATGCCACTCTACGATGCTGATTGGTGCATCGCAACAAAGGTGTGGGTTTTCTGCGATTTGCGCGGCAACTGTGCGCGCTTGCACCACGACGGGGAAAAGCGACGCTGACCGGTGCAGATGTCACATTCGTGATGTAGACCGATCAAAAACCGCCTATCGATCTGAGGATTCCACAGATTTTGGGCAAAAAAAACCCGCGCAAGTGATGCGCGGGTTGGAATCCACCGAGGTGGTGGAGGAGACAGACTTCACTATACACAGGTTGTTGCGACGCACCAAGTCCCGCGTTCGAGAATGACTTCAAAAGCGCACAATCACGTTGCATTGGGACAACAGCGCTATCGAAAGAGGTAGGCGATCCACACGGCGGCGGTCATGCCGACCACATCGGCGAACAGCGCACAGCCCAATGCCTGACGGGTATTGCGCACATTGACGCTGCCGAAATAGACGGCCATCACATAGAAAGTGGTCTCGGTCGAACCCTGCATGATCGCCGCGAGTCGGCCCTGGAAGGAGTCGACGCCGTAAGTGCTCATCACATCGACCATCAGCCCGCGCGCGCCGGCGCCGGACAGGATCTTCATCAGGCCGACTGGCAGCGCGGGAACGAAGTCGGTATTGAGTCCCAGCCACGCGAATCCGGCCGACAGGCCCTGCATGAGCACGTCCATGCACCCCGAGGCGCGGAACAGTCCGATCGCCACGAGGATCGCCACTAAATAGGGAATGATCTGCACCGCGACGCCGAAGCCTTCCTTGGCGCCATCGATAAAGGCGTCGTAGACATTGACCCGCCGCACCGCGCCGCAAACCAGGAACAGGGTGATCAGCGACAGGATGAACGCGCTGCCGGCGAGCGCGGCCAACTGGCTCACCTGATCCGGCGGCGCCTGCCGCAGCCAGACGAACAGCCCCCCGACAGCCGCCGCCGTGATCGCGAACGCGGCCAGCACGGCGGGTTTGAGCAGGTTCAGTCGCTGCACCCAGGCCACGGCCAGCAGCCCGGCCAGGCAGGAGACGCCGGTGGCGAGCAGCGTCGGCAGGAAAATATCGGCCGCATTGAAGCCGGTGAGCCCCTGCTTGACGGCCATCGCCTGGCGGATGGCGATGACCGACGTGGGAATCAGCGTCAGCCCGGCCGTGTTCAGGACGATGAACATGATCTGGGCGTTGCTGGCGGTGTCCGGCTTGGGATTCAGCGTCTGCAGCTCGCGCATGGCGTTGAGCCCGAGCGGGGTGGCGGCGTTGTCCAGGCCGAGCAGATTGGCGGACACATTCATCATCATCGCGCCCTGTGCCGGGTGGCCCTGCGGCACGCCGGGGAAGAAGTGACGCAGCAATGGGTTCATGGCCCGGGCGAAGAGATCGACCACGCCGGCCCGCTCGCCAATCCGCATGATGCCAATCCAGAGGCACATGACGCCGGCCAGCCCAAGAGAAATCTCGAAAGCGGTGCGCGCGTTGTCAAACAGGCTGGCGAGCATGGCCGGGAAGACCGCCGTGTCGCCGTGAGCCAGCCGCACGCAGGCGGCCAGGAAGGAAATCAGGAAGAATCCAAGCCAGACGAGGTTCAGTGCCATCGACGTATGAGAGGCCAGTGAGAAGCTTCGCCTTGCCTGCTTACTAATAAGGAGGCGGCGAAGCTTCGCATCATATCGTGCGGATTACGCCAGGTCGGCGCCGCGCTTGGCCAGCAGGTCGCGCAGGATGCTGCGGTGACAGTGAGATTCGTCCTCGCAATAGCAACCGAGCGAGAAGTTCGTCTGATGGGACAAGGCTGCAAGGAGATCTAGCGTGCGGCTGGCATCGGGCTCGGCCATCTCGGCACGGTACTTCTTCTCGAAGGCACGCCACGCCTTGCCGTCCGTGGCGGCCTGGGCCTGCGCGACGAGGTCCGTGGATGGTGCAAGCGCCGGGTACCAGACATCGTAATAGTCACGGCTGGCGAACTCAGCCTTTGGCACCCCGCGCGGCGGCCGTCGCACCGTGCCCATGCGCAGCCCCTCATCCTCGGCGCGCGGCGATCCTAATCTCACGATACGGATGGTCATGGTTTCCTCGTTTTGTGCTCTAAAAGGCACCTGAAATGAACTTGAGAATTATTTTGCGAAATCGCTTGCCAGCCTGCCATCAGTCGCCTACTATTCGTCCCCTCGCAACACAAACCGCGCTGCAAACGCAGCAGCGACAAGGGTTGCGGGGTTGATGGGTGGTCGGGCTGAGGAGTTTTCCAGCGCTGACCGCAGCGAAAAAAACTTCGCTGACCTGTTGACGAAACGCAGGTTGTTATTCATAATCTCGTTTCTCTGCTGCGACGCAAACGACGCAGCGCAGACAAGCAGTACCGCCCCCGGCAAAGCCGGTGTGGCCAGTTCTTTAACAACCAAACAACCGATAAGTGTGGGCGCTT